>Ga0190265_10000501_pt1 | contig 27715 bp, 24 predicted proteins | sample Popmic124T_FD_133135 | JGI IMG/M metagenome (GOLD analysis project Ga0190265, IMG submission 133135) | Populus adjacent soil microbial communities from riparian zone of Indian Creek, Utah, USA - 124 T | ecosystem: Environmental > Terrestrial > Soil > Riparian zone | place: USA: Utah | collected...
GAAGCCGCCAACCGTGCCGACGCTCTTGGAGAAGGTGCCGATGATGAAATCGACGTCGTCGATCACGCCCTGCTCCTCGGCGACGCCGCGGCCGTTGGGGCCGATGAAGCCCATCGAATGGGCCTCGTCGACCAATACCATCGCGCCCGCGGCCTTCGAGACCCGCACCATCTCCTTCAAGGGCGCGACATCGCCGAGCATCGAATAGACGCCCTCGAGCACGACCAATTTGCCGGCCTCGGCGGGGATTCGGGCGAGCCGCTTTTCGAGCGCCGAGACGTCGTTGTGGCGGAACGGGACGATCTGGGCGTTGCCCATCGCGCAGCCGTCGTAGATCGAGGCGTGGCTGTCGATGTCGAGGACGACATAATCGTCCTTGCCCGCCAGCGTGGCGATCACGCCCAGATTGGCCTGGTAGCCGGTCGAGAAGACCATCGCGTGGTCCATCGCGTAAAAGTCCTTCAGCGCCTGTTCGCAGGCCTTGTGGCCGACATAGGTGCCGTTGAGGACTCGGCTTCCGGTCGTGCCCGAGCCGAATTCGTCGAGCGCTTGCTTGCCGGCGGCGATGACGTCCTCATCGAAGGTCATGCCCATATAATTGTAGGTGCCGAGCAGGATGGTCTCGCGGCCGTTGCAGATGGCGCGGGTGGGCGAGAGCACCTTCTCCATGACGAGCCCGAACGGGTTGACGCCCGTGGCGAGCAGCGCGTCGCGTTCGGCGATGACCCCGTCGAACTTGGAGAAGAGGTCGTTGGTGGCGATCGTCATTTCAGCATCTCCAGGCCGCTCATCCTGAGTAGGGACTGAGCTTGGCGAAGGCCCGTATCGAAGGACGGTGAGACTGTGCGTCCTTCGATACACCGGTTCGACAAGCTCACCGGCTACTCAGGATGAGCGGGTCGGGGTTCACCCGTCGCTTCTCAGCGTCTCGATCGAGTCGACGAGCTGGCCGACCGTCTCGATCTCGGCCTGCATGTTCATGGTGATCAGGATGTCGAATTCGTCTTCGACGTTGGCGACGAAATCCATGACCACCAGCGAATCCCATTCGAGATCGCCCGCGAAGCTGGTCGCCTCGGCGAGGTCGACGCCCTTCTTGTTGAACGGCGCGATCAATTTGGCGACCTTGTCGAAGGTCTCGTCCCGGTCGGTCATGGCGGTCCTTTAGGTTCCGGCTTGCCCAGTGCCAAGCGAATAGGGCCGAAACGGGGCGCCCGCTTGGCAAGGCGGCGACGGCCGTGCCATGAGGGCGGGATGAACGGCGACCCAGCGTCCGGCGAAAAAAGCTATCCGCCCAACGCGGTGCACATGATGCGAACGACTCAGCTCGCCCAAATGCAGCTTTCCGCCATGGCCGACACCAAGGCCAGCATCCTGATGGGCGCGACCTTCGTCATCTTCACGATCACGGTCGGCCAGGCGCGCGCCGCCGCCGCGCCGCTGCCGCTCCTGATCCTGGGCGCGGCCGCCTTCTTCTCGGCGATGTTCGCCTTGCTCGCTGTCGTGCCAAGGGTCGGCCGGCCGAAGCAGGCCCGCGAGGCCAACCTCCTCTTCTTCGGCGAGTTCACCCGGCTCGGCGAGGAGGAGTTCATCGACTCGATCACGGCGCGGCTTGCAAGCGACGACAGCGTCTACCGGACGATGGCGCGCGACATCTACCAGAACGGCCTGGTGCTCCAGAACAAGAAGTACCGGATGCTCGGCCTGGCCTATTGGGCGTTCGCGATCGGGCTGGTGGCGAGCTGCGCCACCTTCGTGACCCAGAATTTCCTTTAGGGACCCTAGCGGAGCCAGCCCTGGGCCCGATACCAGTCGGCGGTTTCCTTGAGGCCGGAGGGGGTGCGGATTTCGGGGGTCCAGAGCGCCTGAGGCGGCCGCGCGTGGGCGGTGACGACCCAGTCGGGATGACAGTAATAGCGGACTCGGTCCGGAGTCAGCCTGGCCTTGGAACGGCGGACCAGCCGGTCGATCTTCGAGGCGCCCTTCATGACCATTTTCGGCACGGCCACCGTCGCGGCCCGCTTGCCGAAGATCCGGCCCAGGGTGCGGGCGAAATGGCGGTGGTCCCAGCCGTCCTCAATGCCGTCGTCGGGCTCGTAGGTTTCGCTGATCGTCTCGGGTTCGGCGACCACCGCGAGGACCAGGCGGCAGAGGTCGTCGACGTGGAGGATTGAGAAGCGCCCCCCGGGCGGCAAGGCGACGAAGCCACGCCGCGCCATCTTGAACAATTCGAACGTCTCACGGTCGCCCGGGCCGTAGATTGCGGGCGGGCGCAGGATCGTCCAGTCGAGACCGGAAGCGGCGACGATCCGCTCGGCCTTCGCCTTGGACCAGCCGTAATCGGAAAGGCCGGGCTCGCGCGCGGCGAGCGAGGAGATGTGGACGAAGCGGCGGACCCGGGCGCCGCGCGCGGCGTCGATCACCGCCGCGGTGCCGGCGACGTTGACCGCGGCGAAGCCGGCGCGGTCGGGGGCGTTGATCAGGCCGGCGATATGGACGACCGCGTCGGCGCCGGTGCAGAGCTTGGCGAGGCTCGCTGGGCGGTCGAGCGCGCCTTCGACCCAGTCGATCCCCTCCTCGGGCGGCCGCCAGCCCCTGGTCAGGCTGCGCAGCGTGTATCCGGCCGAGCGCGCGGCCCGGATCAGATGCCCGCCGACGAAGCCGGTGCCGCCGGTGATCGCGAGCGTTGGGGCGTGGCTCACAGCGGCGACCAGTCCAATTCCTCAGCGCCGGTCGCGGCGGCGAGCCTGCCGACCCGCTCGACCAGCGCGTCGAGCACGGCGTCGACGCCGGCGCCGGTCGCGCCCGAGACGGCGAAGACCGGCGCGCCCGATTCCGCGGCGAGCGCGGCGACCAGCGCGGCGGCGCGTTCGTCGTCGATCAGGTCGCATTTGTTGAGCGCGATCACCTCGTCCTTGCCGGTGAGGCCGGCGCCGTAGGCGTCGAGCTCGTCGCGGACGATTCGATAGGCGGCGGCGACGTCGTCGAGACCGGCGTCGACCAGGTGGAGAAGGACCCGGGTCCGCTCGACATGGCCGAGGAAGCGATCGCCGACCCCGGCGCCCTCCGCCGCGCCCTCGATCAGGCCGGGTATGTCGGCGAGGACGAAATCGACGTTCTTGTGGCGGATGACGCCCAATTTGGGGTGGAGGGTGGTGAAGGGATAGTCGCCGACCTTGGCCCTGGCGTTGGAGACGGCGTTGAGGAAGGTCGATTTGCCGGCATTGGGGAGGCCGACCAGGCCGGCGTCGGCGAGGAGCTTGAGGCGGAGCCAGACCCAGGCCTCCTCGCCCGGCCAGCCCTGCCCGTGCTGTCGCGGCGCGCGGTTGGTCGAGCTTTTGTAGCTGGCATTGCCGCGGCCGCCGTCGCCGCCTTTGAACAGGATGATGCGCTGGCCGATCTCGGTGAAGTCGGCGAGGACATGTTCCTTGTCGTCGTCGAGGATCTGGGTGCCGACGGGCACTCGGATGACGAGGTCGTCGCCGCCCGCGCCGGTGCGGTTGCGGCCGGCGCCGCCCTTGCCGCGGGGCGCGCGGAAATGCTGCGTGTAGCGGAAGTCGATCAGCGTATTGAGGCCCTCGACCGCCTCGAAAACGATGTCGCCGCCCTTGCCGCCGTCGCCGCCGTCGGGGCCGCCATATTCGACGAACTTCTCGCGCCGGAAGCTGACCGCGCCGGGCCCGCCCGCGCCCGAGCGGATGAAGATCTTGGCCTGGTCGAGGAAATGCATGGGCGGCACTTAGGCGCGCGCCCGAACGGAATCAAACAAGCGGGTGGGCGCTCGCGACAATCCGGGACAAATTTGCCCCGATTGCGGTAAAGTTGCGCGACAGAAGCGGTCCATCGGGGACGGGTGGGCGAAAAGGAGGAGCCATGTCTTCGGATCGTTCACCCATCTTCATGCATCGCCGCGAGGTCCTGATCGGGGCTGGCGCGCTCGGGATCGCGGCGCTGCCGATTCTTGCCTGCGCGCAGCAGCCCAGGGCCGCGGCGCCGGCGGCGACCAGCGCGCGGCTGATCGCCGGGACGACCTGCCCGGTCACGCCCCAGCAGACCGAGGGGCCCTTCTATTTCGACCCGGAGCTGGTGCGCCAGGATATCGGCGAAGGCAAAGCGGGCGTGCCGCTGCGCCTGCGGCTGCAGATCGTAGACGCGGCCGCCTGCGCGCCGTCGGGGCGGGCTCGGGTCGACCTTTGGCATTGCGACTCGGCCGGCGTCTATTCGGGCTACGACCAGGAGCGCTCGGCCGGGCAGCGCTGGTTTCGCGGCACCCAATTCGCCGATGGGCAGGGGGTCGCGACCTTCCGCACCCTCTATCCCGGCTGGTATCAGGGGCGCGCGCCGCACATCCACGTCAAGGCCTGGATGCCGGACGGGCGCGAAGTGACGTCGCAACTCTATTTTCCCGACGCATTGTCGGATGCGGTCTATCGGGAGGGCGCTTATGCGGCGCGCCCCGGCAGCCATATGCGCAACGCCGACGACCGTATCTTCCGGCGCGCGGGCGGCGCTGTGCCGATGGCGCAGGTCGCCCGCGGCGCGGAGGCTATGACGGAGCGATCGTGATCGCGCTGAGCTAGGCGCCGCTCAGGGCGTGGTGAAGCCCTCCGCGCCAGCCTGGCTGAGGACGAAGGCGAACATGTCGGCGAATTGCGCGACGAGCTGTTCGCGCGCGGACCCGATGCCATGGCCCGCCTCGGGATCGGTGCGGATCAGGGCGAGGCGCCTGGTGCCGAAGCGATCGAGCGCGCGGGCGGCGAACTTCGCCGACATCCACGGTGCGACGCGGCGGTCGTTGAGACCCAGGATCAACAAGGTATCGGGCATGTCGCGGGCGGTCGCCAGCATGTGGTAAGAATCGGAAAGGAGCATTGTACGATACCCTTCCTCGGTGGTGGGATCGCCCATTTCGCCATATTGAGCAGGACCGTTCTCGGTCCCCGCAAGGCGCGTCGGGTTGAGGACGGCGACGGCGGCGATCAGGCCGCCGAACAGATCGGGGCGCTTGAGCGCGGCGGGCGGCGCGAGCAGGCCGCCGGCGCTGGCTCCGCTCACGGTCATCAGCTCGGGCCGGGTCAGCCCCAGCTCGACCAGCCGCTCGCCGCAGGCGATGAGGTCGGCATGCGCGTTCGGCTTGTTCGCCGAACGGCCGCCTTCATGCCAGGCGCGGCCGCGCTCGCCGCCGCCGCGCGTCCCGCAATAGGCAACGACGCCGCCCTCTTCGAGCAAGCCGAACATGTAATTGGCGTAATAAGGCTCGGCCGTGTTGGCGCCGTAGCTGCCATAGCCTTCGAGCAGCAGGGGCCGCGGGCGGCCGCCTTGCGCCCCTGCCGGAAGCAGGATCGCCAGCGGCACACGCGTCCCGTCCGCGCTGGTCGCGACTTCGCGCACCTGGGTTGCACCCGCAATGCCTGCATAGCTCGCCGAATCGAGCCCGAGCGCGGTCACGGCGGCGTCTTGCGCGCGGAACCATCGCGGCGCGGTGAACCAATCCTGCATTGAAAAGGTGACCGCCGCACCGTCGCTGGTAGCCGCGAGGCGGGTAACCACCCCCTGGATCGGCAGGGCGAGCTCGACCGGCGAGCCCCGGCCGCCGGCGAGGAAGAACAGACGGCTCAGTCCGTCGATCTGGCCGAGCACGTAAAGGCCTCGCGTCGTTGCGACGATGTTCGCGAGGACCGTGTCGCCCGCCGGCATGACGGTCGCGGCCGAGGCTATGTCCCCGCCGGCCGCGAGATCGAGGCTCAGCACAGCGCCGTTGGGTGCGCCCTTCGTGGACAGGATAAACAGTCTGTTATCGAGGACCGAGGTCGCGGCAATCTGGTCCGCATAGTCGCCGATGGTCCGCCAGGTGGGTCGGCCCGCTGCGACATCGGCTCGCCTGGCGACGAACACGCGCGAGTCCGCCCGCGCCGTGTTTCCGGTGGCGAGAAGCCAGTCGCCCGAATGGTCCGACCTCGCGCTGGGGATTTCGCGGGGAAGGAAGGGTGGTGCTCCGTCAACGCCTGCGCCCAGCAAGGGGTCTCCCCCGCCGCGGCCCAGGCGGTGAACGAACAAGCGGTTATTCTCCAGCTGATTGATGCCGTCGGCGCGGGGCGGCAGGCGGGTATAGGCCAAGCTGCGCGCGTCCAGCCAGACGGCCCGGTCTTCGCTCCACACCGGCTCGAGCCGGTCAGGCAGAATATTGCCGGTAGCGACATCGATGAACCGCACGAATCCGACTTCGTCGCCGGCGGAGACGGTATTGAGCGCCACCACACCCCCGTCGGGGGAGACCGAGTAACCGGTGATCGCCGGGCCGAGCGTTCCACCGGCCTCCGGGTCGTAGAGCAGGCGCTCGCGGCCATCGCCCGTGCGCACCACAAGCTTGGCGAGTTGCGCCGCCGGATCGGTGCGGCGGTAGAAGAGCGAACCCCCCGCCTCCTGAAGATCGCTGTAGCGTACGCCCGCCTGGACGGCGGCGCTGATCCGGTCGCGGACGCGGTTGCGGCCGGGAAGCGCGGCCAGCTGGGCGACGGTATGGGCGCTCGACGCACGGATGAACGAAGCCACGTCGGAGGCGCGATCGGCGTTTTCCATCCAGCGATAGGGGTCGTCGATCTCCTGGCCGAACAACGTCTCGCGAACCGGCTCGGCGGCGGGGCGGGCCTCGGCGTTGGTCAGCGGCTGGGCGTCGGCGGCGCCGGCGAGCAACATCGCGGCGGTCGCGGCAATCATTATCCTCATGACGATCGTCCCCTTTTCGATGCCCTACGGCCGCGCGTGATGCGCCTCGTACAGGCCGACCTTGCCGCCGCCGGGCAAAGGCACGCCGGTGAAGCGTCCCCAGCTCGCGCCCGATATTTCGTCGCAGATGACTCCCTTTTCGGCCAGCGCCGCGATCGCCGAGTCGAGATCGTCGCAGATGAAATAGAGCTTGTGGAGGTCGTTCTGCTCGTGGCCGTGCACGCCAAGCTCCGCCGGCGGCAGTTGGAAGATCAGCCAGCCGCCGCCCGAATCGATGCAGGGGATTTCGAGCACGTCCCTGAGGAATGCCCGGTCGGCCGCCTCGTCCTGCGTGAAGATCATGACATGGGCGCCGCTGATCATGGCTCGTCTCCCTGCGCTCGGTTGTGGGCCGCGATGAGCTGGGTGCGGGCGAGCTCGCGGGCCTTGCCGCGATCGAGGCCGAGCGCGGCGGCCATCTCCGCACCGAGCAGCGAATCGCCGAGCGCCGCGAGAACCAGCCAGAGCGTGTTCTCGTGCACCGGCCGGTCCTCATGGCCCTCGCCCAGCTGATCGACCAGCTCGTGGATCGAATCGAGGATCGGATCGAGCGCGTCGCGATTGCCCGACAGGATCATCCAGGCGGCAAGCGCGCCGGCCCCTTCCTTGCCGAAGGCGTCGAAGGTGCGGTCGACGATCTCGATCGGGTCGGCCTCCTGGGCGCGGGCGCGCTGAACCGCCAAAGCGATGCCGGCACAGACGTTGCGGCTGATCAGGCCCGCCAGCGCCGCCTGAAGCCCGGCCGCCGAGCCGAAATGGTGGAGCAGATTGGCGTGGGTCTTGCCGATCTCGGCGGCCACCGCCTTCAGCGTCACCGCCTGCGGGCCGCGGTCGATCAGCAGCCGGCGCGCGGCCTCGAGCGCGGCGGACCGGCTTTCTTCGGGGGTGAGGCGTTCGCGGGTTATTGACATGTATGTCAGTACAGTCTATCCCAATATCAGGGCAGGAGATACAGCATGGCGCGCGCGGGGACACCTCAGGATTTGACGATCACGCCGCGGGACCGGCGCTTCGGGCGCGGCGTGGCCCAAGACCATTGGTGGATAAGCGGCGATCCGGTCGCCACCGCCTTCTACAACGCGCTCAGCGCCACCTTCCCCAAGGGCGAGGCCTTCTTCGTGGAGAGCGTGCGCCTGTTCCGCGACGGCACGTCGCCCAAGCTCGCGGCCGAAATCAAGGCGTTCGTGACCCAGGAGGTCATGCACAGCCGCGAGCACGTCCAGTTCAACAAGCGCGCATTGGAGGCCGGCTACGATTTGTCGGGGCTCGAGGCGCGGGTCGAATGGCGGCTTTCGATCACCCGCTCGCGGCCGCCGATCGTCAACCTCGCGGCGACCATGTGTCTCGAACATTTCACCGCCATCCTCGCCCATCAACTGCTCAAGGATCCGCGCCACCTGAAGGGCGCCGATGCCGAGAGCGCGGCCCTGTGGCGCTGGCATTCGATCGAGGAGATCGAGCATAAGGGCGTCGCCTACGACACCTGGCTTCACGCGACCCGGGCCCTGCCGCGCGGCAAGCGCTGGAAGATCAAGGCCAAGGTGATGCTGTTCGTCACCCGCAATTTCGTCATCGACCGCACCTGGGGCACGATCGAATTGCTTCGCCAGGACGGGATCACCGGGCCCAAAGCCTGGGCGCGGATGTTCTGGTTCGCCTGGGTGCGGCCGGGCATGCTGAGGAAGATCCTGGGCGCATGGCTCGCTTTCTTCCTTCCCGGCTTCCACCCCTGGAACCATGACGACCGCGCGCTGATCGCCAAAGCGGAGCAGGGACTGAAGACGCAGGCCGAGGCCTACGCTTAATCCTCCCCTGCTTTTGCAGGGGAGGGGGACCATGCGAAGCATGGTGGAGGGGCAACCTTTCGGCGCCCCGTCAAAAGAACGCCCCTCCACCGCGTTTCACGCGGTCCCCCTCCCCGGCAAATGCCGGGGAGGACCTATCAGGCCGCCATCGCGCACGGGTCCGCTTCCGCCGCCCCGCCGGCCAGCTCCAGAACGAATTCGCGGCACTCGGCCTCGGCGCCGCGGCCGGCGCTGTAGCGCCGGACCGTGCGGCCGGTCGGCGTGAAGCCGAGCTTGGCCAGCACCCGCCCGGACGCCGGATTGTCGACGAAATGGCCGGCGTCGAACCGCGTCAGCCGGAGCGTGTCGCGGGCGTTGGCGAGCAGCGCCCGGCCCGCCTCGGTGGCGAAGCCGCGGCCCCAATAAGGGCGCGCGATCCAATAGCCGAGCTCGCACCCCGGCGCCTCTCCGTTCGGGCGGGGCATCGGGCCCAGGCCGATTCCGCCGACGAGCAGCGGCGCGCCGTCGGTGCGCAGGAAGATCAGGCAGGCGGCGTCGCGCGGGTGGCGCTCGCGCGTGAGGAAGGCCTCGGCGTCGGCCATGCCATAGGGCCAGGGCGCGGTGGCGAGGTTGCGGACGATCGCCTCGTCGGCGATCGCTCGCAAGAGCGCGGGCGCGTCCTCCCTCCAGCCGGGTCTCAGCAGCAGTCTTTCCGTTCGAGCGAACATCCCCGTCTTCCTCTCACGCTGCACCGGTCCCTGGCCCTTTCGGGTTACCCACCGCGACATGTCGATCTGAGGGAGACAAAAGAAAAGGGAGAGGAGCGACCCTCTCCCTCAATTGGTCCTGCTTCGAGAACCTTGGGCCGCCCCTCCCGGGACAGCCCTTTCTCGGCTGTCCCTATTCCGCCGCGCCGGGCATCGGCCACATCTCGACGCATACGAATTTGCGCCCGAGCTTGCCGTCGCGAAACGCGACCCGGCCGTCGGTAAGCGCAAAGAGCGTATGGTCCTTGCCGATCCCGACATTGGCGCCCGGATAATATTTGGTGCCGCGCTGGCGCACGATGATGTTGCCGCCGACGACGCTCTCGCCGCCAAACTTCTTGACGCCCAGGCGCTTGCTCTGGGAGTCCCTGCCGTTGCGGGACGACCCGCCTGCTTTCTTATGTGCCATTGCTCGTCTCTAGCTCTGAATCGGTTTACTTGGCCTTAGCGGCGGCCGGCTTCTTTGTCGACTTTTTCGGCGCATCGGCCTTCGGGGCAGCCTTGGTCGCGGCCCCCTTCACCGGCGCCGCCGGCTTCGGCTTCGCCGTCTTGGCCGGCTTGGCGCTCTCGGCCTTGGCGGCGGGAGCGGCTTCGTCCTTGGCCGGCGCCGAGGCCTGCTGAGGCTTCGACTTCTCGGCCTTCCTGCCGCCGATCGCGACGATCTTGAGGATCGTCAGCTGCTGGCGGTGGCCGCGCTTGCGCCGGTAATTGTGGCGGCGCTTCTTCTTGAAGACGGTGACCTTGTCGGCCTTGGCCTGGGCGATGATCTCGGCCGAGACGGTGAGGCCGTCGGTCGACTTGAGATCGCCGCCCTCGCCAGCGAGCAGGACGTCGCTGAGCGTGACGGTATCGCCCGCCTCTCCGGCGAGCTTCTCGACGACGATCTTGTCTCCGGCGGCGACGCGATATTGCTTGCCGCCCGTGCGCACGATTGCGAACATGGGCCTATCCAATAAGTCACTATGCTTGGCGCCCGGGGCGGACCCCGCGCGGGAAGAGGGCTGCTACAGAGAGAGGGCGGCGCTGTCAACCGAGCGGGCCGGCCGGCCGGTCAGTGGCGGCGTTCGCGCCTCAGCCGATAGCGGCCCTTGTCGAAATCCTCGAACATACCGGCGATCGCCGGGTGATCGACCGGCTCGCCGAGCGCGTCGGGCAGCAGGTTCTGCTGGCTGACATAGGCGATGTAGCTCGACTCCTCATTTTCGGCGAGCAAATGGTAATAAGGCTGGTCCTTGGGCGGGCGGATATCCTCCGGGATCGCCTGATACCATTCCTCCGAATTGGCGAAGACCGGATCGACGTCGAAGATCACGCCGCGGAAATCGAACATTCGGTGACGGACCACCTCGCCGATCGAGAATCGGGCATGGGCGACGGGCGCCGCCTTGGGGGAGCTGCCATCGTTCGCGGAAATGGCGTCGGAGACTGTCATCGGGCTCATGTAGGCCTGGCGGGCCCGCTCGACAAGCAATGCCGCCCTTCGACGGGCTCCGGACATGCTTGGCAAGCGCGGCACCTTGAGCTAGAGCGCCCGGCTCATCGACCGGGCCGCTTCGCGCGGCAGGGCCAATGCCTTCCGCGGAGAGGTGCCGGAGTGGTCGATCGGGGCGGTCTCGAAAACCGTTGTGCCCGCAAGGGTACCGTGGGTTCGAATCCCACCCTCTCCGCCAGCCACCCCGGCGTATTCGGCTCCGGTGCGGCCGGCCCGGCCAAAGCCCCGAGGAACTGCGTCGTTTGCGGCCTTTGGTTAAATCTCAAGATCAGGCTGTAAAATCCATGGCATCAGGCCGGATCGGGTCATGCTCGGCCGGCTTCAGGCGCTCGCCGGGTTCAACCCGGCCTGTCTTTACCTGAAGCAGCGGCCCCGCTGACGCCCTGGGCGGGGACGGGGGCGAGACTTCGGGCCTCGCGTCGAACCGCCTGACCTTTCGCCCGCCCAGCCACAATTCCATCGGCAGCTCGCCCGCCCGGTCCTGCACCACGCAAATGGCCTCGACATCGTCGCCGGCGTTCATCTCCTCGACGCGGTCGATATGGCCGGAATGGCGGTCCAGCAAATAGAGGCGGTAGGCCGGCACGATCGTCACCCTCTCAAGGCCGCCCCGCGCCGACTGGCCGCAGGCCGGATCAAAAGCTCCGCAAGCACCGGTGCGGTCCGATTTCGGGGACTAACGCGAAATGGCCGCGAGAGATGCAAATTTGCTGCTAATCCAAGTTAGTAACCCACTTTTGCGGAACCGAGCGGCCGGGACGACGGTTTGGAGGGCTTCATCCTTGCCCAGGAACCCTTTTCATGGCGACGCTTCCGCGCCCGGACCCCGCCCCGGCCGAATCCCTGTTCCTCACCGACTCATGTCAGCGCCGTCTCGCGAGATGGAACAGCGAACGGCTGGTCCCCGCCTTTCCGGGCGCCGATTGGGAATTGAGGCTGGAGCGCGATCACCGCATGCTCCGCCTCGAAGGGAGCTTCCTTGAGTCCTTGCGAGAGGAAGTGGCCGACGAAGCGGCCCGAATTCCCACCGACGCGGACGAATTCATCCGATGGTTCGAGGCGCTGCAGGAGAACGGGCCTGGCCAGGGCGACCCGCTTTTCGCCTGGCTCGCCGACAGCGCCGGGCTCGAGGATTTCCGCTGGTTCCTGGCCCAGGAAGCGGCCGGCGAGGCGGGCTTCGACGACCTCGTCGCCTATAGCCAGGTCAAGCTGCCGGCCCGCGCCAAGCTCGAGCTGGCCCGCAATTATTGGGACGAAATGGGGCGCGGCAACGTCAAGGGCATGCACGGGCCGATGCTGGACGTGCTGATCGAGCGGCTGGAGCTCGAGCCCGATATCGACACGACGATCTGGGAAAGCCTGGCGCTCGCCAACGCGATGACCGCAATGGCCACCTCGCGCCGCTACGCCTGGCATTCGATCGGCGCGCTCGGCGCGATCGAGCTGACCGCGCCGGGCCGGGCGGCCTGCATCTCCAAGGGCCTGCGCCGGCTCGGCTTCACCGGCCGCGAGCGCCGTTATTTCGATCTCCACGCGGTGCTCGACGTCAAGCATAGCGAAGCCTGGAACCGCGAGGCCTTGCGCCCGCTCGTCGAGGAGGATCCGCGCCGGGCCGCCGCCATCGCGGAAGGCGCGCTCATTCGCCTCAAATGCGGAGAACGCTGCTTCGCGCGCTATCGCGCCCGGCTGTGGTAGGCAGCGCGGACAGGCACGAACAAGCCGACTTTTGTCTGCTCGACCTGCTCGAGCGCCTGCGCGCGCTCGACTACCGGTTCGTCACGCCGACGCCGGAAACCCACCGCCGGGTCCTCGAACGCGAGCCCGGGGCGACGGCGCGCGACCTGCGCGGGATATTCGGCTGGAGCCTTCCCTTCGAGCGCGCCCTGCCGTCGGCCGAGATTTTCGATGCGCTCGGCAGCGCCGGGATGGTCCGCGAGGAAGCCGGCCTGTTCCGAAGCCTGGTCCGGATTTCCTCGATCGGCGATCGGCTCTTCCTCCACTCGTCCTATCCGACGAACGAGATCGATTCGGTTTTCCTCGGCCCGGACAGCTACCGCTTCGCCCGGTTCCTCAAGGCCGAGATTCCGGGCGGCCCGCCGGTTGGCCGGCTCGTCGACATCGGCGCCGGCGCGGGCGTCGGCGCGGTCATGGCGGCAGCGCTCGTTCCGGACGCTCGGCTGACGCTCACCGACATCAACCCCTTCGCGCTTCGCCTGGCCCGGATCAATGCCCGCCATGCCGGGCTGACGGTCGAGACGCTGATATGCCCCGGCCTCGACGGCGTGGCCGGTCCATTCGACCTGGCGATCGCCAATCCGCCCTTCATCGTCGATCCCGGCAAGCGGGCCTATCGCGACGGCGGCGCGGGGCAGGGGAGCGCCCTGTCGCTGGCCTGGGCGCTGGCGGCCGCCCGCAAAGTCGCCGCCGGCGGGCGCGTCCTCCTCTATACGGGCAGCGCCATCGTCGCCGGCGAGGATCGATTGGAAGCGGCGCTGAGGGCGAGCCTGCCCAACGCCGGCTGCACACTGCGCTATTTCGAGATCGATCCCGATATTTTCGGCGAGGAGCTCGGTCGGCCGGGCTATGAAGACGTCGACCGGATCGCCGCCGTGGGCGCGGTCATCGAAAAAGGCTGAGCGCGGAAGCCGCGCCGCCGGGAGACTTTGCCGGCATCGGCACGTTCCTGCCCGGCCGGAGGAGACGACGATGCTCGAACATGTTCCCATCTGGTTCGGAAATTTGCTGAGCAACATGCGCACCGTCCCTCATGGGCTGACTATGTTCTGAACCTTTTGGCACGGAAAGCGGCCTCTTGAGCCCGGCCTTCGCTTCGGCCGGCCGCCTGCCCGAACGGTTCAACGGGATAGCGAGTATTTCTTCCCGCCGGAGCCCATGATAGCTTGGCGCCCGGAGGCCCCATGGCGCGTATCGAGTTGCGGAAGATTTCCAAGTCCTTTGGCGCGACCGCCGTCCTCAAGGACATCGACCTCGCGATCGAAGACGGCTCGTTCCTGGTCCTGGTCGGCCCGTCCGGCTGCGGCAAATCGACCCTTTTGCGGGTTCTGGCCGGGCTGGAGGAGGTCGATTCGGGCGATGTGATCATCGGCGAGACTCGGGTGAACGACCTCCCGCCCGCCAAGCGTGGAATCGCGATGGTCTTCCAGTCCTACGCCCTCTATCCCCATATGAGCGTTCGCGAGAACATGGCGTTCGGGCTCAGGCTCTCCGGCGCGGACAAAGGCGCGATCGACAAGGCGGTCGGCGATGCGGCGGCCCTGCTCGAGATCGAGCCGCTGCTCGACCGGCGCCCCAAGATGCTGTCGGGCGGGCAGCGTCAGCGCGTCGCGATCGGCCGCGCGATCGTGCGCGAGCCGACCGTCTTCCTGTTCGACGAACCGCTCTCGAACCTCGACGCCGAGCTCAGGGTGCGGATGCGCTACGAATTCGCCCGCCTCCACCAGCGGCTGAAGACGACGATCGTCTACGTGACCCACGACCAGGTCGAGGCGATGACGCTCGCCGACCGCATCGCCATCCTCGACCAGGGGCGGGTCGTCCAGTTCGGATCGGCGAAGGATTTGTACGAGCGGCCGGCCTCCAATTTCGTCGCCGGCTTCATCGGCTCGCCGCGCATGAATTTCTTCGAGGGCCGGATCGAGGCGGCCGGCCCGGACGGGGCGACGGTGCGCCTGCGCGACGGCACCGCGCTCAGCGCCGCAGTCGACGCCGCCGGGGCCGGCGTCGGCGACGCGGTCACGCTCGGAGTCCGCCCCGAAGACCTGCAGCCGGCCTCCGAGGGGATTGCGGCGAGCGTGACCCTGATCGAATCGCTCGGCAATATCCGCTTCGCCTATCTCGCCAGCGCGGCGGCCGACGATCCGCTGATCGTCCAGCTTTCGCCGGGCGGGAGCCTGGCGCCGGACGACGCGCTCAAGCTGTGGGCGCGGTCGGACTCCTGCCACCTGTTCCGCTCGGACGGCCGCGCCTTTCAGCGCATCCCGGCCGACCCAGGGTCGATCGCCGCCTGAGCCTGAAACCGGTTACAAAAGCGCTTTGCCAATCACGGCCAAGCTGCTAGGGTCGGCGATGTAACCGTTTACATAAGGCGGTGCAGGGAGTGGAGCAGGCGTCGATGAAGGCCGCCAAGGCGTTTCCCGCTGCAATTGCGGGTTTTCTGTCCGAATGAAAAGCGCAACCATCCGCGACGTCGCCCGGGCGGCGGAGGTCTCGGTGGCCACGGTTTCGCGCGTTCTCAACAGCATCGATGCGGTGACCCAGGCGACCCGCACCCGAGTCCTCGCGGCGGCGGCCGAGCTCGATTACGTCCCGCACAGCGGCGCCCGCTCGCTTTCGACCCGCCGCACCGACACGATCGGAGTCATCCTGCCCGATCTGCACGGCGAGTTCTTCTCCGAGCTGATCCGCGGCATCGACGCCGCCACTCGGGCGCGCGGCCTCCATCTGCTCCTCTCCCATTCGCATGGCGACCCCAACGAGGCGACGACCGTGCTTCGCGCGATGCGCAGCCGAGTCGACGCGATGGTCGTGATGTCGCCTTATGCGGACGACGAAATGCTGTCGGCGGCGCTGAGCGGACGCACGCCGCTCGTCCTGCTCGGCGGCGGCGGCTCGGGCGGCCATCCGCGCTTCGAGATCGACAACCATGCCGGCGCGTTCGCGATGACCGAGCATCTGATCGCGGCGGGCCACGCCCGGATCGCCTTCATCGCCGGCCCGCCCGGCAATATCGAGGCGGCGCAACGGCTCGCCGGCTATCGCGCCGCGCTCGCCGCCCACGATTCGGCGCCCGAGCAGGTCGTCCAGGGCGATTTCAGCGAACATTCGGGGGCGCTCGCCGCCGGCCGGCTGCTCGCCGGACCGCGGCCCGACGCGATCTTCGCCGGCAACGACATGATGGCGGTCGGCTGCCTCCAGGCGCTCCGCGAGGCCGGCCTCCGGGTGCCGGACGACGTCGCGCTCGCCGGCTTCGACGACGTGCCCATCGCGCGCTTCCTCGATCCGCCGCTCACCACGGTCGGCGTTCCGATCGCCGAGCTCGGGCGGCAGGCGGTCCTGTGCTGCGCCGAAATCCTTTCGACGGGCGCGCAATGCCAAAGCCGCACCTTCACCCCCCAACTCGTCGTCCGCGCGTCATCGGGCGCCGCTTATTCAGATCGGCAGGAAGCCGCAGCATAGGAAGAGGAAGCCAATCATGACCGGATCCAGATCGTTTAAGACCGCGCGCCACGCGCTTTCGGCCGCCTTGCTCGCGACCACCCTGCTGGCGGGCACGCCGGCCCTAGCCCAGTTGAGCACCGCGACGATCCGCGGCAATGTCAGCGCCGGCGAGGCCCCGGCGGCAGGCGCGGTCGTGACCGCGCGCAACGTCGATACCGGGTTCAGCGCCACCGCGACCGCCGGCCCGGGCGGCTCCTATCTGTTCACGGGCCTCAGGCCCGGCACCTACGATATCAGCTTCACAGCGGAGGGCGGCACGCCCGTCACCCGGCGCGTGATCGTCTCGGTCGGGCAGACGGCGACGCTCGACGTCGATACCGCGGCACCCGCCGAGGCCGCCGCGCCCCCGGGGGAGGACGGCCAGATCCTCGTCGTGGGCTCCCGCCTCGTCGAGACGCGCACCTCGGAGATCGGCACCAACGTGACCGACGACCAGATCGACAACCTTCCGCAGAACAACCGCAACTTTCTCAATTTCGCCGCGCTCGCGCCGGGCGTGCGGGTGCTGCAGACGGAGTTCCGCCAGACCTTCGGCGGCGGCGGCGTCGGCGTCAATCGCGACGGCGACAGCTTCGGAGGGCCCCAGGTCAACGTGTTCATCGACGGCGTGAGCCTGCGCAGCAACATCAACCAGGGCGGCATCGTCGGCCAGGACGTCAGCCGCGGCAATCCCTTCTCGCAGCTCGCGGTCGCCGAGTTCCGAGTCCTCACCTCCAACTTCAAGGCCGAATATGAGGATGCCGGCACCTCGATCATCACCGCCGTCACCCGCTCGGGGACCAACGAGTTCCACGGCCAGGTCTTCGGCACCTACCAGGATGAAAGCCTGATCGCGACGGACGCGCTCATACTCCAGAACAGGCGCAACAATCCGACCGGAGACAATCGGGAGCCTGATCTCACCCGCTACCAATATGGCGCCGCGCTGGGCGGGCCGATCATTCGCGACAATCTCTTCTTCTTCGCCAGCTACGAGGCCAACATCCAGGATCGCTCTAACACCGTGATTCCCGGCGGGGACGCGGCCCTGCGCGCGCAAATACCCTTCGACGTCAACGCTTTCGCGGGCACCTTCGTGAGCCCGTTTCGCGAGCATCTCGGCTTTGCCAAGCTGACCTGGCAGGCCGGGGCCGATCATCTGGTGGAGCTGAGCGGCAGCGTCCGGCTCGAAACCGATCTGCGCGGCTTCGGCGGGCAGGCGTCGCGCGAGCGCGGAGAGAGCGTCGACAACGACGTGTTCACCGGACGGCTGCGGTGGGACTGGAACGGCGAGGGCTTCCTTAACGAGGCGTCGGTCGACTATCTGAGGTCGGACCTGGCGTTCGGCGCCCTCGGAGAAGCGGGCTTCGGGCGCGTCTATCAGGGCGTCATCCAGGTCGGCGGACGGCCGAGTTTTCAGGAAGTGCAGCAGGAAGGGCTCACCTTCCGCAACAATTTCAGCCTCACCGACGTGGAATGGAACGGCAACCACCTGATCAAGATGGGAGCCAGGGTCTCGTTCCAGAATTACCGGGTCGGGGGCTCGGGCCCGTTCGCCAATCCGGAATTCGAGTTCATCAACAACGATCGCGGCACGCCGGCCGATCCAAGCGACGACCTCACCTTTGCCCAGCCCTCGGTAGTTCGCTTCGGCGGTGGCGATCCCGAGGTCGAGGCGAGCACCACCCAGATCGGCCTGTTCGTTCAGGACGATTGGGAGATCAACGAGCATCTGACGCTCAATCTCGGCCTGCGCTGGGACGTCGACACCAATGCGCGCAACAATAATTTCGTCACCTCGCCCGCGGCCGCCGCCGCGCTCCGCACGCTCGGCGCCGATCCCAGGACGCCCGATTTCTTCGATGTCGAGGATTATATCTCGACCGGCACCAACCGAAAGACGGACTGGAACAATTTCGCGCCGCGGATCGGCTTCTCCTATGACGTCAATGCCGATCAGCGCACGGTGATCTTCGGCGGCTTTGGACGCTATTACGACCGCACCCTGTTCCGCAGCGCGGCCGAGGAGACCCTGCTCAGGCAATATCGCCAGGGCGAGCTCCTCTTCTCCGACGACGGCCTGCCGCGCGACGGGCGGCCGACCATCCTGTTCAATCCGAGCTATCTGACGCCGGAAGGCTTCACCGCGCTGCTCGCGAGCCTGGCGGCCGATCCGACCTCGCCCGGAACCAGCGAGCTGCGCGCCATCCCGAACGATCTCAACACGCCTTACACCGATCAATTCAGTCTCGGCATCCGGCAGCGCTTCGGGATCATCCGCACCTCGCTGAGCTACAGCCACATCATCGGCCGCGATCAGATCGGCTATGCGCCGCTCAACCGGACACAGACGACCAACGCCGGCGGCTTCTACGACTTCATCCCGATGACCAACGGCTTCAGCAACGCCGTCGTCGCCTTCAATACGCGGGCGACGCGCTACGACGCCGTCTACCTGACCGTCGATAAGCCCTATAGCCAGGCGTCGGGCTGGGGCTTCGGCGTCGCCTATACGCTCGCCTGGTCGCGCGAGCGGGGAACGTCGTTCAACTTCGATTATCCCAATATCGGCGCGCAGGATTTCGTCCCGAATGCCGGCAACGAGCGCCACCGGGTGGTCGTCAACGGCATCGCCGACCTGCCCTGGGGCCTTCGGCTTTCCGGGCTCATGACCTACGGGTCGGGCCAGCCCTTCTTCGTCATCGACGCCCTGGCCGGCTTCCAGCCCGGCAATATCCGCCTCGGCTATTTCGATGAGCTGCCCGACTTCTTCCAGCTCGACCTTCGCCTTCAAAAGACCGTCCATCTGTTCGGCAGCGCCGAGGTTACCTTGTCGGCGGAGGTCTTCAACCTCACCAACCACGACAATTTCGGCGGCGCCGACGGCTTCAACTGCTGCGGCGGGTTTGCCAGTTTCGGGGTGCCCAACGCGCTGGCGGGGCCGCCGCGCAGCTTCCAGTTCGGAGCCGCGTTTCGCTTCTGATGCCTTCGGGTCCGGGGCCGCGTTCGGTCCCGGCCCGCCCTCGCGAGTAGAGTGGTGACCGACAGACGCTCGTTCCTCAAGCTGGCCGCCCTGGGGATCGCCGGGCTCGGCGGCGCCTGCGTGGCCAACGACCTTTCGTCGCGCCGTCCGGACCCGGGCGAAGACGCCTTCCTCGACGACCTTCAGCGGCGGACCTTCCGTTATTTCTGGGAGACGACAAACCCGGCCAACGGGCTTGCCCACGACCGCTGGCCGACCCGCGCCTTCGCCAGCATGGCGGCGGTTGGCTTCGCGCTCACCGCTTATCCGATCGGAGTCCAGCGGCGCTTCGTCCAAAGGTCCGCGGCCGCCGGCCGGGTGCTCGCGACGCTGCGCTTCCTCGATCGAGCGCCGCAGGGCGATGCGCCGCGCGGGATGACCGGCCACAAGGGCTTCTTCTACCATTTCGTCGACATGGGAACCGGCGAACGGTTCGGGACGACCGAGCTCTCGACCATCGACACGGCCCTGCTGCTGGGCGGCATATTGTTCTGCCGCGGCTATTTCGACCGGCCGGACGAGCTCGAGATACGCGAGCTGGCCGACCGCATCTACGCCCGCGTCGACTGGCGCTGGTCGCAGGCGCGGCCGAACCTCGTTGCGCTCGGGTGGAACCCGGAAAGCGGCTTCATCGGCTATGACTGGATCGCCTATAACGAGGCGATGATCGTCTACATCCTCGCCCTCGGCGCGCCGGAGCATTCGCTCGGGCCCGAGAGCTGGGCCGCCTGGAGCGCGACCCTGCCCGAGCGCTGGGGCCGGGACTGGGGCCAGGACCATGTCCGCTACCCCGTGCTCTTCATCCACCAATACAGCCATGTCTGGACCGACTTTCGCGGCATCCAGGACGATTTCATCCGCGCGAAAGGCATCGACTATTTCGAGAATAGCCGCCGCGCGACGCTCGCCCAATATGCCTATGCCCAGGCCAATCCGAGGGGCTGGCGCGGCTACGGACCGGAGATGTGGGGGCTTACCGCCTGCGACGGCCCGGCCGACGTGACGCTCGCGCTGGACGGCCGCGCCCGCACCTTCCGCTCCTATGCGGCGCGAGGGACCGGCGATTTCGACGACGGCACGGTTTCGCCGACCGCCGCGGGCGCTTCGGTGCCGTTCGCGCCGGAAATCTGCATCCCCGCGCTCAGGGCGATGCGGCGCGACCATGGCGCCAACCTCTACAGCGAATACGGCTTCCTCGACGCCCTCAACCCAAGCTTCACCGACGCGTCGGCGCGGCTGGTCCACGGCCGGGTCGTGCCCGGACGGGGCTGGTACGACACCGACTATCTCGGCATCGATCAGGGGGCGATGCTGGCGATGATCGAAAATCACCGCAGCGGGCTCGTCTGGCAGGTGATGCGCGGCGATCCGCACATCCGGCGCGGGCTCGAGCGAGCGGGCTTCGCCGGCGGCTGGCTGGCGGCATGATCGTCACCCGGCGCGCCCTTCTGGCCGGCACCGCGGCAATGCTGGCCGGCTGCGGCGGCCCCGGCGACCGGCGCGAGATCCTGCGCTTCTGGGCGATGGGCCGGGAAGGCGAAGTCGTCGCCCGGCTGATCCCGGAATTCGAGCGGCTGCATCCCGGAATCCGGGTGGAGGTGCAGCAAATCCCCTGGATTTCCGCGCACGAGAAATTGCTGACCGCCTTTGCGGGCGACGCGACGCCCGACATCGCGCAGGTCGGATCGAGCTGGGTATCGGAGCTGGTCGCCCTGGGCGCGGTCGCGCCGCTCGACGAGCGCCTTCGCGGCTCGCGCGCCATCCCCACGTCCGATTATTTCGAGGGGCCGATTCGGGCCAATCTCATCGACGGCCGGATCTGGGCATTGCCCTGGTATGCCGATACGCGGCTGCTCTTCTATCGAAGCGATCTTCTGCGCGAGGCCGGTTTTCCGGCGCCGCCCGCGGACTGGGCGGCCTGGCTGCGCGCGATGCGGGCGATCAAGGCGCGCGGCGCGCCCGGCGATCATGCCATCCTGCTCCCGCTCAACGAATATGAGCCTTTGCTCGCGCTCGCGCTGCAGCAGGACGAGCCGCTGCTGCGAGACGGCGGCCGCTACGGCAATTTCCGCTCGGCCGGCTTCACCCGTGCCTCCAATTTCTACCTCGGCCTGTTCGGCGAGGGGCTCGCGCCCAGGGTCACCAACACCCAGATCTCCAACGTCTATGACGAGTTCGCGCGCGGCCGCTTCGCCTTCTACATCTCGGGCCCGTGGAACATCGGCGAGTTCAAGCGCCGCCTGCCGCCGGAGCGGCAGGGCGATTGGATGACGGCGCCGCTGCCGGGGCCCGACGGTCCGGGCGCCTCGATCGCCGGCGGCGCCAGCCTCGCCATCTTCGCCCGGTCGGAGCGCAAGCAGGCCGCCTGGCAACTCGTCGAATATCTTTCGCGGCCCGACGTCCAGCTGCGCTTCTTCGAGCTCAGCGGCGATCTGCCGGCGCGGCGCAGCGTCTGGCGGGCGCCGGCGCTGGCGCGCGATCCTTATGCCGCCGCCTTCCGCGCTCAGCTCGAACGGGCGGTGCCCCCGCCCGCCGTCCCCGAATGGGAGCGGATCGGGCAGCAGCTCAGGATCGTCGGCGAGCGGGCGGTGGCTGGGCAGCTCTCGCCGGCCGCCTTCCGGGCGACGATGGACGCCGATACCGACCGGATCCTGGCGCGGCGGCGGGCGATGCTGGACCGGCGGGCGGCGCGATGAGGCGCCCCCGCCTCGCCGGATGGATATTCGCCGGGCCGGCGCTCATCATGCTCGGCTTGTTCTTCTTCGTGCCCGTCCTGCTGGCCTTCGGGCTCAGCCTGACCAATTTCGATCTCTATTCGCTGGCCGATTACGGCAATACCGAGTTCGTCGGCTTCGCCAATTATGCCGAGTTGGTGCGCACGCCCCTCTTCTGGAAGGCGCTCGGCAACACGCTTTATTTCGTGATCGTCGGCGTGCCGCTGTCGATCGCGCTCTCGCTCGGCGCGGCGATGCTCCTGAACGGAACCGCGGGCCGCCTCAACGGGCTGTTCCGCACCGCCATGTTCGCGCCGGTGGTCACCACCCTGGTCGCGGTCGCGGTGATCTGGCGCTATTTGCTCCACACCCGCTACGGCTTCATCAACTACGTTCTGGACAGCCTCGGCGTCGCGCCGGTCGACTGGCTCGGCGATCCCAATTGGTCGATGCCGGCGATCATCCTCTTCGCGGTCTGGAAGAATTTCGGCTACAATATGGTGATCCTGCTGGCCGGCCTGCAGACCATCCCGAACGATCTTTACGAGGCGGCGCGGATCGACGGCGCCAATGGCTGGCAGCGCTTCCGCCACGTCACCGTGCCGGCGCTGGGTCCGATGCTGCTTTTGGTCTCGATCCTCACCATGGCGGGCTATTTCCAGCTCTTCGCCGAACCTTATGTGATGACCCAGGGCGGCCCGGTCGAAAGCACCGTCAGCGTCCTCTATTTCATGTACGATCAGGGCTTCAAATGGTGGAATCTCGGCTTCGCTTCGGCCGTCGCCTTCGCCTTGTTCCTGATCATGATCGTATTCACGACGCTGCAATACCGCTTCGCGTCCAAGCGGGGGATGGCCTGATGCGCGCCTCGCGCGGCGCCGCCGCCTTGCGGCTCGGCCTGCTCCTCCTGCTGGGGGCGTTCGCGCTCTTTCCCTTGCTGTGGATGCTCTCGGTCTCGTTCATGGGGCCGGGCGAGGCGAGCCGCTTCCCCCCGCCGCTCCTGCCCGAGGCGGCGGGGCTCAGCGCCTATCGCGGCTTGTTCGAAACGACGGGAATCGTCCGTTATTTCCTCAACAGCCTGATCGTGGCGACGCTCGGCACCCTGCTGTCGCTCGCCTTCAACGCGACCGCCGGCTACGCCTTCGCGAAATTGCGCTTCAGGGGCCGCGACCGCATCTTCCAGCTGCTCGTCGCCGCGCTCGTCATCCCGGGCCAGGTGACCATGCTGCCCTTGTTCCTGATGCTCAAGGAGATGGGGCTGATCAACAGCTTCGCGGGCGTGCTCGTGCCGGTCGCGACCAGCATCTTCGGCATCTTCCTGGTCCGCCAATATGCCCTGTCCATCCCCGACGAGCTGCTCGAGGCGGCGCGGGTCGACGGCGCCGGCGAGGGGCGGATCTTCCTTCAGATCGTCGTCCCGGTGCTGACCCCGATCCTGATCACGCTCGCTTTGTTCACCTTCCTCGCCGTGTGGAACGACTTCATGTGGCCGCTGATCGTGCTCACCGACCAGGACAATTATACGCTTCCGGTCGCGCTCGCGGCGCTGTCGCGCGAGCATGTCCAGGACAATGAGCTGATGATGGCCGGATCGGTGCTGACCATCCTGCCGGTGCTGCTGCTCTTCCTCGTCCTCCAGCGTTACTATCTGCAGGGCCTGCTCGCGGGGAGCGTCAAGGGGTGAGGCGTCTCCTCTTCTTCCTCCTCCTGCTCGTCCTTGCCGGGCCGGCTTTCGCCCAGCAACCACGGCTGCTCGACGATTTCGCCGGCGCTTCGGCCTGGTTGGCGGCCTCGTCCGACGGAGTCACCGGCACGATGCGGCCCTATGAGGGCGGCCTGAGGCTCGATTACGATTTCAGCCGGGGCTCGGGCTACGCCTTCCTGCGCCGCGAACTGCCGCTCGAGCTGCCGGTCAATTTCGAGCTTCGCTTCCGGCTGCGCGGCCAGGGCCCGGCCAATGCGCTCGAGATCAAGCTCACCGACGAGAGCGGCGAGAATGTCTGGTGGCACCGCAAGGCCGACTATGTGCCGCCCGGCGAATGGCAGACGATCCGAATCCGGCGCCGCCAGGTCGAGTTCGCCTGGGGTCCGACCACCGACCGGACGCTGCGCGCCGCGGCGGCGATCGAGTTCGTGATCGCGGCCGGATCGGGCGGCGGGCGCGGCTGGATCGCGGTCGACGACCTCCAGATCGTGCCGCTTGCCGTGCCGCCCGCCGTGCCACCCGCCATCGTCGCGCGCGCCCACGCCGGCAGTGCGGCGAACGCGGTGGACGGGAACCGCGCCACCGCCTGGACGGCACCGCCGGGCACGCAGATCGAGCTCGATCTCGGCTATCGGCGCGAATTTGGTGGCCTCGTCCTGCGCTGGGCGGACGGCGCGCGCGCCGCCAGTTACGACATCTCTCTCTCGGCGGACCGGCGCTCCTGGAGCCCGCCGATCCGCGTCGCTAACGGCAATGGCGGCACCGACTGGATCCGCATGGAGGAGAGCGAGGCGCGCTATATCCGCCTGAGCGGCATCGCCGGGCCGGCGCTGGCCGAAGTCGAGGTCCGGCCGCTGGAATTCGGGGCGAGCGCCAATGCCTTCGTGACCGCCGTCGCGGCCGAAGCGCCGCGCGGCCATTTCCCGCGCGGTTTCGTGGCCGAACAGAATTACTGGACGCTGGTTGCGACGCCGGCCGGCGGCGACAGCGGCCTGATGGACGAAAGCGGGGCGATCGAACTGGGCCGGCGAGGCTTCTCGATCGAACCCTTCGTGCGCGACGGCGAACGGCTGCTGGGCTGGGCCGATGTGGAGGCGAGCCAGTCGCTGGCGGACGGCGCGCTGCCGATCCCTAAAGTGACCTGGCGCGGCGCGGGCTGGACGCTCACCACCACGGCCTTTGCCGACGGACGCCAGGGCGGCTGGCTCAACGCCCGCTACGTCCTGCGCAACGACGGGGCGGCGGCGCGGGAGCTGGAGCTGGTGCTCGCGGTGCGGCCGTTCCAGGTCAATCCGCCCCAGCAATTCCTCAACATCACCGGCGGCGTCAGCCCGATCGCGCGGCTTGACGGCGACGAGGACGTGCTGCGCGTCAACGACCGCTTCGCGCTGCGCATGCTGGAAGATGCCGATGAGGTCGCGCTGAGCCGGTTCCAGGACGGCGTACAGCCCTTCGCCGTGCCGTCGACGCGCAGCGGGCGCATCCTCGACGATCCCAGCGGCCTCGCCTCGGCCGCCTATGTCTATCGGCTGCGCCTGGCGCCGGGCGAGAGCCGGACGATCGGCTGGGTTGCGCCGCTCGGCGACATGCTCTCGCGCGCAGGCTATCGGCCGCCCGAGGCAGAGGCGGCGGCCGCGGTCTGGCGCGAGGCGCTGGGCGACGTGCGCGTCACCGGGCCGGAAGCGGCGCGGCCCGCCTTGGACACGCTGCGTACGGCGCTTGGCCATGTCCTCGCCACGCGCGAGGGCGCGGCGCTGCGGCCCGGGTCGCGCTCCTACGCGCGGGCCTGGATCAGGGACGGGGCGATGATGTCGACCGCCCTGCTGCGCATGGGCCTGGCCCAGCCCGCCATCCGCTTCCTCGAATATTACGCGCCCTTCCAATATCCGAACGGCAAGGTGCCCTGCTGCGTCGATGCGCGCGGTGCCGATCCGGTGCCCGAGCATGACAGCCACGGCCAGCTCATCCACCTGGTCGCACAGGTTCATCGCTTTGCGCCGGACGAGGGGCGGCTGAGGCGGCTGTGGCCCAACGTGCGGGCGGCCGCCGACCATATCGAAACGCTCCGGCAGAGCACCCGGATCGCCGCTAATCGCAGGGAGAACGGGCGACCACTCTACGGGTTGCTGCCGCCGTCAATTAGCCATGAAGGTTATTCCGCGCGTCCCGCTTATTCCTATTGGGACGATTTCTGGGCTCTGATCGGTTTGCAGGACGCGCTTTGGCTCGCTCGCGAGCTGGGCCTCGATGCCGATGCGCGGCTTCTCGAAGCCCGAACGGAGGAATTCCGCGGCGACATCCTCGCCTCGCTGGCGGCCGCGCGGACGGTGCACGGCATCGATTTCATGCCGGGCGCCGCCGATCTCGGCGATTTCGACGCGACCTCGACCACGGTTGCCTTGGCGCCGGCGGACCTCCAGCACCTTCTCCCGCCGGCGCCGCTCGCCGCCACGTTCGAACGCTATTGGGCCGAGTTCACCGCGCGCCGCGACGGCCGCCGCGACTGGGAGGCCTATACGCCCTACGAATGGCGCAACGTCGGCGCCTTCGTCCGCCTGGGCTGGCGCGAGCGCGCCGGCCAATTGTTCGATTTCTTCATGGCCGATCGCCGGCCCGAGGCCTGGAACCAGTGGGCGGAAGTGGTCGGGCGGGAGCCGCGCGCGCCGCGCTTCATCGGCGATATGCCGCACGGCTGGGTCGCTTCGGACTATATCAACGCGCTGCTCGACATGCTGGCCTATGAGCGCTCGGGCGACGGGGCGCTTGTGATCGGCGCCGGCCTGCCGGACGCCTGGCTCGCCGGCGGGGGAATCGCGGTCGAACGGCTCAGGACTCGTCACGGCCTGTTGAGCTACAGGCTCGGCGCGTCGGGCGGCCGGCTGCGGCTGACCTACCGGCTGGAGGGCCGCGCGCCGCCGGGCGGGCTCGTCCTCGGCCTGGGCGGCGAACGGCGCCTCCCCGGACTCAGCGGCGCGATCGAGACCGCCATCAATCCCTCTTCGGAGCTTGCCCCCCAATGACCGACGATTTCAAATTTCCCGACGATTTCCTCTGGGGCAGCGCCACCGCCGCCTACCAGATCGAAGGATCGCCGCTCGCCGACGGCGCCGGCGCCAGCATCTGGCAGCGCTTCGCGCACACGCCCGGCATGACCACCAACGGCGACACCGGAGATGTCGCCTGCGACCATTACAATCGCTACCGGGAGGATGTCGCTTTGATGGCCTCCCTCGGCCTCAAGGCCTATCGCTTCTCGATCGCCTGGGGGCGCGTGCTTCCCGAGGGGACGGGGCGGGTCAATGCCGCCGGGCTCGATTTCTACGACCGGCTCGTCGATGCCTTGCTCGAAAAGGGGATCGTGCCGCTGCCGACCCTTTATCACTGGGACCTGCCGGCGGCGCTCGACGACCGGGGGGGCTGGCTCAACCCCGACATCGCCGGCTGGTTCGCCGATTATGGCGAATTGCTGTTCCGCAAGCTGGACGGCCGGGTCAAGCGCTGGGCGACCCTGAACGAGCCCTGGGTGGTGACCGACGGCGGCTATCTGCACGGTGCGCTGGCGCCCGGCCGTCGCAACCTCTATGAGGCGCCGATCGCCTCGCGGAACCTGATGCGCGCGCACGGCGCGGCGGTGCGGCGCTACCGCGAAGTCGGCGCCCACGAAATCGGCCTGGTCGTCAATCTCGAGCCCAAATATCCGGCCTCCGACGGAGCCGCCGACCGCGGCGCGGCCGAGCGCTCGGCCGCCTATATGAACCGCCAATATCTCGACCCGGCCTATGGCCTCGGCTGCCCGGCCGAGCTCGGCCCCATTTTCGGCGACGCCTGGCGGGATTGGAGCGAGGAGGATCTCGCGCTCGCCGCCGCGCCGATCGACTGGCTCGGCGTCAATTATTACACGCGCGGCGTGATGAAGGACGATCCGGCGCGCTGGCCGGTCGGCGCCGCTTATGTGCGCCAGCCGAACCGCACCTATAGCGAAACCGGATGGGAGGTTTACGAGCAGGGCCTGACCGACACCCTGCTCTGGGTCAAGGAGCGCTACGGCAACCCGCCCGTCACCATCACCGAGAACGGCTCGGCCTTCTTCGATCCGCCCACGGCCGCGAACGGACGGCTGCGCGATCCGCTCAGGGTCGATTATCTCCACCGCCATCTGCGCGCGGTCCATGCGGCCATCGCCGCCGGCGCCGACATACGCGGCTACATGGCCTGGTCGCTGCTCGACAATCTCGAATGGTCGCTCGGA
>Ga0190265_10000502_pt1 | contig 27692 bp, 19 predicted proteins | sample Popmic124T_FD_133135 | JGI IMG/M metagenome (GOLD analysis project Ga0190265, IMG submission 133135) | Populus adjacent soil microbial communities from riparian zone of Indian Creek, Utah, USA - 124 T | ecosystem: Environmental > Terrestrial > Soil > Riparian zone | place: USA: Utah | collected...
GCGCATCGAGAAGCAGTTCGCGTTCGGCCGCACGAAGTGGTCGGCCGCCTTTGACGTGTTCAACCTGCTGAACTCCAACGTCGTGCTGACGCGCGAGGATCAAATGAACTCGACCCGCGCGAATTTCGTTGAGGAAGTGCTGGCGCCGCGGGTGGCCCGCTTCGGCGTGCGGGTGAGCTTCTGACGCTTCGGCACCCCTTGATGGGGTGCCCCTAAGTTTCCGTGCGATCGATCCACTTCGGCACGACCGGCAATTCGATGGTGCCAAGCGTGTCGAGCAGTTTCACCGGGTCGCTGTCGACGACGATGGCGGCCCGGTGGACCGGCTTGATGAAACCCGCCGCCACGGCCTGGTCGATGAACGCCGCCAGCGGCGTGTAGAAGCCGTTCACGTTCAAGAGTCCGCACGGCTTGCGATGCAGGCCAAGCTGCGTCCACGTCACCACCTCGAAGAACTCCTCGAACGTGCCGACACCGCCAGGCATGGCGATGAACGCGTCGGCGAGGTCCGCCATCATGGCCTTGCGCGTGTGCATCGAGTCGACGACGCGCAGTTCGGTGATGCCGTCGTGGGCGATCTCGCGATCGGCGAGCGACTGTGGAATGACGCCGATGACGTGCCCGCCCCGGGCCATCACCGCAGTGGCAATCACGCCCATCAATCCGACATTGCCGCCGCCATACACCAGGCCAATCCCGCGATCGGCGAGGACCTCGCCAAGCGCCACGGCCGCGTCGCTATAGGCCGGCTGACTGCCGACGCTGGATCCGCAAAACACGCACACTCGTCGCATTGAAAACATCCTGACCTAGACGCGCAGCAGGACGCCCGTCGCGGGCTGGCCAGTGGCTTTCGACACCGCTTCGGCATAGAGCGCCACCTGTTGGGTGTACGCGTCCTGCGCCGACGCAATCTCGATGTCCGTCTTGAAGTCTATGACGACCCATCCGCCGTCGGTCTCGTACGCCAGGTCCACCTGGCCGTCGACGATCGTCGGCGGCGTGCCGGGCTCACCATCGATGCGAAGCGACACCGGCGCCTCGCGCCAGACGCGGCGGCCGGCATCGGCGGCGGCGCGAGCGGCTTGCCATCGCGGATGGCCGATCAGGCCATTCGCGATCACGGCCGCGGCATCTCGCTCCTGGTCGTTCGCCGCAAACAGTTTCGAATGGAGGGCCGCAAACTCGGTCACCTCGGAAGTCGTCGCACTCAGCGGCAATGTTGCCAGCAGTGCGTGGACTAATGTCCCAAACCGCTTCCCTGACGGTCGCGAGAATGGCTGTTGACTGGCATCTTCGACCAGAACATTCGCAAATTGAGCCATCTGTGCCTTCTGCGGCCCTGGTGGCATCTGTGCCTTCTGCGGCCGTGACTTTTCTGCGGCCTCGGTGGCCGTCGTTATCAGCGCGGACGGGATACTGCCCTTTTCCTGCGAGCGGCGGCGGCGTTCACGCCAGTCGTCGTAGCGCGCGCGATCGGCGGCGATGTCGGCCGGCCGGGCGTCCTTGGAAATGAGGTCCTCGCGGCGCACCCCTCGTGCATCATCGGGAGTTCCTTCCAGCAACAGCGGATCCCACCACACGACCGAGTAGCTCTCGCCCGAGCCGGGATCGGTCAGCTGATATGTGCCTGGCCGGACCGTTTGATCGATCGGCTGTCCGTCGGCGCGCGCGTCCGGCATGATCGTCTGCTTGCCCTTGAACAACGGCACGCCTCGCGCGGACGAGGGCGCGTCCCACTGCGCGCGCGGCGGGTACAGCGCGCGGTTGAGCGGCCGTAGCCACCCCTTGCTGTAAGCGCCGTCACCGACGGCGGGAACCACCAGCACGTCGCGCGCGCGGGTGGCGGCCACATAGGCGAGGCGAATGCCTTCGGCTTCGTCGCGCCTTGCCTCCTCGAAGTTGTGCTCCTGGAGATCGAGCGGCGACCATCCGCCGATGCGAATCGCGCACAGCTTGCGCTCCGCATCGAGATACCGGGAGGCATCGTCGAGGCTCAGTTTGCAGGCGATGTCGGCCAGCACCACGATCGGGAACTCGAGGCCCTTGGCCTTGTGCACGGTCATCAGCCGCACGCCGTTGCTGCCCTCTTCGAGAATCGGCGCTTCGGGAGAGTCGGCGCGGCCCGAGGCGTCGTGCAGCGTGTCGACGAAACCGCGAAACGACAGGCCGCCTTCGAGCTCGTAGCGGCGCGCGAGATCGGAAATATGAAGCACGTTCGCGAGCGCCTGCTCGCCGCCGCGCCACAGGACGAAGCCGGCGTGGGCGCGCGTGACGGCAATCAAGCGGCCGATCGTGTCGGCCACGGGCCGATGATTCCGCGTCGCATGCAGTTCCCGCAGCGTGCGCAGCACCTGGCCGACCGGCGTCAGGCGATCCGGCAGATCGCCGGGAATGCGATAGGGGTGGAAGACGCGCGCGATCGCGTGGTACTCGAGCAGCTCTTCCTCGCCGATCGCAAAGAGCGGGCCGTGCAGTGCGGCATAGACGGACAATTCGTCTTCCGGCCACTCGATGGCCGTCAGCGCGGTCCGAATCGCGTCCACTTCCTCGCGCTCGTGGAAGGTCTTGCCGCCGACCAGCAAATGGGGAATGCCGTGCGCCTCGAGGCCCTCGACATAGTCGCGCGTGATGTCCCTGCCGAAATTCAGAAAGCGCCGGAACAACAAGCAGATGTCGCTGGCCACGATCTTCCTGCGCGTGTCGCCGGCCGCCACCGTCCAGGTGCACTCCGGCGACAACAGCCACTTCACGAACGCCGCAATCGCCGGGGGCTGCGCCTGGTTGAGCGCGGTCTGCGTCACCGCCGGAGGGCCGTAGAGACTCTTGCCATACGGACGCGGCACCGGCAGCGCCACCACGGCCGGCTGTTCCGCCAGGTCGGCGCGATGTGCGAGCAGCGGGACGTAGTCGGCTTGCAATGTCTCCGGATCGCCGTTCATGTCGTCGCGAAATGCGGCGTTCACGAAATGCTGAATGGCGGGCACGCTGCGGTACGAGGTCTGCAGCGTCACCGGAATCGCGCCGCTCTCGCCAAGACCATCGGCGATGCGGCGATACGCGCCGACGTCGGCGCGCCGGAAGCGGTAGATCGACTGCTTCGGATCGCCGACGATGAACAGCGCGCCGGGACGAAGGGTGCCGTCATCGGCGGCGGCGAGACAGCGCAGGAGATCGGACTGCAGCGGATCGGTGTCCTGGAACTCGTCGACGAGGATGTTGCGGAATCGCTCGCGAAACTCGCGGCAGATCTCCTGGTTGTCGCGGACCAGATCGCGCGCCTTGATCAGGAGATCGAGAAAGTCGAGCGCGCCGGCTTCCTGCTTGCGCGCCTCGTACCGGCGCAGGCACTCGCGCATCTCCTCATGCAGCAGCGCCGCGAGATCGGCGTCGACGTTCGCACGGAAAGCGCGCAACTGCTCGAGCAGATGGGCGTGCGCGGCCAGCACCTGGTCGCGTGTCACACCGATTGCGAAGGCCCCGCCGGTGCCCTTCTTCGGATTCGCAAAATCGCGGTCCTCGGCAAGTGCGACGAGCGCGGCTTCCCATCCGTCCCACACGCCGTCGGGCACCATGTCGCCGACCATGCGCTTCTGCCGCTCGATGTCGGCGCTGGTCGTGCGCGCCTCGACGAGTGTCACGGCGAGGCGATCGTCCCGTTTGATCGGCTTGGCGATCAGATCGGCAAAGGCCTTGAGGCCGGTGATGTTGGCCTTGATCGCAGCGGTACGGTCGTACGACGGGCGCCGCCACGGCGCCGGATGATCGCGCCACTCGCGGAGGTTGCGGGCGGCAGCGCGCAGGCGTTCGATCGGGCCGTCGTCCGTTTCATCGCCGAACCGCCACTTGACCGGCCGCCGCAACGAACGCCGCACGCCTTCCTGCGGGTTACCGAGCTGCGCGTGGAGCCACGACGAAAACGCCTCTTCGAACACGCGCTCCGCCTGGGTGTCGGTCAGCACGGTAAACGCGGGGTCGACCCGCGCCTCAACCGGGCGCTCGCGCAGCAACTCGGCGCAGAAGCCGTGAATGGTGCTGACCTGCGCCTCTTCGAAGTCGTGCACGGCGTCGTCGAGCAGCCGGGCCGCATCGGAGTGCGGCGCGGTTTTCTCCCGGGCGCGTTCCAGCTCTTCACGCAACCGCAGCTTCAGCTCGCCGGCCGCTTTTTCGCTGAACGTCACGGCCACGATCTGGCCAATCGTGGCGCGCTGGTGCGCAATCAACGCGACGATGCGCCGCACGAGTTCCGTGGTCTTACCGGTGCCGGCGGCGGCTTCGACAATGAGCGTCTTGTCGAGCTCGCTGGCAATCAGCTCGCGGTTCTCCGTGATGCGCCTGCCCTGGGCCGTCACGGCATCTTCCTCAGCGCGTCGAGGTCGGCGAAGATCTTCGGATCTTTGCGGCGGGCGCTGGTGCGGCGCTCTTCATCGCGGCCGCACACCACCTGGAAGTCGCACCACTTGCAGGCGTCGGTGCCCGGCCTCGCGGCGAGGAGGCCGTTCTCGACGGCGCGGTCGACAATCTCGAGCACCTCGATGCCGCGTTTCGGCGCTTCACCCATCAACGGGATCTCGTAATCCTGGAACCCTCCGGCGGACGTGCAATAGAACAGGCGGCCCGAATAAACGCTCTCGTGTGGATAGAGCGCCTTCAGCGCGAGGCCGTAGATCACCGGCTGCAGCACGCGCCCGCCGTCCACCACGGTCTGGCCCGCCTTCGTGCGGTTCTTGCCGGTCTTGTGATCGGTCACCCGCAGAAAGCCGGTCTTGCGGTGGCGCTCGATCATGTCGATCGAGCCGCGCAGGCGGAACCGGCCGTCGATCACGGCCGGATCGGGCGTGCTGTGTTCGTCGCGACCCTCCATGTCGGGGAGGCCGAAGGCAAACTCAAATCGCTCGGGGGTCCAGTCCACCCCCTCGACCGCGAGCTTCTCGAGCCACTCGCGAAGGTCCTGCGTCATGGCCGTAATCTCGTCCTGCCACACGCGATCGATGGCGGGGCTCAGGCGGTCGTACTCGCGATCGTGAACCTCGCGAATCGCGGTGGTCAGGCGCTGCTGCGCGGCGGGAAGGTTTTCCACCGACAGCGGCAACAGGCCATCGGACTGCAGACGCCGCAACGCGGCAGCTTGCATCTGGTGGAACAGATCGCCGCGCGTGAGCGGATCCATCTTCTGCAACGGCGCCGGCGCCTCGAGCGGCGCCAGCCGGTAGACCGCCGCCATCAGGAATTGATACGGGCACGTGGCATATCGCTGCAGCGCGGTCAATGAGTACGGCCGCGCGTCCAGCCGTTGCGCCGCGAGAGCCGCGCGGGTCATGTCGGTGGTGCGAACCATCCCGTCCGCGGGCTCCCATTGGCGGCGATGCCATCGCAACCATCGCGACGAGAGCGATCGCTTCAGTTCGGGGCTGAGCTCATACAGGTAGCGTGCGCGGCCCTTCACGCTCTCCGAGGTTTGCTCCAGCAGCGCGCCCATCATCGACAGGTCGTGCTCGAAGTCGTCTATCGCGGTGGCGGGATCGACCGGCGCGGGCCAGGCCAGCCGTGAACCACCAGCGTGCATCGCGCGTTCGCCGATGCTCTGCGCGGGCGGAATGCGGCCCTCGATGGCGCGCAGGATGTCGAGAACGTAAAAAGATGGTACCCGCGGGCGAGACTCGTTGAGCTCGACGCGCGGGAACGACACGTACAAACGCTCTGCCGCGGCGCCAACCGCCAGCGTGAGCTGCAGTCGTTCGTCGGCGGCCCGGTGCGGCTGCGTCGCCAAGGCGGGGCCGGTGGCTTCGCGCCGATCGTCCGGCAGCAGTGAATCTTCCCGAATTTTCTGCGGGAACATCCGCTCCGCGAGGCCCGGCACGAACACCACCTTGAAGGCGCGCCCGCGGGCGGCTGACGGCGTGCCGACGAAGACGCGCCCGTGGCGGCGGCGCGGCGGTTCGTGCGTCAGCGTCGACAGGCGTGGCGTCAACACGTCGCGCACCTCGCGAAGGTGCACGGGGCCGATGCCGGCCAGCGGCGCCAGCTCGCGCAGCATGCGCAACACGCGCTCGGGTTTGGCGATCACGCGCGGCGCCAGTCGCTCGAGCGACTTCAGCCAGTCGCCCCAGGGTTGCGACCCGGGCCACTCCGCCATCTCGGCGAGGATCGGCTCGGCAAACGACCGCAGCGCGCGCAACTGCTCGCGATCGCGGATCAGCGCCCGCACCCGCGACGCGTCCGGATCCTCGGAGCTCGCTTCGCGAACGCGCCGGTCGTACTCATGTTCGAGACCCTTGAGGCGGCGTTGCCAGCGATCGAGCCGGCCGATCACCGCGGCCTCGACGATGAGATCTTCCCATCGCCAGGGGGCGCGCAGCGTGCCGGCCACGTCGCGATCGGTCTCGCCTCGCAGCGACGCCGCGTGTGCCTCTTCCTCCGGCTGCACGTCTTCGGCGCGATCTTCCAGGGGCAATACCGCTTCGACGAGCTCTTCGGCCGGCGGCGACCACAAATCCGCATCGGCCGCCTCGTTCAGAGGCACCTGCCCGAGCGACACGTATTCCGCGAATCGCCGCGCCGACAGTTCTTCATCAGCACAGGCCAGCAGTGCGAGCAATGCCCGGCCCGCCGGATCGGGACGTCGCGTGCCGCGATGGAACCATGCTGGAATGCCGGCGCGATCCAGCGCGTGCTCCAGCACGCCCAGATAGGTTTGCGGCGCGCGCAGCAGGACGGCCATTTGATCGAAAGGCACGCCGCGCTCGGCTTCCTGCAGAAGGCGTCGCGCGATCTCGACCGCTTCGCGGCCTTCGCCCGGCGCAGAGAACAGCACGACCGATTCATCCTGCTCGCCGCGCGGCGGTGCTTCGGTGGCAAACAAATAGCGCTGTAAACGGCCGAGCGCGGGTGCAGCGGGTGCAGCGGGTGCGACGGGTGCAGCGAGTGCCATTCCCAACGCCTCGCGTGTTCGCGAGTCGCCGGAAGGAACCGTCGCAATCACGGCGGCTGCCGCATCGATGACGGCGTGAGCAAATGATTCTTCGGCTTTCGAGCCAATGGCGATGTCGAGCAGGACCACCGTCTTGTCGGCGAGCAGCGACGCGTTCGCCCGCAGTTCCGCCGTAGCCGTCTCGAGCATGGTCGCGTAGTCAACCGCGCCCGCCTTGTTCCGCTCGTCGACGGCACTCGCGAGCAGCGCCGCGAGGTCGGTGTTGGCCGCGTGCCCCGACAAGCGCTCGGGTCCGAGGCCGGCCATGCGCAGCTCGCTCAACGTGCGGCTCAGCGCGCGCGGGAACCCGGGCATGTGCGCCACGGGCGCGAAATACTCGAGATCGTCGTTCTTGAGCAGGTGGTCCGTTACGCGCGCGGCGACGGCCTCATCGCTGAGCGGCGCCGTTGGCGTGAGTCCCCGCTTCGCGAGGGCCGGTAAGGCGAGGCGGGCCACGAGCTCCGCGACGCTCGATCGGGTGATGCCAAACGTCGCGCCCTTCTCCGCGGCAATGGAGAGGGCGAATTCATCCGCCGCCGACCGGTTCGCGCCAATCACGAGGATCGGCGGTTCCAGCGCCAGTACGCGCGCCCGCGCGCCGGCCTGGCGGTCGGCGCTGGCCGCGGAGACGATGGACGTAATCGGCTTCAAAAAGGAACCTGCTTCAATTTTACGGTTTGCGTAAGAATGCAGCAGGATCATTTTGCCGCCACTTCGAATCGTTCAAGTCAACGCCGCCTACGACCCCAGCATCAAGAACCCCGACGCGCTGCTCGACGCGTACCACACCCTGACCGAATGGGGCGTCGCAGTGGCCGCTGCGGGCGCCGACGTGTCGGTGGTACAGCGTTTCCACACGCCAGGCCGCGTCGAGCGTGATGGCATCACCTACGAGTTCGTCAAGGACCCTCAGCCGCCCTGGCTTTCAACCAAGGATGCGCCGGAGAGTTTCGTGGCCGCGATTGCGCAGCAGGCCGCGGATGTCGTCCATGTCAACGGGCTGATCTTTCCGCAGCTGGTGGGAGCGATCCGCAAGGCCGTCGGCCCTCGCACGGCGATTGTGGTGCAGCACCACGGCGGCGAGTTCCCCGTCGCCGGCTTCGGCATCGTCGGGATGTGGCGACGCATGCGATGGAAAGGCGGATTGACGGCCGCGGACGCCGCGTCCTTCACCGCGCGCGAGCAAGCCGAGCCGTGGAGAGCGGCGGGCGTACTCGGCGATCAGCGCGTGCTCGAGATCGTGGAGTCGGGCACGACGCTGCGACCGGTGGACAAGCAGCGCGCGCGCACGGCGATTGGCGTGACCGGCGACCCGTTGATCTTGTGGGTCGGCCGGCTCACCACCAATAAGGATCCGCTGACCGTGCTGAGCGGCCTCGAACAGGCCCTGCCGGCGCTGCCGAACGGGCGCGTGGTGATGGTCTTTGGCGACGACACGCTGCTTCCCGATGTCGACGCGCGCGTGCGCAGCTCGCCGATCCTCCAGGCACGGGTGACGCTGGCGGCGAAGGTGGCACGGGAAGAGATGCCGAACTATTACTCGGCGGCCGATGTGTTCATCAGCGGCAGCCACTATGAAGGCAGCGGGTATGCGTTGATCGAGGCGATGTCCGCGGGCCTGGTCCCGATCGTGACGGACATTCCATCGTTCCGGTTGATCACCGGCGACTCCGGGGAACGGTGGCAACCGGGAGACGCCAACGAATTCGCGTCCGCGGTGAGACGCGTGGCCTCGATCGATCTCTCGGACCAGCACGCCCGTGTCCGGGCACAGTACGAGCACGTGTTGCGGTGGGACGCCATTGCGCACCGGACCGTCGCTGATTACCAGTCGCTGGTCGACGAGAAGCGCGCGACGGGCCGATGAAGATCGCGGTCGTGGTCACGGGTGGCTTTCATCCGAGCGGCCGCGATCAGGTGGTGCCGTCGTGGCTGGCGCTGTTCTCGGCGCTGGCGAGGACGCACGACATTCACGCCTTCGCATTGCGCCACTTGCCTGAAGCGCAAACCTACCGCCTGCTTGGATTCACGGTTCACGATCTCGGCCGGCCGTCCGCGGCCATCGGCCTCACACGATGGGCACAGGCACGAGCGCTCAGGCGCGCGCTGTCGGCGCACGGTCCCTTCGATCTCGTTCACGGATTGTGGGGTGATCCGGCCGGACAACTGGCGGTACGGAGCGCCCGCGCGTTCGGCATCCCCAGCCTCGTCACGATGGACAGCGGTGAGTTCGTCTCGATACCGGCGATCGAGTACGGCTCGCAGCGGACCGGCCGTGGGCGCAAGGCCATTCAAGAAGCGTGCGGTGCGTCACGCATCCATGTCTGCTCGCAGTTCATGGCGAACAAGGCTGTGGCGCACGGCGTTCAGCCGGCGGTCATACCACTCACGTCCGTGACTTCATCGCGGTCGGCGGAACGGGCGGCACGCGTGGAACCGGGAGGGCGGTACTTCAGTGCCGCCGGAGAAAGCCGAGAAGGCGAACCGTTGAAACTTCTGCAGGTGGCCAGCCTGAGCCGCGTGAAGAATCAACAGATGCTGATCGATGCGTTGCCAATCATCAGGCTATCGATCGATGCGCGTCTCGATCTCGTTGGCGAAGACACGCTTGGTGGCGAGCTCCAGCGGCGCGCGGCAGACCAAGGCGTGGGAGAGCACGTGCGGTTCCTCGGCTTCGCGCCGCAGGATCGCCTCGCAGCGATCTTCGCCGATGCTGATCTCTACGTGCAGTCGTCGCTGCACGAGGCGGCGGGCGTGTCCGTGCTCGAAGCCGCGGCGGCCGGATTGCCCATTGCCGGCACACGTGCCGGCTACGTAGCGGACTGGGCTTCCGATCGCGCGCTGGCGATCGACGCAATCGACGCTTCCTCGATGGCGCAAGCCATTCTCGCGCTGCATGCCGATCCGTCGCGTGCGCGCGCGATGGCGGCCCGGGCGCAGGACTGGGCGCTCGAACACCACGCCGCTTGGGCGGCGGATCGGTTTGCCGCGTTGTATCGGGAGCTGGCGGGCGCTACACCGTCGACGTCAACTTGAGGTTGAGCGAGCACACGCAACGACGGCACGTGTCGTTGGCCGTGACGTCGAGGCCACGACGGAAGGCGATAGCCGTCTCCGAGTTGAGCGCCTCTTTGAGGCTCTCTGTTGAAGGCGCGTAGGCGGGCTGAAAGAAGCACGGCCGCAACACATCGCCGGGCTCGAGAACCGCCGACACCCAGGGCGCATTGCACTGTATGGCCGGAAATTCCCCGGCGCCCGACAGGGCGCGGTAGTAATGCACGATTCGATCGAGCGAGGCGCGCCCGCCCACCACGAAACCGCCCTCGAACATTTCCGGATCGGCAGCCACCGCGCGAGCGATCGACAACTCGAGTTCCACCATGGCGCTGTCGGGAACCGCAATCTCGGCAATGCGATCCGGGGACCAGGGCTCGGGACGGTTGAACGCCGGCGACGACACATCCGCTGCCAGGAACGAGATCTCGTCGAAGCCCATGCGATGCGCAGCCGCAATCACCGCGTCGATGGCCGCCGCGTTGTCGCGTTGCACCACCGTGCGCGCAATCAGGCGCGGCGGCGGCTCCTGTGCGCGCAGCGCCATCACGCCTTTCGCGATCCGGTCGAAGCCGCCCTTCACACGCCGGATGGTGTCGTGCAGGTGACGCGGGCCATCGAGCGAAATCACCACCGTATCGACATACGACGCCACGTCCGCGGCGTGCTGTTCGATCAGCAGGCCCGTGGTCACGAGCGTCACCCGGATGCGAAGCGCCTGCAGCCCGCTGCAGAGCGACCATAAGTTTCGATGCAGGAGGGGCTCGCCGCCGGTCAGCATCACGCGCTGCACCCGCAGCGCGCGGATCGCCCCGACGTGACGCGACAGATCGTCCGAGCTGATCTCGCGTTTCTCGGCGTTGGCCTTCCAGATGTCGCACATCACGCAGCGGCAGTTACACGCGCTGTGAACGCTCAGTGCGAGGATCGGCAGGCTTTCGAGCCGGCCGGTGACCCGGCCGCGAGCCCGTCGTGCGATTTCGCCGGGCCCTACCACTAGTGAACCTCGAATCCCCGTTCCCGCAGTTGCATCTTCGACACGTGCTGCCCGATCCAGCGTGACACGAGCCGCGCATTGCCGTCTACGCGCGCGGACATGGTGGGCACCCCGGTGGCGAGAAACGCAGGCGCGAGCGCCGGCTCAGCCACACAGGGCTTGCCATCGATCATGATCATGCGCAGGTCGCTTCGGCTGGCACCGACGAGGCTGTCGAACGGGCACGATGCGAGCGGACGCACGATGGTGAGATCGGCGGGCGCGCCGGGGGCGAGCTTCCCCGCCGCCGGCATGCGCAGCAGATTCGCCGCGCCGGTGGTCACCGTGCGGGCCAGGCCTTCGGCGCTGAGCTGCCGCGTCACATGTGCGGACTTCAACTCGTCAAGCAGATCACCTTCACCGCTCAGTCGCGAATCACTCCCCAACGCCAGCCGATCGGCATCATCGAAAGCGCGCACGTCTGCCGTGGCGTTGAAGAGAAACTGGTTCGACGATGGGCACCAGACCAGGCCGGCGCCGGCGTCGATCACGCGATCGGCGGAGGCCGGGCAAAACGCCACGCCGTGAATGAAGACGCTGTTGGCCGACACGCACCCGAGCCGGTCGAGCGTCTCGAGTTCGCTCTGCGCCGCGTCATCGAGCCCTTCCGCCGCGTGGATGATCCACGGCCACTCGCTTGGCGTCTGTCGATGCGACTGCGCAACGGCCTCGCCATCAATGTGAAGCGAGTGACTGTAGCCGAACTTCGTCACCACGCGAACCGGAAATCGTTTGCGGAGCGGACGATGGATCGGGTTGTGATGACAGACGGTGGTGACACCCGAGAGCAGGTTCTTCAGCCCGCCCACCCACACGCGATCCTCGAGCGTGGCGGGACGCGTCACCGCCAGCGCGGGATCGGTGTCGAATCGTGGCTGGAAATCCGCGAACCACTCGCTGGCGTTGTCGTAGCGCTCGCGCCACTTCAGCCGCGGCTGGGAATTCAGCTCGAGATGATCGTGCGCGTTGATCAGCCCGGGGAATACGAAGCTGTCGTCGAGATCGACAATCGCGTCGCCCTTGTCGGGCGCCACGTCCACGCCGTCGATGCGGCTGCCCCGGATCCGCAGCGTGCGGGCGAGACGGCCCTCGGGCAGCACCACCCGCGCATTCACGAACGTCAGCGCGCTGCTCCAGAACACGGCCATCGCTATCTCGATGCGCGCACGACGAGCACGGCCGGGCGACCGGGCGCGTCGCGCAGCACCGGCTCCGCCCACGCTGTGACACGCAGTCCGGCCGCCTGGCACGCCTGCCGGTGTTCACCAGCGGTATGCCAATGACCGTTGATGGCCATCTGCCGGCCACCGGCATCGAAGGTTCGCGACCAGCCGGCGTCGGCGCCGGCGGGATGCACCACGGAATAGACCACGCATCCGCCTGGACGAAGGACGCGCGCCATTTCGGCGAGCGCGAGTTCCAGGTGCGGCACATCACCGAGCGCCAACCCACACACGATCACGTCCACGGCCATCGAGTCGATCGGCAGCGCGCACAGGTTCGCGCGCGCGACGAGTGTGGTGATTTCGCGAGCCCGGGCGAGCATCGCCGCCGATAAATCGAGCCCCATTGGCTTCGCTCCCAATGCCCGGAGCTCCCGCAAATAGCGGCCAGTGCCGCAACCAGCGTCAAGCACTGTCATCCCGGCCAGATCCGGCAGTAGCGACATGACGGCCTGCTGTTCGACCTCCATGAGCTGATTGTGCGGACGCGGTGGATACGTCGGCGCCCAGAGCGCGTACGCGGTTTGCGGATCGACGCGCTCGGCCACCGCACTGCGCCGGCGAGCGAACGGCCATCGCAACATCAGAAGCCCGTGGTCTCGGGACGCTGATAACGGAACGCCCGTTGCAGCAGGTTGAGCTCGAGCGGCCTGGCGTAGGCCCTGGCGTGATATCGCCATGCCGATGCGGCGCGCAACAAGCGGCGGCGTGCCGGCGTCATCCGCGTGTCGGTGATCGTCGGGTAATACGCGTTCAGCACGCTCTCGAAGTCGCGCACTTTCCGGCGGACTTCGCCGTGCGACCACGGCGTGCTCGGGTCGCGCCGCAGCGCAAACGCCTGCCAGCGATCGCTCACCCAGTCCTCGAGGGTTTCCGGAAAACGGAAGCCCGCGTCCTGCGCCGCTTCGTAGAAGGTGCCATCCATGGGCACGGGTGAATAGACGTAGAGAATGATCTCGGTGGCCTCGTTGACCTGCTTGATGCGGCGGATGAACGACAATGTCTCGGCGAGGTCGGCTTCCGGGTCGGGTGGATTGCCGACCACGAATGAGAACTCCGGCACGATGCCGTACGACTTCATCCGCGCGGCCAGCTCGATCGTGAGGTCCGCCGATGCGGTGCCGCCCTTGTTCATCCGCTGCAGCATGTCGGTTGACCCCGACTCGGCGCCGCAGAACACCATCTTCAGGCCGCTGCGCTGCATCGCCTCCCATGTGGCGGCCTTGTAGCGCATCAGCTCATCGACGCGGCCCAGCCCCCACCACGACATGCCCAGGGCGGCAATGCGATTGGCAATCGCCTGCGTACGGGCCTCGGAGATGAAGAAGTCCATGTCGTGGAACTGCACCGCGTCGGCGCCGTAGATCAGGCGGAATTTTTCGAGCGCTTCGCCGACACGATCCGGCGACTGCGCGACCCACTTGCGGTTCGACATGCCCACCACCGCGCAGAAGTTGCACGCGAAGGGGCAGCCGAACGACGAGTGGTGCGTGGCGACGCGGTTGCCGAGGTAATGCTTGTGAAAATATCGCTCCATCGGCAGGCGGTGGTACGGCCACGGCGGCAGCTCGTCGAGCTGCGTGAGCGCGCGAGGGGGCGTGTGATGCACGTGCCCGTGCCGCCGATACGTCACGCCGGACACCGTTGACAGGTCGCCGCCGCGGCCGAACGCGCGCATAACTTCGACCAGCGTGTGCTCGCCCTGGCCGCGCACACAGATATCAACCGTCGATTCACTCAAGCACGCGTTCGCGTGCTGCGACGGGAAGTAGCCGCCCCAGATGATCGGCACGTACGGCAGCATGCGTTTCAGTTGCCGGCAGCCGGATACGGCCGCGCGCAGCTGAGGTCCTGGCATCACCGTGACCGCCACCGCGGTAATGCGCGTCTTCTGGTCGATGGCGAGAATCTTCCCGATCGGATCGGCTTCGACGTTGCCGTCGACGATGCAGTATTCGAATTCGTCTTCGAGCATCGAGCCGACGGCCAGCAGCGACATCGGCAGCGGCTTCTTGGGCGACGGCGTGCTCCACGGATTGAAGAGAACGATCATCGTTCCCGCCAGTGTTCCGTGACGGCCATGCCAAGACGCCCGACCAGCGCGGACGACGCCGACTTCGCCGCGCGCGCGTAGCGGCCGCGCCGCCAGTGCTGGTCGCGGGCAACTTCGGCGGTCATCCAGCGGCGCGCGAAGTCGTAGTAGCGGCGCCCCGGACGGCCGCGGACCACCAGGTCCCGATCCGTACCCTCGTGCCACGCCTTCGGCGCTGCCAGGCGCCCGGCCACCGTGTCGTAATACGGCGTGCCCTTGATCGGATACGACACCGTGGTCAGGAACACATCGGGCGACGTGCGTTTGAGATGATCGACCGTCGCTTGCAGGTCCGACATCTGCTCGCCGTCGTAGCCGAGCATGATGAACATGCCGACTTCGATGCCCCGCCGGCGAAGACGGTCGGCCGCGGTGTGCACCTGATCGACCGAGACCTTTCGCTTCATCGCATCCAGGATGCGCTGCGATCCGCTCTCGGAGCCGATCCACACGCGGAAGCAGCCGAGGCTGGCGAGCGCGTCGGCCACCGCGTCGTCGATGCGTTCGGCGCGCGAGATGCACTCGAACGGCAGCCGCAGGCCGCGGCGTTCGAGCTCGCGCGCGTAACCGATGGTCCACCCGCGATGGATCCCGAACACATCGTCCGCGTACCAGAGACGCTCGGGATGATAGCGATCGACGATCGCCTCGACCTCGTCGGCGACGTTGGCCACCGATCGGCGGCGGTGTGTCTCACCGAACACCGATCGGCTGCACCACGTGCAGGTATACGGACAGCCACGCGCGGTGATCAACGACACCGTGCCCACGCCGTGCCGCTCGCGCCAGGCGGTGAGGTAGGCAGGCAGGTCGATCGCGGAGCGATCCGGAAACGGCTGGCGATCCAGATCCGGCAACAGCGGCCGCGGCGGCGTTCGTACCACTGACCCGCCGGCCGACTTGAAAGCGAGGCCCTGAATCGCCGCAAGATCGGCGCCACGCGAGAGCGCCGGCAGCAGTTCTTCGAGTGTCTGCTCGCCCTCGCCGATGACAACCACATCGCCGCCGGCGTCGAGATACGACGCGGCGTGGTGCGGCGGATCGGGGCCGCCAATCACGACGCGCGAGCCGTGCTGCTTCGCGAGCGCGATCATCGCCAGCGCATTGCGCTTGGTCATCAGGTTGCAGGCAATGCCGACCACGGGAGGCCGATCGCGCTGGAGCGTATCGGCAAACGCTTCGAGCGAGCGGAACGTGCTGTCGAATACACCCACGTCGATGCCGCGCGCTTTCAAGTGCGACGACAGGTACAACACGCCGAGCGGCGGATGCGGCCGCATCACGCGCTGCTCTTCGGCATCGAGCGAGAGGAAGTAGGCGTTGGCCAGCAGCAGATCCATTACGACACCTGCTGTGGCGGACGAATGAAGTCCACGATCACTTTCTCTACGGGCATGGCGTACCAGTCGTGACGGCACCGCCACCGCGACGTGGCCCGGAGCGGCCAGCGCCACGCGCCGGGTTGCCAGGCGTGACGGCTGTAGAACTTGAAGCGTTCGACGGTCCGCCATTGCTCCGCCGTCATCCACGGACCGCGGCCGCCCACGTAATCGAAGTCCGCCCACTCCGCCAGGCCGCGCGGGAACACGTAGCCCTGCGCGGCGGATTGCTCGGCCATCGGATTGCCCGGGTACGGCCGGTAATAGAAAATCGGCGTCTCGAACCCGGGGTTCGACTGGCGCAGCGTCTTGGCAAGTTCGAGCGTGGCGCGCATGCTCGCCTCCGACTCGCCGGGAAACCCGACAATGAAGTTGAAGATGGCGCCGACGCCATGGCGCGTGCACATCTCGGCGGTCTGCCGCACCTGATCCAGCTTCATATCCTTCCGAAGCCGATCGAGCATCTCTTGCGATCCGGATTCCACACCGACCATCACTCGCCGCAAACCCGATCGCACCGTCTTGGCAAACAGATCGTCGCCGAGACGGCACGCCTGATCGGCGCGCAGGGTGGCGGTCCACGTGATCGCCAAATCGCGGCGCAGGAACTGCTCCGCCAGCGCGTCAACGCGCGGCGCATGCGTAAAAAACGTCTCGTCCTGGAACGCCAGGTCGTCGATGCGGTGGCGCCGATGCAGGTGCTCGACCTCCTCGCCGATGCGCTCGGGCGCAAGGCCCGTCCAGCCGCGCGCGAACACCGCCGGATCCGCGCAAAACGCGCAGCGAAAGCGGCAGCCCTGCGACGAGATGTAGTCGACTTGACGCGCGCGTTTCAGGGCGAAGTAGCGCTCGACCGGGATCAGCGAGTAGTCGTGCGCCGGAAACATGTTGAGATCCTGCATCGGCCGCGAGATGGCGCCGCGCACACGCTCGCCGCCGATAAGACGCGCGATCACGTCGCGGAACGCGTCCTCACCCTGGCCGGTGACGACGATATCGACCGACGGTTCGGCGAGGCACTCCTCTGCGAACAACGACGGATGCCAGCCGCCCCACACCACGGGACAGGCCGGCGCAACCGCTTTCACGGCCCGCGACACGGCGAGCGCATCGTGAATCGGCGCGCCGGTGAGAACCGTCACGCCCACACACAGTGCGCCCTTCGCCGCCTCCGCCACGGTCCGCACCGGGTCGGCTTCGAGCCGGCCGTCGATGATGATCACGTCCACTTTCGATCGATCGAGGGCGGACGCCAGCGCGACCAACGCCAAGGGCATGGTGTAGAACACCGCGCGCGGGTTGTAGAGAACGACGCGAGGCAGGTTCCTCACGAGGGTTCCTCACGGGGGTTCCTCACGAGGGCTCACCACGGAGGTTCAAGACGCGGCGGCGGGCCATTGCCAGCGCGGCCCGGTTGTAGATCCATGACGCCGCCCGGCGCAGATGCCGCGGCCGTGCCCGCCACGGGTTCCCGAGGAGTCCCGACAATGCATGCGCCGATTTGCGGGCGCGGAATTCGTGATGCACGAGGCCGTGGACGCGGCGGTAGACCTCGGGCGCGTAGGTTGCCTTGTACATCGTCGACAGATCGTTCGAGTCGATCCAGTTCTGCTTCGGCCCGAGCTCCTGCTGCACGCGTTCATAGAAGCGTGTGCCCGGGAGCGGATATGACACGGAGACGCCGATGTCCGCCGGCTCGAGCTCGCGCGTGAGCTGGAGCGTGGCTTCGATGTCGTCCCATGTTTCTCCGGGATAGCCGAACTGCAGGAAGAAGCCGACGTCGATTCCGGCGGACTTGAGCAGGCGGCTGGCCGCCCGGATGTCATCGACACGCAGGCCCTTTTCCATGGCGTCGAGAATTTTCTGCGAGCCGGATTCCGCGCCCATCCACAGCATCGTGCAACCGGACGCGGCGAGCGCCCTTGCAACATCGGCCGTCACCTGGTCGGCACGCATCAGGCACCGGAACGGCAGCGGTGTTCCCTGCGCGGTCACCATGGAAGCGAACTCCTCGACCCATCCCGGCTTCAGGCCGAAGACGTCGTCGACGATCCACAGATGGTCGGGCGCGAAGTGCTGGCGCAGCCAGGCGATCTCATCGGCCACGGCCTTCGGGCCGCGCATCGCGTAGCGCTGGCCGTAGATCGGTTTCGCGCACCAGTTGCAGTGATACGGGCAGCCGCGGGTGGTCGCGAGGTTCATCGAGTAGAACCCGTGATGCTCTTCCCAGATCTCCCGATACCGAGCGGTATCCACGAGGTCCCAGGCGGGAAATGGCAGCTCGTCGAGCGACTTGATGAACGGCCGCGACGCGGTTCGCTTCACCGCGCAGGTATTGTCCAGGAACGCGATGCCGGGCACATCGTCTATCGAGCGGGCGGTCAGCAGTCGATCGACGAGGTCGGCGAGCGTGATCTCCCCTTCACCGAGAATCACCGCCGTGGCGCCACGCCGCAGGTAAATCTCGGGGTGGTCGGTGGCGTCGGATCCCGACACCACAATCGGCACACCAGCCTGCCGCGAGCGATCGATCATCTCGAGCGCGGCCTCGCGCATGCGCAGCAGGCACATCTTGCTCAGGTAGTTGAAGCTGTCTTCGTAAATGGCGGTGACGCGCGGGCGCGTGCGCGTGATGGCCTCGGACCACTCGGCCACCGAGTTTGCGAGCATGGCATCGAACAGCGCGGCCGCGTGGCCGCGTTCGCGCAAGTACGAAGCGGCATACAGGGTGCCAAGCGGCGCGTAGGGCCGCTGCGCTTCCCACAACTTCGGATCGAAGCGCAGGTAGTACGCCTGGCCGAGCAGGACATCAGCCATGCATCCCCCGGGTTTTCACCCAGCGCGTCAGCGTGTGGTCGCCCAGCTGATTCACGAGCGGCCAGGCCGCGGTGAAGCGATCGATGCCGGCCGCGGCGCGGCGAAGGGCGATTGGAATCCGCTGCCAGCGCGGCTCGAGGTACGGCGGCGGCACCATGACGCCGATGCCGATCGTGCCATCGAGCGTGAAGCCCTCACCGAGGCAGGCGTGCAGGTCGCGGCGACGATGGTAGAAGGTCGGCACCTCAACGCCGGCCACGGGCACCGCGACGTGTGATTGACGCCGGCGCGCGGCTTTCAGTGCATCACCGCGCGCGGTGAAGTACAGGGTCTCCCACAAACAGGTGCGGCCGATCAGCCCGAGAACCATCGCGCCGCCCGGGCGCAGGTGACGGCGGCCGATGACGCCCAATGCGTCGAGCGACGGCACACAATTGAGCGCGCCAAAGTTGGAGACGACGGCGTCGAAACCCTCGGAGTGATCGAGCGCGTCGAGAAACTGCGGCAGCTCCTGCAGCCCGCACGACAGGATGCCGGCGCGATCGCCAAGGCCGGCGTTGGCCAGCCGCCGCTTCGCCCGGCTCAACATCTCCGCCGACGGATCGCAGGCCACCACCTTCACGCCCATCGCGGCCAGGAACGCCGTATCGACGCCGGTGCCGCAACCCACTTCGAGCACGCGAAAGCCCGGCTTGATCCAGCGCGTGAGGGCGGCGTGCGTTTGCATGCGCTGATGGAGGAACGTGTCGCCGGACACGAGCGTGTCGTAGGTCGGCGCCAGCCGATCGAATGCGCGGGTCGCACTGCCGCGATCGAACGACATCATAACGACCGCTCCCGCGACATCGACTTCACCGGTACCGGCTGCTCCGGCGCCGGCAGGGCAGGCGGCGCCGCGGTTGGCACGGCCACGCCGGCCGCCCGATGGTAGACGCCGAGCATTTCCCTGGCCGTCTGCGACCACGAGAAGCGCCGCGAATGCCGCAACCCTCGCTGCGCAAGATCACGCCGGAGCTCGCGATCGGTCGCGAGACGGTAGATCGCCTCGGCGAGCGCTTCGGTGCTCGTTGGATCGATCGTCTCAGCGGCGTCGCCGGCAATTTCGCCAAGCGACGAGGTGTTCGAGGTCAGCACGGGAATGCCCGACGCCATTGCCTCGACGACCGGCAGGCCGAAGCCCTCATACAACGAGGGGAACACGAAGAAGTCGCCGAGGTTGTAGATCGCCGGGAGATCCTCGAAGGGGACATATCCAGTGAAGTGCACCGCGTCCTTGATGCCAAGGCGTTCGATCCGGCCGGTAAGGTCGCGCGACGACCATCCGTACGGACCCACGCACACGAGATGTTGCGCAATGCCGCGGAGTCGGGCGATGGCAAATGCGTCGACGAGCCGCGACAGGTTCTTGCGGGGCTCGATGGTGCCGACATACAGCGCGAACCGCGGCGGCAGGCGGTAGCGCGCGCGCACGCGATCGAGGGCGACGCGATCGTCGATCGGGCGAAACGCGGGGCTGGCCGCTTCATGCACCACGGCGACGCGATCGGGCGGCACGCCGTGAAAGCGCAGCAGATCGCGCCGGGCGCTGTGCGACACCGTGACGATCGAGGCCGCCTGCCGGATCGCCACGTGCATCAACGGCCGGTTGAGCAACAGCCGCCGCACGGGATGACAGTGCGGAAACAGGCGCAGGCTCATGTCGTGGATGGTCACGATGGTCGACACCGGCGATCCAAGCGGGATCATGCCGTTGGTGAAATGCGCCACGTCGGGCCGTAACACCTCGAGCGCGCGCGCCGCGCGCATCTGCATCCAGCCGAGGCGAACCGGGAAGCGATGGCCTTCGTGCACACGCACGTGCGGCGGCAGCGGCCGCTCGGTGTCGATCGGCTTGTTCGACACCACGACGATCTCGTCGCCGGTGGTCTCGACTTCGCGGGCCAGGTGCTGCAGCAGGTGCTCGGTGTAGTACCCGACACCGGTGCGCCCGGGCGTCAACGTCGTGCCGTCAAACGCGATGCGCATAAGGCACGGGCACGGAGGACGCGGAGGAGGACGGAGGACACGAAGGAAGCGCGCGGAAAAGCATGCCGGCCGCAAGCGCGAAGACCACGTAGGTGGAGGTGAAGGTCAGGAACGAATCGACCACCCCATGAGCGGCAATCGCCAGGCATGCGGCCGTCGCCGCGGCGGCGAGAGGCATCGAGTGCCCATCGGCGGCGCGAAGCCGCGCGATCGCCGCCCGGCACGCGACGACGATCAGCCACAGCAATGAGGCCGCGCCAATCACCCCCATGCCGACGAGCACTTCCAGGTAGGTGTTGTTCGCGTGCACGCGTGAATCCCACGCGGCCAGACCGAGGTAGCGGCCGTAGCTCAGCCGGAAATTATCCGGGCCGATGCCGAGCACCGGATGCTCCGCCGAGATCTGCAGCGCCGTGCTCCACAGCAACGAACGCGGCATCCGCATCACGCCGGCCGGCATCCGGCCACGCGTCGGCAACGGTCCGCCAACGGCCGCGCCTTCGACTCTCGCGATGGTGCGGCCGGGAAACACGCCTTCGAGACTCAGCCAGGTGCGACTCTCCTGCACGATGTCCCACAGCAGCAGATACGTTCCCGGATAACCGGGCGCGCGGACGCGTGCCTGCACGGTGACGTCCTCACCGGGCTCAACCGGAGTGGTGAAGGCCGTCCGCAGGCCGTCGTAGATCACCACGTCTTCGGTGTCGACCGACAGCCAGTGATAGGAGAGCGCAAACACCGGCGCCCGCGTGGATTGCCACGTCAGCCATCCGCGGTTTGACAACGTCACCGGCACGTCGGTGAAACTGCCGGGCCGCAGCGTCAACCTCGCCGGCACCTCGTACGACGCGCCGTACCAGTCCTGCGACACGTCCGTGCTCATGCGCGTCACGAGCATTTGCGGCGAGCGCGACACCAGGACGAGCGCCAGCAGCACGGCCGCGAGCGCCGCGAGTCGCGTATGCTCCCCAGTCCACACACCTTCGCCGGTTCGGATCCCGGATCCCGGATCCCGGCTCCCGGCAAGCCTCTTGAAGTAAATGAGGCCGCCGTAGATCAGCAGGCTCGTCGCCATCGTGATCAGGCCGGCGCGCGTGAACGTCGCGATGATGCCCGCACCCGTCAGCGCCAGGGCCACCAACGCCAGCCGGCTCGATGCGATCCACACCAGGCCGAGCGCAAACACGACCTCGAGATACATCGACGTGATGGTCGGGTAGAACAACGTCGACGTGGCGCGCACCTGGCCGCCCACCACGTGGAAGCCGGGACGGAACAGCTTCAGTCCGTCGAGGACCAGCGGCACTTGCGCAAGCTCGAGTACCGCGATGACGCCGACCAACGCCGCGGCGCCGAGCAGCATCGCGATCACCTGGCGCGCGAGACGCTGCGAGCTCAGCGCATTGGCGGCAAGCGTGAACAGCAGCAGCGCAGCGGTGAGACGTCCGACGAAGCGAACGGAATTGGCGCGGAACTCGGGAGCGGCCACGCTTGCGGCCAGTGCGCACGCAAGCAGCGCCAGTGCCGGAATCGTAATCGGCGTCCGCCACGTGAATGCGGCGCCGCGCAGCACCGTGGTGGCGCCGGCCGCCAGCGCGGCCACAATCGCAAGCTCCAACGTGGTCAGCGTGAAACCCGCCAACGATCCGGGAAGCGGACGCTCGAATGGCGATACCGCGGCGACGAGCATGAGGCTCGCCGGCACGACCCACGAGCCCACGAAAGCGCGGCTGATCCACGCGCGGGGCACCGGCATTGCGACGACGTTGGACAAGAGTGCTTTGCGAAGTGCAATTCAGGTGCCCGGGTACGGAAGCTGCAATTGCATCGGCTCCCTGCCTGATGTCCGTGGTCTACTTGCGGCCGTCGGCCCAGGGGCTTTCCGAACGTGAAACTGCTTTCGCGATACGTAACCCTTCGATTCGCCCGCGCTCGCTCGCGCGATCGCGGGCTCACTCAGGGCTTGCGTGGCCGAGTGATTCTGAAGGTGTTCGCCGACGCCACCGGCAAAGCGGTGATGCTCGTGATCACCGTGGTGGCGGCGCGCCGCCTCAACGCTGATCCGTTCGGCATCCTGGCGTTCGCGATGGCCACCGGCTGGCTGCTCGGCGTGGCCACCGACGCGGGCCTCTCGATGCACCTGGCGCGCGAAACGGCGCGTCATCCGCAGCACGGCCGCCGGTTCGTGCTGGAGATCATCAGCCTTCGCGCCGGCCTCGCATTCTTCGCAGCCACGGTCGCGGTGCTCGCCACGCCGTATCTCGTACCGCGCCATTGGCGGGTGCAATTCGTGCTCATCGTGCTCGCGCAACTGTGCGGCGCGGTGATCGAAACGATCGCGCACTACTTCCGCGGCCTGCAGCGCAGCGAAATCGAATCGGCGATTCACCTGTCGTATCGCCTGACGATGCTCGTGCTCGCGATGGTGGTGTTGTGGTGGTGGCGGCGGCTGGACTATCTGGCCATCGCGATGCTGGTGCCGGGTGTCATTGCGATGCTGGTTTCACTGGGCATCGCGTTGAACGTGTCGGGATCCGGCTTGTCCCGCCGTAGCGGCTGCGCGGAGGCGGAGAGCCGGGAGCCGGGAGCCGGAGTTCTGACACCCGCATCGTTCTTTCGCGACATTTTTCCTCTTGGGGCGGCGGTCTTGGTCTCCGCGCTCTATTTCCGCATCGACGTCTACTTCATCCAGCACTGGCACGGCTTTCAGCCGGTGGGCGGATACAACGCGGCGTTTCGCCTGGTTGACGCGCTGCGCCTCCTTCCCGCGGCGGTAATGGCGGTGACGTTCCCGCTGCTGGTGCAGACCAGCGACACGCAGCTCGTGCGCAAGATCGGCGGCCGCCTCGCCGTGGCCGGCGTGGCGCTCGCGGCCGTGTGCGGACTGGGCGCCTCGACGATCGTGCCGTTGATCTACGGCGACTCGTACGCGTACGCGGCGCCCGCGTTTGCCGTGTTGTCGCTCGCCTTGCCGCTGTTCTTCCTGAACTACGCCCTGACGCACCAGGTCATCGGCTGGGACGGCCAGCGCGCGTACCTCGCGATTGTCACGCTGGCCCTCGCGGGCAACATCGCCGCCAACCTTCTCCTGGTGCCCACGCGCGGCATCACCGGCGCCGCCATGGCCACGGTGCTCACGGAATTGATCGTGACGGCCGGATGCCTGATGGTCCTTCGCGCGAACCTTCGTGACGAACCATCGTCCGGGACCACCGCGAGGAACCCCCGTGGGGAACCATCGTCCGGAACCATCGTGAGGAACCCTCGCGGGGAACCCTCGTCATGACGCCGACCCGCGTCCAGGAACTGGCGTTTCTCCGATCGGTGACCTACGCCTCGCTCTTCGACTATCCGCTGACGCTGGCGCAGTTGCACGCGAGCCTGGTGGAGGTGCGCGCCGACGCGCCGCACGTGGCATCGTGGTGGCGCCGCAGCGAGTTTTTGCAGGCCACCGTCGCGCATCGCGACGGCCTCTACTTCCCGGCCGGACGCGGCGATCTCCTCGACACGCGAGCGCGGCGGGAAACGTTGAGCCGCGATCTCCTCGAGCGGGAACATCGCGTGCTGTCGCTGGTCGCGCGCATGCCGTTCGTGCGCATGGTGGCGCTCTCCGGCAGCCTCGCGCACCTCAACGCGGAGCGATCCGCGGATCTTGATCTGTTCGTGATCACCGCGCCCGGCCGCGTCTGGAGCGTGACGCTCTCGGTGCTGGCAATCTCGCGGCTGCTCGGATGGCGGAAGCGGATGTGCCTGAACTACGTGATCTCCGAGCGCGCCATGGCGATCGAACCTGCGGATCTGTTCTCCGCGAACCAGATCATTCACCTGCGCCCGATCGTCGGGCACGACGTGTTCGAGCGATTCGTGGACGCCAATCCGTTCGTGAAGAGTTTTTATCCCAACTTCGAGCCCGGGCACGACTTGCCCAAGTCCCAGGCCCCACGCTCCACGCCCCTTGTTGAGCGCGCCCTTTCCTCTGGCGCGGGCGCCTTGCTCGAGTCCCTGGCGCGCGCGGTTTATGGATGGCATCTCGAGCGCCGCGCCGCCACCTGGCAGTCGATCGATCAGGTGCGCCTCGAGGCGGAGTGCCTCAAGCTGCACACCAGCAGCCATCGCGCGTCGACGCTGGAGAACTTCGAGGCCGCCATGGCGCGGGCACTCGCCCATCGGCGATCCGAGCCCGTAACGGCGGTCCCCGTGCTGCGCGGCTGAGCGGCCAGTTTCAGCCGATCACAGTTTCGTCCTGTTCCCCAGGGACACTCTCCTCTGAACAGGACACCATCACGCTGCCATTCGAGCGAAAATAGGCGTAAAATCCGGCGTCTCTGGGCCGTTTACACGGCACGAGCCTTGCTCAATTGGGGTGCAGGCCTTCGACTTCCCACCTTCGCCAAGGCGACGGTGGACAAGCGCTCAGGCCAAGGAGTTTGCGCAATGGAGTTCAACAAGCTGGTCTTTGCGGGATTGTCGGTGGGGTGCCTTGCGGCGGCAGCCGGTGGGTCCTACCTGGCGGTTCGGCAAAATCAATCCTCCGCCTACGCTCGGCCCGAGACCAGCGAGCTTCGGCGCGACGCCGGCGCCACCGATCAAAAGGCGCCGGCGGCCGTGTCCGAATCGGAAGGCGTGATTACGCCTGAGGCGCCGAAGCCGGAGATCGCCGCTCCGCCGGCGCCGGCGCGCCGTTCGCCGTCCGTGGTGCCTGCGCAGAGCACGGCGCGCGCCGCGCGGGTAGTTGAACGGCCCTCGCGTCCAGCAAGTACCACGAGCCCTTCGACTCGTGACGTAGCCCGCGATACGGGCAACGTCACTCGCTCAGGGGAGCGCGCGTCAGAACCCGTGAGCGCTCCCGCGACCAACGGCGGCTCGATGTGGGAAACGCGTCCGAGCGTGCAGGCGTCGGCGCCTGAATATCGCGAGCCGGAGCCGCCCGCTCCGCCGCCACCGCCGGCGCCCGAATTCGTCGATCTCACGGTGCCGTCCGACGCGGTGCTGGGACTGCAGATCGAGCGCACGGTGTCGAGCGAGCTCGCGCGCGTGGAAGATAAAGTTGACGCCCGCGTGACGCGCGATGTGCGCGTCGCGGATCGCATTGCCATTCCCGCGGGCTCGACGGTCCGCGGTTCGGTGAGCGAAGTCGATCGCGGCGGCCGCATGAAGGGCAAGGCGCGGCTGGCGATCCGTTTCCACACCATCGTCCTCGCCGACGGCACCGAGCTCGCGCTGAAGACGGATCCCGTGGTCCGCGAAGGGCAATCGCCTGGCGGGGAGAGCGCCGCGAAGGTCGGCGGCGCGGCCATCGGCGGCGCCATCCTGGGTGCCATCCTGGGCGGCGGCAAGGGTGCGGCCATTGGCGGCGCGGTGGGCGCCGGCGCCGGCACCGCTGCGGCGATGTCCAACGATCGCAACCCGGCGACACTGGCGGCCGGCACGACCGTAACCGTGCGGATGCAATCGCCCGTCACGGTGACGGTACAGAAGGAATAGCAGCAAGCGTCTTTCCGGCTCCCGGATCCCGGTATGATCACGCCCTGGAGGCTGATCATGCGTGCTCTCTCGGTTACGGCCCTCGTCCTTACCTTCTCCATCGCGGTGCTCGCGCAGACCAAGCAGGAACGCGCGGGCATCGTCAATTTCACCAAGGTTGATGCGGTGGTCGCGTGCGGTGGCGCCACGGAAACGTCGGCGCTCGACGGCCTCGCGAAAGACGGCTTCAAGTCGGTGATCAACCTGCGCCTCGCCACCGAGGCCAACGCCAACATCGAGCTCAACGCCGGGCACGCGAAATCGCTGGGCCTCAACTACATTCACATTCCGTTCAACGGCCAGCAGCCCGATCCGAGGGCCGTCGATCAGTTTCTCGCCGCCATTGCCAACAAGGCCAACCAGCCGGTCTACGTGCACTGCGGCTCGGCGAGCCGCGTCGGCTCGATGTGGATGGTGAAGCGCGTGCTGCAGGACGGCTGGCCGATCGAGAAGGCCACCGAGGAAGCGAAGCTGATTGGCCTGCGCGGCGAACCACTCGAGAAGTTCGCACTGTCGTACATCGCCGCGCACAAGAAGTAGCGGTTTGACAGCGGTAATGCGGCCCAGCAATACTGAAGGGTCGTTGGTGCGGCGATTTTCCGACTTGATGGGCCGCCAACGTAGCTTGCCCTGCCTCCGGCCGGGCGCTATCTAAGTCGCGATAGCCCGCGACCGTCGCGGGCTTTTTTTTTGGAGTGTGAATGGGCAATCGATACATCTTTTCTTCGGAATCGGTCGGCGAAGGCCATCCAGATAAAGTCGCCGACACGATTTCGGATGCCGTCCTCGATGCGTGCCTCGCGCAGGACAAGTTCAGCCGCGTCGCCTGCGAAACCTACGTCAAGTCGAACATCGTCATCGTCGGCGGTGAAATCACCACCAAGGCCAGGCTGGATGTCGAATCGATCGCGCGCGAGTGCATCCGCGAGATCGGCTACGTCAACGACGATGATGTGTTTCACGCCGATCGGGTGTTCGTCAACCTGCTGTTGACGCAGCAGTCGGCGGACATCGCGCAGGGCGTGGACGCGCGCAAGGTCAAGGGCAAGAAGACCTCGCAGCAGGGTGCGGGCGACCAGGGGCTGATGTTCGGCTATGCGAGCAACGAGACGCCGGAGCTGATGCCGGCGCCGATCATGTTCGCGCATCGCCTCGGCCGCCGGCTCACCAAGATTCGCAAGCAGGGCGGCGCGCCGTGGCTGCGGCCCGACGCCAAGTCACAGGTCTCGGTGATCTACGAGGACGGCAAGCCGGTCGGCATCTCGAACGTGGTCATCTCCACCCAGCACGCCGCCGACGCCGCTCACAGCAGGATCGAACAGTTCTGCATCAACGAAGTGATCAAGGAAGTGCTCCCGGCGCGCCTCCTCAGCAAGGACACCGAGTTCCTGATCAATCCCACCGGTCGCTTCGTGATCGGCGGACCGCAGGGCGACACCGGCCTCACCGGACGCAAGATCATCGTCGATTCATACGGCGGCATGGGTCGTCATGGCGGCGGCGCGTTCTCGGGCAAGGATCCAACGAAGGTCGATCGCAGCGCGGCGTACATGGGCCGCTGGGTGGCGAAGAA
>Ga0190265_10000503_pt1 | contig 27691 bp, 22 predicted proteins | sample Popmic124T_FD_133135 | JGI IMG/M metagenome (GOLD analysis project Ga0190265, IMG submission 133135) | Populus adjacent soil microbial communities from riparian zone of Indian Creek, Utah, USA - 124 T | ecosystem: Environmental > Terrestrial > Soil > Riparian zone | place: USA: Utah | collected...
CTGTCTGCGTAGGAGACCTTGTCCGAACTCGATTCCGCCTTGCGCTCAAGAAGCGCCTGAAGCGTAAATGTCGTGGCCCAGTAGTCTATTGGAATCGGCGACAATACAAGGTGCGGAGCTTGGAATTCGCACTCATTGCGCTTTCGATTCTCTTGGCACTTCCGTAAGCCCCCACGGCCTTCAACCCACACGCCCCCGCAAACGACGCCGTCCTTGATTCCCATGTACTCCAGGCGACTGGGTGCGATTACGATCCCTTCCGGCGTCATGTGAGTCGGAAATGCATGGATCATTCGCAGCAACTCCCGAACGAAAAGATAATCGTGTAAAGTATCAGACACGACGGTAGTGAGATTGTATCGCCCAGGGCGATCAAAATGAAGTTGGCACAATTGGGCGATTAAGTGTTCTCGGAATGGCTTGACCAGGCAGGAGACTATATTGGCGTTGACTCAGCCAGGAGCTTTGCCAATTCACTCGCCGCATTCCTGGCGGCATCCGGCTTCAGCACGCCCTGGATCATCTCCGCCAGCTCCGTGCGGACCCGGATCAGCGTGCCCGGATTCGACAGCCACTCCAGCGCCCGCGCCGCAATCGGGCCCGTGCTGTCGTAATACGGCATGAACTCCGGCACGATCTCGCGGCCGGCCAGAATGTTCGGCAGCGACAAATACGGCGTGTGTATGAGCCAGCGGCCGACCAGCAGGTAGCGCCACTTCGGCGTCTGGTACATCACCAGCATCGGCGTCCCCCAGTAGGCCACTTCCAGGGTGACTGTGCCCGATGCGGCGAGGCAAAGGTCGGCCGCGCGAATCGCAGCGGCGCGGTCGTGCTCGCCGCTCACGACCGTCGCGTCGAGGCGCCGATCGTGCCGCGAGAGATTATGTTGAATGATCCCTTTTGCCTCTTCATTCGCCGCCACCACGATCACGTTGATCCGATTGAATCGCCCGCGCAGCGCCCGCGCGATTTCAAGTTGGCCGGGGAAGACTTCTTCCACCACGTGCTTCCGCGAACCGGGGAGCAAGGTGATCACCGGCGAACCGGGCGAGCGAAGCTCGGCGATGCGCGCATCGCTGATCTCCACATTGCGCAAATGATCCAGCGTGGGATGGCCGACATACGTCGCCTGAATCCCGGCGGCGCGAAAATAGGGCTCCTCAAACGCCCACAGGCACGCCAGCCGGTTGACCCGGCGACGCACGCGATTGTTCCGCCACGCCCGCGGCCCCCACGCCCAGGTCTGCGGCGCGATGTAGTACAGCACCGGTATCCCATTGCGGCGGCAAATCTTGGCGATCGGCAGATTGAGCGCGGGCGAGTCAACCAGCACGGCCGCGTCGAACCGCCCCTCGCGCAGGTACGTCTTCAGGCGGCGCAACAGGCCCAAGACCTCGGGAATGCGGCCAAACGCCGCGTGGGCCATGGCGGATCTTGCGGTCATGTCGAAAAAGCACTCGGCCCCCTCAGCCTGCAAACGGGGTCCCGCCAGGCCATGAAACGTCGCGCCCGGATGGGTTTCCCGAAATGCCCGGACGAGCGAAGCGGCGTGCTCGTCGGCGCTCTGCTCAGCGACGCTGATGAAAATCCGAGGGCTAATCTTTGAATTGGCCATTCTTTACGTTATTCCGCAGATGTTCAGCGTGCAGGGTATCCTGAGCGGGCGGGTTCCACCACAATCAGGCCGAGGCGGGCATTCGCCTTGACGCATGATCCGCGATCCCTTACCCTTACGTTTCTCGTCACATTTTCAGACATGTGAGATGTTTACGTTTTTTTTGAGGAGGTGACATTTGTCACAGGCGTTGGTCCGCGAGCTGATTGATGCGGGCATTCACTTCGGCCACCGTGCCAGCCGGTGGAACCCGAAGATGGGTGCGTACATTTTCGGCAAGCGGAATTCGATTCACATCATCGACATTCGCCAGACCGTAAAAGGCCTGCTTCGCGCGAAAAAGTTCCTGTCGACGGTGGTCGCCAATGGTCAGGACGTTCTGATCATCGGCACCAAGCGTCAGGCCAAGGACAGCGTTGAAAAGCATGCCCGTCGCGTGGGGATGCCCTTCGTGGCTGAGCGGTGGCTGGGCGGCACACTGACCAACTTCAAGACGATTCGATCGCGACTCACCCGGCTGGAATATCTGGAAGAAGTGGTGCGATCGGGCAAGATCGAGGAATTCAGCAAGAAGGAAAAGGCACGCGCCTCGCGCGAGCGGGAGAAGATCTTCCGCAACCTGGAGGGCATCCGCACCCTTACGCGGCTGCCCGGCGCGATCGTGGTGGTGGACATCAAGCGCGAGCACATCGCCATCAAAGAGGCGCAAAAGCTCCGCATCCCCACCGTGTGCCTTGTCGATACGGACAGCAATCCCGACGGCGCGGACATCATCATCCCCGGCAACGACGACGCCATGCGCGGCATCGAGCTGGTGATCGCGGCCCTCGCCGATGCGGTCGAAGAGGGCAAGCGCGGCCGGGAGGCGATGGCGCAAAAAGACGGCGAACAGTCGGCCGGCGGTCCTGGCCACGGTCGCCGTTCGCGGCGAGCCTCTACTTCGACATTGGCGGCGGATGCGTCGGAGCCGATGCCGGGCGAGTTCCCGGATAAGGATGTCGAAGCCGCCGTTGGAGCGACGAGCGAGGCTTCCGAGTTGCAGCAGCCGCAGACGTCAGAAAGCGTGTCGTGATTTCGCGGCCGGGCCGCGACTCGACTATAACCCATTGACCGAAATACTTGCGGCCGGCCTGGTTGGCCGCGAGTCAGTAAGACCCCGCGCGGGTTTTTCCGCGCAGATTTCCGTCCGAAAGGCGGAACCCAAGGAGAATTCATTTCATGGCAGAGATTTCCGCCAAGCAGGTGCACGCCCTTCGAGCCAAGACCGACCTTGCGATGATGGACTGCAAAAAGGCCCTCGTCGAGGCCGACGGTGACGAGGCAAAGGCCCTCGAGATTCTGCGAAAGCGTTTCGCCGACAAGATGACCGAACGCGCCGAGCGTGAAACCGCCAACGGCCGCATCGGCGTGTATGGCGGACCGGAAGGCGCCGCCATGGTCGAGCTGCGCTGCGAAACCGACTTCGTGGCCACAAACTCCGACTTCCGCTCGCTGGCAGATTCGCTGGCCGAGCACTGCGTAAAGTCAGGAATCACTGACGTAGAAAAGTTCAAGACGTCGAAGATGGCCACCGGCCGCACCGTGCAGGAAACGCTGGTCGACGCCTTTGGCCGCATGAAGGAAAACCTGAATCTGGTGCGTCTGGTCCGGCTGGACGGGTACGGCGCGTCATACGTTCACCACAACGGCCGCATCGGCACGATCATCACCGCGGACAAGTCGCCGGGCGACGCGGGCCGCGGAATCTGCATGCACATCGCTTCCACGCCGACGCTGCTCGGCCGGGTCCGCGAGGACGTCGACAGCAAGCAGGTCGCCGAGGCGCGCGAACGGTCGATGACCGAGGCCAAGGGCAAGCCCGAGCCGATCCTGAACAAGATCGTCGAGGGTAAGATGGACAAGTGGTACGGCGAGCGCGTGCTCGTCGAGCAGCCTTTCGTGATGGACGACAAAAAAACCGTCGGCCAGTTTGCGAAAGAAAACGGATTCGAGATCAAGTCCTATTTGAAGTTTGAAGTGGGCGTGATCGGATAGTGCTCACGAAAAGCCGCGAAAGCGGCTTTTTTCTTATGCGCAAACAGAGCCGCGCGCGTAAGCAAGCCGTCAACGCGGTTGTCGAAGATGACTCTGAACCAGTCACGACTCAGAGGTCGAAATCAGAGGGAATTGCATCATGGCGACCGATCTGCTAACAAAACCACGCATGGCGAAACGAACAAAGGCCGCGGACGGCAAAAAACGAAAGTCTGAAGCGCCTAGGTATCAGCGCGTGTTGCTGAAAATCTCCGGCGAAGGCTTCGGCCAGCCCGGCCAATTGGGCATCGACGGCGAAGCGGTCCGCCGGATTGCCCGCGAGATCATCTCCGTTCGCGAATTGAAAGTGGACGTGGCCGTCGTCGTCGGCGGCGGAAATTTCATCCGCGGCACGACGCTGGCATCGCAGGCCGGCATCCAGGAGGCGACCGCCCACTACATGGGAATGCTCGCCACCGTCATCAACGCCCTCGCGCTCCAGGACGTGCTTGAAGACCTCGGCCAGCCCACCCGCGTGCAGTCTTCCATCCCCATCCACAGCGCCTGCGAAAACTTCATCCGCCTTCGCTGCATCCGCCACCTCGAAAAAGGTCGCGTCGTCATCCTCGCCGCCGGCACCGGCCGTCCTTTCGTCACCACCGACACCGCCGCGGCCCTGGCCTCGGTCGAAATCGGCGCCGACATCCTGTTCAAGGCCACTAAAGTGGATGGCGTCTATACGGCCGATCCGGTCAAGGACAAGTCCGCGAAGTTTCTGCCGAAGCTCTCCTATAATCAGGTGATCGACGACCGGCTGAAGGTCATGGACGTCTCGGCCGTGGACATGTGCCAGCGGCACGGCGTGCCGATTCGCGTGTTCAACCTGATGACCCCGGGCAACATGCGCAAGGCGGTGCTGGGCCGCGACGTCGGAACGATGATCGTCGATTAAGCAATGGTCTGAACGAATGTCGCGATTCGATCGCGACCCCGTCTAGCCCCGACGCCCAGCGTCAGGGTGAACGCGAAATGATGCTGCATCAAGATTATGTCCGCCGTCGCCAAAAAATCCGCTCAAGTTCATCTCCTGTCGATCGATCTTCCCGAATTGGTGAGAGTGCTCGAATCGCTGGGCGAGCCTGCCTACCGCGCATCCCAAATCATGCAGTGGGTGTATGAGCGCGCCGCCACCTCGTTCGAGCAAATGACCAATCTCTCGAAATCACTTCGAGAAAAGCTTGCGGCGAAGTTCGATCTCTTCACCTCCGAAATCGTCCGCCGCGCCGCGTCGACCGACGGCACCGTGAAGCTCCTGCTCCGTTGGCCCGACGGCGAAACCAGCGAATGCGTCATGCTCCCCAGCGAGCATCACGTCACCGCCTGCGTCAGCTCGCAGGTCGGCTGCCCCGTCGGCTGTCGCTTCTGCGCCAGCGGCCTCGACGGCGTCACCCGCAATCTCACCCCCGGCGAAATCGTTGAGCAGGTCCTGCGCGTGAGTGCCGAAGCGGTGGCAGCAGGCGGACGCCTCTCGAACATTGTTTTCATGGGCCTCGGCGAACCGCTCGCGAACTACAACAACGTCGTCAAGTCGATCCTCACCATCAACGCCCCCTGGGGACCGAACATCGGCGCGCGCAAAATCACCGTCAGCACCGTCGGGCTGCCGAAGCAGATCGAAAAGCTTGCCGACGAGGGACTGCAACTGAATCTCGCCCTTTCGCTCCATGCCCCCAATGACAAGCTGCGCCAGGAACTCATCCCCTGGGCCGAAAAGATCACCATCGATCAGCTGATCGGAGCCTGCCGCTACTACTTCGACGAAACCGGCCGCGAGATCACCCTCGAATACGCTTTGCTGCACGGCACCAACGATCTCCCCGAGCACGCCCGCGAGCTGGCCACCTTCGCCCGAAAGCTCCGCTGCAACGTGAATCTGCTCCGCTACAACCCCGTCGAATCGCTGCCCTATCAGCGGCCGTCCAGCGAGGACGCCTTCGCCTTTCAACAACTCCTGCGCAAACACGGCGTGAACGCCCACATCCGCACCAGCCGCGGCCTGGACATCGACGCGGCCTGCGGCCAGTTGCGGCGCAAAGAAATGCTCGCGGCAAACGCGCCTGTCGAGATAACCCTTCACCCCGCCGCACAGTAGAATAGCGAGCAGTCTGCTGCTTGGTTCGATGCGCTTGCGATGTTGAACCACCAGCGGGGCGACCGCTTAGCCCCAGCGGGGCGACAGGCTGTAGCCACGGGTGAAGCGAAGCGCAACCCGTGGATGCCGACCCGAACTACAAAGCCCGCCCCGGAGGGGCGGCGGAGGCCTTGTTCGAGCGGAAGCGGTTGCACTGGCGGCGAGGATCATTCCCTGAGAATTTTCCGATGCTCGCCACATCTGAAAACGGTTCTTCGGCACTCCTGTGGACACGCGACACTTTCACAAAATCGTCTTTGACGCAACGCGGCGGTTGATCCCCCGCGATTCGGCTGTCGTCTGCGCCGTCTCCGGCGGGCCGGATTCGATGGCGATGCTGCACGGGTTGCACCGCATCAACCACCTGCGCAAGACAGGTTGGACCCTGACCGTCGCCCACCTCGATCACCATTTGCCGCCCAACTTCTCTGGCGAGATGGCGACCTTCGTACGCGAGCAGGCGGCGCGGTTGCATTTGCCGTTCTACGCAGAGTCGATTGACGTGCCCGCACTTTCGAAGTCAACCGGCGAGTCGATCGAAGAGGCGGGGCGCAAGGCGCGATACGCCTTCTTCGCCCGCGCCGCCGCAAGCTTCGATGCGCAGCGAGTGGCCGTCGCGCATCAGGCGAACGATCAGGCGGAGACGGTCCTCCATCGGATTCTCCGCGGCACAAGCTTGCGCGGCCTCGCGGGCATTCCCGAGCGCCGGCCGCTGACGCCCGACGGCGATGTCGAGATCGTGCGACCGCTCCTTTCGATTCGCCGGGAGGCGATTCTGGCTTATCTCGCCCGCCGAAAGTTGCCTTTCCTCCACGATGTGACGAATGACGACGTTTCGGTCGCAACAAGAAACTTCATTCGCCATGACCTCATGCCTCTGATCGAACGGCGCGTGAATCCCGCGGCCGCCGCTGCCCTTCGCCGAATTGCCGCTCACGCTCGAGATGCAAGCGATTTCCTTCGCGCAACGGCGCAGAAACTCTTTGAATCGGCCCTGATTCAAAATGATGAAACTGGCGTGGTGCTTCGGGTCGCCTCGGTGCAGGGCACGCCGCCAGCCGTGCTTTCGGAAGTCATCATGCTCGCGCTGCAGCAGATCGGCACGCCGATGAAGGCGATCCGCTCCGAACGACTCGCTGCCGTGGCCCACTCACTTGCTCCGGCCGTTGAACATCGGGTGATCCAGCTTTCGAATGGCGTCATCGCCGAACGGCGCGGCAAGCACCTGATGATTCGCCCCGGTTTCGCGCCACGCGAAGCGGCCGTCACCGTCGCCGGCCGCGCCGGAGACCAGGCTTCGTGAACGCGACCGGTGACGCATCCTATCGGCGATGGTTGAGCGCAATTGTCATCGCGGCGATTGTCGTTCGTGTGGCCTTGCAGGTCTTCGCGGAATTGCGGCCGGCTCTGTTCGATTTCCCCGACTCGCATCGCTACATTCGCGTCGCACAGAACATCGCCGCCGGCCGCGGCCCCATCGACGATGAACGGATGCGGGCCGGAACCGATCCGCTCTATCCACTCATACTTGCTATCGCACCGTTGTTTGGATTAGACGACGCCCCGGTGATCATGCGCTTCGGCCGCGCGTGCAATGGTGCATTCGGCGTCGCATCCATTCTTCTTCTGGCGGGCATCGCTCGCGGACTTTTCGATAGAAGGAGCGCACTGTTCGCGGCGGCGCTGCTCGCGCTCGATCCGATTCTGCTCTTCTTCAACGCGCTGGTGCTGACCGAATCGCTCTATATTCTGCTCCTGCTCGCGAGCTTCTACGCGATCGTGAGGATCAGGGTGGATCTAGCCGAAACGGGAACCGCGCCGCATGGCTGGGGCCTTCTGGCAGGCGCGTGCATGGGCCTGGCAACCCTGGCCCGCAGCACGAATCTATTGTTTCCTTTTCTCATCGCCATATTGCTTCAGTGGTTCATGAACTCAAACGCCGCGCGCGCGGTCCCAATTCGTCGACGCGTTCTGATGACTTCGATGTTCCTGTTCTCGAGTGTCCTAGTCCTGACGCCGACGCTCATTCGCAACCATAAACTCTACGGCCGCATCGTCCCGGTTCGCATCGGCAGCGGCGCGAGCCTCATGGAAGCTCTCGGCCCCTGGGCCGACGGCTCGCCGGGAATGAATCGAATTGTCTATCCCGATTTTCCAACCCATGCCGACGAATACGAGCGCGACCGCATCTGCCGCGCCACTGCCATCGACTGGGCAACCGCAAATCCCGGCCGGGCCCTCAGCCTCGCGTGGGCCAAGTTGAAGCGCACCTGGTCGATCGTCATTCACGCCGCCGATTACGCATCGCCCCTCCTCAAGCTGGCCTGCTGGATGACCGTCGCACCCGAATTCGCACTGGCCGCCGTGGGAATCTGGCTGAACCGGCGCCGCCCCGCGATCCTCGCGCTGTTGCTGGCGCCCGCGCTGTACTTTACGCTGGTCCACATGGTCTTCGTCGGCTCCGTGCGTTATCGCGTTCCCGCCATGCCCCTGTTGTTTATTCTGGCCGCGACCGCCATTGTCCGGCTTCTTCCGGCGCGCGTCGAATCCCGCCCGCATTGAGGTCCGATCGTGCCGCCCGCCACCCGCCCCACCACACGACCTCGCATGATTCGCCTATGGCGATTTCTCCCCCATACATCGCTGCGTCGTCATCCGGTGTCGGTGGCGCGCGAGCGCATCGGCCTGGCCCTCCTCGCCCTGCTTATCGCGGGATTCGCCATGTATACGATCACCACGCGCGATTCCGCCATCCGCGAGCGTGCCCTCGAGTTCATCAAAAAGGCCGCGCCGGGCGGGCTGGAGGTCGCGGTCGCCGGCGCGCGATTCGAGATGTTCGGTGGCATAACGCTTGACGATGTCTCGCTGGCGGTGCCGTACGACGAAAGGCTCGATCCCAAGCTCGATCCCAAAGCGAGGGACTTCAATTCCCGACGCATCTTTTCCGCGCGATCGGTGCGGCTGATTCACGATCCGTGGCTCCTGCTGCTCGGAAAGCTCCGGGTGCAGCGCGTCGTGGCCGTCCAGCCCACCATTTTTTTGCGGCACAATGCCGACACCGGACTGCGCAATTGGCAGTTGCTTTCGCCCGCGGCTCCCGACGAACCTGAGGACGAGCTGCCGCATCGGCCGATCATCACGCTGCGCGACGCGCGTGCCGTTGTCGTGGCAGTTGACCAATCCGGCGCGCAGGTGGTGGAAAGGCTCGACGCCGACGTTCGACCGCACCCGCAGGCCGAAACCGGCTATTACATCGAAGTTCGCCGGTATTCAGAGCCGGTCGAGCGCACCACCGTCTTTTTCGATCCCGGCGAAAAAGTCGTCGCGAATAGCATCTTCGTCGATGCCAGGACGATCAGACTTCAACTGCCCCACAAGGCCCGGAATCTGTTCGATCTTATTTCCATGCGAGGGGAAGTTCGCTTGAGCCGGCTCCTTTACGATTCGCAAAACAATGAAGAGCGCGACATCGAGATCGTGCTTCGCCGGGGGCGATGTGACATCCCCATGACCATTCTCGACAACGACATGTCCTTGTTTGATCCGGCTGGCAGCAGGATGGCCGTCGACGAAAACGAAATGCTCGTGCGCATGAACGACGTGCAGGGCTCCGTGAAGATCATGGGGGAGCGGATCGTCGTCGATATGACCGGGACGATCAATAACGCCCCCTGCCGGCTGAAGGGCGAGCTGACCAACACCGATGCTGACGTTTTCAAAAGTTACGGCGTCGATGTCACCTTCAAGGCCACCGGCCTGCCCATGCCGGAAGGCGCTGTGCGCGAGCGCCTCCTCGCCGAAGGCGCCAAGACGCCAAACCCCATCCGAAACTTTCTGGAGGATTATGATCCGCACGGAAATCTGAATGCGTCGCTCCATTTCACCCGGGCTCCCGACTCTCCCGGCACCCTTCGCACCGACGGCTTCATTCGCATCAACGGCATGAACGGCAGCGCCAAGTGGTTTCCCTACCCGCTCCACGACGTACACGGCACCGTGCGATTCATGGGCGACGATGTTTACGTGGAGAATATGCACGGTCAGCACGGCTCAGGGCAGGCCAACATCAATTGCTTTGTGAATCTCAGCACCGAGACGATTCGCGTTGAGCTGGATATCAAGGCGACCTCCATCCCGCTCGATGGCCATCTTTTCGACGCTTTACCGAGGCGCTATCAATCGGTCGTCGATCGCTTCAGCGCCCGCGGCATGGCGCACGTTCACGCGCGCCTACTTCGCCCGGGCGCGCCCGAGGGCGCCCCGGACCCGGATTGGACCCAGCGGCTTACCATCGACCTGGTGGATGCCCGCGCCCGCGTCGCCCCGCACCCCTATCCGATCAAAAACGTCCACGGCCGCCTGGAAGTCGACGGCGACCGCATTCGTATTCTCGGCGTTTCCGGCGACAGCGACGGCGCGTCGATGCGTTTCGATGGTTACTCCATCATCCGCGCCCAGCACGACGTTGAGATGGAAATGCGCGTCGAGGCCAACGGCCTGCGCATCGATCCCCCGTACGTCGCGGCCCTGCCCGAGGGACTGCGCGCGAAGCTCGCGGATTTCCAGCCTCGCGGAATCATGGATTTGTTAGGCACGGTTTCGATGCATCGAACGACCGGCGATCTCATGTGGGACCTTCACGCAAACGTTCGCGACGCAACGTTGACCCACGCCCGGTTCTCGTATGGTTTCAACGACGTCGCGGCGGAGCTGGAGATCGGTGACGATCGGTTGAAGATCGTTCACGCCCAAGGCCGGCACGGCGACGCCGCCTTCAAGGCCTCGGGGGAAATCGTCGGCGCCGACGGGCAAACCGTCGTCGATCTGAATTTTGACGCGAACGGCGTGTTGCTGGACGAAGAGCTCCACGCCGCCCTACCCGCTGGTCTAAAGGAAATCTGGGATCTCCTGTCTCCGCGCGGGCGAATCCGTGTGCGCTCGGACATTCACGCGACCTCCCGCGACGGCAACGTGAATCTCGTGCATCGGACCGAGATCGAGCCGATCGATGCAGAAATTCGCTTCCGCGGCCTCCCGATTCTCCTTACGAATGTGAATGGCCGCATGTTGGCGAGCGGCGACCGCATCGAAATCATCGCGATCGACGGCAAATGCGGCAACGCTTCGATTTCCCTCGCCGGCGAACTTCAACTCGGCGCTGCCGGTCCGGGCGGCACGCTCTCGGTCGACGCGAAGAACATGGCGTTCAACCGGCGGCTCCGCGAGGCTCTTCCCGAAACGCTTCGCAAGTTCGTCGAGTCCATCAAAGCCCAAGGAAGTTTCGACCTGCGGCTCAGTCCCCTGCGGTTCGAATCGACCGGGATGGGCGGAACGCGCTGGGACTTCGATGGCGCCCTTCGACTCGACAACGTCGCCCTGGACCTGGGCTTTCAAATCGAGGGCAGCCACGGCGAGATTTCGGGCCGCGGAAGCGTCGATGAGCAGGGTAATTTTTTCGCGGACACCCGCGCGAATCTCAAGCGAGCAAAAATGGCCGGCTGGTACGTTCAGGACCTCACCTGCCATATCCACACCGACGAAGCCGGGCAGTCGATCCTCGTGGAAGATGCCGTCGCGCGCATGTACGACGGCGATGTCACCGGCACGGCCAGGATCGAACTTGGCAAGCGCCGCTCGGAATATCAGGCCCAATTGACGGCGCGTGACATGCAGCTCGATCAGTACCTCCGCCTGCACCATCCCAAACTCGCGGCGAGCCAGAGCTCGAAGGCGTTTCGGGCGAAGGGCGACCTGTGGGGAAACCTCGTGCTGCAGGGGCGGACCGGACGCGGCGGCTACATGGAGGGGTCGGGGGAACTCTACATCCGCGAGGCGCAGGTCTGGAAGCTCCCCATCTTTCTGGCCATCTTTCAGGTGCTGAATCTCACCACGGACGAAAACGTCTTTCACGATGGCTCGACGCGCTTCTACCTGTCGCAAAACCGCATCATCTTCAACCGCATCGATTTGGAGGGCAAAGCAATCTCCTTCGTCGGCGGCGGCACGTTCGATATCGATGCCGACTACCTGGACATCACCCTGATCGCGGCAGACTATCTTCCCTTTCGCGTTCCGCTGCTGACAGACCTTCTTGAAGGGGCCTCGCGCGAGTTGATGGAGGTGCGCGTCACCGGACCGATGCGCGATCCAAAGGTCCGGCACACCCCCCTGCGCGGCATCGGCGAAGCCCTCAAAACTCTGTTCCCAGAACCGCCCCCCACCCGGCGCAGGCAGCCTTGATGCGGGGCATTGCGAGTGCCGACGCGCGTAGGCACATCATTTTCTCGCCAGATACTCCCGCGCCGCCTCGATGACAATGCGAATGACCTCTTCGAGCGGCCTATTGCGCATCCGAACGCCGGCCGCATGAGCGTGGCCCCCGCCGCCGAATTGCTGCGCCAGTTCAACCACCGTGGTCTTGCCTTCACCGCGCAGATTGATCCGCATGACGCCTTTTTCCCCCTCGGTGAAAAGCATCGCGATGCGCACGCCCTTCAGCGCCAGCGGAATCGAAACCTGATCGTCGATGTCCTCGGCCGTGGAGCCCGACACCGCGAAGTCTTCCCGTGTCAGAAAGCTGTAGGCGATCAGGCCGTCGGCCGTGACCGTCGTGTGATCGTAAACGCGGCGAAGCAGCTCGAAGTCCGTGCGCGCCTGCGAGCGGCAGAGGTTCTCGCCGATGTGCGCCACGTCGGCGCCGGCTCTGATTAGCTCCGACGCCGCGTGCAGGGCATCGGCCGTCGTGTTCGGCAGGCTGAAGCCGGCCGTGTCGCCGTGCAGCCCCGCGTAGAGCAGCGACGCCACCTGCGGCGAGGGCTTCCAATTCATGGCCTTGATCAGCCGCGTAACCAGTTCGCACGTGCTGCTCGCATGAGGATCGACCCAGTTGAAGCGCGCGAAGTCTGTATTGGTGATGTGATGGTCGACATTGAAAATGCGCAGATCGGATTTCAGGTCGATGGCCGGCTCGATGTTGATGCGCTTCTCTGCTGCGGTGTCGAGGATGATGACCGCGTCGAATCCGGCGTTCGAGCGCCATTCCGCTTCGCGCGGCGTGTTCACTCCGAGGTCGAGCATGAAGCCCAGACGCTTCGCCACGCAACCCTTCGGCAACCCCAGGACCGCATCCACGCCGTGGTCGCGCATCGCGGTGGCCAGCCCGAAGGAGGAGCCGATCGCATCGGCGTCCGGCGTGACGTGCGCGACGATGAATGGATGCTTCACCTCGCGCAGGGCGCTCATGAACTCCGCGGAGGGAAGCTCGCTTCCACTGATTCTGGTCATTCGGCGACAATCCCCGGAGAAAAACTGAAACGGTCGAGTATACGCGCGATCAACAAAACGGCAACGAAGTTCACCTCCGAAGCCACACCGCAATGCCTCCCCGCCGCGGCGGGGGTGCGGCTTTCACTTGAAATGCGGAATATGGAGTATAAGAATAAAGAAAATCGGCCAGGGTCCGGTGCGTGTTGGGGGGGAACACGCGGGGCTCCGAAGCCCTGGCCGGTTCGACATGGTAGTGATTGAGGGTCCCGGTTCAAGGGAAAAGTGCGGCAATCCGGAAAGGGCACGGGGCGCGAAGTCTGCCGACGAATCAAGCTTATGCGCTCGTTGCACTTAGCGCTTCCGGCAGTTTCTGCGGTTCCGAGAACCATCATTTTATCAGGACCCACCACGCTGCCACGGCGATGACCCCCAACGCCAGCGCGACGGCCATGACTGAGAGCACGGGCCGGTGAAACCAGTACAGCGATCGTAGATGTCGCAGGTAGAGAAGCTGCTGCCGGAGCGTGAGCTTGCTTTCGCCGTGCAATCGATCGCTGAAGGTGATGGGAACCTCCGCGACAATTTTGCAGCGGCCCTTGATCATGATCTCCAGACCGATCTTGTAGCCGATCGCGTTCACCCCTGATTTTTTCGCCCGTTCGTAAACCGCGCGCGGCAGGCAGAAAAAACCCGCCATCGGATCCTTCGCAGCCGTCAGCGGCCGGGCCAGCAGCGTCGCGCCGCGCGAATTGAGCTTGCGCAGAAACCCCCAATCCTCCTTGGTGCTGCCGCCCGCGACGTAGCGCGAGCCGATGCAGAAGTCGGCGACGCCGGCGTCCACGGGAGCGATCACCGCCGGCACCGACTCCGGCGGATGCGACAGATCGGCATCCATGCACAGCAATAGATCATGCTTCGCTTCGTCGAATCCGCGCACGACGGCCGACGAAAGCCCGCGCTCGCTCTCGCGTACAATCAGCCGCACCGGATATTTCGCCGCCAACGAAGCGACCGCTTCGACCGTGCCGTCGCGACTGTTGTCGTCGACAATGATCATCTCGCCGGAGCGGCCGGTTCGACCGATCGCGGTGAAAACCTGCTCAACAAGCAGGGGAATGTTTTTCCCTTCGCGAAACGTGGGGACGATGATGGAGACGGGCGGGAGAGCCTGTGCCCGTGAATCGCTCGCCGCGCCGGGTGCGCCCCGTGCTTCGCGTGTGATGGGTTGCTGGAGGGATCGCGTCATCGGTTGGATCATCGTCCCGTGAGAATTTTTTTCAACCCGTGGCTGATCAAACTGCCTGCGCGAGAATTTCAACCAGATTTTTTTCTCACAGACTTGAATTGGCTTGAAACCGGCTGAAACGCGAGAGCCGGAAGTAGGATGTTTCTTTTTGCCCCCATGTTGATAGGAATGGCTCAGCGCTTCGGTGAACCGTAATGTGCGCACTGCTCACTTGCCCCTCTGCGGACGCGCCAAGCGATAATACGACGACCCTGATTAACGACAATGTTAGCTTTCTTCTTGCCCCACCGGAGCAAAGGGCTGTAGCCACCGGTGAAGCGAAGCGGAACCCGTGGATGTGTTGCGAGTTGTAACCCGTCCGCCCCGAGGGGCGGAGGAATTCAGTCAAGCCTCCTCCGCCCCGCTGGGGCGGAGGGAATATAATGGACCTTCATCCACGGGTTCCGCATCGCGGGGCTGCGCCCCCGACGCTCCACCCGTGGCAACATCCCTTGGCCCCTTCGCGGCCGGAGCCTACGTCCGACTCTTGCGCCTTCTTGACCAAATCACCACGAGCCAGCAGGCGCAAACCAGGATACCCATGATCCCAAATTGCTGGCCGAAGAACAAAGTCATCATGACAGAATAACTGATATCGAGATGCAGAATTCCCAGCATGGACAACGATGTGACCAACAAACAGACCAGCATCCAGTTCCATGCGCCGCGATACGGGTCATTCATGGCCGCACTTCCTCCGCGGGCGACCGCTGAAACCATCATACCCGGTCAGGGAGCCGAACGCCGAATCGCGGAAAGGACAATTAAGGTATCATCCGCCCGACTTTGGCAATGGGAGCCGTCGTGTCGCGCGATCTGCTGGGACAGCTCAATGCACTGGGGGCGGCTCTGACGTGGGCCTGCGCCCTGGTTTTCTTCAAGAAGACCGAAGGGCGGATTCATCCCTACGCGATGAACCTGTTCAAGAACGTGCTGGGCGTCGGCCTGTTGTTGATCACGCTGCCGCTCATCGGCGAGCCGTGGCGGGAGGCGGCGGAGCATCCCATCGAGGACGTGTACATCCTGCTGATCAGCGGGTTCCTCGGCATCGCGTTGGCCGACACGGTGTTCTTTTACAGCCTCGACCTTATCGGTGTGAGCCTGTTCGCCATCGTGGACTGCGTCTACAGCCCCATCGTCCTGCTCGTGGCGTGGCTGATGCTCGACGAAAAACTCATGCTCCCGCACTACGTCGGCGGCCTCTTGATCCTCAGCGCCGTGTTCATCTCCACCCGCCACCCGCCGCCGCCGGGGCGCACGCGCGGGCAGATCACCCTGGGCATCGTGCTCGGTGTCATATCGATTGCACTCATGGCCGTGGGAATCGTGCTGGCCAAGCCCGTGCTGACGACCGCAAACTTCCCGCTGCTCTGGGCGGTGGCGATTCGTATGGCGGCCGGCGCATTCTGCCTGACGCTGCTGGTCCTGGGCTCGCCGAATCGGGCGGAATTGCTGCGCGTGTTCCGGCCGACGCGAGTGTGGGTCTATCTGGTGCCCGGTTCGTTCCTCGGCGCGTATCTATCGATGATTTTCTGGGTCGGCGGATTCAAATACACCACTGCGGCCGTGGCGGCCGTGTTGAATCAAACGTCGATGATCTTCGCGATCCTCTTCGCGGTCATTTTTCTGCACGAGAAGATGACGGGCCGGAAAATGATCGCCGTGTGCCTGGCGGCCTCGGGCGTCGTGTTGATTACCCTCGGCCCGGAATACGTCGGTACGAAGATGCCATAGCGTGGGCATCTCCCGCCTTTCTCGTGGGCGATTCGCGCGCCACTGAAATGGTGGGGCAGCGTCGCCGTATCTCGGGGGCACCGCTCGATTTATCGGCCGGACAACGGTGGGCAATCCTCACGCTGCCTCGCTATCATATCAACGCCGAGGCAGCCCAGTTCGATCCATGGAGTAAGCCCAGATGCGTTTTGCCCGCGACGGCCTGCGAGAGATGCTGATCTCCACCTTTCTCTTCGGAGGCGGGGCGGCCATTTTCATCTGGCTGGGTTGGAGCGTGTACTGGGCCTGGTACATCCCTGCGGTTCCCCTGCTCGCGGTGTGGATTTTCACGCTCGCATTTTTTCGCGATCCGGACCGCGCCATACCCACGGCACCGGGGCTGATGGTCTCGCCGGCCGACGGCAAAGTGACCGAAGTCGCTGTCGTCAATTCACACGAGGGCATCGATGGGCCGGCGGTGAAAATCAGCATTTTTCTCTCCGTGTTCAACGTACATGTCAACAGAATGCCCTGCGCGGGGCGGGTGCTCAAAACCGATTATCGCGCGGGTGAATTTCTGGACGCCCGCCACCCCGAATGTGGAATCAGGAACGAGAGCAACACCCTCGTGCTTGACCCGCAGGAATCGGCGCTGGGCGGCAAAGGGAACGGCGCGAAAAATCCGGTCATTATCCGGCAGGTGGCCGGGCTGATCGCACGGCGGATCATTTGTAAGTTGCGACCGGGCGACGTCGTCGCGCGCGGGCAACGGCTGGGGATGATCAAATTCGGCTCGCGCACGGATTTGATCGTAGCCGTCGCCTCGGGGCTGGAGCCGGCGGTCAAAGTGAACGATGTTGTCTATGGCGGGGAAACGGTCATCATGCGGCAGGCCGGCGCGCCGATCGCAGCACAATCCGGCCGGGTGGCGGAGAAGCAGGCGTGTTTGTGAGAATAGTCATTGGCGGTTGGTTATTCGCTATTGGAAGCAAGGGAATCGAATCGATGAGCAAGTCAATCAACATGCGACGTCGGTAGGCATCGCCCACCTTTGCGGCCAAGTCGGGCGATGTCCACCGTATGTCGCTGGAATTCCGAGTCTAGAAACCAAAAACCAGGAACTAACCACCAAAGCTTGGAATTGCTCATATGAAACTCTCCCGCCGCCAAGATCAGTCGCCCCGCCGCGTCCGGCAACGCGAGCGCGTGCTCAAGACCATCGGCGTGCTGCCCTCGCTGGCGACGCTGGGAAATCTGAGCTGCGGGCTGGGGGCGATCTATCTGTGCCTGCTGCACGCGCAGGCGGTGGCGATGAAGGCCCATCCGCAGATCGGCGGGCTAAATGTCGCAGGCCTGACACCCACGTTCGCGGCCGCCGCCGGCTTCCTGCTCATCCTCGCCATGTGCTTCGACGGCATCGACGGCCGGCTGGCGCGGCTGGCTCGCAAGACCACGGAGTTCGGGGCACAGCTCGATTCGCTGGCCGACGTGGTGAGCTTCGGCGTGGCCCCGGCGTTCATGGTTCTGTGCGTCTCGCAGCCCGCGACCTTCGTCGATATCAGCACGATTCCCTTTTATGAGCGGGCTTACTGGCGGGCCGAGTGGGTGATGACGGCGGTGTATGTCTGCTGCGCGGCACTCCGGCTGGCCCGATTCAACGTCGAGAACGAGGAGGACGAGTCGGCCCACATGCAATTCCGCGGACTGCCGACCCCGGGAGCCGCGGGCGCGGTCATCGGGCTGGTGCTGTTTCACCAGGGCTTGCTCCTTCCCGAGGCGGCGCATCCCTGGCTGATCAATCTGCTCGGCCGGCTCATGCCCATTTATGTCCTCGTGCTCGGCCTGCTGATGGTCAGCCCCTTCAAGTATCCGCACATGGTCAACGCGGTGCTGCGCAGCCGGCGTCCCTTCTGGCAGGTGGTGACGATGGCGATCGGCGTGCTCGTCGGATTCGTGGTGCAGTTTCACCTGACGCTGTTCATCCTGACGGCGGCGTACGCTTTCGCCGGGCCCTTCAACGCGGCGTTGGCTAAATATCGCGGGCGTCCGCAGGCGGATGAAACCTTCGACAACGAGATCGCGCCGATGCTGGTCGAGCCCGCGGAGACGTATGAAGACGAGGAGGAGACTTCGGCCGAAGCGGACGAGGCGCGGGGCATCGATCCCCAGCGTCGCGGAGGTCAATCCCGCGGCTCGACGTAATTGTCCAAAACAAAACGCCTGGTCACCGCCACTCGGCGATCCAGGCATTTCGCGTGTAACAATCAGAGACAGGACGCGGCGAGGGTGGGCTGTCTGCTTTTCAGTCCGCGCCGTCGGCATCGGAGAGCTGGGCGGATCCCGCCTGCTTCCGGCTCGTTCCCTTCAGCGTCATCTTCTGGAACAGCCCGCACTTCTCCGTCCAGGTCCATTCAATCGTGTTGTTGTTGTCCGTCAGCGTCATGGTGCCTTCCAGTTTGCACTTCTTGCCTTCCATGTTGACGCCGCTGCCCCTGATCGTGAACGTGCGGCCGTCATCGCTGACCGTGACCCAGCTTTCGCCGTGATCGCCCCAGTCACTCACGTACGAGTTATAAAACTTCCCGGCGTGCTGATCCCATGTCCAGTACTCGGTCATGTTCATCCGCTCGCTCTTGCCCATGTCGTGACCGCCTTTGCTCACCAGGACGCGGTCATCCATGGTCCACGAGGTCTCCATCGTTCCCTCGAACGACGTCGGCGTGTCAGCTCCAAACATCTCCTTCATCTTCTCCGGCGAGGGCTCGACCATCTCGGCCGTGCCGGACCATTTACCCACCAGCGGATCGAGCTTGGCCAGCTCCGCGGGGCGCGCGGGCCTCTTGAAAGGATCGCCCTCGGCTTTCGGCCCGCCGCAACCGGCGGCGAGCAGCGACAGGACCAGCAGTGCAGACATTTTTCGCGGCATCAGACTCTCCTCACTACGGCGAACAGGTTTTCCGGCGGTCGCGGAATCGGACCGCTCATGAGGGGACACCATAATCAGAAGGTCGCTTGCTTTCTACCAGCCAAGCGTCCGGCGATACTGCCAAGCCGGGGGAGTGTCCGCAAGCATCAGGAATACGTCATAAGTTAATATCCACATGCTACTTAGATAACGCGTCACGACCCGGATTAAGACGCGATTGCCGGATGAAATTCAATCGACACGGGCGAATCCGAAGGGGATGAACACCCGCGCGCCCGCCAAATGAGCCGATATGGCGCTTGATGGCCTTGGCACATTGGGCGAATGAGGACCGCTGTTCCACACTTACAATGGATCGTGCGGGTTGCACGGGCTGCCGGCGACTCCCCGGAAAATTGAAGCCGGCGGTGAAAGCCCGATTCCCGGAACTGCCGTTCGATCTGTTTCGATGCGCCGACTGCGGATTGGTCCAGCAATTTCCGCGCGCATCCGTCGCAAAGGTCTCGTCGCGGTACGATCGCGATTATTACGTTTTTCATGAGGACGATACGCGGCGCTTCGCGCGGGCGGTGCAGCAGTATCTCATTCACCTGCGGCCGCTCGAATCGGGGGGGCCGAAACGGCTGCTCGACCTGGGCTGCGCCCGCGGCCACTTCAGCGCGCTGGCGAAGCATCGCGGGTGGCGCGTGACGGGCATCGATCTGTCCGGGGAAGCGGTGAGTCATGCGGTCGCGACGTTCGGCATCGATGCCCGTGCCGGAATGCTGGCACGACACGCTTCGACGCTGCCGCCCTTCGACGTGGTGTTTCTCGGCGACGTGATCGAGCACGTTCCCGATCCGCGCGACCTGCTGAAAGACGTGTACCGGGTTCTTGCGCCCCGAGGCAGCGTGTGCATCGATACCCCCAACTGGGGAGGATTCTGGCGCCGGATTGGCCGGTCGCGATGGCTGGGCATCAATCCCTTTCATATCAATCTGTTTGATGCCACGGCTCTGACGCATCTGCTCGAACGATGCGGGTTCCGCCGGATCGAGACGCACGCCTACACGCATTATCAGTATGCTTCCCTGAACTCACGGCCCGAGTTTGCGCGGTTGTTGAGCTGGCTGCCTCGATTCATGCGGTCGCGGATCCGGTCCATCCTGACTGCTGCGGCCGGAGCCGGCGATTGGGCGGACTTGCGGGATCATTCTCCGGCAACTCTGGAACAGGCAAGTGATTTCATCCATCGTGCGGCCAGAGATCTTCCCGCTCTGCGAATGTCCCGCTGGGGCGACAACCTGATGGCGACGGCCCTGCGGGCCTAACTCATCTCCCACCCTTCGATCGGGTTCCCGCGACGCCGGCTATTTGACCGGAGGGGCGCGCCTTCATCGGCGCATTTGAAGTCCAGCGGCGTCCGCGGCACAATCTCACTGTGAGCTTTTGATGCCTTTCAGGGAGACGCGGAACATGTCGGACGCCAGCACCACCGTCGATCAATTGAAGCAGTTGGTCAATCAATTTGTCACCGAGCGGGACTGGGCGCAGTTTCACACGCCCAAGAACCTGTCCATGTCCATCGCGATCGAGGCGGCCGAGCTGATGGAGCATTTTCAGTGGCACGATTCGGACGGCTCGCGCGCGAATCTCCGCGATGATCCCGAGGCGATGGAGCAAATCCGCGAGGAGCTGGCCGACATTCTGTGCTATGCCATTTCCTTCGCCAACGCCCTAAAGATCGACATCGACGAGGCCCTGCGCGACAAGCTGGTGAAAAACGCGCAAAAATATCCGGCCGACCGATTCCGCGGACGATTCAAATGAGACGATCTACGCCGCGCCATCAGTCAGCCGTGGTCGGTCATGCGATAAAACATTGCTGGGACACTTCGTCGGCACATGGGAATAACGTATGTCGGCCTTATGACCCACCTTCTGCGGTGGCGCCGGTCCTGCGAGCAGGTGGGTCATAAAGGCCGACCCACCCTACGGAATCACTAAGGAATTACGCGATTGAGCAGCTTCACGTCGTTCTGGTCGCCGAACGGAAAGATGGACCGGCTGAGCGGCGCGCTCTTGAAATCCTGATCCGCCAGAAGGGTGCTGGCCGACCCGGTGTTGTCCATCAGCGCCGAAATGTCGGCGACGTGATTCAAGCCGAGTAGATGGCCGGCCTCGTGCGAGGCGACGTTGCCGATGGCGACCCCGATCCCGGCGGTGGTTGGTTGCACGGCGAACGGGTCATCGAACTGATCGGTGAAAACAATACCGTTGTCGCACCGATCCTTGTTTCCGCCATCGACGTCGTCGGCCACGCCGAACTTGTCTCCGGTAAACGCCCCAAAGTGGATCGTGCTGAAAGTGCACCCGTCGAGATTCGGATTCTCATCGGAGGAATGGATGACTAACCCGGTGCCCGCGAAGTTTTCCTGAACCGTTTCCAGTATTCGAGACTTAACCGCGACGGTCTGTCCGGCGTAGTCCGCGTCGATGTCCGCGGCGTCGAACGGGTCGAGATTGAAGGACCCCTGGCCATTGATCGTGAACTGCCCGCCGGCAAAATTCAGAAGCAGAAACTGCGTGGGTCTTTCAGGAATTTGACCCCCGCGGACGATCTCGACTGACGCGTTGTAGCTCCCTCCGTCCAGCGCGTCGACGTATCTTGTGACGGCAAGATAGTAGTGATCGTCGGCGACAGCGACGAAATCATCCACCGCCGAGTTGAAATTGCGGCCCTGGAGGTCCACATCGTCGTTGACGGCGAAAACCTCTTCAGCCCCGTCAAAAACCGCGATGGTCGGATCAAGCGGGCTGCCGATGTCGGCGTTCACCGAAATAATGATTCGATCGCCCGTCGACATCGCACCGAGGTCGAAAACATCGACCTCGTCACCTTGGACAGTCCCGGAGAGATTCGCCCGATTATTGGCGTCGTAGGTGATAAGACTGGCGGTGGCGAAGTTCGTACCGGCCGTATTGGGAGGGTTCAAGCCGTTGAGGTTGGGGTCGCAGCCGGTCGCCAGCGCGGCGACAAGCAAGATGGCGATTGCCATCGAAACGGAACGACGGTTCATGCGATCTACGACGCGCATCTATAGATCCAGTTGAAGGCCGGCAACGCCGTCACGGTCAAGGGCTCCGAGCATCCGAATCGCGAAAGGCGTGCGATGTCCACCCTGCCGCGGCCGATCTTCGATCATTCTATCCGATCATCGGATCGGCGGCAGCGGGATCGGGGCTCGATCGCCTGATGTCTCCGATCAAGCGAAATAAATCAGGGAGCGGTCCGAAAAGGCCGGATCAGGCGGTCAACAACTTTCCAGTCATTTCGGCCAGCCGCCGGCCCAGATCGGTCACCCCCTGTTGCATCTTCGCGTCCTTCAGGCTCCCGTCGGGCGAAAAGGCTTCGCCGGCCTTGCTGATCGCCTGTTGTTGCGGCAACACCAAAACGTTGATGTTGCTCAAAATCGCCCGGAGATGGACCAGCCCGCGAAGGCCGCCCAAGGCCCCCGGCGAGGCCGACATCAACACGGCGGTCTTTCCGGTGAAGGCCACGAGGGAAGGCTCACCGGGTTGCGGCCGCGATGCCCAATCTATGGCATTTTTCAGCACGCCGCTGATCGAGCTGTTGTACTCGGGAGAGCTGATGATGAATCCATGCGAGGAGACGAGCAGCTCCTTGAACCGCCTGGCCTGAGGCGGCAGCCCCTCACGCGCCTCCAGATCGCCGTCATAGAGCGGCATCTCGTAATCGCGCAGATCGATGTGCGTCACGTCCGCGCCGGCCGTGCGGGCGCCTTCCACGGCGATCTTCACGAGTTTCTTATTGAAAGATTCCGTGCGCGTGCTGCCCGCGAAGGCAACGAGTTTCACCTTGTTTGCCATCACCATCCTCCGCGATCCCTTCGTTTAGCCCAGACCTGAAAGGTCCGGGTCCCTCTTGAAGCAATAGATGCCGAGGGGCCATCATCGTTCGACGAGATTCTTTCGCACTCGACGGGGCTCTGTCGGGCCGCGGCTAAACGGGGCGGTTCCTTTCGCTAAATGGAAAATATTGCAACATGAAAATCTCGGCGGATACGCAATCCCTTCCTCAGATATTCATCAAGTGATCCGGATTCTCGCGGGCGAACTTTTCCACACGATCCGCGTAATGCTGCGCGACGACCGCAAGCGTTTCCTCGTCGTCCCGCTCCCGGCCCGGCTCGATCAGCGGCGGCGTGACGATGAGCTGGTAATAGAAATTTCGCCGCGACACGACGAACCCCTGCAGCATCGTGGCGCCGCAGCGGAAGGCGATCTGGAGCGGCCCCGCGAGAATCTCCCTGTCCTCGCCGAACATGCGCACGCTCGCCGTCTTCGTGTTCTCGCCGCGCCGCCGGTCGGGGTCGATCAGGCTCGTCACAATCGTATTGCCCTGCAATCGCCGGTAAACCTGCCTGGGAAATGAATTGGCCGGAAAAACCTGGAGCTTCTTCACTTCGGGGAAACTCTCGCGATACTTGTCCTGAATGTAGCGGCGAACATGGCTCTCCTTCGGATCGCGCAGCCCCGAAATCTCGTATCCGAGCATCGCCATCATCAGCCCGGCGATGTAGTGCGAGCCGAAGTGGCACAGTGCCACATAGACGCCCTTCCCGCGCGCCAGCCCCGCGTCGATGTGCTCCCGGTTGATCAGCTTGATGCGGTTCATCAGCTTGGCCCGCGGGATGCGGTCCATGATGGTGTAAAACATCTTGTCGCAGCGGATGCGCATGAAGTACCGCCGCGCGTGGCCGTAGCGCTCCCAGCCCGAGAAATAGTCGCCGAACAATTCCTCCAGCTTGCGGAGCACGCGCCCGCGCCGGTTGTAATCCACCAGAAATTCGCAGGTGCCGAAGAACTGGCCCAGCAGGTAAAGCCCCGAGATGCCGAAGATGTGGACCCAGCCCATCAGAAAGCTGCGCACCGCGACGATCCGAACCAGCGTGAACCAGGGAATCCGCCGGGCATAGCGTGCCAGCGCATCCTCGCCGCCGGCGCTGTCCTGATTACCCGATGGGTCCGTTATGTCCGGCCCGGCCGCGTTTCGCCCGGGTTTCGTCCGAACAGCTGATGGGAGCTTCCCACTCCCCGCTGACCGTTCCGCTCCGGCGCGGGCAAAGGGACCGTCGGTCCGCGGCGGCTTTTTACGATCGTGCAATGAAACTCGCCCCATGCGCCACGTCGACCCTGACGATCACTCTTCTTCCGACTTCCGCGGCTGATACTTCGCGATGACGGCCTGGGCCTCGTTCGACGGCACGTTCTCATAGTGGGAGAACTCCATCGAAAAGCTGCCCTTCCCGCCCGTCATCGAGCTGAGCCGGGAATGATAGTCGGACAATTTCGCCAGCGGCACCTGCGCCTCGATCAGCGCGAAATCGCCCGGCAACGCCTCCTGCCCCGTCGGCCGGCCCCGCCGCTGCGCCAGATCGCCGGTGATATCCCCGACGTGATCGGCCGGCACCGTCACCTGTACGTTCACAATGGGTTCCAACAACACGGGCTTGGCCTTGAGAATGGCTTCCTTGAACGCGAGCTTGCCGGCGATTTTGAACGCGACTTCCTTCGAATCCACTGCGTGATGTTTGCCGTCGGTGATGGATACTTTCACGTCCTGCAAATGAAAACCCGCCAGCGCTCCTTCAACCATAAGCTCCGAAACACCCTTGCGCACGGCCGGCTCAAAATTCGTCGGGATCGTCCCACCGAAAATGTCCCAGTTCCAACTCAACGTCGGCTCGCTGCCGCGCTCCAACGGCTCGACGGAGAGATAGACTTCGCCGAACTGGCCGGCGCCGCCGGTCTGCTTCTTGTGCCGGTAGTGACCCTCGGCTTTCGCCGTGATCGTCTCGCGATAGGGAATTTTCGGCGGTTTCGTATCGACGTCGAGCTTGAAGTGACGGTGCATTCTGGAAAGGATCAACCGAAGGTGCTGATCGCCGGTGCCGCTGATGACGAGTTCGTGCGTTTGCGGATCGTGAACCGCCCTGAAGCACGGATCGGTCTCGGAGAACCGCCGCACGGCATCACCGATCTTCGCTTCGTCCCCGCGCGCCTTGGACGTCACGGCCAGTGAGTACATCGGCGTGGGCACTTTCGGCGCTTCGACACGGCCTTCGCCGGCATCGTCGAACACTGTTTCGGCGACTTTCAAATCCAGCTTCGCCACGGCGAAGATGTCGCCCGCTATCGCGACATCGATATCCTTGTGCTCGTTCCCCGAGAACTTCATCAAATGACCCGACCGATTTCCCTTCCGCTCACCGGAAAGCACGACCTGACTGTCCGGCTTTAGCGTGCCCCCGTAGCAACGAATGAATGGATATTTGATGTGCGACTTCGGATCGATTGCGACCTTGAACACGCGACCGACGAATCGACCGTCGAGCTTGATCGGTTCTTCCTTATCGCCATGGACCAGCTTCCGCTGCCGTCCTTCAATCGGCGACGGGCAGCAATCGGCGATGAAGTTGAGCAGTTCCTTGACGCCGACATCCTTCAGCGCATTGGTATAGACAACCGGCACGATGGTCCCCGCCACGATCGCCTTTACAAAATTCCCGCGAACCTCCTCGTCGGACAGCTCCCCCTGCTCGAAATACTTCGCTATCAGACCGTCGTCGCACTCGGACACCCGCTCGACGATGCTCGTATGCGCCTCGGCCACGCTGCCGAAATCGGCATCGCCAGCCGCATTGGAAATGCAGTCGATGACGGCCTTGCCGCCGCCCGTCGGCAGGTTCACCGGCGTGAGCACGTCGCCGAAACTCTTGCGAAGCAGACCCAGCAGGGCGCCCAGATCGGCGTTTTCCGCGTCGATGTGATTGACCACGATCACCCGCGCCAAGCCGAAGTTCTTTGCATAATCTCGCAGCCGGCGCGTGTTCACCTGAATGCCGGCCGCCGCATTCACCACCGTGAGCGCCGTTTCCACAGCTCCCAGCGCTGCGACGGCCGGCCCGATGAAGTCGGGCGAGCCCGGCGTGTCGATGACGTTGATCTCTTTCTTGTGGACCGAGACGTGCATCACGTGCGAGTCGATCGAGTGCGCGCCTTCGCGCTCCTCGTCATCGGTGTCGAGATGGCTGGATTTGGCGGCCACGCTGCCCAGTCGAGTCGTCGCGCCGGTCGAGTGCAGAAATGCCTCACAGAGCGACGTCTTTCCCGCCGCCGCGTGGCCGACCAGAGCGATGTTGCGAATGTCCTGCGTTGTATAAGCCGGCATGAACGCCTCCTCCGCAAGAGGGTTAAAGGGCGGACGTGCATCCTTGGCGTGATGAATCCCTGCCTGCCTGCTTCACGCCCGCGATTGATTGCAAGACCCCGTATGCTATCAAGCTGTGAATCTCGGGACAAGCAAACCAACTCGCGTCCCGCAACGCGAAAAAACCCCGGCAGTTTTCCCGCCGGGGTCTGATGAATCTCAATTTCTAGACGGGATTTCCCTTACTGCGGCTTGCCGCATCCGCCTCCGCCGGCGAACGCTTCCTTCATCCGCTTGCCGCACTCCTCGGGGCTTACGTCTTCCTGGTGCGTTGCGATCGACCATACGTGGCCGAACGGATCCTTCACCTGGGCAAACCGATCGCCCCAGAACATGTCCATCGGCGGCATCACCGGCGTCGCGCCGGCCTTCGTCGCCTTCTCAAAAGCAGCGTCGGTATTGGTGGAATAAATCATCACCGCGACCGTCGTGCCATTGAGCGACGTCGGCGCCTGAGTCGGCGCACCGGGAAACTCGCCGGCCAGCATGACCATCGCGTTGCCGATCTTGATTTCGCCGTGCATCAGACCTTTGCCGTCCGGCCCGGGCATGCGCATGATCTCCTCGGCGCCGAACGCCTTCTTATAAAACTCGATCGCCGCCGGCCCGTCCTTCACCACCAGGTGCGGCGTGATCGAACTGAACCCGTCGGGAATTGCCTTGACTTGTCCTGCCATGTTCGTTTCTCCCTTCAAAAAACTCGTCCCTGAGAGGTGAACGCACCCTGCAGGATGCCAATGCCTCCCTGCCGACACCGGAGACGGCCGCGCACGCGCGCCGCGCCTGACTACCGGCAAAACTTATTCAGCACGCTCGTAGGTGATGTCAAACACCTTGTAGTTGTCTCCGGCCATCAGATCATACACCGCGAACGTGTGCTTGTCTTTGCTGTCGAGCTTGACCTGATATTTCACGATTCGGCCGTAAACCTTCATCATCGGCTCGTCCATTTCGCCGTAGAACGTGATCGTCTTTTTGTCCTGGCTGACGCTTCCCTTGAAGTTGAGCATCGTCGTATTCAGGTTGCTCGCCCAGCTCCCGCAGTAGAGGTTACGGTCGTTGTCGTAGCCGGTCATGCCGATGCCTTCGAAATCAACCTCCTTCATCTGCATGTTTTCGTCGGGCATCATCATCTTGCCGCGGTGCTCTTCCATGACGTAGCGCTTGCCCAGAACCCACTTCACGTCGGACTTGCCGGCGGTCGTCATCGGCGGGCCGCTGCCTTCGCCCATCATCCACATGCGCGTCGTCGTCTTCCATGTGCCCACGAAATTCTCCAGAAACTCGTGGTGCGACCCGGGCTTCATGTTCTTCATGTAGTCCTTGATGCCCTGCATCATCTCCGGCGTCATTCCCGGCATGCCCCCGCCCTCCGGCTTTTTCTCGTCCTGGGAAAAGACGTTGGCCCC
>Ga0190265_10000504_pt1 | contig 27681 bp, 9 predicted proteins | sample Popmic124T_FD_133135 | JGI IMG/M metagenome (GOLD analysis project Ga0190265, IMG submission 133135) | Populus adjacent soil microbial communities from riparian zone of Indian Creek, Utah, USA - 124 T | ecosystem: Environmental > Terrestrial > Soil > Riparian zone | place: USA: Utah | collected...
ACTGATTACGTCTGCGATCACATCGTGAAGGGAGGGAATAAGGAAGAGTTTCTGGCAAAATTCAAGGGCGCTTACTCGCCTGGTTTCGATCCGGACCTTCATCTTAAAGCGATCGGCGTCGCCAATCAGACCACGATGTTGCGTGGCGAAACTGAAGAAGTGCAACGGCGGCTGAAGAGCGCGATGGCCCAACGTTTTGGCGTCGAGAGCATCGATCAGCACTTTCGTTTTTTTGATACTATTTGCGGTGCCACGCAGGACCGGCAGGACGCCTTGCAGAAGTTGCTCAAGGAACCGATGGACTTGCTGCTGGTGATTGGCGGTTACAATTCCTCAAACACATCGCACCTGGCTGAGATGGGCGAAGCGCTTCTTCCGACTTACTTCATCAAGAACGCGGCGAAGATGGCCTCCGATAAATCAATCGTTCACTATGACCTGCATAAGCAGCAGGAAGTCGAGACGAGCGCCTGGCTGCCGTCGGGTGACATTACCGTGGGCATAACGGCTGGGGCATCGTGCCCGAACAATCTCATCGAGGACGCGATTCGCCGGCTGTTCGATCTGCGTGGAGTGTCTGTGCAAGAATTGCTGGCGAGTTAGGGTGGGTGTGGAAACCGTTGACCCAACCAAAGAACCAACTATTGAGGAAATCACAGCCCGACCTCAGTTCGCGGTGTACGTCGCAACGTGGACACGAATCTTTGAGGAATTCCTGGGTTGGTCGGAATCCCGCACACAGGAGTACGCGCGGACCTGGCTGGAGAACCCTGGTTTTCGCGTATGGTTTGGACACGATTCGCCCGTTAAGTTCGCTGCCTGGGATCTAATCCCTGATGAGATGCATGCGAGGTTATCCGGGACGATAAAAAACGAGCTTGCCCAGCGGATCCAGGGCGCGATTGAAGCTGTCGGAGAAAACCACATAGAGCATCCAGACGACAACCCTTCTTACGACTGGGCGGCCGCCAAGGCCCGGGTACGCCAGATTGTCAAAGAATATGAGCATACTGCGTAACCAGCGAAGCCGCGCGCGGCACTTGATTAGCTTTTGAACTGAGTTTTCTTTTTACATGCCCGCTATTCGCCTCGAACTCGAAGCCCGTGAGCGGCTCTTCCTTGCACCGCACGCGCAGTTCAGCGCTGAGACTCGCGGGCGCAAGCACCAGGAACTGCCACCAGAGTGGCGTACAGATTACCAGCGCGATCGGGATCGCGTCATTCATTCGCGCGCGTTCCGCCGGCTCGAATACAAAACACAGGTTTTTCTCAATGGCAGCGGCGATCACCTTCGCACGCGGCTGACGCACACCATGGAAGTCGCTGGCATTTCGCGGAACATCGCGCGCGCGCTGCGACTGAACGAAGATCTGACCGAGACGATCGCGCTGGCCCACGACCTCGGGCACTCGCCCTTCGGTCACAAGGGTGAGGCGGTGTTGAATCGGCTGATGAAGGGCCACGGCGGTTTCGAACACAATCGCCAGAGCCTCCGCATCGTGGAGGAATTGGAGCAGAAGTACCCAGGCTTTCCGGGGTTGAATCTCACTTGGGAAGTGCGCGAAGGGCTGATGAAGCATTCTGCCGGCGGAGCGCACCCAGCCCGGGCCGAAGGACTCAAAGCCAATTGCTCGTCGCTGGAAGCCCAGGTGGCAAACCTCGCTGATGAGATTGCTTATTACAGTCATGACCTCGACGACGGCCTCGACTCGGGTCTTCTTTTAGAGAAGCGACTGCGGCGCGATGTCGTGGTGTGGGGGCGCGCCGACCGGCAAGTGCGCCGCCAGCATGGGTCTCTGCCCGATGAATGCCGGCGTTACTTCATCATCCGCTGCCTGATCGACTCGCAAGTCCACGATGTCGTCGAAACGACCGAGCAACGCGTGAACGAAGCCAGCGTCAAGACCGCGGATGATGTGCGCGTGCAGCCGCGTCCGCTGGTTCAATACAGTCCTGCGCGCCGGAAACTGAATTTGGAGTTGCGGAAATATCTCTACCAGAACCTTTACTACAACCCACAAGTTCATCGACCCAATCTTCGCGCGGTCCAGATGCTCGAAGACTTGTTCCATTATTACGTAGCGCATCGCCGAGAGCTTGGCGACCTCGCGCGCAAACGCGGACGCAAAGAAGGCTGGCACCGCGCGGTGTGCGACTACCTATCAGGAATGACCGATCGTTACGCAATTGCTACGCACGGCAAGTTGTTTGAGACGGCGGCCTAGCCGTTCTCGAACGGATGCCGCCAGGGGCAAAGATCAATTCCCAACTGCCGGAGCAGCCTGCCTTTCCTACCGGGGAATGAGTGACGGGGATTCCCCGATACCTGGAGGGGTAATGACACCAATTGCTGCCGGGCCGCCCGCTTGATACTAAACATGCGAAATGTTAACTGGGATAAATTGCGACACAGGCAAGTCGGGACTGATTGCCTGCCTCCGGCAAGAAGCGAGAACTCATCTGAAGCATTTATGGCGTTCGTTCGCCTGTCCGGTCGATGCACTTTTGCAACGGACTATGCACCTGCATGTGAGCGATCTGGCAAACTGCTTCGTCATTTTTCCAATGAAAGCTGCGTTGATTCCCGTGCGGGTCATGCGTAAGCCCGCAAGAACGCGCTCGATGCCCTTTTAGGAATCTCATGAAGAATCAGAAGAAACCCCGAATCAAAGTCATGCCCGTGGATGACCACCCAGTCGTCCTCGAAGGGATTCGCTCCTGCCTAAAACGGTATGAGCAATTTGACGTAGTGGGGCTGGCCTGTAGCGGCGAGGAGGCCATTGCCAAGGCCGCCAAGTTATCGCCCGATGTTTTCCTCATGGACGTTCGGATGACGGGGATGGACGGATTGGAAACGACACGCAAATTGCGAGAGATTTATCCGGACGCCAAGGTGTTGATGTTCGCAGGACTGGAAGCGAATGAACTGGTTTCGGAAATGGTTCAATCCGGCGCGAAGGGCTGGATTCGCAAAACGGCCTCGGCCAGCGAATTGATCGACGCCATCGAACGAATCTATCGCGGCGAAACATTTTTCTCCCCCGACATTGCGCAGACGTTTTTCGACCATTTTGTTTTGCGTGGCGGAAAGCCTCCGGAGTCTGCCGCCAAGCGCATCTCTGAACGCGAACGCCAGGTCCTGCGCTTGATCGTGGATGGCGAGGCGAACAAAGGCATCGCCGACACCCTGAATATCAGCATCCGAACGGTGGAAAAGCATCGCCAGCGCATGATGAAGAAGTTCGAACTCCACAAGGCGACTGAGCTGGTCCGGTTCGCAATCACCAGGGGCATCGTGAATATCGGGACTTTTTGAGGCCAAGGATATGAAGCCATTTGCTCCAGAGATTCTCGCTCGCGCAGGGACGCCGTATTTGGCACCCGCTTCTTTTGGCTCCGTAACACTGCTGAAAATGAGGTTAGGTATTGTTACGTATGAATCTGTTCGCAGTTTGCCCAATTGAGGGTTCGTTCGAATGCCTGCTAACCTGTTTGTCCTATTCGTATTGTCCGGGGCACAAGTGAGACGGTGGTAGTAAGTCCCGTGCAGTGTCTGTGAAGAAATGCGGAACACAGCATTGCCATGAAGTGATAACGCGCCGCTCGCGGAGGAGTTCTCCGGCCGGCCCGAATTTTTACTGCAAATCCCAGATGGGAAATGCATGGCGCACGCAAGTTCCGCTTATCAGAAGAATCAGAAATCAGAAGTAAATGGCTGTGTACACACAAAGCACTCCACAACCGTGTAGTGTGGGTTTGACGAATGAAGCACTGCTTTGTCGCAAGGGAGCGACGCGGCTGGCGCAGACCCTTGTTGTGGTGTGTTTGGTGGCGGTCGGGGCAATCCTGCTGTGGGTCGTTGGCGGACCGACCTCATGGGCCAGCCATCGTATCGAAGTGCTGTTTACGTTGGGTGGAATTGCCCTATGGCGATGGAGTTGGTTTGCGATTCAAAACACCCGCGCGATCATCTACCGGTATTGGTCCTTCCCGCGTCTCCGTCGCGATGCAGATTCGGCCGTCGCGAAATTCGGCCCCGTTCCCGAAGTAACTGTTCTCGGCACGACTTATCACGAAAAACCGTGGATCACCTCCGCGGTGTTCAGTTCGGTGTTCCGTGAACTGAGCACGCTGCGAGGTTTGACGCGGCGATCCAAAGTGATTGTTGTCACCGGCTGCGATGAGGACGACCGAAACATCGAGCAGGTGTTCCGGCAATGCTGCGAAACGCTGGTCCCAGTTGAGCCGGCGCATTGGCCGCCAGAACTCGTGCTGGCCCGCGGCGACAAAGGCAAACGTCTCGCGCTCGGTGTTGGGATGGAGGAAATCGCGCGCAGCGGCCTGGCGGAAGATGGGGTGGTTATCATTCTCGACGGCGACACCATGCTGCAGCCAGGTTTGATGCAGAAAGTCCTTCCTGTCTTCCGGTTGTCGCCCACCGTTTCCGCGGTCACGACAAATGAAGATGGGGTGGTGAAGGGACCAGTCTGGTTCGCGGAGTGGACCTCGCTCCGGTTCGGCCTGCGGCATCGTTCGATGTGTTCCATTTCTCTCGCTGGAAAGCTGCTGTGTTTGACAGGCCGTTTCTCTGTTTTTCGCGCTTCGGTCGTTTGCGATCCGAGTTTTCGCAAGCAAGTCGAGCATGACGTCATTCATCACTGGCTCTGGGGTTCGTTTGAGATGTTGAGCGGCGATGACAAGAGCACGTGGTTCTGGCTGGCCAAGAACGGCCATCGAATGCTCTACGTGCCGGACGCGATGGTGACGACGTTCGAAGTGATTAGTGGCTCGTCCCTGCACCGCGCGATGGCCAACGTCCGCCGCTGGTCGGGAAACAGCGTTCGCCACGGCTGGCGCGCGATCATGCTCGGGCCACGCAGACTGGGCTGGTTTCTCTGGTGGTGTCTGGTGGACCAACGCTTGACGATGTTGACGATTCTATTCGGCCCCACGGTCGCCATTCTCTCCCTTCTGGCTGGCCGTTTTGAAATCGCGGCCGCCTATCTCCTCTGGGTGGTGACATCTCGTGTGGCGCACGCTTCGATCGCATGGCGGCAGGGCAGGCGGTTTTCTGCCTTCTACATTCCATTGCAAATCATTTCGGACTGGGTGATCTCGCTGACCAAGCTCTGGGTGGTGTTTCATCCCGCGAAACAGAACTGGTTGAACCGCGGCAAGCGCACTCTGAACACCACGCGCGGCTCTGCTTTTTATGGATTGCGCACCGGCTTTGCTCACTATCTGTACGGATTCTCATGCGCCTGCGTGATCGCAGCGGTCGGCTTATTTGTCGGGTATTTACCCATCTTCCGAGACGCCCGTCTTTTTCTGAATCAAAAGCGATCCGCGGCCACCGCCGTCGTTCCCCGGCCGGCCTCGGTGGAGAATCTCAGGACTCGAATCGACGGCCTTCCCGTCAGGCATCCAGTGGAAAACAAAACCCGGAGCAGCGACCGCGTAGAACAAAAGTGAAAGTTCAACCATCATGAACCAACCAACCCCAGAATCCGGGACAACAATCCTGCAGGCGCCAAAGCGAAGCAAACCTCCGCTCGTGCGTATCACCGTCATTGCCATCGTCCTGCTCTTGACGATCGCCGGCTTCGCCGTCGGCGTACCGTGGGCGCGTTATCGCTGCAACAACATTGTTCTGCGCGAGGCCAGTGTCCGGGGCGTTGTGACCAAAATCGGCGCGCGCATCGAGGGGCGCATCAAGAGCGTGGAAGTGGAACCAGGCCAGCGGGTCATGAAAGGGCAGGTTTTGCTCCGCATGGAAGATACACACCTTGAAGCCGCGCTCAAACGTGCGCGCGGAGATTTGCAGTCCGCGACGCTCGAACTGGAGAACGAAAAGTTGAGCATCACCCAGTCGCGCCGCCGGCTCGGGCTGGAAATCGCGCGCAGCCAGGCGGGAGTCAAAAAGGCCACCAGCGAGGTGGCGGCCCAACAAAGCATTCTCAACCGCTTCGAGAAGCAATACGAAATGATCTCCTCTCTCGTCAAAACCGGGGCGGTCGCCGTCGCGGATCTCTACAAAATTACCGGGGATCGCGACAAGACGCTGGCTTACGTCAGCGCCGCCGTCGCGATGCTTGAGGCCGCAGAGGTCAATCATGACAACGCCGTTAACGAGCTTGAAGGACTGCAAATTCGCGAAAACCGCCTGGGGGTTATGGAAGCGCAAGTCACAGTCGCTCGCGCGAAAGTTTCCATGGCCGAGTCGGACATGGAATCCGCTGTCCTAACGGCGCCGGAAGATGGCCGCGTCCTTGAATGCATCGTCAACGTCGGCGGCTCGGCCAAAGTGGGTGAGCCAATGATCTCGCTATGGATTGGCAAGGCCTGGGTTGAAGCCTGGGCTGACGAGCGCGACTTGCACCAAATCCAATCCGGAAACCGGGTGGACATTTCCTTCGATGCAAATCCGAGCCGCAAACTCGCGGGCCGGGTCGAAAGCATCGGCCTCGTGACCGACAAACAGATTCAACCGGTTTCCGTGCCGTCCACGCTGCACGCGTTTGTACGCCAAAACGCGATGGTGCCGATTCGTATTGCGCTCGAAGACGAGAACCCACCCGTCCAGTTGGGCCTCTCCGTTCTCGTCGGGATTCGCAAGGGCTCGGAGAACGTGGAAGCTGTATCCGCGCGCAACCCGAAAGTCGCATCCGCATGGATTTCCAGCACCAACTCACCACTACCAACGCAGCGATCAGCAAACTGAATCAAAGCAAACAGTAATTAGTTTCAGAACAACAAGTTAGAGCAACCATCAGAAAGCAGAGCAAACTATGAAAGTCAGTATCTTCGGTCTCGGTTACGTCGGCTGTGTCACCGCCGCCTGTTTGGCGAAGGATGGACACGAAGTCATCGGCGTCGATGTCGTCTCGTCGAAGGTGGAGAAGTTGGCCAGCGGCCACGCCACTGTCGTTGAGACCGGCCTCGACGAACTCATTGCAGAAGGGCATCGGCAGAAGCGCATCACGGCCACGACAAACGGCCGGCAAGCGGTGCTCGACACGGACGCCTCAATTGTCTGCGTCGGCACGCCGACCGGACCTGACGGCAGTCTCGATTTGACGGCCTTGCGCGCCACCATCGAATTCATCGGGCGATCGATTCGTGCGAAGATGGATCGCCACGTCGTCATCATGCGCAGCACCGTGCCCGCCGGCACTGCGGAATCCATCGTGTTACCGCTGCTCCATCCGAGCGCTCCGCCCACCACACTTTTCAACGACAGCAACCTCGTGGTCGTGCCTGAGTTTCTCCGCGAGAGTTCGGCCATCGCGGATTACTACGACCCGCCGTTTACTCTTGTGGGCAGTGCGAGCGGGAAGCCCGACGGCAATGATGAAGTGGTCCAGGAACTTTTCGGCGCCATTACCGGCTCCATTCAATGGGTGCCGTTTCGGGAAGCGGAAATGTTGAAGGCCGTTTGCAATGGCTTCCACGCCTTGAAAGTCGCTTTTGCGAACGAGGTCGGCGCGCTTTGCTCGGCCATGTCCATCGACGGGCATTCGCTGATGGCGCAGTTCGTCAAAGACACGAAGCTCAATATTTCTCCGGCCTACATGCGCCCGGGTCTGCCGTTCGGCGGCTCTTGCCTGCCCAAAGATCTCCGGATGTTGTGTCAGGTCGCGAGTTCTCACGGAGTGGACTTGCCGCTCTTGCGCGGTACGCTCGCGAGCAATGATGCGCATCTCAAGCGCGTCATCGAAATGGTGCCCACGACCGGAGCGCGCCGCATCGGCTTGAATGGCCTCGCCTTCAAATCCGGGACGGACGACCTGCGCGAAAGCCCGATCGTTTCGATTGCGGAACACCTGATTGGAAAGGGCTTCGACGTGAAAATTCACGACCCTGGCATTCATGAGTCACTCTTGACCGGAGCCAACAAGGAATACATTGAAAGCCGTATTCCGCACTTGTCCAGCCGGCTCGTCGCCACCCTGGAAGAATTGGTCGAGCACTCAGACATTCTCCTGCTTACGCGCAATGGCGATGAACTGGTTCAGCGCGTCAACGACTCTGCCAAGCGCACGACGATCATCGATTTGCGAGGCCAGAAGGCATCGAAGAAGGTGCGCCAAATGCGCAAGATCGCTCCCCAACCGGTGATCGAGAGTCTCATCCAGCCGCCGCCGCCGCTCCCGCGCAGTCTCGAGGCGGGCAAAATCGGTGGCCGTAACCACGGAAACGGAAACGGGAAGGCGAAAGAAGCAATCAGGGCCTGACTTGCATGAGATGGCCGGCCGCGGACTCCGCGGCCGGCCGCTCAAGCTGTCCATTGATTTCATTGTTGTGAATCGTATAACGCATATTCTGTATCTGGTGCTCTGGTCCTGCTGTGGGGCCAGCGCCGTGAACATTCATTGGTCCTCCGGTGCGTCATCGATTCCGCCCAAGCCACCGCGCATTTACATCACCGGCCCGGGCGTTGCCTCCCTGAGTGACATTAAGACCGCGCAGCCCAATGCGCCGCTGGCGCAGGTGTCGCCGGGCGTCTGGATTTTGCGCGCGGAACTGGTCGTCGAAAAAGGCGCCAAGCTCGTGCTTTATGGAACGCGGATCGGCGGCGATGTAAATCAACTTCGCCTGCAAAGCAATAATCGTGGCGACCCGTTGCGCGACATTGTCTTCATCAGCGCCGACTACGGCACCATCGACATTCGCAGCACCTCGATCACCTCGTGGGACGAGGATGTGAACGGACCGGACACCGAGCATTCGGTTTTCAATCGCTCATTCCTTCGCGCCCGCTCCAGCCTGGACACCAACAATTGGACCACAGCGTACGAATCGCGCATGGACATCATCGACAGCGACGTCGGTTATCTTGGGTCGCACGATTCCGAGGCATACGGGCTGGTGTGGAAGGTTTCCACTCCGAAGGTGCCGGTCCAGTACGGCGCATCATCCAATCTTTACAATCTTGTCAACGTGTACGGGAACATCTTGCGCAGCCGGATCCACCACAACTATTTCGGCATGTATTCCTACGGCGCTTACGGAATGCAGATGATCGACAACGAGATGGACCACAACATCGGTTACGGTTTCGACCCGCACGACGACTCGGACTTCCTGGTGATCGAACGCAACAATGTCCATCACAACGGCACGCATGGCATCATCGCGTCCCAGCGCTGCAACAACATTATCGTCCGGGACAACCTCTCGTGGAATAACGGTGGATGCGGCATCATGCTGCACCGCTACTGCGACGATTCGCTTGTGGAGGGCAATCACAGTTTCCACAACGGCGATGCGGGCATCGCGCTGTTCGACGTGCAGCGTGTGACGGTCCGCAACAACACGTTCTTTGAAAACTTCAACGCCGGCATCCGGTGCAGCGTCGGGGCCTCGGACAACTTGATCGAGAACAACGAGTGCGCTTACGGCGGAAACTATGGCCTCTACCTCTACAAAGGCGTGGACGCACCGTTCCCCGGCGACAACGGTCATTCAAAGCGAAATCGCTTTATCAACAACAACGTTCACCACAATGCCGGCCCCGGGATTTTCTGCACCACCTCAGATGACAACGTGTTCATTCGGAACATCTTCGACGCAAACTCGAGTGTCATGTGGTTCATCAACGGGCTGCGCAATCAACTGGTGAGCAACACCATTCCGCGCAACGTGGTTATCCGCACCCAGGGCACGCCCGGCCTGCCCGCGTCCACCTTCGCCCGCAGCCAGCCGGCGCTTTCCATTCAATTGGATGCGTTCAGCACTTTCACCTTCGACGATGCAACGGGCGCGATTTTCGATCCTGAAGAACCCGGCCTCGCTACGACTGTGACTCCCACCGGAACGACATTGATGTTGACGACGGCGGACATCTCCAAGACCTCGTTCGTTCAGACCCGGAATTTGCGAGCGACTCCGGACGTGGGCTTCGCCCTGATCACAGTTTCCATTTGGAACACCACCGGCGACTTCAGCAAACGCTGGATGACCCAGGCGAGTTCGTCCACTCGTCGTATCACCTACCGGGTCGGCGACCTGAATCCAGGTGTGCGTTATCGCGTTCTGAAAGACGGAGAAGAAACCAGTTATACCGCAGACGCGACCGGGACTATCACGTTCCAAGACACCAGCGTCACGACAGGAGTGGCGGAATTCGTAGTCCTGTTTTAGCGCATTTTGTTGAATTACATGAGAAGTCCTGGAACTAAATCACGATGGTTGCGGAAGGCCGCATGGGGCGCGCTACTGATGGCGGCGGCCTGTTTGCCGAGAGGCGCGGCCGCGGCGGAGTTGCTGGTGTCCAATGCCACGGACATCGCCACCGCCTCGGCCCTGGCGCAACCGGGCGACACGCTCGTCATGCTCGATGGCGTCTGGACGGACGCGGACATCGTGTTCTCGGCGAACGGCACAGCGGGGAATCCCATCACGTTGCGCGCGCAAACACTTGGCCGGGTTTATTTGAGCGGTTTGTCGCGCCTGCGCCTCTCCGGAAATTTTCTCGTGGTCGATGGATTGGTCTTCACCAACGGCTATCGCACCAGTGGTGAAGTCATTTCTTTCCTTGCGAATTCCGTGCCCGCCAATAATTCACGGCTGATCAACTGCGCGGTGGTGGATTACAATCCGCCGAACAACGCGTTGGACACGAAATGGGTTAGACTCTACGGCGTCAGCAATCGCGTCGAGTATTGTTATTTCCGGGGCAAGACCAATGCTGGCGGCACGTTGATCGTCGATGTGGATAGCCGTCCAACGGCGCCGAACTACCACGTAATCGCGCGAAATTATTTCGGTTTCCGGCCATCGCTGGGAGTCAACGGCGGTGAGACCATGCGCATCGGTGACTCCAGCGTATCCCTGAACCAGTCCCGCACCACTGTTGAAGAGAACCTTTTCGAACAGTGCAACGGCGACGCTGAGATCGTCTCCAGCAAATCATTGGAGAATGTTTTCCGGCACAACACGTTTGTTGAATGCGAAGGCACTCTCTGCTTGCGGCATGGAAACGGATCCACCGTGGAAGGGAATTACTTCTTCGGAAACCGCAAACCACTGACCGGCGGCGTGCGAGTGGTGGGTGAGAATCACAGGATTTTCAACAATTACTTCGCCGACCTCGCCGGCACCGCTTCGCGGGCACCGCTTTCGATCATGCAGGGCCTGACGAACAGCCCGCTCAACGGCTACTATCAGGTAAAGAACGCCACCGTAGCCTTTAACACGTTCGTGAATTGCACGAACTCGTTGGTTATCGGCCTCGTTGGCACTTTGTCCGGCACTCCGTATGTCACGACGCTTCCGCCCACAAACTGCACCATCGCCAACAACATCATGCTTCAACCGGCGGGCAAAATCGTGGACCAGCGCGCCGTTGGCCTGAATTTTAATTGGGAAGGGAACATTCTGTTTGGCACCACGCTCGGCATCACAAATCTGGGAGCGTTGAAAATCGATCCGCTGCTTACGTTTACAGGGGGCTTGTGGCGCCCGGATACAAACAGTCCCGCTCTCGGCGCGGCCCAAGGGACCTATGACTTCGTTGCCAACGACTTTGAAGGGGACGCGCGGACGGGATTCAAAGACGTGGGATGTGATCAGGCCTCCGCGACACCTTCACTTTATCCCCCTCTCGATTCAACCAGCGTCGGTCCTTTGTGGATGCGCACTCGCGGCACTTTCCTGGCGTGGTCGCGTCCGGCGGACATCATTTATGGCACGCCCCTGGGCGCATCGCAGTTAAATGCCTCGGCGAACGCTGCGGGCACTTTTGTTTACGATCCGCCGGCAGGAACGATTCTGGATGCAGGCGCGGAGAGAGTGTTGACGGTCGTGTTCACTCCGACAGACCTGATCAACTTTGACGTCGCGACCCAGAGCGTGACCATCAACATCTCGAAGGCAACACCAGTCATCACCTGGAGCAATGCCGCAACTATCAGCTACGGCACGGTGCTCGGGCTGGAGCAACTGAATGCCACTTGTAACGTGCCGGGCACGCTTATGTATGCTCCATCCGAGGGCACGGTTTTGAACACGGGCAACGGGCAGACTCTCTCGGTGACTTTCCTTCCGAGCAATCCGAATAATTACGAATCAGTCTCCCGAGATGTGCTCATCAACGTAACGAAGGTGCCGGCGCAAATCGTTTGGCCCAATCCGGCTCCGATTGAGCAAGGTGTTGCGTTGGGCGTAACACAACTCAATGCCACTGCCAACACCTCCGGCACCTTTACTTATTCGCCTCCGGAGGGAACCATTCTTCCCGCGGGCATTGGCCATCCGCTCACTGTCACTTTTGTTCCGAACGACACCGCGAATTACATCTCGGCGACCGGTTCCGTCACCATCGACGTGACGATCGATGGCAAGTTGTTGCCGACGCTCACCTGGGCAACTCCCGGACCGATTCTTACGGGCACAGCGCTGAACAGTCTCCAACTCAATGCCACGGCGGACGTGCCGGGAACGTTTGCCTACGCTCCGCCAACCGGCACAGTCCTGTCGGCGGGGGCGGGCCAGCCTCTTACCGTCACGTTCACGCCCGCGGACCTTCTCACCTATACCACCGCGGTGAAGACAGTTTCCATTGACGTCGCACTGCTGACGAGCAACGCCGTTCTTCGGGTGGCTTACATCGTGCCGGCCAATCGCGTTTCGCAGTCACATGCGGTGGATACGCTGCGCAACCTTTTGCCGTTGTATCAGAAATTTTTCGCCGACCAGATGGAACGAAATGGATTTGGCCGCAAGACTTTCACATTTGAAACCGAGCCGGACGGCGTGACGCCATTGGTCAGCGTGGTGCAGGTCGCGCCGACGGACGCGTTCCTGAGGGGCGATCTCAATGGCAATCGGATTCGGGAAGCCGCCATTGCTGCCGGCCTGCCTTTGGGCGCCCCTGGCGAAATCTGGTGGTTGATTGCGGAAACGCACGAAGAGCAGACGGACGGATTGATTGGCGGCCGTTTCGATTTGGGCCGTTACTTGCCGACCGCGCCCATCGATTCCGGTTGGGCGATCAGCGGGAGTGATAAACTTGCCCTGTATCAAACTCTCTACCAGACAAACGCTGGTCTCTATGGCGGTTACATTTTGCCGGAACTTGGGCCTTATCCATTAGTGCAGGATTTGTCGTTCGTGTGGTTCGAGGGAATTACCTTGAGCGGTGTCAGCTCTTCGGCCGTCGGTGCCGGATTGCGCAGTATCGGCGAAGCGCTGGGACTCGAACCCGATTTTCGCAACGACGAGAACTTCAACGGAAACATCATGGGCTTCGGCTTCCGCGGCATCCGGGGTGTCTTCCATCCTGAAAAGTATCCTTACAATTATTGCGGTCTCTCCTACGCTTCGGCCCTCGTATTGGACGTCAATCAGTTTTTCAACCCGGGCCGTCTCGTGACTGATTTGGTGGCGCCCTCGGCGTCCTTCACCAGCACGGCGGAACGTGTCCCGGTGAATGGATTGCTGGAGATTCCTTTTCACGCGACGGACGGACGCAATCTGCACGCGGCAATTCTAACGTGGCAAACCGAATCAGGCGGGTTCATCGCCGCGGAAATGGCACTGTCAGGAACCAACTTCACGGGCACTTTTGCCATTCCGTATTACAATTCTGCGCAAACCAATAATTATGTGCTGACTGTTTTCGATCGACAGGGAAATCGTTTCAGCACCCAGGCCGGAATCTACGCGCTGCCCAGCATCAATCACTCACCCGAGCCGTTCATTCGAGTCACTCCCGCGATTGTTGGTTTGGGTGAGGACGTGGTGCTCGACGCGGCGGACACTTTTGATCCGCGACACAGCGCCGCTCTCCTGGAAGTAGAGTGGGACTTCGATGGTGACGGAGTTTTCGACACGGCGCCCTCGACGGAGCTGATTCACACCGTGAATTATTCGACTCTGGGCAGCCGCCTGATCCGGGCACGCATCACCGATCCTGCGGGTGATATCGTCATTTCGGCGCCCGTGGCCGTGAGTGTCACGGTTTGCACCACCAGTCTTTCGCCCACGAACCGAAATCACGGCTACAGTTTCAGCACCAACACCGTCACGGTGACCAGCGGGGCGAAATGCGCCTGGACGGTCGTGAACACAAACGATTGGATTACGGTTTTCCCCGACCCGGAAGTGATCAGCAGCGGGCGATGGAGGTTGCGGTATTACACGGACCCGAATCCGAATTTCTCGGTGCGCAGCGGCACGATGATGGTCGGCGATCAGGTGTTTTACATCACTCAGGACCCGGCACAGTGTACGTTCTCAGTTTCACCCACGAACAGGTTCCACGGTTATGGGAGCACGACGAGCGGCACGTTCAAAGTTTCGACGAAGACAAACTGCACCTGGGATGCCATTTCGCTCGCTCCGTGGATCACGATCGATTCCGGCTGGAGTGGGACGAACAACGGCAATGTCACCTATTCGCTGACGGAAAACCGCGTTACCGGCTCGCGTTCCGGGAATATCATCGTGAACGGCGCATTGTTTACGGTGACTCAATGGGGAACGAATTGCCAAATGGTGCTCAGTCCCTACCTCCGAACGCACAGTGAGAATTCAGAGACCGGAATGGTCACGGTGAGCACCGGCACCGCGCTCGGCAACGTCAATTGCGGCTGGAGCGCGGTGAACACTAATACATGGATCACACTCACGACGTCAGACCATGACACGAACAGCGGGAGTTTCGGTTATGTCATTCAACCAAACTTTGCGCCCATTCCCCGCGTGGGCGTTCTGACGGTGAACGAGCAATCGATTACGATCATCCAACAGTTCTGCTCCTATAGCATCACGCCGTCAGGAACGAATCACGGATTCATTTCCTCAACGGGTTCCGTGAAGGTAACGGCGGGAGCGGTGTGCGGATGGTCGATCGATAATCCCAACGATTGGATTACGATCACATCCGAATTATCCGGCGCCGGCACGGCCACGGTGGGCTACACCGTGAGTGCGAATCCGGGTGGCACCCAGCGCATTGGCCGGATGACGATTGCCGGGCATGAGTTCACCGTTACTCAATCCCCTGCGCCCTGCAATTACACTTTGTCACCCACCGAATACACACATACCGAAGCAGGCGAGTTTCTTGAAATTTTTGTCGAGGCCGATCCGGGCTGCCAGTGGGAAGTCGTTAATTCGATTCCGTGGCTTGCGATTCTTGATGGGGGATCCGGTGAAGGCCCCGGCACTGTGCTCTATACGGTGGAGCCGAACACCGGACCGGCCCGCAGCGGCACGCTGACCATCGGCCCGCGGGATTACAACGTCTCTCAGGCCAGCGGCATCCGCGTCGTTACGATCGGTGATACCAGCATCGGAAGCGGCGGGACCAATTCTTTGACGGTGACGCTCGAAGCACACGGCGGCGAAAACAGTCTTGGTTTCAGCCTGTGCTTCGACACGAATCTTCTCAGGTTCGTCTCCGCGCAGCCCCGTCCGGGCGGGCCGGTGGGCCTCAATATATTTGTCGAGACGAATCATACCCTGCAAGGTCAGGTCGGATTCACCATGTCGCTGCTGGGCGGGCACTCCATGCCGCCGGGGACGGGAATGGCCGTGCAGGTTTATTTTGCCGCGTCGGCGGTCGAGGGAAAGCAAAGCGCGACCGTCTCCAGTTGTGACTTTCCCGTGCCGCGGTATTTGAGCAGCGCGATCGGTCAGGCACTTTCCGCAAACTTCGTGGACGGGACTGTGCATCTGATCGGCCCCTGCTCGGTTCGGGCCTCCCTTGATGCGCCGGAGCTGGTCTGGACGCACAGCCCGATTCCGTGGATCTGCCAGACCAATGTCACGAATGATGGTGATGCTGCGGCCATGAGTGGTCCCACGCCCCACGACGGCGAGTCTTACATGCAGACGACTGTTGCCGGTCCCGGCACGTTGAGTTTTTGGTGGAGAGTTTCTTGCGAGCCAAACAACAGCGACCGCCTCCGCTTTTATCTGGACGGCTCCCAGCAATTTCAGATTTCCGGCGAATCAGGATGGGAATGGCGCACCTTTAACGTGCCGGCCGGCAGTCATGTCCTTCGCTGGCGCTATACCAAGAACGGCAGTGTAGTCGCGGGTAGCGACGCTGGATGGGTGGATCAAGTGGTGTACGAACTGTCGCCGCCGGCGATCACCAGCCAGCCCGTCAACCGAAACATCGATTCAGGAGCGAATACCACGTTCAGTGTCACGGCCAGCGGGCAGCCGCCGCTGACGTATCAATGGTTGTTCAACAACATTGCGTTGTCCGAGAGCGCAAACGTCCGTGGGACCCGCACCAATACGCTGACGTTGACCAGCGTTGAGCCTTCACAGGCTGGGTTTTACTCCGTAGTGATTGGCAGCGCTCAAGGAAACGTCACCAGCACGAATGCGACCCTTACGGTGGTGCCACTGCTGCCTCTGCCCGAATCGCTCGACGCGCTCGATTTCGTTTGGAGCACCAGTGGCAATGCCGGGTGGAATGGCCAGGCCGTTGTCACGCATGATGGGGAGGACGCCGGGCGAAGCGGAACCATTACGCACGGCCAATCAAGTTCGTTTCAAACAACGATTAGTGGCCCCGGCACCATCACGTTTTGGTGGAAGGTGTCATCCGAAACAAACAACGATCGCGTCGTGTTCTTTGTGAACGGCACGGAGCGGGCGCGCATTTCCGGCGAAGTGGATTGGCAATCCAGGTCCTTCACCGTTGGATCCGGCTCGCAAACGCTCCTTTGGACCTATTCGAAAAACACAGGCAGCACTTCCAGCGGGCAGGACCGCGCCTGGGTCGATGAGATTGAGTTCATCCCGGCGCCGGTTTCGATTACCGCGCAGCCGGTCAGCGTGATTGTCGATCAGGGCAGCACGGCCACGTTCACTGTGACCGCTCTCGGCACTCCGCCGGTGAGTTACCAATGGATGCTCGAAGGCGTCGATATTCCGGGCGCCAACAGCGCGACCTTGACGATCCCGAATGTGCAGCCAGCCCAGGCCGGGTACTACTCCGTGCTCGTCAACAACGTCACGGGTACTGCCATCAGTTCCAATGCGCTGCTGCAAGTCAACCGCCTCGTGCCATTGGCCGAAGCTCTCGACGCCCCCGGTTTGGGTTGGACAACCAACGGCACCCCGCCGTGGGTTGGTCAAACCATGGTCGCTCAGGATGGAGTGGACGCGGCGCGCAGCGGGCGAATTGGCGATGATGGGACAACATCTTTTCGGACGACCGTGGCGGGACCGGGGACGGTGAGCTTCTGGTGGAGGGTCTCGTCGCAAACGAACAGCGACCGTCTTCGTTTTTATATTGGCAGCTCCGAGCAGCAGAATATCTCCGGTGAAGTGAATTGGACCTGGCGTTCGTTGCCGGTTTCTGGGTCCGGCAATCAGGTGCTGGAATGGCGCTATACCAAAGGTGCCAGCACAGCGACAGGCCAGGATTCAGGTTGGGTGGATCAAATTCATTACATCCCCGCCAGCACGCCCACCGCCCCACTGATGGCCATTCAGCCGGTGAACCGCACGGTGGTGTCGCCCACCACCGTAAGTCTCAACGCGGTTGCCATCGGTTCAACGCCGCTGGCTTATCAGTGGTATTTCCGGGGCAATCTTCTCACGAACGGCAGCGGCATCAGCGGCGCGACGACAACGAACCTCACGATCACCAGCGCGGGTGCGGCCCAGGCCGGCGACTACCATGTAGTGGTAACCAACACGATGGGCAGTGTGACCAGCGCAAGCGCCAGCCTGACGGTTATTACCGCTCCCGTCATCACAAACCCGCCGCCGAGCCAAAACGTGCTCGCGGGCTCAACCGTTACTTTCAACGTCGGTGTCCTCGGCATGGCTCCGCTCAGTTATCAGTGGATGTGCAACGGAACCAATCTGGCCAATGTCAGCGGGAGAGTTAGCGGCGCGACGAGCGCAACATTGACCCTCACCGGTGTCCAACTCGCGCAGGAAGGGATGTACTCCGTGCTGGTGAGCAACGCCGCCGGAGTCGCCATCAGTTCGCAAACGGGCGGGGCGCTCACGACGTGGCAAGCGGCCCGCACGAGTGCAATCGCCGACGGTGAGGAAACCGCGTTGCAGGCCCTGGTCACTGGTCCCGGCACGGTCAGGTTTTCCTGGAAAGTTTCGTCGGAAACCAACAATGACGCGTTTCGCTTTCTGGTGGGTGGCATCGAACAGGAAACCATCTCTGGCGAGGTCGATTGGCGTGCGGAATCGTTTGAAGTGCCGGCGGGAGCCCACTTGCTCCAATGGCGTTACTCGAAAGACGCCACGGGATCGGCGGGCCAGGACGCCGGTTGGGTGGATGGCGTCGAGTTTATTGTCACCAACGAATTGACCGCGCCTTTGATCGCGACTCAGCCAGACAGCCAAACAGTGCCCACGGGTGCGACGATTGCTTTCCAGGCCGGCGCCGAAGGCACTGTGCCGTTGAACTACCAATGGCGCTTCAATGGGACGCCGTTGCAAAATGGCGGCGGCATCAGCGGCGTGAAGACACCGCGATTGACGCTGGCCAACGTGCAGTCTGTGCATGCCGGAAACTATTCTCTATTGGTGAGCAACGCGGTGGGGACAGACACGAGTTTAGATGCTGCCCTCACGATTATTCCGCCGCCCACGATCACGGCTCCCGTCATCACAACGCCGCTCGCGAGCCAGAATGTGAGTGAAAATGCTCGGGTGATCTTCAACGTTGTGGCTGCGGGCACGCCGCCCTTGATTTATCAGTGGCAGTTCAACGGGACAAACCTTGCCGACAGTCCCGATGTTAGCGGCGTGACCACGGCGCGTCTGGTCCTCAGCAACGCGCTGCCAACGCAAGCAGGCAATTACTCGGTCCTCGTGAGCAATGCGCTGGGCGGGGCGAGTGCGACTGCTTCGTTGAATGTTCTCTCGCTGGCGGACGCCGCCGGAGCGCCCTACCTGGATATGCGCATGGCGGGCTACACCTCATGGGTGGCGCAGGCCAGCGCGAACGATTTCGTGCGCAGCGGTGTTATTCCCGACAACCAGAACACGCGCCTTGAAACCTGGGTCGATGGTCCCGGAACGATCACGTTCCGATGGAAGGTGTCTTCGGAAAATGTTAACGACCAGCTTCGGTTTTACATCGGCGCCGCTGAAATGATGCGCATCTCCGGGGAAGTGGATTGGGAGCAACAGTCCTTCGCGGTGCCCGCGGGCGAGCAGCAGTTGCTCAAGTGGCGGTATTCGAAAGACGCGGACGGCGCAGCGGGTCAGGACGCAGCCTGGGTCGATGATGTGCGGTATGTCTTCACTGGCACTGCGATTGCGCCGGCCGTTACGAATCATCCGTCGAGCCAAAGCGTGCTCGCCGGTTCAATGGCCATCTTCACTGCCAATGTCGGTGGTTCGTTCCCGCTGACTTATCAGTGGCTTCTCAACGGAACGAATTTGCCCAACGGCGGCGGCGTGAGCGGAGCCGGGACACCGAGGCTGACGCTGACGGGTGTGCAGCTATGGCAAGCGGGAGATTATTCCCTTCTGGTCAGCAACGCCGCCGGCACGGTCACAACACTCGCCGCGACCTTAAGTGTCGCACCAGTGGCTTCCGCCCCCGCGATTACGAGCCAGCCGGTGAGCCAGACGACGAACGAAGGCGCGGCGGTCAGCTTTAGCGTGAGTGCGAATGGCGCGGCACCCTTGATTTATCAGTGGCAATTCAATGGCGTTGATCTGGCTGATGGCAGTGCGGTGAGTGGCGCGACTACACCCACGCTGACCTTGCTCAATGTTGGCGCAGATCAGATCGGCGGCTACTCCGTGCTGGTGACCAATGAGGCGGGGATCGCCGCGAGCGCGCCCGCATCCCTGAGCGTCCTGTCGCTGGCTGAGGTCGTCGGCGCGCCGTACTTGGATTTCACTGTGGATGGAAGCTTGCCGTGGATTGCCCAAACCGGCCAAAGCGCCGCACCGCAGAGCACGAATGGTGGAGCACGGCTGACCGTCAGCGCGCTGCCTACCATCTCCAGCCAGCCTGGCAACAGGACGGTGGTCGCGGGCAACAACGCAAGTTTCACCGTCGGCATTGGCGGCACGGCGCCCTTCAATATCCAGTGGCGGTTCAATGGAACGCCGCTTGTGGACAATGACAGCATCAGCGGAGCGAACACGACCACGCTGACTTTGACCGAAGTGGAAGCCATCCGCGCCGGCAGTTACTCCGTGGTGATCAGCAATGCAGTCGGGAACATCACGAGTTCCAACGCCACGCTCACAGTGCTCGTTCCTCCGAGCATCGTAAGTCATCCTTCGGATCGCACCGTGAACGAAAGTGCGGCAGTGAGTTTCACCGTCAACGCCACGGGCACCGCGCCGCTTACTTACCGCTGGCGCCGCAATGGAACAAACCTTGTCAACGGCGGCAGCATCAGCGGCGCAACCAGCGCCACGCTTTCATTGAACAACGCGCAACCTTCCCAGGTGGGTTCCTATTCGGTCGAGGTCAGCAATTCAGTCGGCACCGCGATCAGCGACAATGCGCAACTCACCGTCATCGCCGCGATGACCTTGGGCGAAGCGATGAACGCGCCTTACCTGAGTTGGGATGCTTTCATCGACACCCCCTGGATCGTGCAGAGCAACGTGACCCATGACGGGGAGGCGGCAGCCCAAAGCGGCAATGCTGCACACGGGGCCAGCACCTGGCTCGAAACGTCGGTCACCGGGCCGGGCACAATCCGATTTTGGTGGAAGGTCTCGTCGCAAACCAATGCTGACTGGCTGACCTTCTCGGTCGGTGGTTCCACTTGGGGGCAAATCTCAGGCGAAGTAGACTGGCAGAAAATGTCTTTTGACTTGCCCGCGGGGACCGTTGCCCTGCGCTGGACCTATTCGAAAAACGCGACAGTCATCGGTGGCCTCGACCGCGCGTGGCTTGATGAAGTGGATTTTGTTCCGACGACCGGCCCTTCCGTGCCGGTGATCGTCAATCAACCAACGCCGCAAGCGGTGAATCCAGGCACGACGGTGACGCTTACGGTCGGCGCGCTCGGGACGGGTCCGTTGAGTTATCAATGGCGCTTTAACGGGCAGAACCTCGGGGACAATGAAAACACTTTAGGTTCCAAGTCGCCGACCCTGACGTTATTCAACGTGCAGAGCCCGCAGGCTGGTTTGTACGATGTTACCGTGCGTAATCCTTACAGCCTGGCGCTGAGCGCGCAGGTTTTGCTCGATGTGATTCCCGTCATCCCGTTGGGAACGGCGCTGGACACCACCAACACTATCTTCTGGACAACCGGCGGTTACTCTCCCTGGCGCGGCCAGACGGATTACAATTTTGACCGAATCGACGCCGCGCAGAGCGGACCGCTGCCCCACGGCCAGAGCAACTGGATTCAAACAATTCTGTCGGGGCCGGGTGCTATTACTTTCTGGTGGAAATCGTCATCTGAAACGAACCGCGACCGGTTGCGCTTCCTCATCAATGGAGTTGAGCAGGCGAACATTACCGGCGAAGTCGATTGGCGGAAGCGGACCTTCCCAATTCTTTTGCCGCAAACGGAACTGCGCTGGGTTTACACGAAAGACGCCAGCGGCAGCGCCGGTTTGGACCGCGGCTGGGTGGATATCGTTGAGTTTGGCCCGTCTGCGCCAATTATCACGAACGCGAGTTCGTCGGACTATTACATTGACCAGGGCTCCTCAGTCAGGCTTTCGGTTGATGCGACGGGAACTACCCCATTCAGCTACCAATGGCAGTTGAATGGAACCAATCTCGTCAATAGCGCCACGAATTTCCCCGGGCCGGGCGGTCTGTACGGCGCGACGGGCAATCACCGCCTTACCATTTCCAATGCGCAACCTCATCAATCCGGCATCTATTCGGCCATCGTTAACAATCAAGCCGGCACCGCCATCGGACCGCCGATGCAGGTGACGGTGGTGCCAGCCTTGCCACTCGGCCCGGCGTTGAATACGAACCTTGTTTGGGAAAATGGCGGTTACTCTTTTTGGGTAGGGACGACCAGTATCTCTCGAGATGGGATGGCGGCGCGGAACGGAAGTCTGGATAACGGCAGGTCGGCATTGATGAGCACCACCGTCGTGGGAGCGGGGCAACTCAAATTCTGGTGGAGAGCATCGACCGAAACGAACCTCGACTACGTGACCTTCAGCATCAACAGCAACGAAATGGCGAGAATTTCCGGAAACCACAACTGGCAGCAGAGAACTTTTGATCTCAATGAGATTGGCGAGACTTATCTCCTTCAATGGGAATATACAAAGAACGGCACTCTCACCAATGGTCTGGATCAGGTGTTCGTCGATCAGGTTACTTATTCTGCGGTTCCCCCGACCATCACGACGCAGCCGATCTCCCAGACGGTCGATCAGGGTTCGACTGTGACGTTTACCGCGGCTGCCCAAGGCACACCGCCCTTCATTTACCAATGGAGAAGGGGAACCACGCCTCTGACTGACGACGGCAACATCAGTGGTTCAGGCACGGCGACGCTTCGCATCACTGACGTTCAGGTGAGTCAGGCGGGCGCTTACTCTCTGGCCGTATTCAATGGGGGAGGAAGCGCTTTGACGGCGAGCGCGCAGCTCACCGTCAATCCGACTTTCCCACTCGGAGAAGCCCTCGATGCGAATAACTTTACGTGGTCCCCGGGTTCACCAGCCTGGGTGGGCCAGTCGCTGGTGACGCATGACGGAGTGGACGCAGCACGCAGCCCGGTGATTGGCAGCAGCCAGACGGCGACCATGCAAACGACCATCACTGGCCCGGGGACGATCAGCTATTGGTGGAAGACGTCGTCGGAAACCAACCGGGATTATTTGATATTCTATGCTGGCAGCGGCAGCACGGAGCTGGCGCGCATTTCCGGTGACCGGGCCTGGCAACAAACGAACTTTACGCTGCCTTCGGGTAACCAGACGCTGAGGTGGACGTATTCCAAGAATGGAAGCACCAACTTCGGGCAAGACCGGGGTTGGGTCGATCAATTCGTGTTCACGCCGGTGCCCCCAACGATCACCTCACAACCAGTCGGTCAAACTGTGGATCAAGGCGCAAACGCTGTCTTCAGTGTCGCCGCGTCGGGCACGCCGCCATTAACTTATCAATGGAGGCATGACGGTATCGAGATCGATGGCGCAACGAGTGCCACGTTTGTGTTGTCCAACGCGCAGCCTTACCACGCGGGTAACTTCTCCGTGGTCGTCGCGAACGGGGGCGGCTCGGTCACGAGTGCCAATGCTCCGCTTGTCGTCGCTCCGACGATGCCGCTTGAGGAAGCTCTTGATGGTTCCAATCTCGTCTGGACGACCACTGGCAGCGGCAGCGCGGCCTGGATCGGACAGTCACTGACCACACACGATGGAGTGGACTCGGCCCGCATCGGAGGCGTCGCGAGCAGCGGAAACGCCTCGATGCAGACATCGGTTACCGGACCCGGCTCGGTCACGTTCTGGTGGAAGGTTTCTTCGGAGCCGAGCAACGACAGGCTCACCTTTTACACCAATAATACGGAAGCCGTCCGCATTTCCGGTGAAGTGAATTGGCAGCTCAAAACGTTTAACCTCGGGCCGGGAACGCACGCATTCAGGTGGACTTACTCGAAGAACAGCGGCAGTACGACCGGGGGGCAGGACAGGGCCTGGGTGGATCAAGTGGCCTTCGGCCCGGTGGCGCCGACCATTACGAGCCAGCCCACAAATCTGAATGTTGATGTGGGGGCCTCGGCCACCTTCAGGGCGACCGTCAGTGGCACGCCGCCGTTCACGTATCAATGGCAGTTCGACGGCGCAGATTTGACGAATGGCACGGGTGTCAGCGGCGCCACGTCTTCCAACCTTGTTCTCAGTGCGGTGCAGCTCTCGCGGGCAGGAACCTATCGCGTCGTGGTGACGGGTTTGGGTGGAACCACTGTCAGCGCTGACGCGACCCTGGGAGTATTTCCGATTCTCACTTTGGCTGAAGCACTCGATACAGTTGATATGCCCGGACTGACCTGGACTACCACTGGCAGTCCGCCATGGATTGGATCCGGTTCGGTGTCGCACGATGGCGTGGACGCGGCACGCAGCGGCGCCATTGGCAACAGCACCAGCAATTCCATGAGTGCGGTGGTGAGCGGGCCGATCACGTTGAGCTTCTGGTGGAAGGTGTCGTCGGAGACAAATGACCGATTGTTTTTCTATGTGAATGGCGCCGAGCAGGGCCGGATTTCCGGGGAGGTGGACTGGCAGTTCAAGACGGTGAATCTGAACAGCGGCAACCAGACATTGAAGTGGACGTATTTCAAAAATAGCGGCACCACGGGCGGACAGGACCGCGGTTGGGTGGATCAAGTAAGTCTCGGTCTCGTCGCGCCGACCATTACGACGCAACCGGCCAATATCACCGTGGACTCGGGCGCCATCGCCACGTTTACGGTGGGCGCGGCTGCCACGCCGCCGGTATTCTATACGTGGTTCTTCAACGGTACTCCGCTCGTCAATGGCGGCGGCATTGCCGGCGCGACCAGTGCCACGTTGACAATCACAAACGCACAAATAGGGCGGGTGGGAAGTTATTCCGTCATGGTCAGCAATAGTGTGGGCACGGTGACCAGTTCCACCGCGACGCTCGCGCTCAGTTCGGTCGTTTCTATCAATCAGGCGCTGGACGGAGGACTGGCATTTACGACGGGTGGCACGGCCCAGCCCTGGCGCGGCCAGCAGCCGATCAGCCACGATGGAATCGACGCGGCGCAAAGCGGCACTGTTTCGAACAGCACCTATAGTTGGATCAAAACAACTGTCACAGGACCGGGGCCCCTTACGTTCTGGTGGACGGTTTCGTCTGAACTGGATCGCGACTTCCTCAAGTTCATGGTGGATGGGGTGGAGGTGCCGTCGCTGAAAATCTCCGGCGAAGTCCCCTGGCAGCAGGCCACGTACAACGTGCCATCGGGAAGTCATGAATTGCAGTGGCGCTATTCGAAGAACTCAAGCGTTGACGACGGACAGGATCGCGGTTGGGTGGATCAAGTCTTCTTCGGCACCAATACTCCGGTCTCGGTCGATCCGCCGGTCATTCTCATCCAACCGGGGAGCCAGGTCATTGATGCTGGCGAGGACGTTGATTTGAGCGTGGCTGCGGCGAGTGCGTATCCGCTTACTTATCACTGGCTCTTCAACGGCACCAATGCGGTTCAGAATGGCAGCGATGCCGTGGGCGCAACGACTTCACAGCTCACGTTGCTGAATGTGGGCCCGGCCTACGCGGGAGATTACTTCGTGATTGTGAGCAACATCGGCGGTGCGGTGCTCAGCACGAGCGCGCGGCTAACTGTGAATCCATCCGTGGATCTTGCTGACGCGGTGGACACGCTGGACCTGTTCGTGTTGACGGACGGGGATGCACCGTGGATTGGCCATACTGTGGTGACTCACGATGGCACGGACGCGGCCCGGAGCGGGCGCATCTTTGACGGCCAGCGCAGCACGATTCAGACGGCACTCAACGGTCCGGGCATGCTGACGTTCTGGTGGAAAGTTTCTTCCCAAACCAATGCTGATGCTCTGACCTTCTCAATCAACGGCACGCCCCAGAGTTCGATATCCGGGGAGGTGGACTGGCAGCAGGGTATTTTCAACCTGCCGTCCGGCCCGCAGATTCTGGAGTGGACCTACCTGAAGAATGAATCTCTTTCCGAGGGATCGGATCGTGGCTGGCTCGATCAATTGGTCTTTGGACCTGGCAGTGCCACGAATGGGCCTTCCAGTGGCGTCGGGATTGGCATTTCAGTCACGACCAACAAAGTGCTGCTAACCTGGACGGGAAATGCTCAGAAGACCTACAGAGTTTACTACAAGAATAGTCTCGCCGATACCGAGTGGACGCTCCTGGACGGCGAGATATCGCTCACCTGGCAGATCGTGAACGGCTCGGTCGTGTCCGATGTAGTCCTGGCGACGTGTGAAGACGTTCTCGCTGGCCCGAAGCGATTTTATCGAGTGCTGGAGTTTTGAGTTGTGAACATTCCGACCCCGAACCCCGCGCACTGGGATTGTTATGCCTGCATTCATTCCAATTTTGTGAAAGACATTGATTCATCAAAAGTGAAGTTTGGTCGGCTGCACCGCACCGCGCTGCTGGCCATCGCACTTGCCGTCTCGGCCACGTCGGGCTTCACCGCCACGACAAACCTCAGCGCGTCACCGGGCTGGCTTTCCCAGCCTTTACCGCTCAACGAAGCTCTGCGCATCGCGCTGCTTCAGAACGCCAACATCCTTAGATCTTTGGCTGATTTGGAGGCGGCGCATGGCATCGCTGTTCAGACGCGCGCCATTATCATCCCCAAGCTGCGCGGCGCGGCTGAGTACGAACACAATGAGGGAGTGGAGACGGTCAAGTCCTTTGACAGAGATCCAGTCACCCAAAGAGTCACCGTCAGTTCGTTCACGGAGCCGAAGGACGAATGGAGCGGCAGCATCCGCATTCATCAGTCTATTTACGAAGGTGGGCGGCTGAGGTCCGCGTGGCGCGCAGCCCGGCTCACGAAGGAGCAGGCTTTGTTCGAATATCAGACCGTGATTGCTGACGCGTTGCTGGAAGTGCGGACGGCCTATTACGACACCCTTCTGGCCCAGGAACAAATCACCGTTCGCGCGGCGGCGTTGAAATTGGTCGAACAGGAAATGGCACGCACCAAGCAGCGCATGGACGCCGGTGCCGTGCCCCGCTTCAATGTGTTGCGTTCTGAAGTGCGGGTTGCAAATGAGCGGCCGAAGCTCATTCGCGCGAAGAACGGTCATCGTCTCGCCAAGAACGAGTTGACCACGCTGTTGGGTTACAGTTTGCCCCCGGAGATCCTGGAGGACATTCCGCTCAATCTGACCACCAAGCTTGAGACGGAGACCCTTGAAGTGGAACTGCCGCGGGCCTTGGCGCAGGCACGAGATCGACGTTCGGAACTCGCCGCGCTCCGCCGGGAAGTGAGCCTGCAAAGTGAAAAGGTGATCGTGGCGAAATCCGGCTACAAGCCGTCACTCGGCGTCTTTGCCGGTTATGGCGCGCACAATAGCGAGTTCGACGGCTTTTACCGCGACGTCGCCGGGCCGGTCGCTGGTGTGTCGATGACCTGGGACTTTTTTGACGGTGGCGGCACGCAGGGGCGAATCAGGGAAGCCCGCGCCGGCGCTGAAAAGGCGGAAGTGAATCTGGCCGACAAAACGCGACGCATCGAGCAAGAGGTCCGCACGGCCTACTCCAGACTCATCGAGGCGCGTGAGGTCCTGCAATCGCAGAAGAAAGTCGTCGAGCAGGCGGAAGAAGCCGTGCAGTTGGCTGACGTTCGCTATGAAGCAGGTTCGGGCATTCAACTGGACGTCATCGACGCGGAGGCCGCGCTCACCGAAGCGCGTACCACGCAGATCGAAGCTGTCCGCAATTATCTCGTCGCGCGCGCGCGCCTGGAACGAGCCATTGGATTGGACATCCGGCAGGAACTTGACCAGCAGGTTGAAAACAAAAAGCGGTAGTCATGATGCGAACCTTTCTGCGATTGCTAATCATCGTCGTGGCGTTTGCCTCGACGGTGTTCGCGCGCGCGAACCTCCCTGTGGGTGCGCCCATCGAGATCGCGGGCGCTCATGTGCTCTCGACGACGGGGCCGGGCGTGCTCGCTGCGTTTCCCATCGAGCCCCTCCTCGTCGTCGGCAGCACGCCGGCGGACGGCTCGCTGCAGGTGCGCG
>Ga0190265_10000505_pt1 | contig 27625 bp, 35 predicted proteins | sample Popmic124T_FD_133135 | JGI IMG/M metagenome (GOLD analysis project Ga0190265, IMG submission 133135) | Populus adjacent soil microbial communities from riparian zone of Indian Creek, Utah, USA - 124 T | ecosystem: Environmental > Terrestrial > Soil > Riparian zone | place: USA: Utah | collected...
GTCGCGCTGAACGGATCGAGATACCAGGCGTCGAGATCGGGCTTCAGGATCATGTCCGATTCGTTGATCGCCTTCCAGCCGGCGATCGAGCTGCCGTCGAACATCAGGCCGTCGTTGAACTGGTCGTCGTCGAGCGTTCCCGCGCAGATCGACAGATGCTGCCACTTGCCCTTGGGATCGGTAAATCGCAGGTCGACCCACTCGATCTCGTCGTCCTTGATCGCCTTCAGAATTTTGCCCGCGCCGTCCGCCATGTGATCTGCCCCTCGAGAATCGGATGAATGGGATGGCGCCATTCAGCGCGATGCCGGTCCGGCGGTCCAGCGCCGCGTGAATATTTCACATGGGAAGCCTCAGAACGGACGGCGCTGGGCGGCGATCAGCATGCGCAGCAGCATCGCCACCGGGCGCGGCACCCCGACCCTGCCCTCGAGCCAGAGGCTGACCGCCGAGCGGCTGACTCCGATCGCGGCCGCGACGTCGCTCTGGGTCCGGTAGCCCAGGATGCGCATCGCGGATTTGAGCTCGTCCGGGGACATCGAGGCCAGGCGCGGGTCGTCCATCGCACTGCCTTAGCCCAGCTCGTCATCCCGGCGAAGGCCGGGATCTCGGGACACGAGGTCACGGCCGTCTCCCTGAAACCCCGGCTTTCGCCGGGGTGGCGGTTATAAGGTCAAATCGCGTCCGAGCCTCTTTCGCCCGTCCGGATCCGCACCGCTTCCTCGATCGGGGAGACGAAGATCTTGCCGTCGCCGATGCGTCCGGTGCGCGCGGCGTTGGCGATCGCCTCGACGACGCGCTCGGCGAGCCCGTCCTCGACGACCACCTCGAGTTTCACCTTGGGGACGAAATCGACGACATATTCGGCGCCGCGATAAAGCTCGGTATGGCCTTTCTGGCGCCCGAAGCCCTTGGCCTCGGTGACGGTGATGCCCGAGACTCCGACCTCGTGAAGCGCCTCCTTGACCTCATCGAGCTTGAACGGCTTGATCACCGCTTCGACCTTCTTCACGTCGCGCCTCCGTCTGCTGCGCCGCAGCATAGGCGCATCGGTGAATGCCGCCAAGCGCCGTTCACCGATGCGCCGGTCCTTCCTTGCGGCGGCGCTCCCCAGCGCCTAGATTCCCCGGACCGGCCGACGGTCAGCGTGCGTTAAGCGGAACGGGGCTACGGGCCGGGACACGGGGCTATTGCGTCGGAAAGGAAACGAACATGCGCAAGCTTATCCCCCTGGTCGCCGCCAGCCTGATGATCGGCGGCACCGCCCAAGCCAAGCCCGCCGACCGCGAAGCCGAGCTGGCCCGTGCGATCGCCGGCCGAGTCGCCGGCGAGCCGGTCGACTGCATCGACCTCCACCGCGTGCGCTCGTCGCGGATCATCAACGACACCGCGATCGTCTACGACGCCGGCAGCATCGTCTACGTCAACCGGCCGCGCAACGGCGCCGACCAGCTCGACCGCAACGACACGATGGTGAACCGGCTCCACGGCAGCAGCCGGCTGTGCAGCATCGACACCGTGACGATGATCGAGCCGGTCTCGGGCACGTTCACCGGCGTCGTCTTCCTCGGCGAGTTCGTGCCCTATCGGCGGATCAGGACGGGGTCGACGGATTGATCCCGGCATGCGGGGCCGCCGGATAGAGCGCGCGCGAGCGCGGGCCGGACCTCGCGGACCCGTCATCCTGATCGCGGCTCTCCTTGCCGGCGCCGCCGCGGCGCAGCCCGCGCGGGACGATGCCGAAGCCCAATCGGCCGGCGACGACAACAGGGTCGTCGTCACGGGCGATCCGGACCGGTGGCGGACGATCCGGGACATGGTGGCGGGCATCTCCGTCGAGACGAACGATCAGATCGCGCGATTCCCGGATCCCGTCTGCCCGGCGAGCTTCGGCTTCCCCGAAGCCTTCAACGCGTTCGTCGCCGACCGAGTCCGCGCGGTCGCCGGCGAGGCGGGCATCGCCGTCGCGCCCGCGGGGTGCCGTCCCAACCTTTTGGTCATCGCCGCCGGAGAGGGGCGCGATCTGCTCGCGGCGCTGCATCGGCGCCGCCCAACCTATTTCGCGGGGCTGGTTTTGCCGGAAATCCGGCGATTGAGCCGGGCCGCCGGGCCCGTGCGCAGCTGGCAGGTCGTCGAGATGCGCGGCCAAGACGGGCGGACCATGGAGAATGTGTCCTTCGTCCGGGGTCCCGACGGGAGGATGATGTACATCGGCGCCGCGCGGCAGCTGAGCACGGATGTGGCGTCGCGGCTGGAATTGCCCACGCGGCAGGATATCGTGCTGTCGGTCGTCATGTTCGATCTCGACGCGATCGAAGGCCTGACCCTGGCCCACGTCGCGGATCATGCGGCGATGCGCGCGCTCGCCCGAACCGAGCCGGGGGCGGAGACGCCGAGCGGACGAACCATCGTGACCTTGTTCAGGGACGTCCGCGCGGGGTTCGCGCCGGCCGAAGCGCTGACTCCCTTTGACCGGAGCTATTTGCGGGCCGTTTACGCCACCAACAACGGCGTCAGCGGCCGGCGGCAACGCGCGAGCATCGCCGGCGCGGTGACGCGCAGCCTGACCGACGGCGGGCGCGAGCGCCCGCGCCTCGCCAGGCCGGCCCGCCGGAGCCGGCTCAATAAGGCGGCGCGTCGAGGCCCTTCGGGCTCCTGGTAAAGATCTCGCAGCCGTCTTCGGTGATGCCGATGCTGTGCTCGAACTGGGCGGAGAGGCTGCGGTCGCGGGTGACTGCGGTCCAGCCGTCGTCGAGCACCTTGGAGGCGGCCTTGCCGATATTGATCATCGGCTCGATGGTGAAGAACATCCCGGGCACCAGTTCGGGGCCGGTGCCGGGGCGGCCGGCATGGACGACCTCGGGCGCGTCGTGGAAGACCCGGCCGAGGCCATGGCCGCAGAAATCGCGGACCACCGAGTAACGCTGCGCCTCGGCGTGGCTCTGGATGGCGTGGGCGACGTCGCCGAGGCGATTGCCGGGCCGGGCCTGCTCGATGCCGAGCATCAGGCATTCGTAGGTGACCTGGACCAGTTTCTTCGCCTTGATCGGCACGTCGCCGACCAGATACATGCGGCTGGTGTCGCCGTGCCAGCCGTCGAGGATCGGGGTGACGTCGATATTGACGATGTCGCCGTCCCTGAGCGCCCGCTCGCCCGGAATGCCGTGGCAGACGACGTGGTTGACCGATGTGCAGCAGCTCTTCGTATAGCCGCGATAGCCGAGCGTCGCCGGGACCGCGCCCGCGCCGAGCGTCATCTCGCGGACGATGTCGTCGATCTCCTGGGTCGTGACTCCCGGCACGACATGGGGAACGAGCGCGTCGAGGATCGAGGCGGCGAGGCGGCCGGCGGCGCGCATGCCGGCAAAGCCGTCGGGCCCGTGCAGCTTGATGGCGCCGTGGCGGCCGATGACGTCGGCCTCGCGATCGAGAATCTGGGTGTCCATGGGAGGAATATAAGGCAGTTCGCCGCGTTTTTCGACACTTGACTTGTTATGGCATGTGAGTTAAGTCACAACTTAACTCGACTGCGTGGGCGTTGCGACCTCTGAAGAAGTCGCAGGATCGAAAGATCCGGTTGAGGAGATTGTATTCGCCGCATTGCGGGGGCGGCGTCAGTCTTCTAGTGCCCGGAGGTCGAGATGGATCGGAACGAACGGTTTGCGCTGTTTATTCGCGAACTGAATGGGGCGGCACCTGCCGCCACGCTCGAGGAGGCCAGGACGTTGCTCGAAACCGTGCTCAACAGGATCGAGGATCTCCATTCCGGCGCGGACTTCAACCCATCGAACTGGCGCAACGATGGGCGCCTCTACCCGCCTCAGGATGACAGAGAAATCGTCTCGGGACTGGACGGCGTCCGGACATTCAAAACCGTGGGCCACTATGTCAGCTTTGCCGCCAATGGCGCGATACGGATCGTCGCCTTGCGGTCGGCCTTCGACGATAATCGTTTTGGATAAGCCCGGCTTGGATGGCGAGCGCTGCTCTTCGATGGCAAGCTGATGAATGCATTTGATCGCCTGGAAAAAGAAGTGCGCTCCGCATTTGCGGAGCGTTCTGACCTGTCGTTGAGAGCTGATCGTCCCAAGGCTCCGGACGGGCTTCATTTCATCGCCCTGGTTCGTGACGACGGCTTCGTTGTCGAGGTCGAATGGCAGCGCCATCGCGGCTTCGGGATCGTCGCCGGACGCGACCTCGTATTCGGAAGCGGCGTCGACGAAGTTTATGCAACCGCAGATGCCGCTTTTGCGCGTGTCCGGGACATCGTGGAAACGGGGCACGCAACGTCCGGCGGAGATGCTCTCGAATTAGGCGATCTCCGGAAGCTGTATAGGCTTCTCCAAAAGGATGTCGCTGCACGTATGGGGATCAGCAAGAGTGGCTTGGCACAGATGGAGCGCCCCGCCTCCCTTGCAACGATGCAAATCGAAACCTTGCGACGGCTTGTTGCCAGCCTGGGCGGCGAGTTAATATTGAACGCCCGCTTTCCTGAGGGAGGCGAGCGGAGAATCGCAGTCGATTGACCGGTAGGTGCCGCTTCGCAAATGCGCACGCAGCCGCTAGGGTTTTTCCATGACCCAGGAGCGGATCTGGACTGCGGGGCTGGTGGTGATCGGGGACGAGATATTGTCCGGCCGCACCCAGGACCGCAACGTCGCGCAGGTCGGCATCTGGCTCAACCTGCAGGGGATCAGGCTCGCCGAGGTGCGGGTCGTGCCCGACGATATGGAGCGGATCGCCGAGGCGGTGAACGCGTTGCGCGCGGCGAACGACTATCTGTTCACTACCGGCGGCATCGGGCCGACCCATGACGACATCACCGTCGATGCGATCGCCGCCGCGCTCGAAGTCGAGGTCGTCGTCCATCCCAAAGCGCGCGCCTTGCTCGAAGCCTATTACCAATCGCGCGGCGGCGTCACCGAGGCGCGGCTCAGGATGGCGCGGGTGCCGGAAGGCGCGGAGCTGATCGAGAACAGCCTGTCGGGCGCACCCGGAATCCGTCACGACAAGGTCTTCATTCTCGCCGGCGTGCCGCACATCGCGACCCTCATGCTGGAGGCGCTGTCCGGCCAGCTGGAGGGCGGCCGCCCCTTGCTGTCGCGGACGATCGGCTGCTGGGCGGCGGAGAGCGAGGTCGCCGGCCTGCTCGGCGAAACCGAGCGCGCCCATCCGGCCTGCCAGATCGGCTCCTATCCCTTCTTCAAGCAGGGCAAGGTCGGCGCCAATTTCGTGATCCGGAGCACCGAGGAGGGGGCGCTCGAGGCCTGCGCGTCGGACCTGATCGCGCGGCTCGAAGGCGCCGGGCGCGAGGTGGCGGGCGAAATTTGAGGGACAGGCCCCAGGGCGGCTCGCTTCGGCGTGTCCCGGCGGCAGGAGGGCGACGATGGATCGGATCTTCACCTGGTTTTCGAGCCGCATGTCGTGGCTGGTCGGGCAGCCGCCGGCCTTCGCACTCGCCTTCGGGCTGATCCTCGTCTGGGGCGTGACCGGTCCGATGTTCGATTATTCGGACACCTGGCAACTGGTCATCAACACGTCGACCACGATCGTCACCTTCCTGATGGTCTTCCTGATCCAGAACAGCACCAACCGCGACGCCGCGGCGATGCAGGCGAAGCTCGACGAGCTGCTTCGCGTCGTCCCCGCGGCGCGGCCCGAATTCATCGGCATCGAGCATCTGACCGACACCCAGATCGAAAAGATTCGCGCCGCCCTCGAAGCGGAGGCCAGGGACCGCGCCAGCGGCAAGGTCGAGCCGCACGAAACCGTCGAGCAGCTGCTCAAGAGGTTCTGAGGGCCATTTCTGCGCGTGGATGGCGCTGGAGCGGGTGAAGGGAATCGAACCCAGCGCGCGGCCCTTTTGGGCGGAGCGCTGCAAGGACTCGAGGGTTCGGGGAGCAGGTAGCGATGCCGGTCAATTCCCCGGCGGGCTGGAGCGGGTGAAGGGAATCGAACCCAGCGCGCGGCCCTTTTGGGCGGAGCGCTGCAAGGACTCGAGGGTCCGGGAGCAGGTAGCGATGCCGGTCAATTCCCCGGCGGGCTGGAGCGGGTGAAGGGAATCGAACCCTCGTCGTAAGCTTGGGAAGCTTCTGCTCTGCCATTGAGCTACACCCGCATCGCATTGAAATTTCGTCAGGAATTTTCATGCTGCTGGATTATTTTACACGCCGTTTTACAGACGTCGCGTTAATCCGCTTGCCGAGTGCCACAACGACGCGCGCCTGGTCAACATAGACACGCCGGATTGTCGCCACCTGCTCGGGAGACCAGCCCATGGTATCGGCAGCCTCCTGATCGGTGAGCCCGGCGAGGATAAGCCGGGTTGCGAACGTGCCGCGCACATCGTGAAGGTGCTTTTTGCGTGCCTCTCCTGTCTCGGGGTCGATATGGACGATGCCCGCCAGATCGCGGATGCGGTTGAAGCTGCCGCCAAAACCGTCGCCAGTCCAAGGGCGCCCATAGCTGTTGACGAGGACCGTCTCGACGCCCGGCTTCCGGTGACGCGCGCGAAGCTCCTTCAACAGGGCATTGAGCTCAGGAATCCGCGGGATCGTCGCGTAGCGGCGCTTACGCCGGCTGCTCTTCAGCGCCTTTTTGACGAGCGCAAACTTCTCGATATTCGCCCACATCAGGGTCACCAAGTCCTGTCGGCGGAGACCCGTAAGCGACGCCAGCCGCAAACCATCTGCGATATGTTCTTCGTTTTTCGCCACCTTGATGAACTTGGCGATGTCGTCCTCGGTCCAAACAATTTCGGCCCTATTGCCGCCGCGATAGAGGTTCGGAATACCCTTCGCCACGTTGATCAAGACAAGGCTCCTGAGCCGTCCGAAGTCGAGCAGTTCGCTCAACACCGTTACGCCGATATCGGCTGCTCGCGGCGTCTCGGCCCGGCTGTCCCGCCACGCAATCACCTTCGTGACCATGCGCGGGTCGTTCCAGACTGATCGCGGCGTGTTGCCCCACTTGGCCTCAATCGCTGCAAGCTGCGAACCCCACGTCCTGCGGGTTGTCGGCGCCAGCGCCTTCCATTCGGGACTGGCGCTTTCGAGGGTCATCCCGCGCCATTGGCGAATGAGGCCAGATAGCAAACTGCCATCGCGCGGCGCGATGCGGGCGCCCTGAGCTTCGATGATGGCCGTAGCTAGTTCGGCGGTAAGTCGCGGCCGGGTAGGGCTTTCGATGCAGGCGATTTGTGGGCCACCGCGCCAAGCATAGATGTACCAGCGCAGAGGGCGGCTTGGACGAGAAATACGGACGACATGGACGCCCTTGATCACAACCGTCCGGCCGCATCCCAGCGATCAAACTCGCTGAGCTGCTGATGGCTGGCTGCTCTCGTTTCACTGACCCGTATCGTTCCATCGGGCGCAACTTCGACCGACGCGACATCGACGCCGCAGGCTTTCGCGGCCGCGACGGTGCGCTCGATCTCGATTTTACGAGGGTAGCCCCGCGGCTTCATTCGGCGCTCCATATCGCCCAGAAGAGACGATTGGTGTCGATCGCTATGAAGCGGCCGTGGTCCTCCGCCTCATGAATGTCTCTCGCGATCCTCCACGAACCATCATCCTCGCGTAGAAAGTGACTGAACCGTCGGGCGGGATCGCCGGAAGCCAAGCGGCGCGGCGGTGGCGTTGTCAGCAAATCAAAATATGCGTGCTGAAGGCGCCATTCGTCTTCCGAAGCGGTCTCAGCCAATTGGGCGGCGCCGTCGATCAGGGCATCGTCGCCCTGTTTCGCTCGCTCATAGGCAAGAAGCTGCTGCCAAGAAAACAGGCGAACAGCCTCTCGGCTGCCCCTCTCTCTGCTCTGACCAATTGGAAGGGAGTTATCGAACTCGGCAATGTCCGGGATGTCGGGAATTTCGATCTGGCCGTGAATGGAGAATTCCTGACGACAGGCGAGGACGTGCCCGTAGAGCTCCGCATTCGCCCGCGTGACACCGCGCTCGGACATCCAATCCATCGCAGCATGAAAATTGTCGGCGAGGGTGCGCATGAATGCGGCGCTGGCTCCAGCGCGCATCATCTCCATCAGGACGGCTGCCAAGTTGACCTCAGTCCGAGCGAAGAGGCGATGCTGCCCCTTGCCGCCGCCGCCCTCCGCCGGCCGAAGCATCCCTTCACGCGTCCAGTAGACGAGGGTTGATGGGTCTAGGCCGGCTAGCTGACCGAGCTGCTTGCGGCTGAAAAGTGTGTTCATGAGCTTCATGAAGCCACGTATAAGAACTTTCTTCCTATTGACAAGAACAATGTTCAATCTATCTCATCTCCTCATTCGAGGAGATAAGCCCTGTCACGCCGAAATCTCGCCGACCTCCCTCGGCCCCCTAGGCAGTACCGCCTCAACCAGTTCGACTGGTTCGAGACAATGGCGTTTGCGCGTGCAGAGGATCGGGAACGCGTGAGACGCGTCCGTCTCACCGTCAAGGCTGGCGAGAGCGCTCCCCGGAAGGTTCGACGCCTCCTGAAAAAGCTCGAAAAGGCTGAAGCCAACGGCAAGGTGCCGAAAACACTGGCCTCCTCGATACACATGCGCCGGCTGAGAAACCGTGTCGTCGGACAGATCCTCGCGCTGATAGAACGCGCTAGCTTTGGGCGGGTGGCGCGCTTTGATGGCGTACCGCGAGGATGGGAGTTCACTCCGGATGAACTGGAGGACAAGGAACCTCGCAAGCTCATGGCGACGGTGCGCAAGGGCCTCTACGAGGCCGGCGCGAAGAACGCCGACGGCTGGCTCATCGCCTTTATCCACGGCGAGTACGAGCCAGAAAGCGGCATTTACCGGGTGCATTATCACGGCGTCGCCACGGGCGGGATGATCGACGTCTTGCGTGCCCTGAAGGCTCTGCCGAAGTACAAGAACCGAGCCGAACCAGATGGCAGCCCCGATCCTGTGAAATGTCGGCTCAGGGTATCGCGCAAGCCCATCAGTAACCTGCCGTATCGGGTCGCCTACATCTTGAAATCTTATTTTACGTGCCGCCGCGTTGGGCCTGTTGGCCCGGACGGCAAGGTTAAACGTGCGCGCCGATCTCAGCGCATTCCCGAGCCCCAACACTCAGGGCTGCTCGCGTGGCTCGACCAGTGGCGGCTACAAGACATGGCCCTCATAATGAAGCTCTCCGTGACCTCGAACGGCTTCAGGCTGTCAAAGTCGAATAATGAGAAGGGGACCGATGAAATCGTCACGACGTTACGCATTTAATAAGGCAAAAACTTAATTGCCTATGCAATAACGCGTACACTTTAGAGTGTGCGAGAGTGGGTATCTATTGCCTCTCACATATCATTTTAATGCAAGGATCGACAAATGTACGGCATATCACAACCAATAATTTCACAACACTGCGTGGGCAGCATTCCGGACCCCCTGTCGTCGGTAAAAGCCGCCAGTCCCGGCCTCTCGATCGCGTCGTTTGTCACTGTCGCGCTGCTGAGGAAATCGAGGAATTCGAGGATCTCAGACGCGAGCTCGAAGGGAACGCGCAATGGCTAAAAGGAGCACAGGGACCTCGTCGAACTCCTCGAAATCCTCGATTTCCTCGCTCCGCAAGAAGTGGCTGACGGTGCGCCTGAGCAACGACAAGCGCTACCGGATACGCGGCGAAACGGCGTTGAACGGCGACCGCATGGTGCGCATCAAACATGACGGTCGCACCGTTCATGTACCCTATGCCGCTTTCGCGGGCGGCGGAGATGCGAGCAAACGTCTCACCGAAGCTGGCATCGTCGTTATCAAGGGCTGGAATGATATCCGCGACGCGGTAGACCAGCTGCGCGACTTTCCGATCTCACCGCTGATTTCGAAGGTGGGCTGGACGAACGGCTATTTCGCGCTGCCCTCCGGCGAGGTCTTTTCGCCGCCGGGACAGAAAAAGGGTATCGCCCTTTTCCTTCCCGATCCGGCGAAGGTCGCCAAGGCCGGCGAACAGCGGCTTTGGTTCCGCGATGTCGCGCGGCCGCTCGCCAAGCAACGACTTGCCGCGTTCGTGCTGATGATCGCGTTCGCTCCACCGCTCCTGGAATTGACCAATCGGGGCGCGAACTTCGGCTTCGAGATCGTGAGTGAGCCTGGCGTCGGAAAAAGCACCTTGCTGCAATTGATGGCATCGGCCGTTGGCGATGGCTTGGGGATAGAAGGCACTCCGTATTGGATGACGTGCAGCGCCACGGCCAACGGGCTGGAGCAGGCGCTGGCTCAGCATCGCGACATGCCGCTGGTACTTGAAGAGGCGGCGCTCTATGCGGCGGACGGCTCGAGAGCGACCCGCGGCAATGCCTTTCGGGAACTGGTGTTCAGGCTTGCCGACGGGGGCTCTAAGGCACGTTTCAACTCGCCGCGTCAGGTGCCCAACCGTGCGGTCTATGTGATGTCGAGCAACACATCGCTCGCCACATTGCTTCACGGCGAAGACGCGGCCGTCGCCGACGCCGCCGCGGATCGCCTCATCACCCTTAAGATCACCGCCGATCGATCGCATGGCACATTCGACAAGATCCCAGCTGAACATGCCGATGCCGGAGCCTTCGCCGAGGCGTTGAAGGCCGGAGCCAGGGAAAATCACGGGCACGCATTTGCGCGCTATGTGCGCGGACTGGTCAAGCATCGTGCCGCCGACCACAAAGCGCTGCGCCGGCGGATCGAAAAGGACGTGGCGAAGTTCCGGCGTCACGTCGGCGTCGATCGAAACGATGGGTCCGCAGCGCGCGTGGCTGACGCGTTCGGCCTCGTCCTCGCAGCCGGACGCCTCGCTCAGAGCTACGGAGCGCTGCCCAAGCGATTTAGATGCGTCGGGGCAGCCACAGAGGCCTACCGGCTATATCGTTCGCACTCACGCCCGCTGCCCCCATGCAGGGAACGCTTAGAGGCTCTTCTGAACCATCCTCGCGCCATCGACCTGGACACGACCAAGATGACGAGGATGAGCGACAAAAAGCTCGGCAAGGTCGCGGTGTTCGTCAGGACTAATCGACGGCGCGAGCGGGAGTTCTTGTTAACGGAGAAGGCGCTCGTTCGAATCTGCCCGGATTGGCGATTCCTTAAGCATCAGCCGGAGGTCCAGACACTTTGGCACCGGGACAAGTCTCGGAACACCCAGCGGCGCCGGGTTCGGAAAAACAAGCCCGATTGGCTATTCCGCTTTGTCCTACCGGAGGATGACGAGGATTAAAGCGTCCGAGGTGGCGAAACCCGGCACCAATTCCGCAGCCGACCGGCTCGCAGTGTGCCCGTGCTCATGCCCGGAACGCCTGACCTTCAGCGCCCTGCGCCCCCGGCGCGGCGGGTGGATGCTAGGTGGTGACCAGTTCAGCTAGCTTGGCCGCGACATCTGTCATCGGCATTTCTGCTGTATCTAAGCCGTTCCGCGAGGCGAGCATAGGGCTGACTTCGCGGAGGGCGTCGTAGGTGGTGTTATGGATGATGGGAACAAGTTGATCGCGCTGCAGGAGCACCGAGAGCTCCTTGTCTGCGACGCCCCCTGACGGAAGGCGCTCCAGCAGCGAGGGAGTCACCAGCACGATCCCAATCCGCGACTTCGCTAGCCCCTTGTCGATAGCGCGGAGAAACGGCTCGCCAAGTCCGATGTCATTCTCGCTGAACCAGACCGACACCCCCTGCCCTACGAGAAGGTCGTTCAGCACCTTGGCGGATCCATGCCGGTCGTCCCATGCGTGGCACAAAAAGATGTGCAGAAGGTCGGGTAGCGGCGCTCGTCTTTCTACGGTTTCGCGGATCGGGGTAAGCGCCCGCACTTCTTCCGGCGTGTAGAACTGAGTCGAGCCACCTCCTGACCAGCGTGGCTTTGCGGTGCGACGAGACCCGCCACTACTACTCCGACTGCCCCCACTGTTTCCCGACGATGAGTAAGACGGTGTGTAGGAGGGGGTATAAGACGGGGTGTAAGATGACCTAAAGCCGCGATAGCGGGGCCCGCACACCGGGCAGTCCGCTCCTCCGCCCCGTATATGGCCCCTTACTGGTGCTGTGCATCTAGCCATGCGACTAAGCTAGCACGAAACGGGAACATCGGAAAGGGGTGAGCGGCCGTCCGCTTTCGGGTGCTGTCGATACAGGCCCGGACGGATCTAGCTACCGGCGTATCGACGGATTGACGCGCACGCTGCCTAAGATCATGGTTTCGCCGCATGAGATCGGCGAGCGGCGAAAGCGCTGGGCCCGGTCGGGACAGTAACAGGGGACGCCAATGACGCCGGATAACCAGCCGCCAAGCCCGCCACCCGAACCGCCTCCTGAGCCTCAGCCGGAGCGGTACGAGCCTCCTTCAGACGATCATGGTATTTTGGAAAAAGGCCTCTAGCAAACAGCGGAAATCACTAGAACCAAAGCGAGCACAAACGGGGCCGCAGCCCCCAAAATAATACCTGCCTTGATCCACCGCGCCTTACTCTCATTTGCCTCGATGCTCCGATTGATGCGGTTTTGATGGTGGAACGTGATATAGGCGAGCATCCTCGCCAGCTCACTGTCGCCGCCGCCTATAGGGCCTTTGACAAGCCACATGGCCGGATCGCTGCCAGCAGCCCCGTACTTGTTTGCCAGCAGAGAGATTACAAAACAGATTGCGCCGATAGCGAATGCGGCGCCTGAAAGACCGAATGCGACTGCAAGCACCTTGAGACTGCTGCTCGTGTATACCGCCCCCGCGGCGCCAACGAGCGCCAGCGTAAGAGTAATATAACCAGTGAAAAGGGTGTAGGCCTTCTGCTCGAATCCTTTCTTTGTGTCGAGAATGTCCGCTAGGCGGATCGCGGCCTGCTCATAAGCCTCCCGGCAAATAGGAAGGCTAATCTTGGCATCCTTGATTTCATCGAGCGTCATCATGTGGAACTGTCCCTTGCTTTCGGCCAAATGCCCGCGTTCCACTCAACAATCTACGGGGCCCCTTCAATCCTCTGTATCAGATTCCGCACGGTCGAGGGATGCCAGCTTCCGCCCCGCGCCGTCACGATGCCCCGGGCGTTCAGCTCCATCGCGATCGCTGGTAGCGACACCAGCCCCGCGGCTCGTATGTCGGCGATGATCGGGGCATAATCGGCAGCGCGACCGGCGGCGTTCGCCCGGACAGCCCTTATTGCCGCCCCGTTTCCCTTTGCGGCCCTGAGGAGCGCCGCAGCGCCGTTCGGGTTGCCGAGACGAGTGCCACGCGCCTTAGCCGCCGCAAGCGCCTCACGCGTCCGCTTCGAAATGGCCTTACGTTCGGCTTGTGCCACGGCGGCCATAATGTGAACAGTCAGCTCGTTAGCCTCAGGCATATCGGCCGCGACAAAGCCAGTCCCACTCTCTTGCAGCGCAGTGAGGAAAGCAATGTTGCGGGAAAGACGATCCAGCTTCGCAACCACCAGCACCGCCCCGGTGACCTTGGCTCGGTGCAGCGCTGCGGAAAGCTCTGGTCGATCGTTGCGCTTGCCGCTTTCGATTTCGGTGAACTCCGCCACGATCTGCCAGCCGCGCATTTGACACAAGGCCGAAACCGCTTCCCGCTGGGCCTCTAATCCAAGGCCGGAACGGCCCTGTCCCTCGGTTGAAACGCGATAGTAAGCAACAATTCGGCTCATTCTCGCTTCCTTACACATCTGCCTAACGAACGTTAGTCAGATTTGTAAATTCAGTCAAGAGAGCTCGTTGAGATAGCAGCGCCTCTGTTTCGGCCGCTACAGCCGCAACGCCGTTCATCTGACGCCGTCTTCGACACACCTCGCTAGAACCGGTGCAGCTCGCAAATTCTACTGAGATCGCCCAACTTCAGGACCAAGGGTTCATGCGCTTTCCCGGTGGCGGCGCTCGCGGTGCCTGCTTCAAGCTGGAGGTCCACGTTCTCGACCGCGAATGCACCCTTTTTGCCGAGGACAATCCGACATTCGTCTTGTCGAGCGTAGTCCTCAGATTTCATGAAAGCGATCCGCTCGGGCAGCGCCCAATCTATCACAGGCACGGTCTCGAGCTTTCGATATTCGACCGCGCCATGATAAATCTGCTGATCCAGTTTCGAGCGCAATCGGACATGGGATCGAATGCGGCTGAGAAGGCGGACCGGGTCCTTGATTTCAACGCAGAAGGGACTGTGGAATTCCGCAGCCAATTCCTTGGTCAGTGATCCACTGACGCAGTAGACGAAAATGTCCTCCGCCTTCGCGGCCGACGTGAACCGATATCCAGGTAGCTGAACGACTTCCCCGCTTTCCTTCGTAATCTCCAGAATTGGGCCAGGAGCGTATTGGAGCTTTCCGTCGCTAGCGTCGCCACGAACGCCGCCATCCTCCATCTCCCGAAACGCGGCGAGCGGTTTCAGCCATATTTCTCCTCGTTCGATCAACGCGACGGCGTGGGCTTCCTCGGTCAAGTATTTGAAGATCGAAGTCACCAGGGCCGGATGTCCGCGTCACGCTCAGCGTACGAAACCACCTTCTCGTACCGATCGGCGAGCTGCCCGTTGTGGATGCTCCGAAGGATTCGGACGGCATCCGGAATATCGAGATAGTGCGCAGACCAGAGCCCGTCACTTCGCAGGCCGCCGCGCAGCATGAGCCCGCTGAGACCGCCCCGCGTCATGTTGAACACAGGCCCGCCGCTCATACCTGTGACGCTTGTAAATTCGATACCCTCCCACTGGCCGATGCAGATGCGGAGGGTCGGGTCAAACTCGCTCGGGCCATCGTCTTCAAAGCCGAGTGATGCAAAGACTGGCGCAATGTGGCCGTCTAGGATCGTGCTTTTCTCTTTCAGGGCTCCGTAGATCACAAGGGCATCGCCTTGCTCCGCACGGCTCATTGAGGGCTCGTCCAGATTGAAGATTGCGTCACCGAACCAAGCTGCGTCGATATGATCGGCAAACTCGATAATCTGCAAATCGCCTAGATCGGTTTCAACGGCGGCTCCGTAGGTTTGCCCAGCATGATAAACTGCCTTCAAGCCCGCGATATTTCGGCCCAGCCGGTTGTTCAAAATGCAAAGCTGGTTCCACCTGAAATCCCGAGCGACGTGTCGGGCGGTGAGGGCATATGGCTTACCCTCGAACACCACGACGAATGCCGTTCCGCCATGTGTGCCGATTGGCCATTCCGTGACCTCGGTTTCAAACATCACGAAGCGGGTGGCCTCTTTGAGGCGTTCAAACCGTGCCACCGTTTCGGGATCGACCCGGTTCATGAGACCCCGCTCCAGACCACCGCCCCCGCAAAAAAGATCGATAAGCCAAGCAGCACCGCCGCGAACACTCGCTCGCCCCTACTCATGGGTTGGTCAGCTGGGTGCGGACAGCGGCTCATTTCCCGCTTCGCGCCCTAGTTCACTAGATGCTTGATGCAGACATAGAACATCAACCCCATTGCCGGAAGCGCTGCGACGATGGAGGCCAGAAAAGAAATGCCCCAAACGACGCCGATAGCTTTGCCGCCTTTGGCTTCTTCGAGCGTGCCGCGCATTCCACGATAGGTCGTGATCCCCACGCTAAAAATCTCATGCAGGACAAAAATCGAAAGAGAGACGGTTATCGACAGCGTCGCAGCGCTAAGCTGCTGATCTGAGAACCGGCCGCTGAGCAAGGACAGCGCGGTGAAGTAGGCGGCGTACCCGCCAGCGATTATCGCTGTCGTGTATTTTTGGGCTCCTTCGTAAAAGGCCCCAATCGCCTCCTTATGGGCGTCAGCCCAGACTTTGGCCCGCGCCTCCTCGTCCGGCAAAGCATCCAATGCCGCCTGCAAGCCAAGGTCTATTTTCCCGATTAGGAGCGTCATGTCCGCGACCAAATCGGTCAGCGCAGTTTCGCGATCGACCGGCTGGACGGGACCAATGGTCATCTTGATGCGGTCATCGTCGCTCATGTGCCATGCAGCCTTGATGATGGGGGACGAGGATGGAGTTGAACCAACATCTCTCCAAGGGTAGTCTGCAATGGCCAAACCACAGACCAACTCAGTGCCTCAGAGCGCTCTATCCCTTGAGCTACCCGTCCAAGTTGCTGAGGCCAGTGTACCCTCGGGCGGCCCGAGCCGCCAAGCTCTTTTATATTCAAATAGAATGGGTTCTGAGCGCATGTCTACGATGCATTGTGTTATTCAAAATACTGGCGTGAATAATATCAGCCTAGGAATCCTACGTTATGCGACCGCCATTAATTGCGATGGAAAAGGCTGCGCGAGCGAGCAGGCGCTGTCCGTGTCTGCGTCCAGCCAGGTATCGTAGTCCTCTGGCTGGAGTATGACCGGCATGGCTTTGCTGTGCAGCGGTTTGACAAGAGGATTGGGTTCGCAGGTCAGGAAGGCGAAGGCGACGCCAGTGAGCAGCTCGCCCTTGTGGTCCACCGTGTAGGATCGCCAGATCCCTGCAAAGGCTGCAACGTCGCTTGAAGGTAGATTGAACCACCAACATGCGGGGCGGCCATCACCACCCATGCCGGGCTTGGGTTCGGCGAACGAGGTGAAGGGGACCAAGCACCTGTTGACCGGGTTGCTCAGTGCCGAGCGCCAATGCCCGCTAGTGAGGTTGCGGACGTTCGTGACCCAAGTGAGCTTACGGCCCCCGGTCGGCGTTTTGATTGAGGCCGGGACGCCCCAAGGCAGAGCGTCCAGAACACGCTCGCCTTCCTGCTTACGGACGACAAACCCTAGCCGCATGGTGGTCCGGCTGCTCGGATACCTGTCGCCCTCGAGCATCTCGCCTCCAATGAGGTCTCGCGCCTCGAAAATGAGCGAGAGGTTCTCCTTCGTTTTCACCTGGCGGAAGCGATTGCACATCGGGGGCTGGTATCAGTGAACGGTGCCCTCTGTCACCGGCTTGGTGATGATGCCACGCTAATGCTCCACAGTCTCCTTATGGCCTTCCTCGGCCTGCTGCCACGTCGGATAGGCATCAACGTACCAGCTCTCGTTCGCTAGACCCGCCGTCGTCTGAAATACGACCGGCTCATCCTCGTCACCATCGGACTGGTCAAACCCAACGAAGATCGTCTTCACCTTAAAACCGTTCTCGCACGGCTCCGTGATGGCGACCGTCTTGGCCTCATCCGACATGGCCGCGAACGCGGCATGGTCGCTGACTATCGGGCTGCGCTGATCGTCCAGAATGTAGCTCGCGTCGTACCGCCTTCCCACGGTGCCTGCTTAGGCGCGTCCTGAATGTCTTCCTGCATGACGAGGGCGAAGGGCTCTGCGGTGTCGGACATTGGGACCTCCAAAACGAATCATCGGTTGCCGCTATAGCGTTTGTTCTTGTTTTGATCCACGCTAAGCGGAACGCCTGAGTCGAGTTGGAATGAAGCCGCCACCCCTGACGTTGCTGGAGGAGCACCTTGTCCGGAAGGCGTTGGCTGCGCTTGCCGAGATAGCAGACGAGTGCGGCAAGCTGCCGCATCGCAAGACCCTGAGCCTCCGCTTCCTGCTCATGTTCACGTTCGTTGCGGCCGGTGCGGACCCGAAGAGGAAATGGATTTGGGATAGCTTCTGGACGAACGCCACGCAGCCCTTGGACGAGGTTGAGCATAAGCAGTCTATGGACAGCTATGTGCGCAGCCGAGACGCTCGTTCGGCCCTGAGCCGCATGTGTGAGGAGCTAGGCTATCCGCCGGACGTGGACTTTATGAAGCACCTCGCCCGGATCAAAGCTATCGACCAATGGGAGGAACATCAGCGCCTGTTGGGGCGCCCCGTGGATAGCGACAACCTGTTGCCCTAGGCTCCCATCAGGTGGAAACTAGGTGTTCGATCAGGCTATGGGCCAGGGAAATTGCAGGGCGATCAGACATGGCGATTAAGGGTCTGGACGAGATGATGCGGAAATTGAAAGAGCTGGAGAAGGCGACCGCAGCGCTGGACGGTGACATTGCAAACGTTGCCTTCAATCCTCACGACCCCCAAAGCATTGAGATTGCCATTCAACAAATGGAGACGGCAATCGACGAGCGTGTAAGCGGTTATCGCAATAATGACATGGTGGAGGGGCTCGTTGAGGAAATGAAGGAGCGCTATCGACAGGCGATCCTTGAGCGTGCTGCCTCGGCCCGCATCGATGGAGAATCTGGATCGTGACGGTGAAAACTGCATTGCGCGAATTGAACAACGCGGTTCTGGATTTGCAGTCTGCGGACTACAATACGTTCGAGCGGCCGCTTGAGCGGATGGCCTCGGCATTGAATGCCGAGGACCTAAAGCCGATCAGCGACGAGCTTAGATCGAAGGCAGACTTCGATGCATTCCTCGCAGAGGCGAACGCCGGCGGAAGCATGATGGGGAGTGCTCGGCTCAACTGGCCTTCTAACCGCGAGGAGGAGCTTGGTCTGGTAATCCACCTCATCGACCGGGCTGCGAAAGATCCTCACTGGTTCCTCAACCTCGCCCACACCTACTATTATAGCGGCCGCAAGATCGTCGGCGACATTCGCAAGATCACCTCCTCAGTTATCATTCCCTTTAGCCGGGATTTCGCTACTCACGCGGAGATACTAGTGCCCACTCTGCCGGTCACAGAGAAAGAACCCACTGATCTGAATCGCGTATTCATCGTGCACGGTCACGATGAAGCCCCGCGTGAGACCGTCGCGAGATTTATCGGCAAGATCGGGTTCGACCCCATAATCCTGCACGAGCAGGCAAATCGCGGCATGACGATCGCTGAGAAGTTGATTGCAAATGCCAACGTGGGCTTTGCGGTTGTCCTCCTTACCCCGGACGATTTCGGCCGGGCGAAAAACGATGATGCGGAGAAGCCGCGCGCCCGCCAGAATGTGATCCTGGAACTAGGCTATTTCATTGGCCGCTTGGGCCGGGATCGCGTTTGCGCGCTCCTGAAAGGGGACGTTGAAATTCCCTCTGACTACATGGGCGTCGTGTACACTCGGTACGACGACGGCGGCGGCTGGCGGCAAGACCTCGCGCGTGAGCTAAATAGCGCTGGATACCAAATCGACTGGAACAAGGTGATGAAGTAGCGCTTTGGCGCAATCCCTCGTCGATGCTGGCCTCCTAGGCAGGGAAATCGACCTTCGGGAATTTCGCCTGCACTCGCTCAAGTGCATCGCGCATGTCGTCCATGGGGAGGTTGCTCGCGACGAGTTGGAAATTGGTTGTCCAGTTGAAAGGCGGATCGTCGTCGGTTTGCCAGATCGGATTGAAGCGATGGACGCCACGATTGGACTTGTCGAACTTGCGCGCCTCAGCGGCGAGCTCAGCTTCCACTTTCTTTCGGGTCTCTCCCATGACCGCGCCTAACTAGGGTCTTTCGAGTCGGGTTCCGAAAGGAGCTTGCGGCCCTCGTCCGCGAGCTTGGATAGGCGCGCTAGTCGCTTCACCGCCGTAATTGAGGTTGAACGGCGCAGCGCATAACCGATTGGCTTGGCGATCCGGTGGAGGAAGATGACAGCCAAGAGGAACGCGACTGAGGCGATCAATCCGCTCACAGCGGTTATCAACGAGATCATAGCCAAACTCCAACGGCCGCCCTCGAATGGGCGGAAAGGGCTCCGGCGGTGAGCGCCTCGTTGTCGTTGGCACGGCCAGTAACCATCGAATTCTCCTCCGGTGTAACCGTGGTAGAGCCGATGGCCTTGGCTGAGTGCGCTTTTAGCGTTGAATCGTGATTCGCGAAAGGGAAACCGGATGAATTACGGGGTGATTTTGGCGGCAGGGTTACTGGCGGTCGGGGCCGCACCTGCCAATGCGAAGCCTGGTCCTGCTCGTACAGCCGAGCGTTGCTCAAATTGGATCGGGTGGGATGCCGACAACCAAAGAGACATTTGTGGGCCGCCCATCCGGCCCCTGACCAACGCGGACATTCAGGCATTTCAAGCGCGCTGGCGAGGTGCGCTAATCCGGGCTGCTCAAGCGGAGTATCGCTTTGGCTGTGGCGGGGGATCGCGGACGGATTGGATGGGTGCGCAGGACTATGTCGATCAGGGCATGAGGACCGATCCACTCTTTCGTCGCCTGTCCACTAGGCAGCAGCATGTGATGAGCGACTGGCGAGTGTCGGTGCGGATGCAGGAAATGGGTCGGCAACGGCGATTGGCCGGGCGCATGTGCCCTCGCTAGGCGCAGGAATCAGACGACTACGTCCCCGGGAAGAGCGGCGAGTACCGAGGCAAACAGGACCTTGGGATTCACCTCCATCGCCCGCGCTATGGCAATAAATTCCAGCACATCGAGCCGGCGCTCGAGCAGTTCAATCTTGTTCACGAACGACGGATGTTTGCCGAGCCGCCTGGCTAGCTCGCGCTGCGATAAGCCTCGCGATACGCGAACGCCTATTATCGCCTCGATGGCCGATCGATAGTCGGGTGAAACCACCCATCCTCGCTGCATCGATGCGCCGCCCCCGGATTGCTCTCCGGAAAGATCCAGTATAGCCCAAAGCAGCTGTCCCCATTATGGGGACGGTCTGTGCGAACGAATTGAGGAAGGATCGTTTGGGTCGGCCTGCAACTTTCGGGACGCCTGGGCTGGTCGCGATGGCGATCATTCTCAGTGTCGTCGAGATGACCGCGGCGTTCGGTCAGCCGGCTTCCCCGCAGCCGTTTGCTTCTCAACAGCCAGAGTGGGAACGCTTGTTCGCTGCCTCGCCTCAAAGAGAACTGAGGCGGGAGTGGGATAGCTGCGTCGGCAACGTGGCCGAACTGATCATCGCGCAAGGGGGCACACTTGATCAGGTTCAGCAGCTCGCATTCGGTGGGTGTGCGGACGAGCAATCGCGGTTGACCGGCGCGATGGTGAGGGAGTTTGGCTACGAGCGCGGCGATCGTGCCGTGCGGAACGCCAGAGCCGCCAGGCTTGATGCGTATAGGCAGCGTCTCGCAGCGCGAACCTCCGCACAGACATCGCAGAATGTCGTCGCGCGAACGCGGTCCGGCTGGGATATCATTCGGCTAGGACCAAACAGCTGTGGGGCGAGGTTGCTCTATCGGTCGCCCTTCGAGCAAAGCTTCGCATATCTTCGGCGAGATTTGGATGGCGACGCCCTAATCTTGGGCCGATGGGGTCTGTCACAGCAGGCGATGCAAAGGAACCCGGGAGGGGTCCGGGTTAGCATCCCGCTCACTAGGTATGTCAATTATGGAGGGGCTCCGATTGGCTCAGTGGAATTCGTGACCATGAGCCAAGATGATACCTTTGGGTACGTGGCAACGTTATCCCCGGATCTCTGGATTATGATAGGGAATGCCGACGCGATCCAGTTTGGAGGTGCGTATGCTGGGTACACCTTTCATGTTACCGGGATAGCGGACGCCTGGACGGCCCTCCTGCAGTGTGCATCCAATTAGGCAGAATTCCCCAACGGATCCTCCGCCAGTATATTCAAAGTCGAAAGTTGCACCCTGTCATGAGCGGCGAATGAGGGCGTAGGTGCTTTCCGCTGCGATCCAATGGCGACGCCTGCTGGCTTGACCGAGCCCGACACCGTTGATGGCAAGCCATTTCAGACCCTCGCTGTCGAATAGCAGCAGCCTCTCGCCAGCAACGCCACAGATCACTGTATAGTGGTCGAGAGCGCCACCTAGGTAGACCAGCACCGGCCGACGTCGCTCGATCGCGGTGGCAACCGATTTGAGCGCTTGCCTGCGGTTGGAACCCGCCTCACCCGTGATTACCTTCCGCAGCCCGAAACTCACGCCAAAGCGATGCTCAACATGCTTTCCGACAGCCTCGGCCAGCCCTAACCAGATGTCCTCCTCCATTCCCACGCCGAGGACATTTTCCAGCAATCCCTTGTGGCCCAGGTGGCCGACTGCAGCGATGAAGAGACGCTTTCTTTGTGCCGGGGCGAGGCGGTGGGGGTAAAGACCCAGCTGCACGGCGTTCAGGATCGAATAGAGGCCGCACAGCCGGGACAGGCTGCCCTGGGAGAATGGCTCGTATTCGGCGGCGCCCGGAATGAGCTTGGGCACCGTCACTACACCGAAGCCAGCACGACCCTCAGCGTGCTCATGGTTGCTTCGGGATTGGCTGGAGCGAGCGATCCATAAGCAAGGTCGATCGCTCCCAAAACCTCGAAAGGCTGGGTCATAAATTTTCTCGCGATGTTGAGGAATAAGCGCGTTACTGCGCCCCCTCTAGTATAGCACGCGCCGCGAAAAAATGAAAGAATACAAGGAAATAGCTCGTTTTACGGCAAACTTTCGCGCAAAGATCGGATGGATTGCACGGCTGCCTACGGTACCTATGGCTAGCGATATCACGCCTGCGATTGCGCCCGGCCGGCTCGCGATTCCTGTCGAGAAACGCTACTTGCGTGTCATGACCGAAGACGAACGAAACACGATGCGAGCAGAGTTTTTACGCGAAGCGGCTGCCGGCATCATCGGGCAGCCATGGCACTGGTTCAGCTACCACATGTGCTTTCTCCCGCCTCACCCCTTAGTTCGAAGCATTGTCGAGGCCTGCATCGATTGCGAGGCAAAGCTGCCAGGCCTTGGGAGACAGCTGATCCGCGACATCGGTCTCATCGGCGGAATCGATCATCACGAACCCCATTACGATCAGTTGATGCAGAAGCTCGCCGAGATACTGGTGCTGAGGCAGCTGCTCGCGCTACCCTGGCCTGAGGGTACCACGTTCGAACACGAGCCCGCCGTGTCCGCCGATGGAAAACGTCCCGAGCTCAAGGTGGACACCCCTGGCCAGACCTACTTGTTCGAAGTGAAAGCGCCCTCACTTTTGGCTCATCAGCGCCAGCGAGGCGCGAACGATGTGCAGGCACCGGTGAGGGTGTTCCCCCGCGAGTTGCTCGACCGGGTCGCAGGAGAAGGAGGGCTGACGCTACCGCGCGACAATCCGGTGAAGGATTTCCTTATCGACACTGAGGCGAAGTTCGCGCCGTTCAAGGCAGGGGGGCCGGTCATCGCGGTCCTTGTCATTGTCTGGGACGATTTCATCTACGAGCCGATCACCGTGCTGACCCAAGAACGTTGCGGGTTGCTGACTGACAATAGCTATCACCAGACCGAGGGGGGACAGGCGGTCACCTTCCCGAGCATCGATGCAGTCGTGCTCGTTCGCCACCTCATGTATTTCAAGATGGCAGCTGCCGACGAGCCACTCCTGGAACGTGGACACGCTCTGGATTTTGGCGACGACGGTGCCTTACCGAATGTGGTCATCCCAGCACCCGGCGGGCAGCAGTTGCCCGCTTTCATCCAGAAGGGGCTGCGCGCCTTGCCGCTGGACGATCCGATGCTCGCCCGCGCAGCCGAATATCGTCCCGTCGAAATGGTGTTCTGGACCAATATCGACCGGTCAAAAGATGAAGAGCCGGCGTTGCCAGCTGGCTGATGCTCCTGCCGGACTTGGTTACGTTGTCGGCGAAAATCGCTCTGAGTGTCTAAGCGTGACTGGTCCGCTCCGGGCAGCCAGTTGACAGATCATCTACTCAGGCAGAGTTTACTTTGACTTGGCACGTTTTGTGACGAGTCGTGTGCGGAGCGACTCCGCGAAGCGAGGTGATCCCATGAAGAAGGCGGCTACGAAGAAGTTCGTGAAAGTGGCAGTCCGTTCGAAAAGCGAAGGGACCCGGGCGAAGGCGACCAACGGGTCAAATATGAACTGCTGAGGAGATCTGAACGTTCTTTAACGCGGGGGGCCTGTCGATTTACAGGCTTCCCGCGTGCATCATTCTAAGCAACGCAGCATCGGAGAAGCGCGTGGGTGTGATTCGCACCATTGGCAACTATGAGCTCCTTGTTGAGCCAGGCGAGCCATGCGGAATCTCTCTCGAAGAGTCACTTGCCGCGAGAGTCGGAAGCGAACGAGGGCTGAGCAAGGCAGCGCTGATGAGGCTTCTCGCATCCGGGGACGATTATTACCCCATATCCCTCTTTTGGGAGATGCTGGATAGCTGCAATCTATCATGTCCGTTCTGCTACATAGTTGGACATTCCTTCAACAAGGTGGTGCGCTTCCCAGATGTTCATCAACATCTGGCCAAGCTGGTGGAGGCGGGGGTTCTATTTTGCACATTGACTGGCGGTGAAGCCACAATTCACCCGGACTTTGCCGAGATTTACGAGTTTCTTAAAGAGAGAGGGGTCGTAGTCGAGGTTTATACTAATGGCGCGGCAATCACTGATGATATTATCACGCTTTTCCAACGGCTTCCGCCGGTGGCTGTGGAAGTCTCGATATATACGCTCCAGAATAGGCGGTTCCGCGAAATCTACGGGTTTCGAGGTGACTTCGGTGCAACGCGTGTGCTGGAGAACGTTATCCGCCTTCGAGACGCCGGGGTTAACGTTGTTTGTAAGACCTTCCTGACTACGGTCACCTCTGCGGACATAGATGAGGTGCGTGCATGGTGCGCGGAGCAGGGCGTCGAACATTACTCATCATCCGAGATTACTATGGCCTACGATGGGACGGCACTGAATGAGTATGCGGTTCCCGCCAACCCATCCAACGCGCGATCTGCGACGGGTGCCTCCGCTGTCTGCCTCCCATGTGGGACGAAAAACTACGGGAGCGCGATCAACCCTGCTTTTGAGATCTACCCTTGTCAGTCGATCAGGCTGCCCGATTGCAGATACGATCTGCGTACAATGGGTGTGACTTCCGCGCTCGCAGAAATGAAAGCGTTCATGCGCAAATATCAATCGCAGAAGATACGTTCAATCGGCGGATCAGGCTGTGCGACCTGTATCGCAGGAGCGGCCCCGGTTCGCGACAAAAACGGGTCAATTCTCTACTTCGCAGACCCAAGTCTAGTCGATGCGCTCGGCAACTAAGAGAATTTTCTTAGACGTGGCCGTGAAGGGATCTCCGCTCCAGCCCTCGTAGGCACGCACAATGCGAAGCCCGGCGTTGAAGAGTAGCAAGGAAATCTCTGAAAAGTTATAGAGTTTAAGCGAGAATGGCGCTTCCATGGCCTTACCCATCCTCATGTATACTCTTTTATTGCTCATCCGGCCAGTTGCGGGATCGAAACTCAGCTGCTCCAGCAAGTAATCCTCGCCTCGCTGTGTGATCGCCTGTGGCCTAAAGTCCGTAAGAATGGTATCGCGGTTAATTACGTCAACAAAGAGACGGCCGCCTCGCCGTAGCGAGGTTTTAGTTCTCTCCAAAAGATGAGAGTTCTCGGTGTCTGAGAAGAGTCCGAAGATCGTATTCGCAAGAACAACGCGATCAAACCTCTGCACATACTCGATGTTTCGTATGTCTTTCTCCTCGAAATAAATGTTGTCTAGCCCCTTGCGACGCGCCTCTTCTCTAGCAATGGCGAGAAAGTCGGTGCTCCGATCAACTGCTGTGACCTCTCGGACGTGTGTCGCAAGAATATTGGCGTGTCGCCCGTGGCCGCAGCCGAGATCAAGAAGTGACATTTCGGGTTTGAGGTCTAATGCGTCAACGAGGAATTCGACCTCGGCGCCCCTACGCGCAGGAGGGTTTATCGCGTCGTGGAAGTAGAGGTAATTGTTGGCGTGAAACAGCGAGTCCAGGGCTGAGCACGTATTACCGCCACTGAGCATCTGTCCCAGTCCTTACTCTAAAGCCCTATCGCATAGCGTAGAAGACGACCATCCCTGCCAGTGACCAGCGTCCGCTTATGCCTTCTATGAGTCAACGGCAGAACCGCAAGCTCACGGCCATTGGCGCTCATTCGGCCTCCCACAAATGTCCGCTGTCCCCTTGGCAGACGTTCCCGAAAAGCGTGTTTGCAATCGATACAATCGCAATTAAGAAACAGCTCCTAGCAGGAGCTGCATTTTGCACCCCTTTGCTAACCTATTGATCTTGCAAGAGCCGCAATCCAGCCGTTTTACCGCGAATTTAGCGGCTTTCAGGGGTTCTCAGCAGCTTGGGAAGCTTCTGCTCTGCCATTGAGCTACACCCGCGCGCACGGCAGTGCCGATGCCACAGCGGCGCGGCGGGGGTCAACCTTCGCTGTTGTAGCGCAGGTCGCCGGCGGTGAGCGCCTTCTTGTCGGCGGCGCCCTCGGCATAACGCAAATTGGTGTAGCCCGCCTGCGGAAGCCGGGCGCCGAAGGTCTTGGCCTTGCCGGGCGCGAGCCGGCGCAGGTCGAACTCCTCCTCGAACTGGATGCCCATGCGGCGGGCCTCGGACCAGCGCACTTCGGCGCCGAGATTGCCGCAGCCGGGCACGTCGAGCTGGACCTTGGCTTCGTGCGGCAGCGAGCGATCGCATTCGAGCAGCGCGCCGCCGGTCGAAATGTTGCGCACCCGGACCGGCATGCTCATGCCGTTGAACTGGAGATTGGCGACCTTGAGGATGCCCTGGCGCGGCGGCCGGTTGAACTGGAAGCCGTCGGCGGTCACCGCCCGATTCTGGGTGGCGAGCTTGCCGGCCTCGTCGGGATTCATCGGGCGGCCGAAAATATAGCCCTGGATGTGGGAGCAGCCGAGCTCGCGGATCGTGGTCAGCTCGTCATGGGTTTCGGCGCCCTCGGCGGTCGTGTCCATGCCGAGGCTTTCGGCCAGGGTGACGATGGCGCGGATGATGGCGGCGTTTCGGCTTCCGGTCTTGGCGGCGCCGCGCACGAAGCTTTGATCGATCTTGATCTTGTCGAACGGCGCCTTCTTCAGATATCCGAGCGACGAATAGCCGGTGCCGAAGTCGTCGAGCGCCAGACGGACTCCGATCGCCTTCAGCTTGGCGAACATGTCGTCGGTCGATTCGCTTTCGACCAGGAACACGCCCTCCGTAATCTCGAGCTCGAGCTGGCGCGGCGCGAGATTGGCGTGGGCGAGCGCGCTGACGATGGTTGCGGGCAGGCTTGGCTCGACGAACTGGATCGGCGACAGATTGACGGCGACCCGGATATTCTCCGGCCATTTCGCCGCTTCGAGGCAGGCGGTGCGCAACACCCATTCACCGATCGACAGGATCAGGCCCGCTTCCTCGGCGAGCGGGATGAACAGGCTTGGCGAGATGACGCCCCGGGTCGCGTGGTGCCAGCGGACCAGCGCCTCGAAGCCGGACACCTCCTCGGTCTGGGCGTTGACGACGGGCTGATATTGGAGCTGGAGCTCGCCGCGGGCGATCGCCTTGCGCAGGTCGGTTTCAAGGATCTGGCGGTCCTGCGCCTCGGAGTGCATTTCGGGCGCGAAGAAGCAATAGGTGCCGCGGCCCGCGGCCTTGGCGGAATAAAGAGCGAGATCGGCGTTGCGGATGAGGGCGTCCGCGCAGCTGCCGAGGGGTGGCGCGATGGCGATTCCGACCGAGGCGCCGATCGAGATATTGTGCCCCTCGATCATGTAGGGCATCGAGACTTGCTGGATGAGGCGGGCGGCGAGCGCGCCCAGGCCGCCATCGTCGTCCGGGCCGGGGAGGACCGCCTCGAACTCGTCGCCGCCGAGGCGGCCGACCTGGCCCCGATCGCCGATCACCGAGGTCAGCCGTTGCGCGACCTGCTTGAGCAGCGCGTCGCCGATCGGATGGCCGAGCGTGTCGTTGACGTTCTTGAAGCGATCGAGATCGATCAGGAACAAGGTGCAGCCGCCCGCCGCATCGCCCTTGCTCTGCAGCGTCTCGTCGAGCGTTCGGCGCATCAGCATGCGATTGGGCAGGCCGGTCAGCGAGTCATATTTGGCGAGCCGGTTGATCTCCTCCTCCGAGCGCCGCTGCTCGGTCAGGTCGGCGCCGATGCCGCGAAAGCCGAGGAA
>Ga0190265_10000506_pt1 | contig 27619 bp, 29 predicted proteins | sample Popmic124T_FD_133135 | JGI IMG/M metagenome (GOLD analysis project Ga0190265, IMG submission 133135) | Populus adjacent soil microbial communities from riparian zone of Indian Creek, Utah, USA - 124 T | ecosystem: Environmental > Terrestrial > Soil > Riparian zone | place: USA: Utah | collected...
GCCAGCTCCTCGATCAGCGGCACCAGGTAGGGCCGGTCGCGCTCGAGGACGGCGCCGTCGCGCAGGTCCACTTTCTGGAAGGCGAGCCCCTCGATCTTCTCCTCGACCGTCGAGTCGACGTCGGGCAGGAAGCTGCAGCGCAGCGCCCAGGCGAAATCGCCGAGTCGCAGGTCGATGCTCGCCGGCTGGATCGCCTCGGGACGGATCCGGTAGTCGCCGGAGCTGACCCACTCGGCTTCGATCGCCTCGCCCAGCGCCTGGGATGGGAGCACCCCCGAGCTGGCCGCCGTCGCCACCCCCCCGGCCGCCTTGTCCGCATCGCTCATCGAGCGGAGATTATGCGTCGCGCCTCCGCGGTGCCAATGTAGGGAGTAAGGGCGAACTCGGCAATCTCCGGGAAGAACTCCTCCATGCGCTCGGCTTCACCCGCCAGCACCCGCCGGCCCAGCAGCGAGGCGACGCCGCCGACCACCGCCTCGTCGATCGCCTCCGGCGACCGACCGGCGCTCGTCACGGCCGGAGCGCCGTCGCGGAGATAGGGGACGAAGTCCTGGACCGCCGCTTGGAACCGGTCGTAGACGCCGGGCCCGGCACGCAGGCCCTCGACCAGCAGCAGGTTGGCCCGGGCCGGCTCCCTCGCCAGGAAGGCGAGGACCGCGTCGAGCGCCGTGCAGATGCCGTCAGCCCAGTCGCGGCGCGACGCGCACGGGGACAGGGCATCCTCACGCAGCCGCTCCACCGCGTCGTCGTAGGCGGTTACGAAGCACGCGTCCTTGCTCGGGAAGTGCCGGTAGAAGTCGCTCTTGGAGACCCGGGCGTAACCGCTGATCGCCGCGACGGTGGTCTTGTCGTAGCCGCGCTCGTCCAGGGACTCCGCGATCGAGGCGAGCAGGCGCTCGCGCTGGTTCTGAGCTACGAACTCGCGGGAAAGGCCGTGGCGGCCACGCGGCAGCGATCTCATTCCCGCTTGATTCTGCCAGCGCTCAGCTTTACTTGTCCACACCCTCCGCAACCCCCACTCCCAGGTAGGGCGCCATCATGAACTCGGAAAGCTCCGGCAGAAGATCCTCCGCCTGCTCCGTTTCGTGGCGGCGAACCTGCTGGTAGACGATCCAGACGACGCCGCCGACCAGTGTCTCCTCGATCGTCTCCGGCAACCGATCGTCCTTGGGGAGGGCGCGGCGTGCCATCTCCACGAAGCTCTGCAGGGCGTCCTCGTAGCGCTTGGTCGTCTCCGGCGTCGCCGAGAGGGCCTCGATCAGGCACATCCGTGCCAGGGTCGGCTCCTCGGCGACGTAACCGAGGAACGCCGCAAGACCCGCTTCGACTCTGCCCTGCCAGCCACCCTCGGCCTCGGCACAGCTCTCCTCGATGCGACGAGCCATCTCCTCCACCGCCGTGTCGAAGGCGGCGAGGAAAACCTCCTCCTTGCCGCTGAAGTTGTCGTATAGCGTTTTGCGGGCGACTGCGGCTCGCCTGACGATGTCGGAGATCTTGGTCGCCTCGTATCCCTGTTCGGCGGTGAGGTCGGCGAGCGCATCCATGATCCTGCGGCGCTTGTGGAGCGCGATGAACTCGCGCGGCAGCGCCGGGCGAGCACTTGCGACCGACACCTTCGGCGCCGGCTTCGCCTCGGTCCCCGCTTTTCCCGATGGAGACATTGCAGCAAGGATACCTCCGCTGCGGCGCATTGCCATGCATGCCGGAGACTTTTCTGGTACCTTGTTACAGCCTGTTTGATTTTTGGTAGAAACGCGTAGGTTTTTCTATGTCACCGGAGCGGATCGTCCTCAGCCAAGACATGCTGGCCACCGCGGTGGGAGATCGGTGGTCCGGCGCCGAACTGAGCGAGGCGGTCGCACTGCTGACCAGGGCAGACGGGCGTTTTCCAGCCGGCGTGAGGACGCTCCCCCCCGATCTGGTCAGGGCGATCCAGCGAGAGCGGCTGCTTGCCGCCATGCTGGCAACTGTCAACGAACTGGGCTACCGGGCACTGACGGTGCAGGACGTGCTCAGCCGGGCCGGCGTCTCGCGGCCGACCTTCTACGAGCAGTTCGAAGACAAAGAGGACTGCTTCCTCGCCGCCTTCGATGCCTCGGCGGAGCGCCTCAGAGAGCGCCTTGCGGCTGTGGCCGGCAGCGACGGGGACAGCTGGCGGCCGAGACTGCGACGGGGCCTGGAGGCACTGCTGCAGTTCATCGCCGAGGAACCGAACGCCGCCCGCACGGTGATCGTCGAGGCCCGCGCCTCGAGCCCTGCGGGGCTGCGGCGACGCGACGAGTTGCTCGACAGCTTCGCTTCCTGCATAGACGCGGAAGCCAGGAAGGGACTTGCCGACCCGCCCTCGGCGATCGCCGCCGCAGGCGTCGTCGGTGGGATCGAATCGGTCCTCTACGCCCGCCTCCAGAAAGAGGAAACCGCCGATCTCGAGTCGCTCCTCCCCTCGCTGATGTACTTCGCGGTGCTGCCCTACGAGGGCCACGAGGCCGCCGCCGAGGAACTAGGCGGGGCGACGCTCGCCTGACTCCGGGTTGGCGACCAGCCGCAGCGTCCGGTCGCTCTCCTTCTCGATCGCCTCGCCCATCGCGATCTGGAACATCGCCAGCAGAGCGCCGGCGGCGAGCGGTCGCAGTCGTTCCAGCGCCTCGCTCATCCGCGGCCAGTCCCGCTCGGGACGCCCGGCTCGTTCGAACGGTGCCCATATCTCCGTCGCGAACAGTTCGACGAAGGCATTCGCGGCACCGCCGGCGTGCCGGTGGAGTTTTTCGGCCGTCACGATCGCCCCGTCAGGTCCGATCCCTAACTTGGCCAGCTCGGCGGCGGCACGCAGCAAGCTGGGACCGATCACCTCCACCCGACCGTCGGGCAGAGAGCGGAGGATCCCGAGCTCTTCGGCTTTGCGGGTCAGTTTCGGATCCGCTTCCCTCCCCCAGATCCCAGCTATCTCGTCGGCATCGACGATCTCGGGAGTCTCGTCTTCGAACGGCACTCGCAGAGCGCGGGTGAAGTCGAAGATCGCGGCAGCAGCCCCGTCGCCGCTGTCGAGCACGCGGCGAATCGCCTCCAGGTTGAGACCGTCTGCCTGCATCTCCTTGGTCAGCTCGATCCGCGCGACGTGCTCCTCGTTGTAGTAGCCCGTGCGACCGCGGACCACCGGCGGCGGCAGCAACCCGCGGGTTTGGTGCGCGCGGATGTTGCGAACGGTCATTCCGGTCCGCTCGGCAAGGGCCCTGATCGTCATCTCACCCTCGACGGGCTTGGAGTCAGCTTTTTTCATTTCACCTAATAGTAAGTCTTAGACGTTGACCGTTCATTTTCCCAGCGGCGTCGGAACAGATGAATGCAATTGCCTCGGCGAGATGCTCCGCCGGAGTGAAAGTGGCGAAGTCACCACCCGGATTCTCTGCACGCATTCGTGGCGTGAGAATCGCGTCGACGACGACGATGTTCGCGGTGGCGTCGGTTCCTTCGAAACCGTCGGCCAGCGCCAGGGTCCATGCCTCCGCTGCAGCCTTTGCAGCCGCGTAGGCGGCGTTGGAGTTGGAGGGGGCCTGAGCCTGTTTCGCGGAGACGAGCACGAAGCGGCCGTGGTCGCCGGCGAGGAGGGCGTCGTGGAAGGCCCGGCTGGTGTGCTGGACCGTGCGGATGAGAAGGTCGTGGAGGAACTCCCAGTCATCGAGCGACGCCTCATGCAGCGGTTGGCCACCGCGCCAACCGCCGACCAGGTGCAGGAGCCCGTCGACCCGACCGAAGCGGTCGACCAGGGCCGTGCACCAGGCGCGTGCGGACGCCTCGTCGAGCAGATCGACGACACGACCGTCCCAGCGCCCCTCGGGCAGCTCGGCGCCGATCTCGTCCAGCCGAGCCTGGTCCCTGCCGCAACCGCACACCGTTGCCCCGGCCGCAGCCAGCCGCTCGGCCACGACCGGCCCCAGACCGCCGCCCACCCCGGCGATGGCGATGGTGCGACCGTCAAGCGTGCTCGCCTGCATGCGACACATCATCTCGCATGCGCCCCACTCTTAGCACTACGACACAACTTACTGTCTGCGTTAAATGCAGACTTATGTGTTTATTCGCGACTTCTAGTGGGGGAGGCAGGATTCGAACCTGCGTAGGCATAGCCAACTGGTTTACAGCCAGTCCCCTTTAACCACTCGGGCACTCCCCCAGGAGCAACGGCGATTTTATAGGGGTCGAGCGGGTGCGATACTGCCCGCCGTGCCTGGGGACAAGTTCTACTCGCGGATCTCCCACTCGCTTGGGGCGACCGGGCTGCGCTGGACCGGCAAGCTGAACGTCCCCCTTTACAGGCTCAGCGGGGGGCGCCTGGGAGGAAAGGTCGGGCGGGCGCCGGTGCTCCTGCTCACGACCACCGGCCGCAAGTCGGGCCTGCAGCGGACGGCGCCGGTTGTCTACCTCGCCGACGGAGACCGCTGGGCGATCATCAATACCAATGCGGGCAACCGGCGCATCCCCGCCTGGTCGTTCAACCTGAGAGCCGACCCCGAGGCGGAGGTGGAGGTCGGCCGCGAGCGGCACCAGGTGCGGGCACGGATAGCCGAGGGCGAGGAGCGCGCCGACCTCTGGCGCAAGCACAACGTCCAGTACTCCGGCTTCGACGACTACGCCGCAGTGCTGGACCGCGACATCGCAGTCTTCGTCCTCGAACCGATTACGTCCTGACGAGGCCGGGACGCCGTCAGGAGGCTTCGCGGAGCATTTGTGCCTCCGGCAAGCGCTGCAGCTTTTTCAGCGTGTTGTTCTCGATCTGGCGGATTCGCTCACGGGTGACGCCGAAGGTCTCACCGACCTCCTCGAGCGTGAGCGGTTCCGTCCCGGAGAGCCCGTAGCGCAGCTGGATCACCTGTCGCTCCCGCTCCGGGAGCGCGTCGAGCGCTCTCTGCACGCCCTCCCTCTGCATGTGTTCGCTGGCCTCCTCGAAGGGCTCGGCCACCGCCTCGTCGGCGACGAAGTCGCCGAGCTCCGATTCGTCCTCGTCGCCCACCGGTTTCTCCAACGAGACCGGCAGCTGGGCGACACGAAGGATCTCCCGCACTTCGCCGAGCGGCCAGCGCAGCTCGGCGGCGATCTCAGCCGGCTCCGGCTCGCGCCCGAGGCGCTGCACCAGCTGCCGCTCGACGTTGGCGACCCGGTTCAGCTTCTCCACCATGTGGACCGGGATGCGGATCGTCCGCGCCTTGTCGGCGATCGCCCGCGTCACCGCCTGGCGGATCCACCAGGTCGCGTAGGTCGAGAACTTGTAGCCCCGCCGGTAGTCGAACTTCTCCACCGCACGGATCAAGCCCAGCGAGCCCTCCTGGATCAGATCGAGGAAGCTGAGACCGCGCCCCAGATAGCCTTTGGCGATCGAGACGACGAGGCGGAGGTTCGCCTCCACCATCTGCCGCTTCGCGATCATGTCGCCGCGCTCGATCCGCTTCGCCAGTGAGATCTCCTGTTCGGCGGTCAACAGGTCCACCTTGCCGATCGAGCGCAGGTAGAGGCGCAGCGAGTCGAGGCTCGGTTCGACCGTCAGGTCAAGCTCGGTTTTCTTCGGCTGACCGTTCGCCGAGGCCTCTGCACGCTGCTCCTTGTAGGCGCCGACGCCGTCCTCGGCGATCACTTCGACGCCGTGCTCGACCAGGCGGGTGTGCAGGGAGGCGACCTGCTCCTTGGTGACGTCCACCTCCTCGAGTGTGGTGGCGATCTGCTCGAAGGTGAGGTAGCCGCGCTCGCGGCCCAGCGCAATCAGGCCCTCGAGCTCCTCCGGCTCGGCGAACGGCTGCGCGCTCGAATCCTGATCCAGTCCCTGCGGGACCGTTCCCAACGGCTCGATATCACTGCCTCCGGTGCAACCCAGTTCCCATCCGGGGCCGGCCCCGATGCTCCGGCCAGGGGCAAGTATAGGGGGATCGAGCACCTGATCGGCGCTACCCCGAGCGCTCGTCCCCTACCCTTTGGCAGGTAGATGGCGAGCCACTCCACCACCGTCTCCTCCACCGCGCCCGACGTCCAGTCGTCGACGCCTGCCACGCAGGTCAGCCTCTCGCGAGTCGGCGTCACCGGCGTGGAGAAGGTGATCCGCGTCGACGTCGACGGCGTCGAGAACACCTACCACGCCGAATTCGAGTGCTTCGTCGACCTCAACCCCCGCCAGGCCGGGGTCCACATGTCCCGCTTCGAGGAAATCGTCGGCGAGGCGATCGACGAGGTGGTGCTCGGCGAGGCGTTCCGCGCCGAGGTCCTCGCCTCCCACATTGCCCAGCGGGTGCGCGAGCGCCAGGGTGGCCTTCGGGCCGAGGTCTCGGTCACGGCGAAATACCCGGAGACCGTGACGACGCCGGCCAGCGGCCTGCGGACCCAGGAGATCTACGTGCTGTTCGGAACCGCGGTCGACTCGCTGCGGGGAACGCGGACGCTGACCGGGGTCCAGGCCCAGGGCATGACCGCCTGCCCCTGCGCCCAGGAGATGGTCGGCGGGCTCGCTCGCGAGCGGCTTGCCGAGCAGGGCTTCGACGCGGAGCAGATCGAGCTCGCGATCGAGGCGGTGCCGATCGCAACCCACAACCAGCGAGGCATCGGCAGCCTCCACGTCGGCTGCCCGGAGGGCGGGCCGGCCTGGATCGACGCCCCCGAGCTGTTGCGGATCGTCGAGCAATCGATGAGCTCGGAGATCTACGAGCTGATGAAGCGGCCCGACGAGCTCGCGGTGGTCGCCAAGGCGCACGCGCAGCCGCGCTTCGTCGAGGACTGCGTGCGCGAGATGCTGCGCCGGGTCGTCGCGGATTACCCGGACCTGCCGGGCGAGGCCTTCGTGATGGCACGCCAGGAGAACCTTGAGACGATCCACCGCCACAACGTGGTCGCCGAGCGCTACGGCAAGCTCGACGATCTCCGTACCGAGCTGGAGGACGGCGAGCACCAGCGCCGCCACACCACTGTGAGGGAGTGGCTGGAGGCGCCGGCGAGCTAGCCGGCGTTGGGCTTGGCCCTGGAGCGCGCTTCGCGCTCGGCCTCGAGCCGGCGACGCAGGCCGAAGAAGTAGTCGGCACCGCTGATCACGGTCACCGCCACCGCCAGGTAGACGAGGCCGTCGACCCAGCCGGGCGCCGGGTTGGTCGCGATCAGGGCGAACACGGCAGCGATCTGCAGAACGGTCTTCAGCTTGCCGAGCCAACTGGCCGAGATCACGACGCCGCGCTCGGCGGCAATCGCTCGCAGCCCGGTAACGGCGACCTCGCGGGCGATGATCACCATCGCCACCCACGCCTCGAGCCGGTCCAGCGAGACCAGGGAGAGGAGCGCCGCGGTGATCAGCAGCTTGTCGGCAAGCGGGTCCATCAGCTTGCCGAAGGTCGTGACCGCGTCGCGCGTGCGGGCGAAGTAGCCGTCGAGGCCGTCGGTCAGCGCCGCCAGCGCGAAGACGGCGGCGGCCAGAGCGTCGCCGTTCGGCGTCTCGCCAAGAAGGGCGACGACGACGACCGGCACCGCGAGGATGCGCAACAGGGTGAGGAAGTTGGCCAGGTTGAGCGGGAACATGCGATCAGTCCACCTTTGCCGGGGCCGCCATAGCGTCGCGCTTGGCGAAGAATTCCTCGCCCTCGATGCTGACGTGGGGAACGACGCGGTCGAGGGGACGGGGCAGCCACCAGGCCCACTTGCCCAGGAGGACCATCACCGCGGGGACGAGCAGGCAGCGGACAAGGGTCGAGTCGATCGCGATCGCCACCGCCAACCCGACCCCGAACTCCTTCACGACCGGGTTGCCGTTGAGGACGAAGCTGGTGAAGACGCAGACCATGATCGCCGCCGCCGAGGTGATCACCCGGCCGGTGTTCGCCAGCCCTTCGACCACCGCCCGGTCGGGCTGTCCGTGCTGCTTGTAGTGCTCCCGCATCTGGGTCAGCAGGAAGACCTCGTAGTCCATCGAGAGGCCGAAGAGGATCGCGAACATCAGCAGGGGCACGAAGCTGACGATCGGGATCGAGTGGTCGAGCCCGATCAGGGACGAGGCCCAGCCCCACTGGAAGACGGCGGTCACCACCCCGTAGGAGGCGGCGACCGAGAGAAGGTTCATCGCCGCTGCCTTGACCGGCACCAGCAGCGAGCGGAAGGCGAGCAGCAGGACGACGAAGCTGAGCCCGACGACGATCGCGATCATCAGCGGCAGCTTGTCGGAGATCTGCGTAGCGAGATCGATGTAGCCGGCCGTCTGGCCGCCGACGAAGGCGCTGCCCCCGGTCCCCTTCGTCGCTTCGGGGATCACCGGGTCGCGCAGCCGTTCGACCAGTTCGACCGTGGCGTCCTTCCAGGGCGCCGATTTGGCTACGACCGAGAAGACGGCGACCGTGCCCTCTCGGTCGAAGCTGGGTTCGGAGACCGCGGCGACGTCGGCGGTGCCGGCTATCGCGCGCTGCAGTTTCGGCAGAGCCTGTTTCGCATCGGCCTGCGTCTCGAATTCCGAGGCGAGCAGCAGGGGCCCGTTGAAGCCTGGGCCGAAGCCCGAGGTGAGGCCGTCGTAGGCCTGCCGGGCGGTGGTGTCCTTCGGCAGGGAGCTGATGTCGTTCTGGCCCAGCTCCAGATCGAGGAGAGGAATTGCCAGCACAAGCAGCACCGCCAGCGCGGCGATGCTCGAGCGCCAGGGGCGGTCGGCGACGCCACGCGCCCAACGGGTCCAGCCGTGCGGCTGGCGGTCGTCCGGGTGGCTCTTGCCGAGGTGGACCCGCAGCGAGTCGATCCGGGGGCCAAGTGCCCCGAGCAGGGCGGGCAACAGCGTGCTGGCGGCACAGACGGCGACGACCACCGCGATGGCGGCGGTGAAGCCCAGGGTGCTGACCAGCGGGATGCCGGCGAAGGCAAGCGAGCAGAGGGCGATGACGACGGTGAAGCCGGCGAAGACGACCGCTCCGCCAGCCGTCGCGGTGGCGCGAGCGATCGACTCGCGCAGCTCCATCCCTTCGCGCAGCTGCAGTTTGTGCCGGGTGACGATGAACAGCGCGTAGTCGATGCCGACGCCGAGGCCGATCATCGTCGCCAGGGTCGCGGCGACGCTCGGCACCTGCAGGACACCCTCGAGCAGGCGGATGATCGAGAGCGCGCAGGCCAGCCCGACGACCGCGGAAACGATCGGCAGGGCCATCGCCGTCACGGTGCCGAAGGCGAAGAGGAGGATGATCACCGCCGCGGTGAGCCCGATCGCCTCGCTGACCTCGGTCGAGGGCTTGGAGAGCTGCTGCCCGACGTAACCGCCGACGGACGTATTCAGCCCGGCCGTCTGCGCCGGATCCGCGGCATCGAGGACGTCCTGCGCCTCGTCCTCGGTCAGGTCCCCCGGACCGGTGCCGAGGTAGACCGGGATGTAGGCGATCCGCCCGTCCTCGCTGAGGAAGGTCGCACCTTCGCGACCGAGCGGATCGACCGCCGAGTTGACGTCCGGCATCGCCTGCAGCCGCTTAACGGTTTCCGAGACCGCCTCGCTGTACTTCGGCGTGGTGAGCTTGGCCCCACTCGAGGCGATCACCAGCGGGTTGTTGCCGTAGGCCTGCGCCGGCAGGTTGTCTTCCAGCAGTTCCGTGGCCTCGGTGGAGTCGGTGCCGGGCAGGGTGAGGTTGTCGTTGGTCCTGCTTTCCTGCGATTGTCCGGCGAGGACGAGGCCCACGGCGAGGATCAACCAGACCGCAATCGTGGGGTAGTGGTGGCGCGAGCAGAAACGGCCGATCGCGTAAAGGGGGGCGGTCATGCGCGCATCATCTTCGCTGCAGCGGCTCTTCGCCCGACTCGAATGCCTCCGGCACGGATTCCGCCAGACCGGCGCCGAGCGCCTGCCTCAGCACCACCAGGTGCTGGGCGTGACCGGCGGCCAGCGACGCCGCGAGCATGCGCGGTGCGTCGGTGAAGAGGCGCGGCGCCGCATCGAGGTAGGTGGCGAGCGCCGCGTTCTCCAGCTCATAGGCAAGCGCAAGGAAATCGGCCTGGCCAGCGACCTGTGAAAAGTCGAGCTCGTCGCCTTCCGCTTCCGTCTCACCACCAAGGCCGCGAATCGCCTTGGTGATGGCGTTCGCGTACTCCTGCTCGTGCGCGCGGAACTCTCGTCCCACCGCGACGAAGGGGCCCTTCAGCCGTGGCAGGCCCTGCGTGTAAGCGTCGAACAGGATCAGCTCCTGAGCAAGGGCCGCGTTGAGGATCTCGGCGTCCGAGCCCTTTTCGGGATCGGTCTTGGCCCCCTGCCCGCTCTTGCCGCACCCGGTCGCCGCCAGTGCGAAGGCGGCTAGGAACAAGCAGACGGCGCGGCCGAAGCCGCGCCGTCTGTCGTAGCCACTTGCAAATCGGTCCCATCCCACAGGGCGCGAACCCTATGGATTGAGCACGGCGCTCCGCGCCGTGCTCGGAGCGCTACTTCCTGCCTTTGGCTTTCGCTTTGCCTTTGGCCTTTGCCTTGGCCCTGGCTTTCGGCTTGCCCTTCGCACCCCCGCGCTGCGCCGGCAGCTCCGGAAGCTCGAAGCCCATCATCGCCACGGAGGCGCTGAAACCCTCCTCGCCGGACTTCGCCAGACGAGACGCCACTTTCTTCTGCACCCGTGCGATGTCGGACAGGGTCCGCTCCATGCTGTCGAGCACTTCGTCCCACCCGTCCTCGTCGAGGATCAGCGGGGTTCGGCTCATGTGCCGATCCTCGCGGGCATCGAAGCTGCCCTCTTCCAGCGCCCACACGGCATCGCGCTGGATCAACTCCAGGAGATCGGCACTCAGGCCCGGCCTGACCGACTTCGGCAGCTCGTGCCAATCCCGATCCGTGAGGAAGGCCCTCGACGTCGCCCGGTAGTAGTGCTCGACGGCGCCACGGCGCGGCTCCGTTTTGACCAGCTCGATGCACTCGTAGTCCTTGAGGACTTTGACGTGGTAGCTGACCTGGCTCAGGCCTTCGTCCAGCTCCTTGGCAAGTTCGTTCGGGCTCGCCATCCGTTCGTTGAGGATGGTCAGGATTTCGATGCGCAACTCGTGAGCCAGCGCTTTTACGAGCTGCATGTTGACGCCAGCACCCTTCGCCTTGCGCTTGCCTTTCGTCCTCTTACCTTTGGTGGTCTTGCCCTTTGCGGCCAAAGTGACTCCTCCGATCGTTGCATAGTGGCTTAACTACTCCATCGTATTCCTCTCAAAGGGCGGTTTTCAAGAAATTTGCCGACAAAATGCTTCTTTGCGTTCCATTAGTGGAACTTTCTCCACCAATAACGAGGTCAGAAGCGTTGTGTGCGTTGGACAGGGAGATTTGCCGGCCTTTTGAGCTGACGAGGGGGTGAACCAGATGAAGATTGCCTCGACCGAGCAGGTGGCTCCGCTGCTCATGATCCACAAGACCGCCTAGCTCAGACGTGGCGGAGCCCGCGTACTCCGATGGCATCGGGCTCCGCCACGCGATTCGCAGGGTACGGGCATGATTCAGTGTTCCCAATGGGTCATCGACCAGAAGCTGCGTCTGACCGGGCATCGAACGCCCTGGAGGAGCTCGCCACCGAGATCCACGGCTGCCGGCGATGCCCCCGGCTGGTCGAGTGGCGCGAGGCCCGCGCCGCGGACCCGCCTCGCCGCTTCCAGCACGATTCCTACTGGGCTCGACCCGTCTCCGGCTTCGGCGACCCGACCGCACGCCTGGCCATCGTCGGCTTGGCCCCAGCTGCGCACGGCGCCAACCGGACCGGGCGGATGTTCACCGGCGACCGATCGGGCGACTGGCTCTACGCGGCCCTGCACCGTGCCGGCTACGCGAACCGCCCCGAGTCGGTCCGGAGCGAGGATGGCCTCCGCCTCCTCGACGCCTACCTGACGGCGGTCGTCCGCTGTGCACCGCCCGCCAACAAGCCGAGCCCGGCCGAGCGCGATAACTGCCTCTCCTACCTGGCGCGGGAGCTGACCCAGCTGGAGCGGTGCCGGGCGATCGTCGCGCTGGGGGGCTTTGCCTGGGATGGGGTACTGCGAGCGCTGCGCGAGCTGGGCTGCGAGGTGCCACGGCCGAGGCCGCGCTTTGCCCATGGTGCCGAGGCCGAGATTGGGGACTGGACGCTGCTCGGCTGCTACCACCCGAGCCAGCAGAACACCTTCACCGGCCGCCTCACCGCGCCGATGCTGGACCAGGTCTTCGCCCGCGCCGCCGAGCTGACCAGCTGAGGGTTCAGCCGGTCCCCGCAGCGCTGCCGTTGCCGTTCCTCGCCGCGGCGGCGGTTTCGAAGCCCATCATGAACACCTCCACCGGGACGCCCTCTCCCGGTTTCTTCTTCAGCGTCTTCGAACACTCCCGCTGAACCTCCTGCACCCGCTCGAGGGTTCCCCTCATCAGCTCGAAGACCGTCCGCCGCCCCTGCTCGTCCAGGATCATCGTGGTGAGGCTCTGGTGGCTGTCGCCGGCGTTGAACGTGCCTGCGCGGAGCGCGTCCACCGCCTCGTCCACGGCGACCTGGAGGAGGTTGACGCTGACGCGGGACCGAAGCTGCTCCGGGATCCGGCTCCATCCGGAGTCGTCGATGAGCACCACCGGTGAGTTGAGTTCGTAGAAATGCTCGAGAACCCCTCGCCGCTGCTCGGTGTAGACGAGCTTGATCATCTCGATCTCGACCAGGACCCTGACGTGGTAGTTGAGGTCACGGGCGTCGATCCCCAGTTCCTTCGCGATTTCGTTGGGGCTGGCGATCCTGTCGCCGAGCGTCGCCAGGATATGCCCCCGGAGCGGGTGGGAAAGCGCCTTGGCGAGCATCGGGTCAAAGACCTGTTTGAGGTTCTTGTTCGGTTTGCGCCGCTCTCGGCTTTTCCTGTGTTTGACGGCCATGACAAGACCCCCCCTTTCCTTCTCCTCGGCAGCGGACAGCTCGCTACCCACATTGGTTTCAAAGTACGACTCGGATAAGACCTTGTACAAATACTTAATGTGTCCTTAGTAAATCTCAGGCCACGGATGGGTTTCCCCGGGACACCCCTCGATGAAACAAATTCCGCCGAGCGGTCGGTCTCAAGCGTTGCCCACAGGGCGCTCTCCATGACGCGACCGAGAATCAAGCGAACTACCGAGCGGATCGAATCGCCCGATGGCGATCTGTATCTGCTCCGCCCAAGCGCGGGCGCGGACGTCCACATCGAGAAGCCCGACGCGGAGGGCCGGCAGCTCCTCGACGCCCTGGACGGGAGCCACGAGCGCAGCGAGCTGGAGGCGCGCTTCGGCAAGGACCCGGTCAGCGACCTGCTCGCCCAGCTCGAGGAGCTGGGCCTGGTCGAGGACGCCGGCGACGACGACCTGATCCCGGACCGCGTCATGGACCGCTTCGATCGCCAGCTTCGCTACTTCAGCGACATCACCACCGGTCCGACGCCCTCGCAATGCCAGGGGCGACTCGAAGAAGCGCGTGTCGTCGTCCTCGGGGTGGGTGGGCTCGGCGGCTGGTCTGCCTGGTCGCTTGCCTGCTGCGGGATCGGCGAGATGGTGCTGATCGACGGGGACCAGGTCGAGGAGAGCAACCTCAACCGGCAGATCCTCTATACGGAGGCCGACATCGGCCGGTCGAAGGCCGTCGCCGCCGGAGCCCGCCTGGAAGCGTTCAACTCGGCGATGCGAATCGAGGTGATCGACGAACGGCTCGAGGGCGAGGCGGCGATCGCCGCTGTCATCGAGGGCGGCGACGTCGTCATCGACGCCGCCGACTGGCCCGCGCACGAGATCGAGCAGTGGGTCAACTCCGCCTGCTACGCGGCTCGGATCCCGTACATCACGATGAGCCATTTCCCACCGATCGCCAGGGTCGGGCCGCTCTACGTGCCTGGGGAGACCGGTTGTTTCGCCTGCCAGGTCGCCGCCTACAGGCGCGCCTACCCGATGTTCGACGTGGCGATCGAGCAGCGCCGCGCGAAAGCATCGCCCGCAGCCACCCTGGGGCCTGCCTGCGGGCTGATCGGCGGCCAGATAGGGCTCGACATCCTGCACTACCTGACCGGCCTCGCCGAGCCCTCGACCCAGGGCGTCGGCCATATCTACGACCTGCGCACGATGAAGGTCGAACGAGAGCCGGTCGTCCCCGAGCCGGACTGCCCGGTGTGCGGTCACCTGCCGCCCCTGGAGCGCTCCCGGCAAACCGAGCCCGAGCGCGCCTCCTAGAATGAAGCTCGCCCGCCGGCGTAGCTCAGTTGGTAGAGCACTTCATTCGTAATGAAGGGGTCCCCGGTTCAAGTCCGGGCGTCGGCTCTGCTCGGCTAGGCGATCGGGGTCCCGCCAAGCCCGGAGACCTTCCAGTCGCCGTCTTCCTCGACCATCGGGATCGTGACGACGCTGCCTTTCGCGGCCCGATAGATGATGTAGCCGCTGTCGCCCTCGACCCGCAGTGAGGCGACGTCGGCCTGCTCGGCTTCTTCCTGCAGGATCTTCTTGGCCGCCGGATTGGTGAGCGCGGAGAGGATCCCGGTGCAGCTGGCGCCGTCGAGCTGTTTCGCCTGCTCGCCCAGTTTTTCCAGAGATTGCCTGACTTCCTCCGAGACGGCCGCGCAGGCGCTGTCCCAGTCTTCGGCGGCGCGAGCGTCGAGGAATTCGTGCAGGACCGCGGCGGCGGCGTCGAAATCGGAGGCATCCGCCTCTTCGCCGAATTCCTGGATGCTGTTGTCCCCGCCCTTGGTACGGAACTGGGCCGAGCCGCCGCCAGAGTCCTGGCGCTCGGCAGAAGTCGAGTCCGCGGAGCCCTCGCCGCCGTCGGAACCGCCGTCCGACTGGGCCTGCGAGGAAGGCGAAAGTTTCTCGGTCATGGTCGAGCTGGGGTCGTCATCGCCCCCACAGCCCGCCAGGCCGATGGCAAGCAGAACGGCGACGATGGCCATCGACAGCTTGCTCCCCGCACGCATGCCCGGCATTCTAGGGACGGCGTTTCCGTCGCCCCGCGCGACTTCCGCCTCGGCACCTGTTTAGTCTGTCCGACCTTCAGCCGATCCTTTTTCTCGGATGAGAGCTACGCGCGGGAGATTCAAGAGCAGGAGCTCGACGCTTCGGACGGGAGCGCTCGCGCTTACCGCTGCCCTGCTGCTCGTGCTCTGTTTCGGGGGTGCGACCGCCTCGACGCAGAACCAGATCGTCGTCTACGGGGCTCACTCCGGCTCACAGCTGCAGCTGTCCGTCAACGGCAGCCATCTCGTCGTCGAGGGCTGGATGGCCAGGGCCCGGCCAGCCGGCTGCCGGTTCAGCCGCTACCGCCATGTGGCGACCTGCAATCTCGCCGAGGCCGGATCGATCGAACTGAGCATGGGGCCTTCGGGCGACATGGTCGAAGTGCTCGACCCGCTGCCGGTTCCCCTGACGGTCCGCCTGGGCCACGGCTCGGACAAGTTCATCGGCAACGACGAGGTCGACACCTGCTATCCGGAAGGCAGCCGGCGCAATCGCTGCATCGGCGGCGGCGGCAACGACATCTGCATCACCGGCTCGCGGAACAGCGATTGCGTCGGCGGCCCCGGCAACGACTACTGCCAGCACGGCGCCGGCAGCGACGGCTGCTGGGGCGGTCCCGGCCGGGACGTCTGCCTGATGGGAGCCGGACACGACGGCTGCCACGGGGAAGGCGGCAACGACCGTCTCTACGGCGGCTCGAGCAGCGACCGGCTCTACGGCGGCGGCGGCCGCGACCACTGCGACGGCGGTCGTGGCTGGGGTCGCTCCCAGTCCTGCGAGTCCGGCCCGCGGCGCTGACCAAACCGCGGGAGGCATCGTTTCGCCCGCCCCGGTCGGGGTAGCGGCAACCAGGGCTCGCCGGCCCGGACCCCAGCGGCTTTCACCGACTTTCGATCGGTTCCCGCTTGGGTGCGAAGACCAACCGCCGTCGCGGCGGAGAGGCGTCCGGGCCGGTGTCACTCGGGGTCGGTCCGCGGCTCGAGCTGGATCTCCCGCTCGGCGCCGGGCCGGCCTTCCTCGATCTCGACGCCCCGCTCCAGCTCGGCGTTCAGCTCGTGGCCGAAGAGGATCGCCAGATTGGAGATCCAGAGCCAGACCAGCAGCACGACGAGACCTCCGAGCGTCCCGTAGGTCTTGTCGTAGGAGCCGAAGTTGGCAACGTAGACGGCAAAGGCCGCCGACGCGATCCCCCAGATGACGACCGCCACCAAGCTGCCGGGCGTGACCCACCGGAAGCCGCGGATCTTCGCGTTGGGAGACGCGTAGTAGAGGACCCCGACCATGAAAACGAAGACGGCGGCCATCACCGGCCACTTGGCGATGTTCCAGAGCGTGATCGCGGTCGAGCCGAGGCCGAGCGGGTCAGCGATCGCATCGACGACCGGCCCGGTGAGGACGAGCCCTACGGCGAGCATCGCTGCCAGCCCGACCATCGCCAGCGTTATCGCGATCTGCAGCGGGCGCAGCTTCCAGAACGGCCGCCCCTCCCGGGTCTCGTAGACGACGTTCGATGCACGGATGAAGGCGCCGACATAGCCGGAGGCCGACCACAGCGCCAGGGCCAAGCCGCCGACGAAGGCGATGCCGGCGGTGCCGCGATCGGAGGCGATCGATTCGATCGGGCCGGAGAACGTCTCCGCCGCGGAGTCCGGGCCGAGCGCGGTGATGACATCGGTGATCGCCTCCGTTGCTCCCTGCGGGTCTCCGACCAGTCCGATGATCGAGATGAGCGCGATCAGGCCGGGGAAGAGGGAGAGCAACCCGTAGTAGGTGAGCGCGGCCGCCCAGTCCGTGAGGCCGTCGTCCCTGAACTCGGCGACGGTCCGCTTCAGGGCCGGGAAGATCCGGCGGGGCCCGTGCATCGCTACGGCTTGAGCAGCACCTTGACCGCCCCGTCGCGCTTCTCCTGGAACATCTTGTAGCTCTCGGGCGCCTGGGCGAGCGGCACCGTGTGGGTCGCGAAGCCGTCGACCCCCAGCGGGTCCTCGTCGTTCAGCAGGGGCATGATGTCGTCGACCCAGCGCTTCACGTTGGCCTGGCCCATCCGCAGCTGGATCTGCTTGTCGAAGAGGGTCAGCATCGGCAGCGGATCGGTCATCCCACCGTAGACGCCGATCAGCGAGATCGTGCCGCCCCGGCGGACCACCTCGATCGCCAGGTGGAAGGCGCTGAGCCGGTCGATCCCGGCTTTCCTCATCAGCCTTTCCGCGACCCGGTCGGGCAGGAAGCCGGCGATGTCCTGGGCGAGCTTGCCGACCCGGGCACCGTGCGCCTCCATCCCCACCGCGTCGATCACCGAGTCGGCGCCGCGGCCATCGGTCATGCCGAGGATCGCCTCGACGATGTTCTCCTCCAGCTCGAGGTCGAGAACCTCGACGCCGCGGGCGCGAACCCGCGCCAGCCGCTCCGGGACGAGGTCGACGCCGATCACCTTCTCGACGCCGTGCTGCTGGGCGATCCGGCAGGCCATGTCGCCGATCGGGCCGAGGCCCAGGACGACGAGGCTGCCGCCCTTCGGCACGTCCGCGTACTCGACCGCCTGCCAGGCGGTCGGCAGCACGTCGGAGAGGAAGAGGAAGCGCTCGTCGGGGGGTCCGTCGGGGACCTTGATCGGCCCGTACTGCGCCTGTGGCACACGCAGGTACTCGGCCTGCCCGCCCGGCACCTCGCCGTAGAGCTTGGTGTAACCGAAGAGCGCCGCGCCCATCCCCTGGTCGCGAACCTGGGTCGTCTCGCACTGCGTCTGCAAACCCCGCCGGCACATGAAGCACTCGCCGCAGGCGATCTGGAAGGGCATCACGACGCGGTCGCCCGGTTCGATGCCCGTCACCTCGGCACCGACCTCCTCGACCACGCCCATCGGCTCGTGCCCGAGCACGTCGCCCTCGCCCATGAATGGGCCCATCACCTCGTAGAGATGGAGGTCGGAACCGCAGATCGCCGTCGTCGTGATCCTCACGATCGCGTCGGTGGGCTTCTCGATCGCGGGGTCGGGCACGTCCTCGACTCGCACGTCTCGCTTGCCATGCCACGTCACTGCCTTCATCGGGTCCCCTCTCTCAGCCTGCGTTCGAGGTTGCAGTCGCCTCGCGGTCTGAGTCGCGGCTACCCTCGTAAAGCAGTCGAAAACCGCGACCGCATCACGCCTTGTCGGGCGCTTCCTCGCCCGGCCAGCGCCCGGTCGTACGCGCGAACGCCCCCCGCACTCCGTGGTCGACCATGCCTTTGACCAGGCGGAAGACCGCGCCCTCGACCACGAGGGCGGCGAGCAGCTTCGGGTATGAGATGTCCCGCTGGTCGGGCTCCGGCGGCTCCTCGTCGTCGAAGACGGCCCAGAGGCGCTCGAACCCCTTCTGAGCGAGCAGGCCGGCCAGCAGACCCGCGACGATCCCGATCGGGGCGAAGATCAGCTTCATGCCTGGCGATTACCCCTCCCTCGCCGGAGGGAAACGGCAGCGCCTTCGGATCGCTACCGAAGCTCGGGCAGGACGGCGCGCTCGTAGAACTCGAAGAAGCCGTCCTGATCCGGGCCGACCTGGTGCACGTAGACGTGGTCGTAGCCCGCGTCGACGTACTCGCGGATCGCGGCGACGTGGCGCTCGGGGTCGGGGCCGCAGACGATGCTCTCGGCGACGTCGTCCTCGCGGACCAGCTCCGCCGCCTCTTCGAAGTGGGCTGGGAGCGGCAGTTCCAGGAAGTGACTGCCGCTGACCGCTCCGTTGGGCCACCACTCGAGCGCGGTCTGCCGCGCCTCCTCCTCGGCGGCAGCCCAGCAGACGTGCAGCTGACCGTAGGTCGGCTTCCCCTCGCCACCGCCCGCACGGAACCGATCCACCGACTCCGCCACCGGTGCGGTGCCGATCAGCCCGTCGCCGGCGCGACTCGCAAGGTCGACCGAGCGCCTGCCGGCGACCGCGACCAGGATCGGCGGAGGCTCGTCCGGCAAGGAGTAGAGGCGGGCGTTCTCGACGGTGTAGTGGCGGCCGCGGTGGCCCCTCAGGCCGCCCTCCCAGAGGCTGCGGATGATCTCTATCGCCTCCTCCAGTCGTTCCTGGCGCTCCCGGACCGGGGGCCAGCGGTTGCCGAGGATGTGCTCGTTGAGGTTCTCCCCGCTCCCCACCCCGAGGGAGAACCGGCCCGGCAGCAGGAGAGCCGCGGTCGCAGCGGCATGGGCGACGATCGCGGGATGGGTGCGGAAGGTGGGGCAGGTGACGCCGGTGCCTATCTGCAGCTCATCGGTGACCTTCGACAGCGCCCCGAGAACGCCCCAGACGAACGGGCTGTTGCCCTGTCGGTCGATCCAGGGGTGGTAGTGGTCGGAGATCATCGCGAAGCCGAAACCGGCCTGCTCCGCGCGGACCGCGTTGTCGACCAGGGCCCGGGGCCCGTGCTCCTCGCTGGAGAGCGTGTAGCCGATCGCAGCCATCTCGGCCCCCGATACCCCCGATCCAGATGCCCAACCAGCAACGGGCGCACCCGTCCCGCTCCGGCCGATGGCAGAGCGGCGGGGACAAGACAACGGAGGGGGTGGGATTCGAACCCACGAGCCGCCTTACGACGGCCAACGGTTTTCGAGACCGCCCCGTTCAACCACTCCGGCACCCCTCCGGGAAACGATCAGAGAGCCGATTCTAAGGGGCGGCGGGAGTCGTGAGCGGTGCGCCGGTCGAGCCGGCTGCCTACCCAAGACCAAATGTATTCGCGGGCACAGCCTGCAGGGTGCCGTAAGCACGAACGACATCTGCTGTATCGCCCCCCGAGAGCGCGACCGACCCGATTGTCGCTTGATTGTTTGGTTTCGCTGTGACTTTCGGGAAATGCACATTGCTGCTCGGAACTTGGCATCCGGCGCCGCCGTAGGTGCTTTTGAGTGTGACGTCTGTGATGGCTATGTCCCGACCCGCTCCGCCGGTCGACTCGACATGCATGGTCCAGGGCAAACCTAGGGCTTCATCGGATAACAGAGTGCATTTGGCGAAGCCACCTTTCCCTATACAGGTATCTGTTGTTACTTCGTAGGTATCCACCGTGCCTGTTGTGGTGCCCGCTTTGAGGGTGGTGGAGACATGGACGTCGCAATCATAGGAATCCAGGGGCGCCAGTTCGAACCCCGCCCTGCCCGTGAATTCGAGTTTTTCGTCCTGCGTGATCGCGTTGTGGTGCTTCAGCCACGTTGCCAACGCAGCAGCGGGAGCAACCGCGCTCACCGTCGTGAGCACCATGCCGGCGAGCACCAAGATCTTTCCGACACTCACCCTATCCTCTCCTGCGAGCCGACGTCAAGCTTCGACTCCGTATGTTTCTTTCGGCGCCATCGTCAGGACACCGGTGAGGATGGTGCCGTTTATGGAAGTTCCCGAAAGCGTCAGCGTGGTGATGGACCCCGCGTTGTCCGGAACGGCTGTGGAGACCAGAAAACTGGTGACGTTTTCTTTGGCTGCACAGAATTCATCGAAGGTAAATTGGAATTTGATGTCTTTGATCACCGCGTCTGCTTCTGTGGTGACGTGTATGGACCATGGCAGTTCTTCAGCCGTGTCTTTTTTCACGCCGCAGCCCGCGAGAAGACCGGTGCCTGTGCAGGTGCTTGTTGTGATGGTGAGCGAGTCGACCGTGCCTGTGCTGCTGTTGCCTTTGAGGGTGAGGGAGGCATGCATGATGCAGTCGTAGCCCGCCACCCCGGGAATCACTATCCCCGCCCGGCCGGAGAGTTCCACTTTGGCGTCTTTTTTCAGCTGTTCGAAGTCATGCGTCCATGTGGCTTCTGCCGACGCCGAGGCGGGCGCCATAGCGGCCACAGCTGCGAGCGCCATGCCGGCAAGCAGCACGATCCTCTTGATTCTCAGCGGATGTTGTGCTTTCACGACCTTGATCTCCTCCTATTCGAAACCAAATGTTTCTTCGGGGAGCACCGTGAGTTCGCCGGAAACCTGGAGACCGCCGCCCCCCGTTCCACTGAGACTTACCCTGCGCACAACCCTCGTGTTATCGGGCACTGCGATGATTGAGCCAAAGTTGATGGTGGAGTCATGAATAGGGCATTGTGGCGTTGTCGGATTTGCATATGTGATTGTGTGTGTATGGTCTGTCATGCTCAGATTGCCAGGACCCGGATTGGCATGAAAGGTCCAAGGGAGTCCGTTGGTGTGCACTGCCGCGAATGTGCATCCAGCCAAGGCGCCAGTGCCACTGCAGGTTCCCGGTGTGAGGTTGCTCCCGTTTATTCGCCCTGTTGTGGTGCCTGCTTCGAGCGTCGCCTGTGTGTGGAAGACGCATTCATAGCTGGCGACCCCCGGTATGGAAAAGTTAACGGAGCCGGTGAATTCCAGGTTCTCGTTCTGAGCGATCGGTTCTTCGTGCTTGAGCCAGGTCGCCGATGCCGTGGCCGGAGCCGCGAACGCGATCGTCGTGAGTGCCATGCAGGCGAGCAGCATGATTCTCTTTAAACCCATCCCGTCTCCTCCTTGTTCCGACTGGAGGCCAACGAGGGTACCTCGTTGCTTCAAGGAATTTGAGTAAAGGCTGTTTAGTTTGCGGAAGCCCGTGTGTGTCTTAGGCGCCGATGCGTTCGGTGTCGCGCTCCTGCCGCCGGGGCTGGAGGCGGACCGGCGCAGCAGAGAGGGCCTGGACGCGCAGGTCGCTCCAGGTGAGGCCCTCACGCACCAGCGAGGGCAAGCCGAGGGCGACGGCGGTGGCGATCTCCACCGCCTGCAGGATGATGCCGTAGGCGAGCGCGTCGGCGGTGCCGATTCCGAAGCCGGTGTGCAGGACGCTGATCGTCGCGAGCTGGAAGACGCCGATGTTGGACGGGGTTGCCGGCACCACCGCGGTGACGTTGACCGCGAAGAGGACTGCGGCGGCGGCGCCGATTCCGCCATCCAGTCCCAGTGCGGCAAGGAGCGCCCAGCAGGCGGCAAGTTGGATCGCCCAGGCGCCCAGCTGGGCCGCGGCAGCGAGGAAGCCCTGGCGGGGCTTGCGAAACACCGCCAGCCCGGCGCGAACCTGCAGCAGGGCACGCTGGACCGCCGCCCCCGCACGGGCGACCCGCCCGTTGCCGTTGCGACGCATCAGCATCGGAGCGAGCAGGACGACGACGAGCAGGATCAGCGGCACCAGGCTGAAGGCGAAGATCTTCTCGGTGCTCGAGTGGAAGAGATCGGTGGTGGAGACGATGATTATCCCGAGCAGGAAAAGTGCGACGAGATTGAGGAGCGTCTGCGAGACGAGCGTGCCGAGCAGCACCGGAAAGGTCTCCCGCATACGGCCCGTGCGGCGCGCGAGGGTCATCGCACGCGCAGGCTCTCCCAACCGTGCCGGCAACGTCGCCGACATCAGAACCCCGATCATCGTCGCCGAGGTGACGTCGCGGCGCCGAACCGGCCGGTTCGGCAGCGCCGCACGCACGATCCCGTACCAGGAGGCAGCGCGGAAGAAGAGTGAGAGGGCCATCAAAGCGCAAGCGACCAGCACCCAGGTGAAATCGGAGCGGACGATGCTGGAGACGACCTTGTCGACGCCGATCTTCTGCGCGGCCAGCGCGGTCAGACCGGCACCGAGCGCGCCCGCCACGCCCAGTCCCGCCCGCCGCGCGATGCGACGCTTTCTGCTCCCCCCCTGCGCCAGCGGCGGGTCGAGCGAGGGCAGACGCCGCGGCGGCACCGGGGGGGCGCCGTCGGCCGGGCGCACCCCGGCCCAGTGGGCGACGCGCTCGGCCGCATTCGACGGAGCCGGCGCCTCGATCGCCCGCTCGTAGACAGAGGTGACGCGATCGGCGACACGCGGCCAGGCGTAGCGCTGGGCGCTCTCGCGAGCTGCTTTGCCCATCGCCGCCAGGCGCTCGGGCTCGTGGTGGGCACGTTGCAGCTCCTCGGCCAGCCGCTGGGCGTCGCCGGGCGGCACCAGAACCCCGTCGACCCCGTTGGTGACGACGTCGCTGTAGCCGGCGATCTCAGAGGCGACGGCCGGCGTGCCAGCGGCGAAGGCCTCGGTCAGGACCATGCCAAAGCTCTCGCCGGCGAGCGACGGAGCGCAGAGCAGATCGGCCCCGTGCAGCGCCCCCCAGAGCCGCTCCCCCGACACCCGGCCGCAGGCGTCGATCCTGCTCATCGTCTCCGGGTCGGCCAGGTAGCGAAGCACGTCCTCGTGTTCCGCGCCGATCACCGTGAGGCGTGCGGGGACGTGCTCGACCAGGGCGTCGAAGGCGGTCAGCAGGATCGGCAACCCCTTGCGCTCCTCCGGCCTGCCGACGAAGAGGATCCGCAGCTCCTCGCTGGCGGGCCTCGGGGTCTTCGGGGCGGCGTCCACGTCGACACCGTTGGGGACGATCTCGTAGCGACCGCCAAACCAGCGGCGACCCGTCCAGGCGGCTGCCTCGGAGACGGCGATCCGCGCCGCGAGCCGGTTGAAGACCCGACGGGCACCGAGCGCCGAGGCGACGTGGTTGGGGATCGCCTTGGTCGAGTAGGCGTGGAAGGTGCCGACCACCGGCGAGCGGGCACCCAGCACCGCATTCCAGCCGACAAACGGCACCAGCGGCTCGTGGACGTGAACCACGTCGTAGTCACCCTGGCGCAGCTCCCGGCGAATCGCGGCGACGCCCCCGGCCGGGAAGGCGGAGAGGTTGGAAACGGCCCCGTTGGCACCGATGCCGACGGAGCGGCCGAGCGGGATCAGGTAGTCGGGGAGCTCGCGCGCCTCGGGCTCGCTGCGGTGCAGCGTCCGGCTGAGCCGACCCGGAGGATCGACAGGGGCAAGCACGCGGACGTGATTGCCACGGCCGAGGAACTCCTCGGCGAGAGCCTCCACGTGCCGGTTCACGCCGCCCTGGTAGCTCCAGGAATATGGCGAGACTAGAGCGATTCGCACGAAACGCTAAGGGTAGAGGATGGGACGGCAGCGCCCGGCGACCGGCGGCTATAGCTGCGTCGTGATCAAGAAGCCCATGAGAGCGACGATTCCGGCTCCCCCGACTTTGACCATCGTGGTCTGCAAGCTGAGGAGACCCTCGTGCAACGCACGGATGTCCTTGCGCATCTCGGCGAACTCTTCCCGCGACGCGCGGTTGCCTTCCTCCATCTCGGACCGCAGCGCCGCGATTTCTCCGTCAACTCGGTCGAAGCGTTCGTCGATCCGTCGGCCGAACTCGTCCAGGCGGTCGTCTGTCCAGCTCTTTCTCATCGCCTCCATGGTCCTGACGCTACGGGAAATTTTCGCGCGTGGGTGAGACAGAAGTGTAACTTTTCGTCTGCGGCACCGATACTCCCGTCGGGCCGCCTGCACTCGCCCATGCAAAGCCGGTGAAGACGAGTAGGTAGGCAGCGCCAATCTCCAGCAGCAGCGCGCCGGAGTCGTTGGCCAGCGCCCCCACCACGGTCGCCGCGAGGGCGCCGATCAGACCGGCCCGCATCGCCGGGAGATCGCGAAGCCATAAGGCGATTCGCTCGCGCTCGGCGATCGCCAGCGCCGCCAGGGCAACGAGCAACGGCAGGAAGACGAGGACGACCGGGCGGGTGAAGCTGCGGGCGGAGAGCTGCAGGCGGCGCTGGGCGACGTCGGCAAGCTCGTCGAGCCCACCGGCGTCGAGCACCGAGCGGGTCAGGTGGGCGTTGGCACCCGAGACGAGGTCGATCAGGGCGAGCAGTGCAAGCGCGGCGAAGGGGACCGCGATCGCGACGAAGATCCCGCGGCGACGGCGGTCCGCGACCGCCGCTGCCGCAACGGCGGCCCCCACCGGCAGCACGATCGCGGCGCCCACGTCGGCGCCAAAGCGTCCTGCGGCGAAGACGAAGGCAAAGAACAGACCCGCCGCGAGGAAAACGAGTGCGGACCGGCGGGGGTCGAGTCGAGGAGCGAAGCCGCTCAGGGCGGCGCCCGAGCCGGCCACGACCAGCACCGCCAGCAGCGCCTCCAGCTCGTTGCCGATTCCGTAGAAGCGCACCCCGAGGCCGGGATTGGGACCGAGCAGCGAGAGCGAGGTGAGCGGTGAGCCGGCGACGACGTCGACCGCGTAGGCGAGGACGGTCAGACCGCTCGCGACCGCCAGCGCGCGGTAGTCGCGCCACGCGGCCAGGGTCAGCAGCGCCAGCAGTGGCGCCCCGACGATCGTCAGCAGCTGTTCGACCCCCTGGCTCGGCTCGAGCGCGGCGCCGAGCAGCAGCGTCGGCGGCAGGTAGACGACGCTCAGTCCGACCAGCTTCACACCGGCACCAGCGACGCGCCCGCGCGTCGCGGCAACGACCAGCACGAGCGCCCCCAGCCAGATCGCCAGGGCGAACCCGATCACCGGCCCGCGCCGCTCAGGGATCGCCGCGAGCCTGTCGCCAAGCGATTCCACCGCAGCCGCGTCGACGTCCCCCTCGGACCGAATCGGCTCGCCGCTCATCTCATCCGGCACCTCCACCCCGAGCCGATCCAAAACCGTCGGCGCGACGTCGGTAGAGAGCACGTACCCATCCGTCCGCGTGCTGTCCGAGGTCAGGTTCCCACCGAACCCTTTCCCCGCAATCCCGACCACCAGTGCCCGCCCCTCAGCCGGCGGAGCCCGCTCGATCGCGATCAGCAGGTCGTCCCCGCGCAGGCCCTCGACGAGGCTGGGCAGCGCGCGCAGACTCGCGCTTCGCACCTCGCAACTCTCCCCGGCAGCGACCAACGTCGAGGCAAGCAGCCCCGGCACGACGTCCGCCGGCGCAGACTCGGCCCGATCGACCACAGCCTCCGAGTAAGCGGGCCCGCAGATCCCACCCCCCAACTCATCCGGCAACTCCTCGTCATAGAGCGAATCGAAGACCCTGTTCCCCTGAGAGATATCCAAATAAGTCTGCGCCACCGGAACCGACCCAAGCCCAGCTGACATCAGTCCCGGCGACAGGCTTCGCTCTGCCAGCAGCTCAGGACTGGCTCCCGCGGGCACGAGAGCCACGACCACGCTCGTGGGCAGGGGTCGGGTGGGGAGCGAAACGTCTTGTACTTTTTCGTCACCCGAATCTCGGACGGCAGCCTCCGCCTCACCGAAAAAGTTAAGTGGAGCTCCCCACCCGACCCCTGACCCCAACAAGGCCAGCGCTATCGTGACCCCGATGCCCGACCGCACTTTCGCCAAGTTCACCTTCTTCAAGATCGACCCCGAGTGGCGCCGCCGCGACGCCGAGCTGCGCGCCGCCGACAAGCAGGAGTTCCTCGCGGCATGTGAGGACTTCGCCCTCGACCGCTCGCTGCGCGCCTACTCAACCATAGGCACGCGCGGCGACGCCGACCTGGTCCTGCTCAGCCAGAGCCCCAACCTCGACGACCTGCATACCTTCCACGTCGTGCTGGGCCAGAGCGGCCTGGCGAAGTGGGCCGAGACCCCCTACTCCTTCCTCTCGATGACCAAACGCTCGCCCTACTCGGAGGAGGCGGCGCGCCCTGAGATATGCGTCTCGGAGCGCAAGTACCTCTTCCTCTACCCGATGGTCAAGCAGCGCCGCTGGTACGGCCTGCCGGCCGAGGAGCGGCAACGGATCATGAAAAGCCACATCGAGGTCGGTCGCCGCCACCCGGAAATCGCGATCAACACCTCCTACTCGTTCGGGCTCGACGACCAGGAGTTCGTCGTCGCCTTCGAGGGCGACGACCCGGGTGAGTTCCTCGACCTGGTGCAGGAGCTGCGGCCCACCGAGTCGAGCGCCTACACCGAGCGCGAGACGCCGATCTTCACCTGCGTCGCGATGTCCGTGCGCCGTGCGCTCGACGCGCTCGACGGCACCGCGAACGTCGCCACCGCAGGCGCAGCAGTCCCGGGTTGAGACCCGTCCCCCTCCACGAAATCTTCAGCCGTACCCGGAGGTGACCGATAATGGTCACTGATGGCGGTTGAAGCGCTCAGTTACGCGATCGACGACCAGGATCGGCTGATCCGCCTCGACGAGGGCTTCTACCGCTTCGCCGAAGAGAACGGGTGGACGGACGTGGGCAGCAGCCTCGGTCGCTCGCTCTGGGACTTCGTCGCCGGCGAGGAGGTGCGCAAGCTGCAGCGGATGCTGCTGCGACGGATCCGCGACAGCGTCGGCACCGTCCAGCTCCCCTTCCGCTGCGACGGCCCCGAGGCCAGCCGCGAGATGGACATCAGGATCGCCGCCGACAGCTCGGGCCGGGTGGTTCTCTTCTCGGCCCGGATGCGCTCCGAAGAGGCCTGGGAGGAGCCGCAGCCGCTGCTCGACCCGCGCGCTCCGCGCGACGAGGACTTCCTGCCGATGTGCGCCTGGTGCGACCGCTTCCTCGTCGCAGGCGAGTGGGTCGAGGTCGAGGTGGCGGCGAAGCGACTGGAACTGTTCCGGCGCAGCGAGATGCCTACCATCGACCACAGCATCTGTCCGCGCTGCAGCAGCATCCTGCTCACCGCGTAGGGCGCCCCGGCCGCCCGCGTTCCCTATTCTTCCGCGTTCCCATGACCCAGATCGGAACCCCAGAGAACCCCGTCCGCGTCGCGATCGTCGGCGCCGGCCCATCCGGCTTCTACGCCGCCGAGCACATCCTCAAAGACGAGGCCACCCACGCCCAGGTCGACCTCTTCGACCGCCTCCCCACCCCCTTCGGCCTCGTCCGCGGCGGCGTCGCCCCCGACCATCCCAAGATCAAGTCGGTTATCCGCGTCTACGAAAAAACCGCGGCGCGCGAGGGCTTCCGCTTCTTCGGCAACGTCAAGGTCGGCCACGACATCGAGGTCCAGGA
>Ga0190265_10000507_pt1 | contig 27592 bp, 23 predicted proteins | sample Popmic124T_FD_133135 | JGI IMG/M metagenome (GOLD analysis project Ga0190265, IMG submission 133135) | Populus adjacent soil microbial communities from riparian zone of Indian Creek, Utah, USA - 124 T | ecosystem: Environmental > Terrestrial > Soil > Riparian zone | place: USA: Utah | collected...
CCACCGCTCCAGCGCGTGCGCCGCAGCGGCGGAGGAACTGCACGTGGAAGTCCACGATGCCTGGCTTCGGGCGCCAGAATACCGGGGAGTACTGCGCGTAGCGCTCGCGGCGGTGCTGCATCAGCTGCGCAGCCCACGAGAAATCCGTCTCGGTCATCTCCACGGGCTCACGGCTGCTCATGGCTGCGGTCCTTTCCTCGCTACCGTATCAGCTGCCGGCGTCCGACCCACGGCCGATATTCGCCGCGCGCTTACCTCGCAGGGAATTGAGACACCTCCGCGCGTGCCACACCTTGAGCTCCACGCGAGCCGCTCTCGTGCTCGCGACGGAGGCACCCATGAAGATCTACGGACACCCCTGGAGCATCAACACACGCAAGGCCTTGATGGCGGCGGCGGAAAAGGGGCACGCGCTCGAGCTGGCGCTGGTGATGATCCCCAAGGGCGAGCACAAACGGCCCGAGCACGTGGCCTTGCATCCGTTCGGCAAGGTCCCCGTGCTACAGCACGAAGCCTTCCTGCTGTACGAGACGCAGGCGATCAACCGCTATCTCGATCGCACCCTGAGCGGTCCGGCGCTGGTGCCGAGCGATCCACGCGGCGCGGCGCGGGTCGATCAATGGATCGGGGTCGCGGACTCGTACTTCTCGCCCAACGCGCAGCCGTTCATCGTCGAGACCATGTTCCGCCGCTACCTCGGCGGCGAGCAGAACGCGCGCGCGATCGAGGCGGGACGCGCGGGCATGCAGCCGGTGCTCGACACCGCCGAGCGCCGGCTGGCCGCGAGCCCGTACCTCGCCGGCGACGAGCTGTCGCTGGCCGACATCCACTTCATGCCCTACGTCGAGTACCTGATGCGCATCGGCGCGTCCGAGCTCGTCACCTCGCGCAAGAGCTTCGCAGCCTGGTGGGAGCGCGTGAGCAGCCGCGCCAGCTGGCAGCGCGTCGCGCGCAGCGGCCCGCAGCCGTACGAGCCGGGCATGACCGCGGACGCGGTCGAACGGCAGTACCGAGAGTAGCGCGAGCATCCTCACTTACCTCCCAGGGAATTGCCGCTGCGCGGCGAGCGGGCATAGTGGGCCCATGTCCCAGCTCGCAGCGGCAACTCCCGCCCCGACCTCGATCGGCGGCTTGCTCCAGTACTGGCGCAAGGCCCGCAACCTGAGTCAGCTGGCGCTCGCGCACGAGGCCGACGTCTCGCCGCGTCACGTCTGCTTTCTCGAGACCGGCCGCGCGCGGCCGAGCCGCGAGATGGTGCTCCTGCTCGCGAGCGCGCTCGACGTGCCGCTGCGCGAGCGCAATGGCTTGCTGCTGGCCGCAGGATTTGCCCCGATGTACTCCGAAACGCGCCTCGACGATCCCGAGCTCGGCCCGGTGCGCGCAGCGCTGGCCGCGATCCTGCGCCAGCAGGAGCCCTACCCCGCCGTGGTGATGAACCGCCACTGGGACATCGTGGGCAGCAACGACGCCGCGGGCCGCTTCTTCTCGCTGCTGCTCGGGCCAGCGCGCGCGCGCGAGCCGGCCAACGTGCTGCGCATGATCTTCGACTCGCGCGCGCTGCGACCGTACGTGATGAACTGGGAGGCGGTCGCGGAGAGCTTGATCCAGCGCGTACAGCGCGAAGCCGTGGGCGGCGTGAAGGACAACGCGACCGCCAAGCTGCTGGCGGAGGTGCTCGCGTACCCGGACGTGCCCGGGAACCTACGCGAGCCCAAGCTGGAGGCCCCCCTGCTCCCGGTGATCCCCGTGCGCTTTTGCAAAGCGGGCGACACCTACAGCTACTTCTCCACCGTGACGACGCTCGGCACACCGCAGGATGTCACCCTGCAGGAAGTGCGGATCGAGTGCTTTTTCCCGGCCGACTCGGATACCGAGCGGCTCGCCCGCAAGCTCGCGCAAGCCGGCGCCGCGACCGGCTGACTCGCGCGTCGCATACCGCCACGCGCTTCGCGTGCTACTACCCAAGAGCATGGTGGACCTCGACCGCCGGCTCACACGGCTCGCGATCGTCGCGGCGTTCGTGCTCGCGCTCGTGCTCGGCGTACGGTCGGGCGCGGCGAGCGCCGTCGTGGTGCAGGACGCGGAGCTCGCGATCGCAGACGCCGCCTCCCTGCCGCGGCTGCGCGCGGTGATCGTCGCGCACGCGGGGCAGATCGTGGTCGAGCGCAAGCTGCGCGGCTCGAGCCTCGACACCCCGGCCAACATCAAATCCGCGTCGAAGACGGTGATCTCCGCGCTGGTCGGCATCGCGATCGGCGAAGGCAAGCTGCGCGGCGTCGATCAGCCGATCGGCCGGTTCTTCGAGCGCGAGCTGCGCGGCGATCCCGAGCTGCGCAAGCGCGCGATCACGATCGGCGATCTGCTGACCATGCGCTCTGGGCTCGAGCGCACCTCGGGCCAGGGCTACGGCGACTGGGTGGGCAGCGGCAACTGGGTGCGTGCTGCCCTACGCAAGCCGCTGCTCTATCCGCCGGGCACGCAGATGCTGTACAGCACCGGCAACACGCACTTGCTCTCGGCGATCCTCACGCGCGCGACCGGGATGAGCACCTTGCGTTACGCGCAGCGCAAGCTCGGCAAGCCGCTCGGCATTCGCATCGAGCCCTGGAAGACCGATCCGCAGGGCATCTATCTCGGCGGCAACCAGATGCGGCTGTCTCCACACGCGATGCTGCGTTTCGGCGAGCTCTACCGCAACGGCGGCAAGCACGCGGGCCGGCAAGTGGTCCCGGAGTCGTGGGTGCAGGCCTCGTTCGAGGCGCGCACGCGCTCACCGTTCAGCGGCGAGCAATACGGCTATTGCTGGTTCGTCTCCGAGCTCAGCGGGCATCCGCTGTTCTACGCCTGGGGCCACGGCGGCCAGTTCATCTTCATCGTCCCCGAGCTCGAGCTGACCGTGGTCACCACCTCCGACCCCGCCGGCCCGCGCGACTTCGATCACCTCGGCGGCATCTACCACAAGATCCTGGAACCAATCGTCGCGCTCTACGACTGACCGACACCGGCTGAGGGATCGGGATCGGGATCGGGACGGTTCTGCTTTCGTAGGGGCGGGTTTCAACCCGCCCTCTTGTGACGACCGAAACCCTGTGGCATGGCAGTCACGTGCATCCGCCCGCTGGCAGCAGTCCCACCCCGATCGCGCTGCGCGTGAACGGCGCGACGCACGAGGTCGACGCAGCTCCCGACACGCCTCTGCTCTACGTGCTGCGCAACGATCTCGGTCTGTACGCAGCGAAGCTCGGCTGCGGCCTGGAACAGTGCGGCAGCTGCAGCGTGCTGGTCGACGGCGAAGCGCGTCCTTCCTGCCGGCTGCCGATCTCCGCGCTCGGCACCGCGGAGATCACCACGCTCGAGGGCATCGGCTCGCCTGCGGCGCCGCATGCGCTGCAGCGCGCGTTCATCGCCGAGAACGCCGCGCAGTGCGGCTACTGCACCGCCGGCATCCTGATCAGCGCCAAGGCCCTGCTCGATCGCAAGCCGCGCCCGAGCGACGGCGAGGTGCGGCGCGCGCTGCGCGGCAACCTGTGCCGCTGCGGCAGCCACAACCGAGTCCTGCGCGCCGTGCAGCGCGCCGCCCGCGAGCTGGCGGGCGAATGAGCGCGGGCGACCAGCTGCCGCCGAGCCTGCAGGCGAACCCCAAGCTCGACGCCTGGATCCGGATCGACGCCGGTGGAACGATCACCGTGCGCACCGGCAAGGTCGAGCTCGGGCAGGGCATCAAGACTGCCGTCGCGCTGATCGCGGCCGAAGAGCTCGACGTCGAGCTCGCGCGCATCCGGGTCGAGACCGCGGACAGCGCGCGCCCGCCGATCGAGTTCATGACCGTGGGCAGCATGTCGATCGAGAGCAGCGGCCCCGCCGTGCGGCACGCGGCTGCGCTCGCGCGACGCTTGCTGCTCGCGCGCGCCGCCGAGCGCCTCGGGCTTCCTCCGGACCGCGCCGGCGAGCTCGAGGTCCACGACGGGCACGTGCACGCGCGCGCGGCCGGGACGAGCACGAGCTACTGGGAGCTCCAAGCCGGGAAGCCGTTCGACCACGACATCACGGCGCTCGCCGAGCTCAAGCCAAGGAACGCGTACCGCCTGATCGGCAAGCCCGCGCAGCGCGTCGACCTGCCGGCGCTCGCCTTCGGCAGCCAGCGCTTCGTTCAAGACCTCGCACCCGAAGGCGTCGCGCACGCGCGGGTGGTGCGGCCGCCCAGCCCGCATGCGCGCTTGCGCGAGGTGGAGATCGAACGCGCGCGCGCCTTGCCCGGTGTGCTCGCGGTCGTGCGCGACGGCAGCTTTCTCGGGGTCGTCGCCCGTCGTGAAGAGCAAGCCGAGCGCGCCGTCGACGTGCTGCGCGCCCACGCCGACTTCGAGCTGACGGCCCTGCCCGACCAGGCTGCGCTGCACGAGCGACTGCTGAACGACGTCATCGGCAGCTTCCCGCTGGTCGATGGTGTACCGGTCGCCGCGCCGGTTCCCCCGCTGCTCGCGCCCGAAGGTGCGGCGCATACGCTGCGCGCGAGCTATCGCCGGCCGTTCCTGATGCACGCGTCGATCGGTCCCTCGGCCGCGCTCGCGTGCTTCCGCGACGGCGCGCTCGAGATCTGGTCGGCGAGCCAGGGCGTGTCGCTGCTCGCGGCGTCGATCGCGCAGGTGCTGGCGCTGCCGCCCGAGCGCGTGCGCGTCGTGCACGTGGAGGGCCCCGGTTGTTACGGCCACAACGGCACCGACGACGCCGCGCTCGACGCGGCTCTGCTCGCGCGCGCGCTGCCCGGCACGCCGGTGCTGCTCAAGTGGACGCGCCAGGACGAGCACGCGCTCGAGCCCTACGGGCCGGCGACGCAAGTCGACGTGCAGGCCAGCCTCGACGCGCACGGCCGGCTGCTCGCGTACAACCACGACGTCTACAGCTACCCGCACATCGGCCGCGCGTTTCCCATGGGCAAGGTCTCGGCGCTGATCGCGGCGCAGCAGCTCGAAAAACCCTTCGGCATCCCCCGCCCGCGTCCGATGCTCGCCCCGCAGGCAGGGGTGCACCGCAACGCGGACCCGCTCTACGCCATTCCGGCGCAGCGCGTGGTCAAGCACCTGTGCGGCAACTCGCCGTTCCGCACCTCGTCGCTGCGCAGCCTGGGCGCCTTCGCCAACGTGTTCGCGATCGAGTCGATGATGGACGAGCTGGCCGCGGCTGCCGGTCACGATCCGATCGCGTTCCGCCTCGCGCACCTGTCCGACGAGCGCGCGCGCGCCGTGATCGAAGCGGGCGCGGCGCGCGCGGCCCAGCGCGCACCCGAGCCGAGCGGCGATCCGCAGCGCCCGCGCGGCCGCGGCATGGCGTTCAGCCGCTACGAGAACCACAAGTGCTACGCCGCGGTCTTCGTCGCGCTCGAGGTCGACCTCGCGAGCCATGCGATCCGCCTGCTGCACGCGGTGATCGCGGCGGACGCGGGGCTGATCATCGACCCCGACGGGCTGGCCAATCAGCTCGAGGGCGGCTTCGTGCAGGCCGCCAGCTTCACGCTCGCAGAAGAGGTGCGCTGGAACGCGCAGGGCGTGAGCTCGCTCGACTGGGACGGCTATCCGATCCTGAGCTTCGAGCAGGTGCCGGAAGTCGAGGTCGTGCTGCTCGACCGCCCCGATCGCAACCCGCGCGGCGCGGGCGAAGCCACCACCGGTCCCGCGCCGGCCGCGATCGCCAACGCGGTCTTCGACGCGTGCGGCGTACGCCTGCGTACCACCCCGTTCACTCCCGCGCGCTTGCGCGCGGCGTTGTTCCAGTAAACCAGCTTCGAATAAGCAGCTTCGAGTAAGCGAGCTTCAGGAGATCAGCCATGCTCTACGCCATCCTTTGTTACAACTCCGAAGAGGTCGTGAGCTCTTGGAGCAAGGAAGAGGACGACGCCGTGATGACGCGCTTGATCGCGGTGCAGGACAAGCTCGCCGCGCAAGGGCGGCTGGGCCCGGTCGCGCGCCTGCAGGGCACGCGCGCGGCGACCACGCTGCGCAAGGGCACGAGCAAGAGTGCGCCAGTCGTACTGGACGGTCCGTTCGCGGAGACCAAGGAGCAATTCCTGGGCTTCTACCTGGTCGAGTGCGCGAACGTCGACGAGGTGGTCGCGATCGCGAACGAGCTGGCGGAAGCCAACCGCGGGCCAGGCGGGTACGAGATCCGACCGGTCGCGGCGTTCTTTCCCGGCGGCAAGCTGAGCTGAGCGCGCGACGGGGCGGCGGTGAGTCCGGCCGCCCCGTCACGACGAGTCACGACGACGCGCTCTCGGTCAGAGCGTATAGAGGAAGGCCGTCAGGTCCGCCTTCTCCTCGGCGGTGAGCTGCGTCTGCAACACGAGGTTGAAGAACTCGACCGTGTCTTCGATCGTCAGCAGCCGGCCGTCGTGGAAGTACGGCGGCGAGTCCTTGAGCCCGCGCAGCGAGAACGTCTTGATCGGCCCTTCCGCCCGCGCGGTGATGCCGTTGATCATGCGCGGCTCGTAGAAGCGCTCCAGCTCCAGATCGTGCATCGAGTTGTCGGTGTAGTACGGCGGCGTGTGGCAGCTCGCGCACTGCGCCTTGCCGAAGAAAAGCTCCTGGCCGCGCAGCTCGGCGTCGTCGCAACCCGCCGCCGGGTCGAGCTTGCCGTCGAGCCCGAGCTTGGGCGCCGGCGGGAAGTCGAGCAGCTTCTGGAACTCGGCCATGTGCTGCACCTGCAGGCCGCGATCGAGCGGGTTGACGCCCTTCTTGGTCGCGAGCGCCGGGTCGCCATCGAAGTACGCCGCGCGCTGCTCGAACTCGGTGAAGTCCTCCACGCTCATGAGCGCGCGCTGCGATCCGAAGATTTGCTGCACGTTCGTGCCGCGCAGCGAGACGGTATCGATGCGGTTGCGCTGGTCCTGGGGCCTGATGTCGCCGAGCAGGTGGGTCGCACCGTTGGTGTGGCCGTTGATGTGGCAATCGAGGCACGCGACGCCGAGGCTCGGCCGCTCCGAACGGCGGTCGTCGATGTTGTTGAACTGCTGCTGGGGGAACGGGGTCAGCAGCAAACGCAGCCCGTCGAGTTGCTTGGGATTGAGGATGCACTTGAACAGCTCGTAGTAGTTGTCGGTGGTGACCAGCTGTCCCTGCGAGACATCGCCGAGCGCCTTCTGCGTGGTCAGGAAGATCGGCGGGGGGAACTCCGGCAGGAAGTGCTCGGGCAAGTCGAAGTCCAGATCGAAGCGGGTCAGGTCGCGGCCGGTCTGCGCCTGGATCTCGTCGATGCTCGATTGCGGGAAGAGCATGCCGCCTTCGGGCTGCTTGGGATGAGGCAGCGCGAAGAAGCCCGCGGGGAAGATGTCGCGCGCTCGGATCTCGTCGGGCTCGAGCTCGGCCAGCGTTTCCCAGGTCTCGCCGTCGGGCAGGCGCACGCGAACGCCCTGCTGCACCGGCTTGCCGTTGGTCATCGTCAGACCGGAAGGGTCATCGCTCATGTCGTAGCGCAGCTCGAGCAGCTCGAGCTGGCGCGCCATCGCCCCGTCCTTCTCGGCGATCTTGGCGGCCATCAGCGCGGCGAAGTCCACGTGCTGATCGCCGCCGCCATTCATATCGCCACAGCTCGCAGGCGGCGGGGGTGAATTGGGCGGCGGATCGGCCAGCTCGCCGATATCGGGGTTGAGCGCGGAGGCGCTCGTGGCGGACTCGGTCGGGGCGTTGGTCTGACAGCCGGCCGCGAGCATGATCAACAGCGTGCACGATGTTCTACGCATGGGTCGTGTTCTCCCCTCGAAGGAAGTTGAGGTGACTCATACGCTGCGCGCAATGCAAAGCTCGCACCGCAAATCGTGCAGCTGAACGGAGGAGTTTGCCGATTTCGAGCGCTCCGAAACGCCCCACTGTGGGGCGGTTGCCCTCGACTACCGCGGCAGAGCGACCCACGCAGCCAGGTACGTCCCTTGCACGATCTCACGCAATGCGCCGTCGTCCGGCGCCAATACCGAGGCGAACGCATGCGATATCTCACCTCAGCCGTGAAAGCCTGGATCGATGAAGAGCGCGAGCTGCGCGCTACCGCCGAGCTCGCGCTCCACCCGCATGATCCCCAGAGGTTTGCGGAGGACAGCGCCGCGCTCTTGGCCATGTTGCAGCACGCTCAGCCCGGCACGCACTACGTCTTGCACGTGCGCAACGCCGGCGAAGCGCTGCTGGTGAAGCAATGACCTCGCGCCCGCGCGACCCCTTCGACGACGAGCGCGACGAGGATGCACCGTTGCGCGGCGATCCGGACACAGACACGGCACCGCGCTCCGAAGAAGGGCCGCCCCAAACCGATCGCCTCGCCCACGCCGAGACCGGCACGTCGGAGTTCAGCCGGCGCACCGGCGGTGCGCTGAGCAGCGAGCTGATGCCGGATCAGTTCGCGGAGCTCGACCGCGAGCTCGACAGCGAGCACGCGCAGAACCCGGACGAGCTCGGGATCACCTTTCTGGAGCGCGCCACGCAGGACGAACCGCCTCAAGAGCAAGCCCAACCCAACCCCGAAGCCCAACCCGAAGCAGAACCCGACCAAGAAGAGGAGCTCAACATGTAAACGCGAAGGCGGGTTCGAACTCTCTTCGAACCCGCCCTACGTTCGTCCCCTCTCTCTCTGTCACCATCTTCCTTCCAGAGGCAGCTCGCGGTGCGCGACCGCTTCGCGTCGCCCGCGCCGGTAGTGCTTGTTTTCCACCACCCGATCGCCGGGGCGCCGGCTCCACAGCGCGTCGAGGCTCGCGGCTCCGCCACCGCGCAGCACGAAGAACAGAGCAGACGCGAGCAGCAGCAGCGGCAGCTCGAAGCCGTTGTCGCGCGCGAACAGCCCGTGCGAGATGTTCACGGTGGCGATCGCGACGGCCATGTTCACCGCGGCACCCAGTCCCGCGACCCGTGTCAGCAGGCCCAGCACCAAGCCCACGCCGCCGCCCAGCTCTGCGGCGATCGCGAGCGGCGCCATCACGTCCGGCAACGGGAAACCGAGGCTCACGACAGAGTCGTGCCACTCGCGATAGCCGACCAGCTTCTCCCAACCGTGCGCGGTCAGGATTACGCCGGTGATCATCCGCAGCAGCGTCAATCCGACGATCCCAATGCGCGATTCTCGGTTCGATAAGTCGGTCATGGACCCACCTCTGTCTTTCTGCCGAGTGGCGATGCGAAGCACATGCCATACGCAGCCGACACATGCGCTTGGGCGCGAAACTCGGAGTTCTGCTCGCTCACTTGCGAACCCTCACCGCAGCAGCAGGGTGCGCCCATGCCGGTCCGCCCTGCCCCATGTGACGCGCCTCAGCTGAACGCAATTGCGCGGCTTCAACGCGGCGATCGGCTGGCCGCCACGCCAAAAAAACACGCCGCGCTCCCGAAGGAACGCGGCGTGCTCGTGCGGAAAGCGGAGCGCGCTTACTTGCGCATCGCCGTCCAGCGGATGGTGACGCCGTCTTCGTTGATGCTGTTGACCACCAGCTTGCTGCCGGTCACGCAGTACTCGGTCATGTCGTCGTTCTCTTCTTCGCCCGTGTCGGGGTCGGCCGTGACGAACATGCCGCCTTCGACGCGATAGCTGCCGTTGATCTCGTTGCTAGCGGTCTCGCTCTGAGTGCCTTCGCAGGTGGCGCCCTTGTCGACGAACACGAAGTCGTCTTCGTCTTCGGGGTCGGCCATCGGGCACGAGCCGCCGGTGCAGCTCTTGGGCATGATCTGCGTGATTTCCGAGGTCATGTTCAGCGTGCCCGAGATCGTACCGCCGCCGATCACGATGTCGCCGGTGATGTCGATGCCGAGCGAGAGCGACGCGCCCACGCACTGGCCGCCCGCATTGCCGAGCGCCTTGCCTACGTTGGCGCAGCCCGAAACGATGTTCCACGTGCCTTCGATGTTGCCGCCGCACGCGTTGAACGTCTCGCTGCACTCGCCGGCGCCTTGCACGACGTCGCCGTTGGCGGCGACCACGAAGCGAACCGCGAACATGGTGAAGTGCGTGGTCTCGGCGCTGACCTTGCCGTCTTCGAGTTTGCTGCCCGGCAGGTGGACCCATGCCTTGGCCTTCTCGTCGAACCAGGCCAGCGAAACCTCGGCGTCGGCGGGGATCTTCGCGTCGCCGAGCTCGAGCTCGAGCAGCACGGGCATTGCGAACTGCAGGCCGTCGGGGCCGAACTCCACGACGTTGCCGGCGAGGTGCGCGGCGTCCATCAAGCCGCTCTTGCTGATCACCTCGGCGCTGATCATCGTGTCCGCCGCGAGCGCGCCGGCCGGGATCGACAGCTTCACGCCCGCTTCCGCCAGCGCTACTTCGCCGCCCTCGGCCGCGCTGACCATCTGCTTGGTGGAGGCGCCTAGATTCGGGGACTCGTCGAGCTTGCTGCCCTCCCCGCCATCGCTCCCGCAAGCCATCAAGCCGGCCGCAAGAAGCGCTGCCGGAACCATCGCCCGAAACGTCCTCAAACCACGTTGCATCAATTCACACTCTCCAAAATCTGGAATACCGTCAACGCCACCCAATGCCGTCGACATCACAAAATCATGCTACGGAGAATGTCCTAAAGTTGGAAGCCGTAATCGCGCACGCAACATTCCTCACAACCCGATCAAGTCATGCAGCGCTGCGAGGATAAGTGCGCATCCCCACAGGACTTTCGGACGCGGCTTGTCATTGGCGCGTCATGAGAGCATCGTGGCTCAACTAGCCGGAATAACTCAAGTTGGGTACGGCTCGCTAGCAGAAGGGACCCCGCGAAAGTTTTGGTCCAGGACCTGACGCGCAGCCCAAGAACGCGATAAGCTGATGACCGAAACATGCACACCCTCCTGCGCGGGGTGAGCACGAGGTTACCGAATGGCAGCACCGCGTCGGGAAGACAGCGCGACCGTGACCCATCCAGAGGGACTGGGTCCTTACTGGCTACTCGAAAGAATGGCAGAGGGCCGGCTCGGGCCGGTCCATCGCGCGTGCCTACGCCGAGAGGGCAAACCCGACACGCTGTTCGTGCTCAAGCGTATCTCCGTCTCCATAGCCGCCGAACCCGGCTTCAGTGAGCGCTTCAATGCCTTGATGAGCGAGGTCGCGAACGTCGTTCACCCGGCGCTGTGCGCGATCGAAGACGTCGGCAGCGGGCCCGAGGGCGAGCTCTATGTCGCCGTCGAGCACGTGATCGGCCGCGACCTCGGCCGCATCCACGCGGCGCTCGCGCATCGCGGTCAGGCTTTACCGCCCGCGCTCGTCGTCTACGTGGCCAACCAAGTGGCCGACGCTCTGGCCGCAGCGCATCGCGCGACTCGCGGTGCCAGGCCGGCGCCGCTCTTTCACGGCGAGCTGGCGCTGTCCGAGATCCTCGTCGGCTACGACGGCAGCGTGCGACTGACCGGGTTGGGCTCGCACGCGCTCGAGACGTTGGTTCCAGGTCTCGCGCCGCGCGGTAACCGCGCGCCCGAGCTCGAACGCGACGGCCGCTGTGATGCGCGCAGCGACGTGTATTCGCTCGGCGCGTGCATGTACGAGCTGCTCACCGGCGGGCCGGCGCTGCCCGGCTCGAAGTTCTCCGCGGAGGCGCCGCTGCCGCGACCGCAGTCGCACATCGCGCGTGTGGTGCCGCGCGCGCTGCAGCCGATCGTGAGTCGCGCGCTGGCCGATGATCCGCGCGAGCGCTTTCAGAGCGCGACGGATCTCGGCCGGGCCCTGCGGCGCTGGTCTCAGGAACAGAGCACGCCGGGCGACGCGGCAGCGCTGGCGGCCTTCCTGCACGCACAGCTCGATGCCGAGCGCAGCACCGACGAAGCGCGCCTGCGCAGCGCGCTGGCGGGCCTGCACCCGGATCGGCAGGAAGACTCGGCCTCTAGGGAGCGCGTGATCGTCGACGGGTCGACGCGCGTACGCGCGCGCACCGTCGTCCCACCCAACGCCACGCCGCCGAGCGGACGGCTGAGCACACCGCAGAACTTCGACGACCTCGCGGAGCAAACCCCCGCGCGCGGTCATCTGATGAACGAGCTGGCGGCGACCATGAGCGGTGCGCCTGCGCCGCGCCTCGAGCGCTCGGCGACGCGCGGGGCGCTCGAAGCCGATCCCGTGGCGAGCGACTGGGGCGAGCACACCCCCGTCCACGGCTGGGTCTCGGCCAGCGAGGAAGACGACGCGGCGGCGCGCAAAGCAGTCTCCGAGAGCCGGCGCGCGGCCGCGGCCATTCGCACGCCCGTTGTGCCCCGGCCTACGGCGACGCCCGTCGCGCCCGCACCCGCAGCGCAACCACGCGCGGCCCGACGGCAGCAGCTGCCCGCCTGGCTGATCGTCGGCCTCGCTGCGGGCGTGGCGGCGGCCGCGATCGCGGCGTTCTCGCTGCTACGCGGCGAGCCGAGCGCTCAGCTCAGCACGCTGCAGGTGCAGACCCATCCCGCGGGCGCAGAGGTCTTCCTGCAAGGAGAGCGGATCGGAACCACCCCGCTGCGGCGCGACAACATCGCGAGCGGCAAGCTGACGCTCGAGCTCCGTAAACAGGGCTTCGAGAAGCTCACGCGCGCGATCACGCTCGCGCCGGCGCAGGTATTCCAGCTCGACATCGATCTGACCAGCCGTCGGGTCGAGGAGCACAGCACGCCGATCGCGGCGGCCCCGCCGGCCAGCGCGGAGACGCCGGACGCGCGCGACGAAGAAGCAAGCGAGCCGCGCCCGAGCCGGCAGGGCACGCCGAGTCGCTCGGAGTCTCGGCGGCGGCGCAGCGGCGACGCCGACGAAGCGCCGAGCCAACAGCCGTCCGCTGCGGCCGCAGCGACGAGCGACGATGAAGCGGAGGGCGCGGCAGGCACGGCGCAGGGCGCGAGCGCCGGCGCGACGGCCGCAGCTCGGATCGAAACCGCAGCGAGCGCGCAGCCGGCGGCCGGCAGCGCAGGCGAGCCCGCGGACCGACCCGAGGCGGGCGTCGGTGCGGCGAGCAAGCCGCCGAGCAAGGCGCTGAGCAAGCCCGCGAGCAGCGTGCGCGCTGCAACGCCGGCGGTGAGCGCGCAGCCGCGCGGACCGAGCCGCGGCGCCGTGGCGATCGATCAGGTCTCTCCGCGCTTTCCGGCGCGCGCGCGCCGCGCGGGCATCACCAGCGGCGCCGTCACGCTCGAATACACCGTCGACAACGCCGGCGCCGTGCGCAACCCGCGCGTGGTCAGCGCGAATCCGCCCGGCGTGTTCGACGACGTTGCGCTGCGCGCGATCGAGAAGTGGCGCTATCAGCCCAAGCTCGACGCCGGCCGGCCGGTCGAGTCCCGCCTCCGCTTCACGTTCCGCTTCGCGGAGTAGTGAAGGGAGGGACGCGCGCTCCTCCCACGCGGCTCACTGAAACGGGTCGAGGATCTCGCTGCTCAGGCTGGGCATGTCGACCCGAGCCTTGTTGCCGCGGCGAGGCTGAGGTTGCTCGGCCGGCGTGGCTGAAGAGTCGCGCGCACCCCGGGCTGCGCGGGCGGAACGGCGGCGCTCGCGTGGGGCTTCTGCGCTCGCGCCCGCGTCGGGCTCCCGTGGCGTGACGGCGGGAGGCAGCACGATCGCGGCTGCAGGCGGTGCTTCCCGTTCAGCTGCCGGCGCGCGGCTCACGGGCGCGGGCGCAGGTGCGACGGGCGCAGCTGCAGGTGCAGGCGGGTGCCGTGCGCTGTGGCGCGCCGATGGGAGGACCGCGATGGCGATCGAGGCGATCAGCGCGAGCGCCCCGATCACGGCACCGGCATAGAGCGTGGAAGAAGGAGGGAGGGTGCTGCGCGCGTCCAGCTCGACCACCGGCGTGCTCGGGCTCGCGGCGCTCGCGCGCGGAGTCGACGGCCGCGGGCTCGAGCCTCGCCCGCTGTCGGACGCTCGCGCGAGATGCGACGGCAAGCGCTGCGTACCCGACGGGCTGGCGACAGCGCCCGCCGACGGGCGCGAAACAGACTGCGCGATCAACGCCTGCTGCGAAAGCACTTGCGAAGGGCGCACCAGCCCGAGCGCGAGCAGCGCGCGGCCGAGCTCCGCGGCGTCGGCGTAGCGCAGCTCGCGGCGCGGCTCCATCGCGCGCGCGACCACGGACTCGAGCTCGAGCGGTAGCTCGGGGCGGCGCGTGCGGATCCCCGGCACGGTGCTGCCGTCGGTAATCGCGAGCAGCAGCGCGGGCATCTCCTTGCCCGCGAACGGCAGCGCGCCGGTGACCATCTCGTACAGGATCACCCCGAGCGAATACACGTCGCAGCGCGCGTCGAGGTCGCCGTCACCGCGCACCTGTTCGGGGGCCATGTACTCGGGCGTACCGATCATCATCCCCGGCCGCGTGATCGCCGTGCGCCGCGCGTCGCCGCCGAGCAGCTTGCTGATGCCGAAGTCGAGCACGCGCGGGTGCTCGCGCTCGCCTTCGCGCTCGATCAGCACGTTGTCGGGCTTGAGGTCGCGGTGCACGATGCCGTGGGCGTGCGCGGCGGCGATCCCGTCGATCACCGGCATGAGCAGCGCGACCGCAGCCTCGGGCAGGAGCGGGCCGCGCGCCAGGCGCTCGCCCAGGGTCTCGCCCTGCAGCAGCTTCATCACCATGTACGGCATGCCGCGGTCGCGGCCGACGTCGTAGACCTCGACGATCGCGGGATGCTGGATCGAGCTCGCCAGCATCGCCTCGCGCATGAAGCGCTCTTCGGCCCCGGGGTCGCCGGTCAGCTCGCGCGAGAGCAACTTGATCGCGAAGCGCCGCCCGGTCAGCACGTGGCGAGCCGAGTACACCGCGCCCATCCCGCCGCGGCCGAGCAGCTCCTCGAGCCGGTACTTGCCCGCGACCAGCGCGCCTGCGGTTACGCTCGCAACTTCTGAGGTCATGGCACGACCGCCCGATTGCCGGCAAAAACCAACCGGCCCCGCCCCCTGATACGCCAGGTAGCGCGCTTCGGTTCCCCGCTCCGGCGCGATCGGCCGGTACGGCGGTCGGGCGCCAGGTTGCGCTGTCCGCAGAGTCGTCGCGTCGGCCCGCGAGCGCCGCGAGCCCGGCGCGTGAGCGCCGAAGGGGGCACTTTGAGGACGCGCCAGCGTCCGAAGAGGCGAGCTCATGCGCTCCGCAAGAGCGCATGAGCGACGGGGGGCTTTGCCCCCCGTCTATGTTACATCGGCGCCATGAGTCCTGAGCTGCGCGATGCGCTGGCTGCGTCGATCTGCATGAACCTGCGCACCTTTCGCAAGGACGGGACGCCCGTCGATACGCCGCTCTGGGTGGTGCGGGTCGACGGCAAGTTCGGCTCCTATACCGACGACCGCAGCTTCAAGGTCAAGCGCCTGCGCAACAACCCGAACGTGTGGATCGCCGCGGGCGACGTCTGGGGGCGGTGCTCGACGCCGTTCTATCCCGCGACCTGCCGCTTCGTGCTCGAGCCCGAACGACGCGAGCATTTCTTCACGGCGATTCGCGAGAAGTACGGCATCCACTGGAAGCTGTCGCTTTGGGGCTCGCTGCTCACCGGCCGGATCAAGCACCGAATCGTGCTGGAGATCGAGATCGCGCCCGATGCAGAGCCCGCTTGAACGACCGCGCGTTCATATAGCCGGATCGTAGTGGTCGTGTTGCAAGTCTGAAAGGATTCGATCCAGCGCACCGCCTAGTAAGGGGCGGTGCCAAAACAGGGGAACAGCGCTCGCCTCGGCGCTCTGGCGTGCGCCGTGGCGGTGCAGCTCACATTCGGCGCATCGAGTGGTGGAAACCGGCTCGCAGCGCAAACTCCGGACGTCGCGGAGCCACCGCCACCAGCTGAACCGGGGCCACCACCCGAGCCGCCCGTGGCGGCTCCGGCGCAAGCGCCTGAACCAGCCGAGCCGGACGAAACTCCATGGCGGGAAGAAGGTGTCCCCGAGCCGGTCAGTCCGCTGCCGCCCGCGGCAGCGCCGCCCGTCGCGCCGCCCCCAGCGCCCGCGCCGGAGGCCGAGCCTCTACAGCCGGCCGAGCCAGCTGGCGACGAAGAGATCGTCGTGACCTCGCAGCGCTACGAGCAAGGACTGCAAGAGGCGCCCGTCGCCGTGACCGCGTTCTCGCCGACCACCATGGATCGACGCGGCATCACCAATCTCCAGGACGTCGGCAAGTTCACGCCCAACCTGGAGCTGCATTCGACCAATCGTCCCGCGGGCGGCAGCTCCGCATATGCCGCGTACATCCGCGGCATCGGTACCGGCGACTTTCAGTTTCCGACCGATCCCGGCGTGGGCCTGTACATCGACGATGTCTACATGGCGCGCACGGTCGGAGGCCTACTCTCGATCGACACCGACATCGAGCGCGTCGAGGTGATCAAGGGGCCACAGGGCGCGCTGTTCGGGCGCAACACCATCGGCGGCGCCATCAACGTGGTGACCACGACGCCGGAGGTGACCGGCGAGCCGATGAGCACCGCGCTGGTGCGCTTCGGCAGCTACGGGCGCAAGGACTTCGCGGTCAGCGTCAACAGTCCGATCGTGCAGGATAGGCTCGGCGCCAAGCTGTCGGTCGCGAGCCTGCACTCCGACGGCTACGGCGAGCGGATCCTGACCGGCGAGAAGGTCGCCAGCGAGGAGCGCTTCGTGCTCCGCGGCGGGGTGCGCGTCGCGCCGTTGCAGCAGCTCGCGCTGCGCCTCGATGGCGACTACAGCAAGCAAGATCAAAAGCCGCCCAACGGGCGCTTGATCGACGTTCGCTTGCCGCCGCCGGGCATGAACGGAATGCCGTCGCCGATCACCACCCGGATCGGCAACTTCAACGCCCTGGCCGCGCCCACGCTCAACCCCGGGCTGGCGCTGCCCGTGGCCTCGGCCTTCGACGGTCGCTGGATCAGCCCCAACGCGTACGACAACTACGGCAAGCAGCCGGTCTACGATCGCTACGAGATCGGCGGCGTCTCGCTGGCCGCCAGCTACGACGCGACCAGCTGGCTCGCGATCAAGTCGATCACCGCGGTGCGCGCGATGGGCTCCGAGATCGCCGTCGACGGCGATCAGACGCCCTACTCGGCGCAGACCTCGCAGACCGAGCTCGACCAGACACAGCTCAGTGAGGAGCTGCAGTTCTCGGGCACGGTCCTGGACGAGCTGCTGCGCTACATGGTCGGCTTCTACGTCTTCCGCGAGAGCGGCGAATCGACCGTGAACACCGAGTCGTTTCACGGTTTGTTCGAGGTGATGCCGATGCCGCCGACGAACGCGGCCGACAACATCGCGAACTTCGAGCTGACCGCGACCAGCTTCGCGGCGTTCACGCAGGAGACGTTGCGCGTGCTGCCCGGGCTGCACGTGACCGCCGGCGCGCGCATCAACCGCGACGAGAAGGACTACGGGTACTCGCTGTTATTTCCGCAGACCAACATGGCGCGCATCCCGTTCACGCGCGCGGAGGCGGGCTGGACGTCGTTCACTCCCAAGCTGGGCGTCGACTGGCAGCCCACGGAGGACATCCTCGTCTACGCCAGCTACGCGCAGGGGTTCAAGAGCGGCGCATTCAGCGCGTCGAGCGTCGCCTCGATGCCGACCCCGAAGTACGGCCCGGAGAAGGTCACGGCCTACGAGCTGGGCGTGAAGACCGAGTGGTTCGAGCGCAAGCTCTCGGCCATGGCCGCCGGGTTCTACAACGACTACCGCGACATTCAGCTGACGGTGCAGACGGTCGATCCGATGACCATGGGCAACGTCCGTTCCACCCAGAACGCGGGTAGCTCGAAGATCATCGGCTTCTGGCTCGAGCTCGGCGCGCGGCCGGTGCCGGGGCTCGCGCTGAACCTCGGCGCGGGCTACGTGGACGCCAAGTTCGACGAGCTCACGATGCCGGCCATCGCGCTCGGCTTCAAGGTCGACGACCGGCTGCCGCAGATCCCCGACTGGACGCTCAACGCCGGCGTCCAGTACGGCTTCGACGTCGCCGTCGGCGAGCTGACGTTGCGCGGTGACGTCACCTACAAGGGCGATCAGTTTCTCACCGCTGTCGATCCGGTCTCGTTCCAGGAAGGCTACGCGCTGTACGGAGCGCGCATCAGCTTCGTCCCGGCCGGCTTCGAGGCCCTCGAGCTCTCGCTGCAGGGCCTCAACTTGAGCGATCAGATCTATTACATCTACCACGCCTATCTCGCTCCCACTGCCCAGGAGGTCGCGATCGCGGGCCAGCCGCGCACGATCTACGCGATGGCGAAGGTCGCTTACTGAGTGGACGGGTCAACGACCAGCAGCGAAGCACGCGACCAGGAGATCAGGGGCAAGATCACCTTGCACCTGGTCGCACCGCTGACCTTTCTGGTCTTTCTCAACTCGCTCGATCGCGTGAACGTCAGCTTCGCCGCGCTGCGGATGAACGCCGATCTCGGGCTCGACCCCAAGAGCTACGGCTTCGGCGTCGGCATCTTCTTCGTCGCGTACCTCTTGTTTCAGCTCCCGCACACCTTCGTGCTGCGCAGGATTGGGCCGCGGCGCTGGATCCTGTGCGCGGTGCTGTTCTGGGGCTGCGTCGCGACGGCCATGGCGGCGATCCAGAACGCCGCTCAGTTCTACGTGTTGCGGTTTCTCCTGGGCATCGCCGAGTCGGGCTTCGCGCCGGGCATCGTCTACTACATGAGCCAGTGGATGCCGGCGCGCTTCCGCGCCTGGGCGATCGCCGGCTCGATGCTGGCCATTCCCATCTCCGTGATCTTCGGCGGGCCCCTGTCCGGCTGGTTGATGACCATCGAGAACCCGCTCGGCTTGCCGGGCTGGCGCTGGATGTTTCTGGTCGAGGGGCTGGCCACGATCGCCGCCGCGTTCTTCGCCTATCGCCACTTCGTCGACCTGCCGCGCGACGCCCGCTGGCTCTCGAGCCAGGAAAAGGCCTGGCTGCAGGCCGAGCTCGAGCGCGACCGCGCGCGCGCGCCCGTACCGGAGGCGTTGCAGACCTCCGCTCAGCTCCTGCGCAGCGGCCGCGTCTGGGCTTCGGCGGGCGTGTGGTTCAGCTTGATGTCGGGCGCGTACGGGATCATTTTTTGGCTGCCGCAGATGATCAAGCAGATCGCCACCGTGAGCGATCTCGAGGCGAGCATGTTGAGCGCGATGCCCTGGGTCGGGCTGGCAGCGGGCATGCAGCTGAACGCATGGCACTCGGACCGCACGCAGGAGCGCTACCTGCACATCGGCATCCCCGCGCTGATCGCCGCGGCCGGCCTGGTGTTGAGCTCGAGCGTGCCGCCGGGCTGGCTCGCGCTCGCGTTCTTGGTGGTCGGCGGCTTCGGCCTGGGCGGAGCTCAAGGCGTGTTCTGGGCGCTGCCGACCAGCTTCCTCGGCGCCGGCAGCGGGGCCACCGCGATCACGCTGATCAACATCCTCGGTAGCTCGGGAGGGTTGGTGGCGCCGCCGTTGATCGGCTGGATCCGCAGCGAGAGCGGATCGTTCGCGCTGGCGGTCTACGCGCTCGCCGGCTTGTTGCTGTTGGGCACCGTTCTGCTCGCGCTGCTGTGGCGCGCGAGCGTACCGCGTGGAGATCGATCATGACGAGCACGCGTCGCGACGACTACGATCCGCTCGCACCTCAGAACGTGGAGAACCCGCACGCCGCGTTCGCCGAGCTGCGCCGCAGCTGCCCGCTCGCGCACGGCGAGCGCTGGGGAGGGTTCTGGCTGTTGAGCCGCTACTCGGACATCGTGGCGGTGACGCGCGATCACGCCACGTTCCTCAACTCGGTGCAGAACGTCGTGCCGGCCGTGACCACGACCGGCCGGCGGCCGCCGCTGCACTTCGATCCCCCCGAGCACACGCTCTGGCGCAAGGCGCTGAGCAGCCCGTTCAAGACGTCGACGCTCAACGCGCTCGAGCCGCGCGTGCGCGAGCTGACCGATCAGGCGCTGACGCCGCTGCTGGCGAACGGCCGCGCGGAGCTGATCTCGGAGCTCGCAGGCTTGCTCCCGGTGCGAGTCCTGTGCGCGTTCCTGAACGCCGAGACGGTCGAGACCGAAGCGCGGATCCGCTCGCTCAGCAACCGCTTCCTGCGCGCCTATCACGACCGCGATCACGCGGCGCTAGAGCACGCCAGCCGCGATCTCTACGCGATCGCCGCCGACCTGCTGGCTGCGCGCAAGCGCGAGCCGCTCGACGCGCAGCGCGACATCGCCAGCGCGCTGCTCGCGTTGCGCATCGACGGCGAGCCCGCGTCCGACGATCTGATGCAGGGCGCGTTGCGCCAGCTGCTGGTGGCCGGCCACGTCGCCGTGACGATGATGCTGGGCAGCGCCGCGCGCCATCTCGCGCTCGATCCGGAGCTGCAGAACCAGCTGCGCGAGCACCCGGAGCGGATCGGCGCGGCGGTCGAGGAGCTGTTGCGGCTGTACACGCCCAATCAAGCGTTCTGTCGCGCAGCAAAGCACCCGGTCGAGCTCCACGGCGAGACCATCCCGCCGCGCGAGCCGATCGTGGTGCTGTATCCCTCGGCCAACCGCGACGAAACCGTGTTCGAAGCGCCGGACGAGTTCAGGCTCGATCGGCCGGTGAAGCACGTGGCCTTCGGCAACGGCATCCACAAGTGCCCGGGCGAAGCGCTGGCGCGCATCGAGCTGCGCGTGTTCCTCGAACGACTGTTGCTGCGCACGCGGCACTTCGCGCTGGACGGCAAGGTCGAGTTCGCGAGCTGGCCGGAGTACGGTCCGAAGTCGCTGTCGCTGCGCTTCGAGGCGGTGTGAGCGCGCCGGAACCGTTGTTTGCGCAGCAGCCCGATCGCGCGCTCGCGCCGCGCCACTCGGCGCGCAGCCTGCTCACCGGCATTTCGTTCGTCGCCGGCGCGTGCGGCTTGCTCCTGGTCATGGGCCTCGATGCGGCCGCCGTGATCGGGCGTCAGATCGGCTGGCCGCTGCTCGGTTCGATCGAGCTGATCCGCGCCGCGGTCGTGGTGGCGGCATCCTCGGCCATGGTCGGGGTCACGCTCGGGCAATCGCACGCTGCGATCCATCTGGTCACCGAGCGCTTGCCGGAGCGGCTGCGCGCGGGCCTCGCTGGGCTGTCGTATCTGGCCTGCGCCGCGTTCTTCGCCTGGCTCGCCGCGGGCTCGTTCTGGGTCACCGCCGAGCTGTGGGACGGCAGCGAAACCAGCGAGCTACTCGAGATCCCGTACAAGCCGCTGCGGCTGTTTTGGTGCGGCAGCGCGCTCCTGGTGTCGACGCTCTTCGCCCACGCTGCGTTCGAGCGCAGGCGCGGATGAGCCACGAAGCCGTCGGTGTCTGCGGTCTGTTCGCGCTGCTGCTCGCGCTCGTGCTCGGCGTACCCATCGCAGTCGCGCTCGGCCTGGTCGGCGTGCTCGGCCTCTCCCTCCTGCTGAGCCCCGAGGCGGCGCTGATCAAAGCGGGGGTCATGTCGTTCGATGCGCTCTCGAGCTACGAGCTCGGAGTCCTGCCGCTGTTTCTGCTGATGGCCCACTTCTGTTTCGCCGCCGGCGCGACTCAGAAGTTCTTCGACGTGGCTGCGAAGTTCGTCGGCCATAGACCCGGGGGGCTGGCGCTCGCGGCGATCGGCGGTTGCGCCGGTTTCGGGGCGGTCAGCGGTTCGAGCCTGGCCACGGCTGCGACGGTCGGATTGGTGGCGCTGCCCGAGATGCGCCGTCACGACTACTCGCCGGCGCTCGCCACCGGATCGCTGGCCGCGGGGGGCACCCTGGGCGTGCTGATCCCGCCGAGCGCCGCCTTGATCGTGTACGGCGTGCTCGCGGAGCAGTCGATCGGCAAGCTGTTCGTCGCCGCGATCTTGCCCGGGCTGACGCAAGCGCTGTTCTACCTCGCCACCATCTACATCATCTGTCGCCGGGATCCCTCGCTCGGTCCGCCGATCGCTCGGGCGTCGTGGACGGAACGATTCACGGCCCTCACCGGCATCCTCGATATCGGCGCGGTCACCGTGTTCGTGACCGCCGGGCTGGCCTTCGGCTGGTTCACCCCGACCGAGGCGGCTTCGGTCGGCGCGGTGCTGGCCTTGATCTTGTGCGCCGCGCGCCGATGCTTGACGCGCGTCACGCTGGCACATGCGCTGCGCGAGACGCTGAAGACCAGCGGGATGATCTATGCCGTGATCATCGGAGCTTTCTTGTTCAGCACGTTCATCAGCGTCAGCGGCATTCCCGATCGCTTGTCGCATTTCGTGGCGAACCTCGACGCCGGTCCGACCGTGGCGATCGTGGCGATGGCGGTCATGCTCTTGGTCCTGGGTTCCTTCCTCGACGGCATGGCGCTGATGCTGCTGACGACGCCGATCTTCCTGCCGATCGCGATCGAGCATGACCTCAGCCCGATCTGGTTCGGCATCTTTCTCGTGCGCAGCATGGAGATCGGATTCGTGCACCCGCCAGTGGGCATGAACGTGTACGTGATCCACGATCTCGCCCGCGACATTCCCCTGGCCACGATCTTTCGCGGCGTCATACCTTTCCTGTGCGCCGACTTCGTCCATCTCGCGCTGGTGATCGCCATGCCGAGCCTCACCCTCTGGTTGCCGGAAAGGCTGGGGATGTGAAGTGAACGCGTCGATCCCGGACGGGCTGCTGGCCGATCGATCTCGCCACGCGCGCGCGTGGAAGGCGGGCGGCGGGCTCGTGGTCGGCTTCGTGTCGAACTGCGTACCGGTCGAGCTGATCCACGCGGCGGGCTGCTTTCCCCTGCAGCTGCCCGCGACGCCGGGCCAGCCCACGCCGCAGGCCGATCGCTACATGGAGGATCTCTTCGATCCGATGGCGCGCTCGCTGTTCGATCGGCTGTTGTGCGGAGACTTCGACTTCGTCGACCTGGTGGTGCTACCGCGCGCGATCGATTCGTTTCAGCGCATGTATTACTACCTGTGCGAGCTGCGGCGTACCGGCGTGGCCAGCCTGCCGGAGGTCCATTTGTACGACGTGCTGCAGAGCCGTTCGCCGTCGAGCGCCGAGTACACCCACGCGCGCACGCTCGACCTGAAGGCGCTGCTCGAACGGTTGACCTCGCGCCCGATCGGCGACGGCGAGCTGCGCGCGTCGATCGCCGTGTACAACCGCTTGCGCGCGAAGCTCGAGGCGCTGAGCGAGCGGCGCCGCGCGCGACCCTGTCAGCTCTCGGGCGTCAGCGCGCTCGAGCTGTTCACCGCCTCGCAGCTCATGCTGCCCGACGTCTTCGCGGCCGCGCTGGACCAGCAGCTGGCGGCGCCCGCAGAGCCCGCCCCGGGGACGCGGGTGGTGCTGATCGGCAATGCGCACGATCAGCCGGCGCTGCACGCGAGCATCGTGCGTGCCGGCGGACAGGTGGTCGCCGACCATCACTGGCGCGGCGAACAGCTGTTCGGCCCGGCGATCGACCGGGAGCTGCCTCCACTGCGCGCGCTGTCCCAGCACTACCACCGCGATGCGCGCAGCCCGCGCAGCTATCCGCTGCCGGTCAGCGAGCTGGTCGAGCTCGCGCGCGCTGCCGGCGCCGAGGCCGCGGTCTTCTACTACTACGCGGAGGAAGAAGCGCTGACCTGGGACTACGTCGACCAGCGCGCGGCGCTCGCGGCCATCGACGTGCCGTCGCTCTGTCTGAGCATGCAGCACTACCCGCCCACCAGCGCAGTCGAGCCGGAGCTGGCTGCATTCCTGAGCGCGGTCAGCGCGGTCAGCGCGGTCAGCGCGGTCACGAGGAGAAGCCCATGACGGACGCGACGAAGGGCTCGGGTCAACGCAGCCGCAAGGATCTGTCGTGCACCGAACAGGCGACCGCGTACCAGCGCGAGTTCATCAAGACCCTGCGCGAGCGCGTGGTCGAGCACGGCGAGCCGTTCGCGATCGCGCAAGCGGACACCGCGCACGAGATCTTCCACGTGCTGGACATCCCCGTGGTGAGCAACCAGTGGTGGTCGTCGTACCTGGCGGCGAAGCAGCTCTCCAAACACTACTTTCAGGTGCTCGATCGCCATGGTTTTCCGGCCAGCAGCTGTCGCTACTGCTCGCTCGGCCTGGCGTGCACCCTCGATGGCGATCCGGCGCGCGCGCCCTGGGGCGGGCTGCCGCGGCCGACCGTGATCACCGCGCGCCTGACCTGCGACTGCATTCAGCGCGTGTTCGCGCAGTGGGCCAAGGCCATGGATACGCGCTTCTACGTGTTCGAGGCGCCCGGCTTCGAGCACAAGGATCCGGCGTGGTTCGAGCACAGCAACAGCGAGTGGCAGGAGGTCTACGAACAGAAGCGGATCGACCTGCACGTCGAAGAGATGAAAGGCTTGATCCGCTTCCTCGAAGCCGAGACCGGGCGGACGTTCGACGACCAGAAGCTCGCGCTGCTGATGGAGCGCATCAACGAGCAGGAGCGGCTGTTGTACGAGGCGGCGCTGCTGATCGGCAGCGCCCGACCATGCCCGGTGAGCATCGCCGATCAGATGCCGAACGCGATGATCCCGCAGTGGCACCGCGGCTCGGACTGGGCGGTCGAGCACGCGCGCCGCTTCCGCGACGAGGTCAAGGAGCGCGTCGCGCGCTCGATCGGCGTTGCCGCGAACGAACGCGTGCGGCTGATGTGGATCGGCGCCGGCGTGTGGCACGACCCCAGCTTCTACAACGCGCTCGAGGCGCGGCTCGGCGCGGTCTTCGTGTGGTCGATGTACCTGCCGTTCACCGGGCCGCAATACATCCGCACCGACTACGGCGATCCGCTGCGCACGCTGGCGAGCCGCGTGTGCGCCATGAACGAAGTCCTGCACCTGCCGCCGTGGATGAACGAATGGATGGCCAGCGAGGCGCGAAGAGCGGGCATCGACGCCGCGGTCATGCTGGTGCCTCAAACCAACCGGCTCTCGGTCAGCGGCACCAAGCTGACCAAGCACACGCTCGAAGCCGCGGGTGTGCCGACCCTGGAGATCGCGGCCGACATGGTCGACGACCAGGGCTGGGACCACGCGGCCATGGTCGAGCACGTGGCGCAGTTCCTGACCACGCGCGTCGCCGCTGCCCGCTCGGAGCGGAGCTGATGCGGACCTCCGCGCACGCGTCGATGTCGTTGCGGGCCAGCTTGCTGGCAGCGACTTTGCTCGGGTGCCTCGGGTGTGGAGACGCGCGCGCTGCACAGCCGGCGCAGGGCGCGCGCTTTCACCTGCGCTACGCCTCGCCGCAGGGCGCGGCCCACCCGTTCAGCCGCGCGGATCAGACCTGGATCGAGCACGTGCAGACAGCTTCGCGCGGGCGGCTCCGGATCGAGCCCTTCTGGAGCGGCGCGCTGCTCTCGTCGGACCAGGGCATGCTGGAGCTACGCCACGGCGTGGCGGACATCGGCGCGATCACGCCGATCTACACGCGCGGCGGCGCGCACCTGCTGCGCGCGCAAGCGGGCTTCTACGCGGGCGCGCGCGAGTTCCGCGCTCAAGTCGCCGTGTACAAGTGTCTGGCGCGCGAGTTTCCCGCGTTCGGCCGCGAGCTCTCGGGCTTGCGCGTGCTCGCAGTGCAGGGCGGCAATCTCCCCGCGCTGATCACCCGCGACCACGCGGTGCGTTCGCTGCGCGACTTGCGGTCGCTGCGCTTGCGCGTGCCGGCCGAGCTCACCTCGATCCTGCGAGAGCTCGGCGTCGATCCCGTCAGCATGCCGATCGGCGAGGTGTACTCGGGCCTGGCCAAGGGCGTGATCGACGGCGTGATCGCTCCGGCGGACACGCTGCGCTCGCTGCACCTGGGCGAGGTCGCGCGCTACCTGATCGCGCTGGAAGTTCCGCGCGGCGCCTATCCCGCTCGCGCGATCTCGGAGCGCGCGCTGCGCCGGTTGCCCGCGGATCTCCAGCAGTTGCTGCTCGCGAGCAGCTCGGTGTGGGAAGGCGCGCTCGAACGCGAGATCGCCAGCGCACACGAGCGCGGCGTTCGCTACGCCCACGAGCACGATGTGCACTGGCTCGAGCTGCCCGAGGCCGAGCAACGTCGCTTCGACGAGCACTATGTTGCCGGTGCCCGCCGCAGCGCGCGCGAGCTGACGCGCTTCGGCGTACGGGGCGAACCGATCCTCGAGCGCGCGCAAGCGTTGATCGGCCAGCTACGGAACGCCGCGACGGTGACGTGCGACGACACCTCGTCGCGCGCGCTGCGCCCCGCGACGGCGCTCGCCGCGTTCGCGGCCACACGGGAGCGGAACTAGAAATGCCCAAGGTCCTGGCCGGCATCCGAGTCGCCGACTTCAGCCATGTCATGGCGGGTCCGTTCGGCTCGCACTTTCTCACCATGCTCGGCGCCGACGTGGTGAAGGTCGAGGTCCCGGAGCGCGGCGACGTCCTGCGCGACTATGGCGAGGACCGGCGCTACGAAGGCATGGCGCCCGCGTTCATCGCCGCCAATGCCGGCAAGCGCTCGATCGCGCTCGATCTCAAGACCGACGGCGGGCGCGAGGTCGCGTTGCGCTTGATCGCGAGCTCGGACGTGGTGCTCGAGAACTTTCGCCCCGGCGTGATGGACAAGCTCGGGCTCGGCTACGAAGCCTGCAAGGCGCTGCGTCCCGAGATCGTGTTCTGTTCGGTGTCGGGCTACGGGCAGAACGGGCCGCTGCGCCACCATCCGGCGATCGACAACACCATTCAAGCCGTGAGCGGCATGATGAACCTCGGCGGTGAGCCGGGCGCACAACCGCAGCGGATCGGCTTTCCGGTGGTCGACACCTACGCCGGTACGCTGGCGGCCCTGGCGGTGACCGCGGCGCTGCTCGGGCGCGAGCGCTTCGCTGTCGGCCAGCGCATCGACCTGTCGATGTTGGATGCATCGTTGGTGTTGATGGCCTCGGTGGCGGTGCCGTTCCTCGTGACTGGAGCCGCGCTGTCGCGGACCGGCAACGTCGGCTACAGCGGTCAACCGACGGCGGGCATGTTCGCGACCCGGGATGGCACGATGCTCTCGCTCGGCGTCGTGCAGCCCAATCAGTTCGCAGCCCTGTGCCGCGCGCTGGGCCACGCCGAGCTGCTCGCCGATCCGCGCTTCGCCAGCCCCGAGCTGCGCAAGCAGAACGGCGACGCGCTGCGCGCGATCCTCGCCGCCGCGCTCACCACCCGCGACGGCGCGGAGTGGGAGCGCATCCTTTGCGAAGCGGGCGCGCCGGCCGGGCTGGTGCGCGACGTGTCCGCCGCCGTGCTCTCGGCGCAGCTCGCGACGCGCGGCTTGCTGCAGCCGGTGCACATCCCCGGCTTACCGGCGCGCGAAGACGTGCACGTGCTCAACGCCGGCTTCGAGTTCGCGCACGACGGACCGGGCGTGAGCGAGCCGCCACCCAGGCTCGGCGAGCACACCGACGAGATCTTGGCAGCGCTCGGCTTCGACGCCGAGCAACGCGCTCAGCTACGCGCGACGGGCGCAGCCTATGCGAAGGGTGTGACGGGGAGCGCGGGCACATGAGCGACACCCTGCGCGTGCTGCTGGTCGGCGACTTGATCCTCGAAGAGCCCGAGCCCGACTCCTTCTTCGAGCTCACGCGCTCGGTCTTGCGCTCCGCGGAGCTGGTGATCGGCCACGTCGAGGTGCCACACACGCGCCGCGGACGAGAGCTCGCGTTCGACGTGCCCGCACCCGCCGCCGACCCCGATCACCTCGCGGCGCTCGCGCGCGCCGGCTTTCACGTCGCGACCTTGGCTGGCAATCACATCTTCGACCGCGGCCCGGAAGGCATCGTCGATACGAGCGCGGCGCTCGAAGTGGCTGGCG
>Ga0190265_10000508_pt1 | contig 27573 bp, 25 predicted proteins | sample Popmic124T_FD_133135 | JGI IMG/M metagenome (GOLD analysis project Ga0190265, IMG submission 133135) | Populus adjacent soil microbial communities from riparian zone of Indian Creek, Utah, USA - 124 T | ecosystem: Environmental > Terrestrial > Soil > Riparian zone | place: USA: Utah | collected...
CGAAGCCGAGCCAGACCGGCGCGAACAGCAGCGCCGTCAATTCCTCGGGCACTTCGTCGACCTGCTCGGCCGCCGGATAGAGATATTCGGCCGCGCCGAGCAGGGTCGCGACGGTCAGCGCGGCGGCGGCATAGCCCCAGCGCCGCTCGACGCGGTGCATGTCGGACCATTCGATCAGCATGATCGCGGCGGCGACGGCGACCAGGATTCGGAACGGCCAGCCGCCGAGCAGGGTGGCGGCGACCGCCACCGCGATCATCACCACGCCGGCGGCGAAGCGGGTCGGCAGGTCGGATGGCGCGGCCTCGCTCATAACCCCCCGTAGCGCCGGTCGCGCCGGGCGTAGGCGGCGAGAGCGGCGCGCATCGCGTCGCCGTCGAAATCGGGCCAGAGCGTGTCGACGAACAGCAATTCGGCATAAGCGGCCTGCCAGAGCAGGAAGTTGCTGAGCCGGTGCTCGCCCGAGGTGCGGATCAAGAGGTCGAGCGGCGGCAGCTCGGCGGTGTCGAGCGCCGCCTCGATCGCCGCCTCGTCGATCGTCCCGGCCTGCGCCGCCTTTTGCGCCGCGCGCACCAGCTCGGTGCGCGAGCCGTAATTGAGCGCGATGGCGAGCGTCATCCGGCAATTGCCCGCGGTCCGCGCCACCGCGCGGTCGACCAGCTGGGCGACGTCGGCCTCGAACGCCTTGTGGTCGCCGAGGATCTTCAGGCGGATCCCTTCCTTGTCGAGGCTGTCGAGCTCACGACTTATATAGAATCTGAGCAGGCCGGTGAGGTCGCTGATCTCCTGCGCCGGCCGCCGCCAATTCTCCGACGAGAAAGCGTAGAGCGTCAGGCACTCGACCCCCGCCTCGCCGGCTGCGCGCAGCGCGCTTCGGGCGGCCTCGGCGCCGGCGCGGTGGCCGGCGGCGCGCGGCAGGCCCCGCGCCGCCGCCCAGCGGCCGTTGCCGTCCATGATGATGGCGACGTGACGGGGCACGGGGACGCCGTCCGGCCCGGCGCTGGCCGGCTTGGGGCCTGCGCTCACTTCTGCAGGATCTCCTTGTCCTTGGCGGCGAGGACCTCGTCGATCTCCCTGATCGTCTCGTCGGTCAGCTTCTGCACCTCGATGTCGAGGCGCTTGTGCTCGTCCTCGCTGATTTCCTTCTTCTTCTCGTCGGCCTTGAGCGCGTCCATGCCGTCGCGGCGGACGTTGCGGACCGCGATCCTCGCCTTCTCGGCATATTGGTGGGCGAGCTTGGCGAGCTCCTTGCGGCGGTCCTCGGTCAGGTCGGGGATCGGCAGGCGGATGTTCTGGCCGTCGGTGACCGGGTTGATGCCGAGGCCGGCATTGCGGATCGCCTTTTCAACCGGGCCGACGTTGGAGCGGTCCCAGACCTGGACCGAAAGCAGCCGCGGTTCCGGCACGGAGATGGTCGCCACCTGGTTCAGGGGCATGTTCGCGCCATAGACCTCGACATGGATCGGTTCGAGCAGGGCGATCGAAGCGCGACCCGTCCTCAGCCCGCCCAGATCGTGCTTCAGCACCTCGACCGCGCCGTGCATCCGGCGCTGAAGATCGGCCTTGTCGTAAGCCGGCATCTCATCCTCCCTTGTTCTGGACGATCGTCGCAATGCCGCCGCCACCGAGCACGCGGGCGAGATTGCCCTGCTCGCGGACGTTGAACACGACGATCGGGATGCTGTTGTCGCGGCACAGCGCCACGGCGGTCGCATCCATCACCTTGAGATCCTTGTTCAAAACCTCGCTGAAACTCACTGTTTCGAAACGCTTTGCTCCCGCCACCTTCTTGGGATCGGCGTCGTAGACGCCGTCGACGCTGGTGCCCTTGAACAAGGCGTCGCAGCCCATTTCGGCGGCGCGCAGCGCGGCCGCGGTGTCGGTGGTGAAGAACGGATTGCCGGTGCCGGCGGCGAAGATCACCACCCTGCCCTTCTCCATGTGCCTGACGGCGCGGCGGCGGATATAGGGTTCCGACACCGTCGCCATCGGGATCGCCGATTGGACCCTTGTGTCGACCCCGATCTTCTCGAGCGCGTTCTGCAGCGCGAGCGCGTTCATCACCGTCGCCAGCATGCCCATATAGTCGGCGCTGGCGCGGTCGAAGCCCTTGGCGGCGCCGGCGAGGCCGCGGAAGATGTTGCCGCCGCCGACCACCAGGCAGAGCGCGTGGCCTGCCTCGGCCGCCGCCTTGATCTCCTCGGCAATGCGCGCGACCGCACCGGGATCGATGCCAAACTGCTCGTCGCCCATCAGGGCTTCGCCCGACAGCTTCAGGAGGATGCGGTTGAAGCGCGGGCGCGGCATAAGGCTCCCTAGGATCGTTCGGGCGTAAAAAGAAGGGCGGCGCGCACCTTAGAGCCTGATCGCTGGAGGGGGAAGCGTTTCGCTCCCGCCGCAAGCGTGAATCAGGCTCTCCTCAAGAGGTGCCGGAGCGCGCCACCCTGCCAAGCATATGCGCTTTAGGCGACCGGCTCGGGCTTGCCGACGCCCGAAGCGGCGGCAACCTCGGCGGCGAAGTCGCTTTCCTTCTTTTCGATGCCCTCGCCGAGCTGGAAGCGGACATAGGCCTTGAGCGTGACGGCCGAGCCGGCCTCCTTGCCGGCGGCGGCGACGACGTCCTCGACGCGGGTCTTGTTGTCCATCACGAACAGCTGCGAGAGCAGGGCGCTCTCCTTGCGGAATTTGGCCATCGCGCCTTCGACCATCTTCTCGACGATCTCGGCGGGCTTGCCCGATTCGGCGGCCTTCTCGCGGGCGATGGCGCGCTCGCGCTCGACCAGCGCCGGATCGAGCTCCTCGCCGCGCAGCGCCAGCGGCGCGGCGGCGGCGATGTGCATGGCGAGCTGCTTGCCGAGCGCCTCGAGCGCGGCGCGGTCGCCCGCGCTCTCCAGCGCGACCAGCACGCCGATCTTGCCGAGGCCGGGGGCGGCGGCGTTGTGGACGTAGGAGACGATCACGCCCTGATCGACCGCGAGCAGCGCCGCGCGGCGGATCGACTGGTTCTCGCCGATCGTCGCGATGTTGCTGGTCAGCTTCTCCTCGACGGTGCCGCCGGCCGGCCAGCAGGCCTCCTTCAGCGCGTCGATGTCGCTGCCGGTGCCGAGCGTGATCTCGGCCGCGGTGCGGACGAAGTCCTGGAACTGCTCGTTCTTGGCGACGAAATCGGTCTCGCTATTGACCTCGACGATGGCGCCCTTGTCGCCGTCGACGGCGACCCCGACCAGCCCTTCGGCGGCGGTCCGGCCGGCTTTCTTGGCGGCGGCGGCGAGGCCCTTGGTGCGCAGCCAGTCGATCGCCGCTTCCATGTCGCCATTGGTCTCGCCCAAGGCCTTCTTGCAGTCCATCATGCCGGCGCCGGTGCGCTCGCGCAATTCCTTGACGGTCGCGGCCGTGATCTCAGCCATGTCTTCTATCCTTTTGAATTTACTTGTTCCCCGGCGAAGGCCGGGGTCCAGGCTGGGTCCCGGCCTTCGCCGGGACACAGTCAACTCTTAAGCCTCGGCCAAGGCCGCCTCGGCCGGCGGCTCGTCCATCGCGCCGAGATCCTCGCCGCGATTGGCGGCGCCGCCGGTCTTGCCGGCGAGCACCGCGTCGGCGATCGCGTCGCAATAGAGGCGAATCGCCCGGCTGGCGTCGTCATTGCCGGGGACCGGGAAGGCGATGCCCTGCGGGCTGACGTTCGAATCGAGGATCGCGACGACCGGGATGCCGAGCACATTGGCTTCCTTGATCGCGAGCTCTTCCTTGTTGGCGTCGATCACGAACATGACGTCGGGGATTCCGCCCATGTCGCGGATGCCGCCGAGGCTCAATTCGAGCTTGTCGCGCTCGCGGGTGAGCTGGAGCACCTCCTTCTTGGTCAGGCCGGCGGTATCGCCGGCGAGCTGCTCCTCGAGGCTCTTGAAGCGCTTGATCGAGTTGGAGATCGTCTTCCAGTTGGTCAGCATGCCGCCGAGCCAGCGGTGGTTGACGAAATGCTGGCCACTGCGCCGCGCGGTCTCGGCGATCGGGTCCTGCGCCTGGCGCTTGGTGCCGACGAGCAGCACCTTGCCGCCGGCGGCGACCGTCTGCCGCACGAAATCGAGCGCGCGCGCGAACAAGGGCACGGTCTGCGACAGGTCGATGATATGCACCCCGTTGCGCTCGCCGAAGATGTACGGCTTCATCTTGGGGTTCCAGCGGTGGGTCTGATGGCCGAAATGCGCTCCGGCCTCGAGCAATTGCTGCATGCTGACGTCGGTGGACGCCATGGTCTTTCTCCTTCCGGTTATGCCTCTGCGGGGCCGAGAACTGGACTTGCTCCAGCACCGGTATGATGGCCCTGCATGTGGAATGAGCGCGCAGATAGAGGCGCGTGGCGCGGAAATCAAGCGGGTCGGCGGCCTGCGGAGGCGATCGCCGGATTTTCCATGGCCCTCAGGCGCTCCATCGCCCTTCCGCGGTGCGGGTGGCGACGAGGCCGACTTCGTTGAACAGCTGCAGGCTCGCCTTGCCGCCGCCGCCGCTTTGCGCGGCCTCGTCGGCCTTGCCCTGCGCGCCCGCGACGCTGCTGGCTTCGACCATCATTTTCTCGAATTCGTCGCGGGGCCGCTTCCCCGACTTGGTGAACTTTACCAGGTAATATGACATGCGACCCCCCTGCCTTGCGCCTGGCATATAGGAAGCCGGGGCGGCCGGCGATAGAGGTCGAGGCGGACGAACCGGCGCGCAGATGGGGACACGTATTTTTTCGCCGAAAAGTATGTGTCCCCAAATGTCAGCGCGGGGACTTGCGACTGGTTGCCTAATTCGGCAGAAAGCCTAAAAAGGCTTATGGGAAATAACATGGTATACCTGATCACAGCCGCGGTGCTTCTTGGCCTGTTCGCCGCTTTGTTCGGGCCCGGCACGATCGGCCCCGCCTGGGGCCGCTGGCGCCGGCGGCGGCGCAACCGGCACAACCGCCTCTGAGGTTTGGCCGGGGACGGTCCCGGTGACTGTCCCCGTTACCCCATTGCCCCCCTTTTCTCGCGCACCACGCCGATCTCCAACGCGGCATGGACCCCAAGCCTGCGCTGGGGTGACGGATGAGGGATGGCACGTTTCCCCATCCGTCATGCCAGCGCAGGCTGGCATCCACATCGCCTCGGGCTTGACGAGGGACAGTCCCTCTTTCCGCCCCTTCCGCGGCGGACTCCTCCGAAACTGTCCCTCGCCAGGTGATTATCCCCCAATGTAGGCGCGGCCTGCTCTGACCTCACGCCTCACTGATTATACTGTTCTCTCAATGTTCTAGCGCATAAGAGAGCCTTCACCCGCGCGCGGCGCTTGACAGCAGAACAGAAAGCGAACACAAATCCGACCCCAGGAACAAAAATCGTCCTTGGGGATTTTACTGTGGATAATCAGGGGAAAAACCGTGGCGCACCTGCTCTCGATCATCTTCTTCTTCGGCCTGCTGGTGGCGCTGGCCGTCATCATCGAGGTCACTCTGAAGGCGCACTGGGCGGCGGTCGTTTCCGCCTTGCGGGCCGTCCCGCCGGCAGCGCCGGCACCGGCTCCCCGAGCGGCAGCGGCGGCGCCGCGCGGGCGCGCTGCCGCTTGACCTTCGCATAGCTGACCACGCTCCACGGGATCGACGCCAGATAGAGGATCGCGATCACGCTCAGCGTCTCGAACGGCGCCGAGAAGAGAGCCGCGCCGACCAAGGCGATGAACACGATCGCCTCCAGCCGGACGTTGCGGCGCAGCCTGAGCGAGCCCCAGGAGAAGGTGGCGACGCTGGAGATGGCGAGAAAGGCGATCAGGGCCGCCCAGGGCGCCATCAGCCTATAATCCTGAAGCCAGTCCCATCTCTGGTCGCTCGCCAGCCACAGGAAGATCGGCAGCAGCAGCAGCCCCGCCCCGGCCGGCGCCGGCACTCCGGTCAGGAAGCCGGCCGATTTGTGCGGCTGCTCCTCGACGTCGATCTGAGCGTTGAAGCGGGCGAGGCGCAGCGCCATGCACACCGCATAAGCGAGCGCGAAGATCCAGCCGAAGCGCGGCCAGTGCTGCAACGACCATAAATGGAGGATGATCGCCGGCGAGACTCCGAAGGCGATCACGTCTGAAAGCGAATCGAGCTCGGCGCCGAACCTCGTCTGGCCGCGCAGCGCTCGGGCGATCCGCCCGTCCATGCCGTCGAGCACCGCGGCGATGACGATTGCGGCGACCGCCCGGTCCCATTCGCCGGCAATGGCGAAGCGCACCCCGGTCAGGCCGACGCAGAGCGCCAGCGCGGTGACCGCGTTGGGCACCACCGCGCGCAACGGGATGCCGCGCCGCGGCTGCGCCCGCCGCTCTTCCCTCATGCCGCGCCGCTCATTGGGCGACGCCCTCGATCAGCTCGGAGACGCCGGCGCGGGCGACGATCGTCTCGCCGGCGATGGTGCGCTGGCCGAGCAGCACCTGGCTCGACGTGCCGGCCGGCAGGTAGACGTCGACCCGGCTGCCGAAGCGGATCAGGCCGACGCGCTGGCCGGTCGCGACCCGGTCGCCCGCCTTGACCCAGGGCACGATCCGCCGCGCGACGAGGCCGGCGATCTGGGTGAACGCGACTTTCGTGCCGTCGTCGCCCTCGACCAATATGTGCTGGCGCTCATTGTCCTCGCTCGCTTTGTCGAGATCGGCGTTCAAAAACTTGCCGGCGATGTAGACGACGCGCAGGATCGTGCCGGCGATCGGGGTGCGGTTGATGTGGACGTCGAACACGCTCATGAAGATCGAGACCCGGACCACCGGCTCGTCGCTCAGCCCGCCCTCCCCCTGCAGCTCCTTGGGCGGCGCCACCGTGGCGATCATCGTCACCATGCCGTCGGCGGGCGCGATGATCAGGCCCTCGCCTTCCGGGGTGGTGCGGATCGGGTCGCGGAAGAAGGCGGCGGTCCACAAGGTCAGGCCGAAGGCGATCCAGCCGAGCCAGTCCCAGTCGATCACCCACCAGAAGAGGAGCGCGACGGCGGCCGCGATGACGACGAACTTGCGCCCCTCCGGGTGCACGCTCGGCATCCGATAGCGGACGGTGGGGGTGACGAGTTCGTTCTTGTCGTGTCCGAGCGAGGGCATCGGCGCCCTTTAGGCGGTGCGGCGAGGCGAGACAACCGAAAGCCCGGCCGCGGCGCGGACCCTTCCGGTTGACAGGGGGACGCCACTCCTTAGGACGGCGCCCAACCACGTCGGATACAGGAAAGCGCGCAGCCTGATGGCCAAGATCAAGGTGAAGAACCCCGTCGTCGAGCTGGACGGCGACGAGATGACCCGCATCATCTGGCAGTGGATCCGCGAGCAGCTGATCCTGCCCTATCTCGACATCGACCTCGCTTATTACGACCTCGGCATAGAGAATCGCGACGCCACCGAGGATCGGGTCACGGTCGAGGCGGCCAACGCGATCAAGGCGACCGGCGTCGGCGTCAAATGCGCGACGATCACGCCCGACGAGGCGCGGGTCGAGGAGTTCGGCCTCAAGAAGATGTGGCGCTCGCCCAACGGCACGATCCGCAACATATTGGGCGGCGTCGTCTTCCGCGAGCCGATCGTGATCGACAATGTGCCGCGGCTCATTCCCGGCTGGACCGATCCGATCGTGATCGGCCGCCACGCCTTCGGCGACCAGTATAAGGCGACCGACTTCGTCGTGCCGGGGCCGGGCAAGCTGACCATGAAATGGGAAGGCGGCGACGGCCGGGTGCTCGAACATGAGGTGTTCGACTATCCCGGGGCCGGGGTGGCGATGGGGATGTACAATCTCGACGAATCGATCCGCGACTTCGCCCACGCCTGCTTCAACTACGGCCTCAACCGGCAATGGCCGGTCTATCTCTCGACCAAGAACACCATCCTCAAGGCCTATGACGGACGGTTTAAGGACATCTTCCAGGAGATATACGATTCCGAATTCAGGGCGCGGTTCGAGGCGGCGGGCATCACCTACGAGCACCGGCTGATCGACGATCTGGTCGCCTCGGCCCTGAAATGGAGCGGCAAGTTCGTCTGGGCCTGCAAGAATTACGACGGCGACGTCCAGTCGGACCTCGTCGCCCAGGGCTTCGGCTCATTGGGCCTGATGACCTCGATCCTGATGACACCCGACGGCAAGACGGTCGAGGCCGAGGCCGCCCACGGCACCGTGACCCGGCATTATCGCATGCACCAGCAGGGCAAGGCGACGTCGACCAATCCGATCGCCTCGATCTTCGCCTGGACCGGCGGCCTCAAATATCGCGGCAAGTTCGACGATACGCCCGAGGTGACCCGCTTCGCCGAGACTCTGGAACGGGTCTGCGTCGAGACGGTCGAACAAGGCAAGATGACCAAGGATCTCGCCATCCTGATCGGACCCGACCAGAGCTGGATGACCACCGAGCAGTTCTTCGAGGCGATCGTCCACAATCTCGAGGCGGCGATGGTGGCGGAGACGCAGCCTGCCTGAGGCGCCGAAACTGCTGACAATCGCCTCGGATGCGGCATAAGGGCCTCGATGACCCACGGCGATTTCAGCACCTCCGGCTTCAGCGACGCGCTTGTCATCCTCGGCGCGGCGGGGATCGTCATCCCCGCTTTCGCGCGGATCCGGATCAGCCCGGTCATCGGCTTCATCCTGATCGGCATCCTGGTCGGCCCGTCGGGTCTGGGCGGGATGTCGGATCGATTCCCATGGCTCAACTACATCACCATCTCCAACACCGAGGCGATCGAGCCGTTCGCGGAGCTCGGCATCATCCTGCTGCTCTTCTCGATCGGGCTCGAGCTGAGCTTCCGGCGGCTCTGGGGGATGCGGCGGCTCGTCTTCGGCGTCGGCGCCGGGCAATTGCTGGCCTCCGCGCTGCTGATCGGACTCGGCATCTATATCGGCGGCCATGGCTGGATCCCGGCGCTCGCGCTCGGCGTGGCGCTGGCCTTGTCGTCGACCGCGGTGGTGCTGCCCTTGGTCGGAACGACGAGCCCGGTCGGCCGCAGCGCCTTCGCCATGCTGCTGTTCGAGGATCTGGCGATCGTGCCGATCATCTTCGCGCTCGGCGCGCTCGCCCCGCACGCGCAGGCGGAAGGGATGAGCGGGCTGCTCGAGACGCTGTGGCTCGGCGGGCTCGTCATCCTGGCGATGCTGATGCTCGGGCGGTTCGTGCTGCCGCGACTGTTCGCCCAGGCGGCGCGGACCAAGAGTCCGGAGCTGTTCCTCTCCGTCAGCCTGCTGGTCGTCATCGCGGCGAGCCTCGCCACCGCCGCCGCCGGCCTGTCGCCGATCGTCGGCGCCCTGGTCGCCGGCATCCTGATCGCCGAGACCGAATATCATGGCGAGGTCGAGGTGATGACCGCGCCGTTCCGCGGCCTCGGCCTTGGCGTGTTTCTGATCACCGTCGGCATGAGCCTCGAGCTCGATTTCATCGTCGCCAACTGGCCGCGGCTGCTGCTCGCCTTGGTCGGGGTGATGGTGACCAAGACGGTGGTGACCGCGATGCTGCTCAGGCTCGGCGGCAAGCGGCGGGCGGTGGCGGCCGAAGCGAGCGTGCTGATGGCCTCGCCCTCGGAAACGACGCTGATCGTGCTCGGCGCGGCGGCGGCGGCGGGGCTTGTCGACGCTCCGGTCCGGGATTTCTGGACGATCGTGACCGCGATGGGGCTGACCCTGACTCCGCTGCTGGCGCGGCTCGGTCGCGACGCGGCGCGGCGGATCGAGGGCCATGCCGAGGACGGCGCGCAGGACCTGGCGCCGACCCGCGAGGAGCCGCGCGCGGTGATCCTCGGCTTCGGCCGGGTCGGACGGCTGGTGTCGGAGATGCTCGCGGTCCACTCCAAGCCCTATGTCGCCGTTGATTCGAGCATCGACGTGGTGAAGGCGGCGCGCGGTGAGGGCTTCCCGCTGATCTTCGGCGATGCCTCGCGGCCGGAATTCCTCGATCGGCTCAACCTCGGCCATGCCAGCGCTCTGATCCTCACCATGGACGATCCGGTGCAGGTGGTGCGGATGGTGAAGCGGGTGCGCGCCTGGTGCCCCGATCTCACCATCGTCGCGCGAGCGCGGGATCCCGAGCACGCCGCCGAGCTCTACCGTGCCGGCGCCACCGACGCGGTGCCGGAGACGCTCGAATCCTCGCTCCAATTGTCCGAGGCGGTGCTCGTCGACCTCGGCATGGCGATGGGGCCGGTGATCGCCTCGATCCACGAGAAGCGCGCCGAGCTGCGCGCGCAGATCATGGAGCAGGGCGAGATGGCGGAGGCGCCGGTGCAGCGCGGCAAGCGCCTCAGGGACGCGCTCAAGCCGTAATCAACGCTGGCCCCCTCGCAAGAATCCTGATAGCCGTTCCTCGTCTGTTCCAGGGAGATGGGTGATGGCCAGGAGATCCGGCAGCGCCGATCTGCCGCTGCACGGCGGTCGGGTCCCGGCCTGGCTGGCCGAGCGAATGACTCGGCTCGGCGCGGTCATGGCCGAGGCGATCGTCCACCATTATGGTCGAAGTGAGCTGCTGCGCCGGCTCGCCCATCCCTTCTGGTTCCAGTCGTTCGGCGCGGTGATGGGCATGGACTGGCACTCGTCCGGCATCACGACCAGCGTAATCGGCGCCCTGAAGCGCGGCCTCAATCCGCTCGCCGGCGAGCTCGGCGTCCACGTCTGCGGCGGGCGCGGACGCAATTCGCGGCAGGCGCCGGCCGAGCTGGTCGCCGCCGGCGAGCGCGCTGGCTTCGACGGCCTCGCGCTGGCCAGGGCGAGCCGGCTCGTCGCCAAGGTCGACAGCGCCGCGGTCCAGGACGGGTTCGACCTTTATCTCCACGGCTTTATCGTCGCCGACGACGGCAGCTGGGCGGTGGTCCAGCAGGGGATGAACGATGGCAGCGGCACGGCCCGCCGCTATCACTGGCTGTCGGAGGGGCTGGAGAGCTTCGTCGACGCGCCCCACGCCGCGATCGAGGGCGCCCGACGGGGCAATATCGTCAATCTCGCCGACCGCCGCGCTTCGGCCTCGCGCCGCGCCCAGCTCGATCTGCTCGCCGAGCTCGGCCCCGACCGGCTGGCGCGCGAGGCCGCGGCGCTGCGGCCGTCCGCTCCGGCCGCTCAGCCCGACCTGCCCCATCTGATCCTCCCCGCGCATCATGACGTCAGGGCGGAGGACGTGATCACTCGCCGCCTGCGGGGGACATTGGCCGCCGCAGCCGAGGCCGGACCCAGGGACTTCCCGGACCTGCTGCTCGTGCCCGGCGTCGGCGCGCGGCGTCCGCTCGCTCGCCATGGTCGCCGAGGTGATCCACGGCGCGCCCTGCCGCTTCGCCGATCCGGCCCGCTTCTCGCTCGCCCATGGCGGCAAGGACCGCCACCCCTTCCCGGTGCCGACCAAGGTCTATGACAAGACGATCGCCGTGCTGAAGTCGGCGGTCGAGAAAGCGAAGCTCGGCCATGACGAGAGGCTCGCCGCGATCTGCCGCCTCGACGAGCAGGCGCGGCGGCTCGAACGCTATGCCAAGGGTCCCTCGCTCGCCGAGCATCTCGCCGAGGAGGGCCGCCGCTCAAACGACTATGGCGGTCGCAGCGTGTTCGGCTGGGAGCCGCCTCAGGCGGACACAGGCTCCGCGAGCGCGTCACGCACGGTCTGAAGCGCGTCGGCCGCCTTGGCGCCGTGCGGTCCGCCGCCTTGGGCCATGTCGGGGCGGCCGCCACCGCCCTGCCCGCCGACCGCCTCGACCGCCTTGCGGACGAGATCCACGGCGTTGCGGCTTGACGTCAGATCGTCGGTGACTCCGATTGCGACGGTGGCGCGGCCGTCATTGACCGCCACGAGCGCGACCACGCCCGAGCCGACGCGCGCCTTGGCCTCGTCGACCAGGCCGCGCAGCGCCTTGGGATCGAGGCCGTCGAGCACCTGGCCGATGAAGCCGTGGCCGCCGATCTGCTCGGGGCCGGCGGCTTCCGACTTGGCGCCGCCGCCGAGCGCCAGGGCCTTCTTCGCCTCGGCGAGCTCGCGCTCGAGGCGGCGGCGGTCGTCGAGCAGGCCGACGACCCGGGCGGGAACGTCCTCGGGCGAGGCCTTGAGCGCGGCGGCGGCTTCCTTGAGCCGGTCCTCGCGGCCGGTCAGCCATAAGCGCGCGGCTTCTCCGGTCAGCGCCTCGATCCGGCGGACGCCGGCGGCGACGGCGCTCTCCGCCGTGATCTTGAGCAGCTGGATGTCGCCCAGCGCGTTGACATGGGTGCCGCCGCAGAGCTCGACCGAATAGCTGTCCTCTTCGTCGAGGCCCATCGAGAGGACGCGGACCTCCTCGCCATATTTCTCGCCGAACAGCGCCATCGCGCCCGAGCCGATCGCATCGTCCATGCTCATCAGGCGGATGCCGACGGGGTTGTTTTCGCGGATGTGGCGATTGACGTCGGCCTCGACCGTCTCGATCTCCTCGCGCGTCATCGGCTTGGGATGCGAGAAATCGAAACGGAAATAATCGGGCGCGACCAGGCTGCCCTTCTGGGTGACGTGGCTGCCGAGCCGCTTGCGCAAAGCGGCGTGGAGCAGGTGGGTGGCGCTGTGGTTGGCGCGGACGCGCGAACGGCGTTCGGCGTCGATCGAGAGATGGACGGCGTCGCCGACCGTGATTTGCCCCGCTTCGATCACGGCATGATGGCCGTGAAGCTTGCCGAGCGGTTTCGACGTGTCCTCAACGTCGGCCTGCAGCCCCTTGTCCGAGGTTATCTTTCCCGTGTCGCCGATCTGGCCCCCGCTTTCCCCGTAAAAGGGCGTCTGATTGGTCAGGACGACGACCTTGTCGCCCGCCGCGGCCTGCTCGACGCGGGCGCCGTCCTTGACCAAAGCGATGACGACACCCTCGCCGTCATGGCCCAAATAGCCGGTGAACTCGGTCGCCCCCGCTTCCTCGACGATGTCGAACCAGACGTCCTCCGACGCCTTGGCGCCGGAGCCCTTCCAGGCGGCGCGGGCGGCGGCCTTCTGTTCGGCCATGGCGGCGTCGAAACCGGCGCGGTCGACGCCATATCCCTGGGCGCGGAGCGCGTCCTCGGTGAGGTCGTAGGGGAAGCCGTAAGTGTCGTAGAGCTTGAACGCGACCCGGCCCGGCAGCGTGTCGCCTGGGCTCATCGGTGTCGTCGCCTCGTCGAGCAGCCTGAGGCCGTTGTCGAGGGTCTGGCGGAACCGCGTTTCCTCGAGCTTCAGCGTCTCCTCGATCAGCGGCTGGGCGCGGACCAGCTCGGGATAAGCGGCGCCCATCTCCGCGACCAAAGCGGGGACGAGGCGGTGCATGAGCGGGTCGGCGGCGCCGAGGATGCGGGCATGGCGCATGGCGCGGCGCATGATCCTTCTCAGGACGTAGCCCCTGCCCTCATTGCCGGGCAGCACGCCGTCGGCGATCAGGAAGCCCGAGGCGCGCAGATGATCGGCGATGACCCGGTGACTGGCCTTGGTCTCGCCATCCGCCTTGGTCCGGGTCAGCTCCGAGGAGGCCGCGATCAGCGCCTTGAAGGTGTCGGTCTCGTAATTGTCGTGGACGCCCTGCAGCACCGCGGCGATCCGCTCCAGCCCCATGCCGGTGTCGATCGACTTGTCGGGCAACTCGCGGACGATCTCATTATCCTCCTGCTCATATTGCATGAAGACGAGGTTCCAGATCTCGGTGAAGCGGTCGCCGTCCTCGTCCGGGCTGCCCGGCGGCCCGCCCGCGATATGGTCGCCATGGTCGTAGAAGATCTCCGAGCAGGGCCCGCAGGGGCCGCTGTCGCCCATCGCCCAGAAATTGTCCTTGGTCGGGATGCGGATGATCCGTTCGTCGGGCAGGCCGGCGATCTTCTTCCAAAGGTCCCAGGCCTCGTCGTCGGTATGATAGACGGTCGCGGTCAGCCGGTCGGGGGACAGTCCCCATTCCCTGGTCAGCAGGTCCCAGGCGAGGCCGATCGCCCGCTCCTTGAAATAGTCGCCGAACGAGAAATTGCCGAGCATCTCGAAGAAGGTGTGGTGGCGCGCCGTATAGCCGACATTGTCGAGATCGTTGTGCTTGCCGCCGGCCCGGACGCATTTCTGCGACGAGGCGGCGGTCGAGTAAGGCCGCGTCTCGAGGCCGGTGAAGACGTTCTTGAACGGCACCATGCCGGCGTTGACGAACATCAGGGTCGGGTCGTTCTGCGGCACCAAAGGCGCCGAGCGCACGATTTCGTGCCCCTCGCGGCCGAAAAAATCGAGGAAGGCCCGCCTGATGTCGTTCGTTGAGGTCATGCGTGCGATGTAAGCGACATGCTGCGATGCGGCAAGCAAGCCGGCCTTCCGATAGCGGCCGGCGTCGGCTAGGGTCGCTCCGACCCCGAAACTCCCGAGGAGATGTGGAAATGATCCGCCTCGCCGTTACGCTTGCCCTGGCTTTGTCGGCGGCAGCCGTTGTCGCGCAGCCTCCGGCGCAACCGCCACAGGCGCGCCCGCCCGCCCGCGCCGACCTTCCCGCCAATGTCCGGGTCTACGACGTCCCCGCCGGCAGCCGGCCGCATGACGTCGCGCCGGGGCCGGACGGGCTGATCTGGTATACCGGGCAGCGCCGCGGCACGCTCGGCATCCTCGATCCTCGGACCGGCGCGGTCCGCGAGGTGCGGCTCGGCGAGGGATCGGCGCCGCACGGCGTGATCATGGGGCCGGACGGCGCCGCCTGGATCACCGACAGCGGGCTCAACGCGATCGTCCGGGTCGATCCGGCGACCGACGCGGTGCGGAGCTGGCCGCTGCCGGCCGAATTCCCCGATTCCAACCTCAACACCGCCGCCTTCGACCGCGACGGCGTGATCTGGTTCACCGGCCAGACCGGCGTCTACGGCCGGCTCGATCCGCGCAGCGGCGAGATGCGGGTGTGGCGCGATCCCGAGGGCCGCGGCCCCTACGGCATCGCGGCGACCCCGGCGGGCGACATCTATTACGTGTCGCTCGCCGGCAGCCATCTCGCGCGCGTCGACCGGGAGAGCGGCGCGGCGACGATCATCGAGCCGCCGACGCCCGGTCAGGGCGCGCGCCGAGTCTGGGCCGACAGCCGGGGCGATCTGTGGATTTCAGAATGGAATGGCGGCCAGCTGAGCCGCTACACGCCGTCGACCGGCCAGTGGCGCAGCTGGCGGCCGGAGGGCGAGCGGCCGCGCGTCTACGCCGTCTATGTCGACGATCGCGATATCGTCTGGGTGACCGAATGGGGCAGCAACGCGACTTTGTCGTTCGATCCGGCGAGCGAGCGCTGGACCCGCTATCCGGGCAGCGGCGACAATGCCAATGTCCGCCAGATCCTGGGAAGGCCGGGCCAGGTGCTCCTGCCCGAATCGGCGCTCGACCGGATCATGATTGTGCGGACCGGCAATTGAGAAGAGCCGCGGCCCTCGCTTCGCTGGCAGCGGCGGCGGCCACCGCCGCCGTCCCGGCGCCGATCGAGCGTGGCGAGCAGCTCTACAGGAGCGCCTGCTATTCCTGCCACGCGCTCGAGCCGGGCCGGCACAGCGCCGCCGGGCCCAGCTTGCACGGCATAGTCGGCCGCCGGATCGCGGCGCAGGACGGCTTCAACTATTCGCCGGCGCTGCGCCGCTTCGCCACGCGCCAACGGCGCTGGACGCCGGCCCTGATCGACCGCTTCGTCGCCGACCCCGAGACGCTCGTGCCGGGAAGCGAAATGAGCTTCATCGGGATGAGCGACGTGGACCGGCGGGCGCTCGTCGCATGGTTCGCGGCCCGCCGCGGGCGCCGCTGACCAGCGCGCGGCGGCGCGGCGGGGCGCTGGCACCGGCCCGCTTTTCAGGACACTCCGTCCCGGCCGCCAGATTCCCCCCTTGAACTTCGCCTCGGAAGGGTGAAGTCTGGATCTTTCCCCATGAGGCGCGCGGCCGCGTCTTCCTCGCGGACCCGTGCGGCAAGGACGCAAGGAGACGCACATGCCCACCAGAGCTGCAGGCACCAGGACGATCGCGCTCGTGGGCCCCGGCGGGGCGGGTAAGACCAGCCTAGCCGAGGCCCTTCTTTTTGCGGCCGGCGCGATCGGGCGGCAGGGATCGGTGGCGGATGGCAGCAGCGTCGGCGATGCCAGCCTCGAAGCGCGGGCCCGCGGCGGCTCGACCGAGCTCAACCTGATGCATTACGACTATATGGGCGATCGCTATGCGCTGATCGACTGCCCGGGATCGGTGGGCTTCGCCGCGGATGGCGGGCTGGGCATGGCGGCGGCGGACCTCGCTTTGGTCGTCGTCGATCCGGACCCGGACCGCGCGCTGCTCGCCGAGCCGACGCTGCGGCAGCTGGAGGCGCTTGGCATCCCGCACATGATCTTCGTCAACAAGATCGATCAGGCGCGCGGCTCGATCCAGGACCTGCTGGAAGCGCTGCAGCCGATGTCGAAATCGCCTTTGGTCGCGCGCTGGATCCCGATCCGCGAGGGCGAGAAGGTCACCGGCTTCGTCGATATCGCGCTCGAACGCGCTTATTATTACCGGCCCGGCCAGGAATCGGAGCAGAAAGAGATTCCCGCCGAACTTGCCGATCGCGAGGCGCTGGAGCGGACCCAGATGCTCGAGAAGCTCGCCGACCATGACGACACGTTGCTCGAGCAGCTCCTCATGGACGAGACTCCCGACCGGGAGACCGTGTTCGCCGATCTCGCCAAGGATACGGGAGAAGGGCAGATCGTCCCGGTCCTGTTCGGCTCGGCGACGAGCACGCAGGGCGTGCGCCGGCTGATGAAGGCGTTGCGCCACGAGGCGCCGGCGCCGAGCGCGGCGGCCGAGCGGCTTGGCGCCGCCGGCAGCTGCGCGTTCGTGTTCAAGGTCAGCCATGGCGGAGCGATGGGCCGCCTGTCCTACGCCCGCGTCTTCGGCGGCGCGCTCAAGGAGGGCGCCGAGCTCGACAGCAGCGGCGGCGAAGAGGTGCGGGTTGGCACGTTGTTCGCCGTCCAGGGCGACAAGACGGCGAAGCTCGCCGAAGCCAAAGCCGGCGACGTGGTCGCGGTCGCCAAGCTCGAGGGCGTCCATGCCGGCGAATGGCTGGCCGGCGGCAAGGCCCCGCCTTCGCCCGAAGTGCCCGATCCGGCGCGCAACTTCGCGCTCGCCATCTCGACCAAGGACCGCAAGGACGACGTCCGGCTCTCGACAGCGCTCCACAAGCTCACCGAGGAGGACCGGGCGCTCAGATGGGAGCAGGACGAGACGATGCACGAGACGCGCCTGCGCGGCGTCAACGACGAGCATCTCAAGGTGACGGTCGATCGGCTCAGGCGGCGCTACGGCGTCGCGATCGATTCGCGGGCGCCGGCGATCGGCTACAAGGAATCGATCCGCAAGTCGGTCACCCAGCGCGGGCGGCACAAGAAGCAGTCGGGCGGCCACGGCCAGTTCGGCGACTGCGTCATCGAGGTGCGGCCGCTGCCGCGCGGCGAGGGCTTCAAGTTCACCGACAAGATCTCCGGCGGCGTGGTGCCCAAGCAATGGATCCCGGCGGTCGAGGACGGGGTCCGCGACGCGCTCGTCAAGGGGCCGCTTGGCTTCCCGGTGGTCGACGTGGCGGTGACCCTGATCGACGGCTCCTATCACAGCGTCGACAGCTCGGAGCTCGCCTTCCGCACCGCGGGGCGGATCGGCATGTCGGAAGCGCTCGCTTTGGCGGCGGCGCATCTGCTCGAGCCGGTGATGAAGGTGACGGTGGTCGCGCCGAGCGGCGCGACGTCGCGAGTCACCTCGGCGATCGCCAGCCGGCGCGGGCAGATGCTCGGCATGGGCCCGCGCGAAGGCTGGTCGCGCTGGGACCAGGTCGACGCGCTGATCCCGGAAGCGGAGATGCAGGGATTCGACGCCGAGCTGCGCTCGCTGAGCCAAGGCCTCGCCACCTACGAGGCGGCGTACGACCATCTCGCCGAATTGAACGGCTCGCTGGCCGACAAGGTGGTGCACAAGGAGCTGGAGCCGGCCTGACGCGACATTGCCGCGCCGATTTGATACGGTCCCTTCATGGCGGACGTCTTCGTCTCCTATTCGCGCCGGAATCACGACCGCGTCGCGCAGATCAGCGGCGGGCTGGAGAATAGCGGCTATTCGCTGTGGTGGGACGAACGGCTGAACGCGTCGGACGATTATGCGATGCTGATCGAGGCCGAGATCGACGCCGCGCCTTGCGTCGTCGTGGCCTGGTCGCAAACCGCGCGGCAGTCTTTGTGGGTGCGCGCCGAGGCCAATGAGGCGCTCGATGCGGGCAAGCTCGTGCAGGTGAACCTCGATCAGAGCCGGCTGCCCTTGCCCTTCACCATGCTCCATTTCCTCGATTTCAGCCGCTGGCAGGGCGCGTGGCGGGGGTCGCCGTGGAGCGACCTCGAAACGCGGGTCTCGGCCATGCTGAGCGGCGAGCCGGCGGCGGCCGTCGAGCGCGACTCGCCGCCCGGCCCGGCGCTGCAGGGCTTCGGCCGGGTCGCTTTGCTGGGCTGGGCCGCGATCGCGGTAGCGGCCCTGATGGCGGTGGCGATCATCCTGGCCGCGGGCGGGCGCCTGTCGCCGGCGGCCTTTGGCGGGCTCACCCTGGCCGGGCTGGCGACCGCCACGATCCTGCTCGCCCTCGCCGCCTTCACTTTGGTCCGGATCAGCATGAGCTCGAGGCGATGAGCGCGTCCCCCACCTCGCGGCGCTTCGTCCGCGCGGCCTGGCTGCTGCTGGCGGCCCAGCTCGTCGCGGCGATGGGCGCGACCGGGCTCGCCATCTGGGCCGCGACCGAGGTGCAGCGGGTGATCGACGAACGCGACGCGCTGGCGCTGAGGATGCGCGAGATCGAGGCGCGGGCGCCCGCCCCCACCGTGGAGCCCGAGGCCGTCACGCCGGCGCCGACGGCCGAGCCTGAACCCGGGCCGCCACTGGCGCCCGAGGCCGCGCCGGCCGCGCCGCCGCCGGTACGCACGCCGCCGAGAGGGCCGGCGCCCCGGACCAAGCCGCCAATCGCCACGCCGCCGGTTCAGCCGCCGGTCTTCTACGATCCTCCCGCTCCCCCGGCGGTCGACAAGCCGGATCCGGTCCCGCCGCCCGTGCGGAGGCCGAGGCGGCCGGTGATCCGGCCCGACCAGCCGATCGACCCGCCTTATACCCGCCCCCCCTACCGCCGCCCGCCGGACACGCGGCCGCCGCGCACACGACCTCCCGATGAGCGGACGCCGAATCGCCGCCCGCCGCGCGCCGCGCCTGACGACCGCCCCCCGCAACGCCCGCCGGGCACTCTTCCGCCGGCCGGCCGGCCGCCATCGTCGGCGGCGCCCGGAGCGAACCGGCCGCCGCCGACGACGCGGCCTCCGCAAGGCACGGCGCGGCCGACGGCGACGGCGCCGGTCGGGCAGGCCGCTCCGCCGGCCCAGCCCGTCCCGAAGGCGAGGCCGCCGCGCCGGCCGCGGCCGACCGAGCCGGAGCAACAGCCCGAGGCGGAATAGGGTCCGGCGCTAGCTTGGGTGCGCCTCCGCCACGGCGGCGCCCGGGTCCGCCGCGGCAACCGCCGGGCCATCGTCCTCGCCGCGCGAGATGACGACCGCGGCGGTGAGGTCGCCGGTGACGTTGAGCGTGGTCCGGCACATGTCGAGGAAGCGGTCGACGCCGAGGACGAGGCCGATCCCTTCCGGCGGCACGCCGACCATGCCGAGGATGAGGGCGATCACCGGCAGCGAGCCGGCCGGCACGCCGGCGGTGCCGATGCCCCCCAATATGCACATCACCAGCACGGTCACCTGCTGGCCGAGGCTGAGCTCGACGCCGAAGAACTGGGCGAGGAAGAGAACGGTGACGCCCTCGAAGATGGCGGTGCCGTTCTGATTCGCGGTCGCGCCGATGGTCAGCACGAAGCGCGACACGCGCGACGGCAGATGGAGCTTTTCGTCGGCCACCCTGATCGCCGTCGGCAAAGTCGCGTTGGACGAGGCGGTCGAGAAAGCCATCACCATCGCTTCCTGGCTGCCGCGGAAGAACCAGAGCGGCGAGACGCCGCCGAGCAGGCGAAGCGCGATCGGATAGACGATCAGCATGTGGATGCCGAGCGCGAGCAGGACGACGCCGACATAGGCGCCGAGCCTGATCAGCAGGTCCCAGCCGAACACCGATGCGAGGTTGAACATGAAGGCGGCGATGGCCAGCGGCGCCATCCGGATGACGATGCCGATCAGCCGCATCGTGACGTGGAAAATGCCTTCGATCGTCTCCTGCAGCCGCTGCGCGGAGGGCGTGTTGACGAGCAGCAGACCGATGCCGAACACCAAAGCGAAGAACATCACCGCCAATATGTCGTTGGCGGCGGCGGCGGCGACGACGTTGTTGGGGATGATGTTGAGGAAGGTCGAGACGCCGGCCGGCGTCGCCTCGGCGGTGGAGATGATCGCGCCTGCCCTCTCGCGCGCGCCGGCGAGCAATTCATTGGCGAGCGCGGGATCGACGCCCGCCCCCGGCTCGAACAGGTTCACCACGGCGAGCGCGATCACCACGGCGACGGCGGAAATGGAGATGGTGAAGAAAAGCGTCTTGATGCCGATCCGCTTCAGCGAGCGGACGTCGCCCATCTCGGCGATGCCGATCACCAGGGCCGAGAAGAGCAACGGGATGACGAGCATGAACAGCAGGCGGAGGAAGATCTGGCCGATCGGGCCGGTCACATAAGTGGTGACGGCGCTCACCGCTCCTTCAAAGGTGAAACTCAGTCCCAAGAGCCGGAACAGATAACCCTCCAGCACCGGCGAGAGGGCATGGACCAGCAGGCCGGCGCCGAGGCCGATCAGGAAGCCGATCAGCATCTTCATCTGCAGCGAGACGCGGCGCGGCACGGCCGTTTCCATGGTTGGTTCCCCTTGTGGCTCCTGTCCGCGCATCCGCGCGCGCGGCCGCGGAAAAGTCAACCTCTCCCTTGTCCGCGCGCTTGTGCTAGCATCGCGCCATGATCGAGATAAGCGGCATCGAATTGCTGCCCGACTGGCCGATCTTCCTCAGCTTCGTGCTGGCCGGCCTCGCGCTCAATATCGTGCCGGGCGCCGACATGACCTTCATCATTGCCAGCGCGGCGCGGGGCGGCCGGCGCGACGGCATCATCGCGTCGCTCGGGGTCGGCACCGGCGCGCTGGTTCACATCCTCGCCGCGGTGCTCGGCCTGTCGGCGATCCTCGCCTCGTCGCAGGCGGCGTTCAACGCGATCAAATGGATCGGCGCGGCCTATCTGCTGTGGATCGCCTTCTCGCTGATCCGCTCCGGCGGCGCGCCAAAGCAGGAGATCCGCCCGCCCGGCTCGGGCTTGCGCCTGTTCCGGGCGGCGATGCTGGTCAACATCCTCAACCCCAAGGTCGCCTTGTTCTTCCTCGCCTTCCTGCCGCAATTCGTCGATCCCGACGCGGCGCTGCCGGCGCTGCAGATCCTCTGCCTCGGCCTGTGGTTCGACTTCGCCGGAACTTTGGTCAACATCGCGGTCGCGATCGCGGCCGCCGGCGCCGCCGGGCGGCTGCGCCATGTCGACTGGCTGGGGCGGGCGGCGCGCTGGTTCGCGGCGACTTTGATGGGCGCCCTCGCCGTCCAGCTCGCGCTCAGCGCCCGTCGTCAGGCGTAGGCGTAGGGTCCGCCCTTCTTCAGCGCCTCGGCATAAGCCGGCCGGGCATGGATGCGCTCGAGCCAGTCGATCAGATGGGGACGATCGGCATCGAGGCGGGCGCGGGCGCGGCTCGCCTCGAGCGGGAAGCTCATCATGATGTCGGCGGCGCTGAACTCGTCGCCGGCGAACCAGTCGCGCGCGGCGAGCTCGGTCTCGAGCCAGTCGAGATGCTGGTCGAGCATCTTCTGGACCGGCGCGCGGGCCGGACGCCCAAGCAGGCCGAGGCGGTTGACCACCAGCAAGGCGAGCAAGGGCGGCATCATCGACCCTTCCGCATAATGGAGGAACTGCCGGTAAAGCAGCACCGAGTCGCGATTGGCGGGCGGGCCGAGCCGGCCTTCGGCCTTTTCGACCAGATATTCGACGATCGCGCCGGTTTCGGCGATCACCCGCCCCTGATCCTCGATCACCGGCGACTTGCCGAGCGGATGGACCAGGGCGAGCTCGGGCGGCGCGAGCATCGTCTTCGGGTCGCGCTCGTAACGCTTCACCTCGTAATCGAGGCCGAGCTCCTCGAGCAGCCAGAGGATGCGCTGCGAGCGCGAATTTTCGAGATGATGGACGATGATCATGCCAGTTCCTCCGGGGCGCGGCTGCCGACGATCCAGGCGGCGGCGCGAAAGGCGACGCGGCCGCCCGAAAGCCGCGCCGCGGCGATCCCGGCGACCTCGTCGAGCGCCCGTCGCCGATCTTCCGGATCCAGCTCGCGAAGCAGGCGGGCGATGGGGCCGATCCGGCTGAAATAATGGACCGCCTCGGCCACCGGATCCTCGCCCGCGCCGACGACGAAGTCGAAATCGAACGGCTCGATCGCGGGCGCGGCAAATCCGGCCGCTTGCAGGAGCGTTTCGACATAGGCCGGATCGGCGAAGGCGAACGGCCCGGTGGGCGGCTCGGGCGCGCCGAGCGTCTCGGGCGCGAAGCGGGCGAGGACGGGACGCTGCGCGGCCATCCAGTCATTCTCCCCGCGCCCGCGAAAGCAGGAGAAGAGGAGCCCGCCGCCCGGCGCGACCAGCGAACGGAGATGGGCGAAGGCGGCCGGGGCATCGTCGAAGAACATCACGCCATGGCGCGAGAGGACCAGGTCGAAGGCGCCCGAAGCGGGCCGCCAAGACGCGGCATCGCCGGTCTCGAAGCGAAGCGCGGGACGCCCTCTCGCCCTTTCGCGCGCTTGCCCGATCAGGGCGCCGGACAGATCGATGCCGGTGATCGCGGCGTCGGGGAGCGCATCGGCGAGCGCCAGGCTGGTGGCGCCGGCGCCGCAGCCGATGTCGAGGATCCGCGCCGGCGTGCAGCGAAGCGCGCGCGCGACCAGCGCCTCGTTGACCGGCGCGAGCGTTCGATCGGTCCGGCGCCATTCCTCGGCCCAGGCCTCGCCGACGCGTCCCTGCCATTCCAGCGTCTCGGTCATGCCGCCTCCTAGCCGGACCGCGCGACGATTGGAACTTGCCCGCGCCGCCGGCCTTGGGCAGAGCGGCAGGCCTTTCCTCCGAGAAGCGTGACGACCATGCCGCCCACCGAGACCCGCGCGCCGGGCAAGAAAGAATTCGTCGTGCTGATCGCGGCGCTGATGGCGTCGAACGCGCTCGCCATCGACGCCATGCTGCCGGCTTTGGCCGCGATCGGCGAGGCGCTCGGCGCCGCGGAGGAGAATCGCCGCCAACTGGTGATCACCTTCTACCTGCTCGGCTTCGGCCTGTCGCAAATCTTCTACGGCCCGGTCGCCGACCGTTTTGGGCGCAAGGCGCTGCTCGTCGGCTGCATGGCCTTCTACGCCTTGTTCGGCGCGCTCGCCGGGCTGGCCGGGAGCATGGACCTGCTCCTCGCCGCCCGCTTCATGCAGGGCGTCGCGGCCGGGGGCACGCGGGTGCTGGTCGTCGCGATCGTCCGCGACCGTTATCACGGCTCGGCGATGGCGCAGGTCATGTCGCTGGTGATGATCATCTTCATGATCGTGCCGGTCATCGCGCCCGCCTTCGGCCAGATCGTGCTCGCTTTCGCAAGCTGGCGGCACATCTTCATCGCGCTCGCCGTCTACGGCCTCGCTCTGGCGCTCTGGGGGTGGCTCCGGATCCCCGAGACGCTCGCCGTCGAGGACCGGCGGCCGCTGTCCGCCGCCAATATCGGCCGGGCCGTGGCAGAGACGCTCGGCACGCGCGCCTCGATCGGCAACACGCTCGCCGCGACGCTCGCCTTCGGGGCGCTGTTCGCGTTCATCGGTTCGATCCAGCAGATCGTGTTCGACGTGTTCGGCCGGCCGGCGCTGATCGGCCTCGTCTTCGCCTGCATCGCCGGGCCGATGGCGGCGACCTCCTACGCCAATTCGAGGCTGGTGATGCGGCTCGGCGCGCGGCGGCTGCTGATCAGGGCGCTGATCGCCTTCACCGCCATCTCGCTGCTCCATCTCTTTATCGTGCTGAGCTGGGGCGAGTCGCTCTGGACGTTCGTCATCCTGCAGGCGCTGACCACCGCCTGCTTCGGCCTGGTCGGCGCCAATTCAGGCGCGCTGGCGATGGAGCCGCTCGGCCATATCGCAGGCACCGCCTCGGCGCTGCAGGGCCTGATCACGACCAGCGGCGGCGCGCTGATCGGGCTCGCCATCGGCCAATTGTTCGACGGCACGACGGTGCCGCTGGTGGCGGGCTTCGCGCTCTGCGGCACGCTGGCGCTGCTCGTCGCTTTGTGGGCCAATGCCGGCGCGCCGGCGCACGTCCCGGAAAGCAAGGCGGCCGGGCTCTGAAGCCTGGCTCGCCCGCCAAAGTGGACGAAGTGGACGCCTGAACGGGGGAATTCGCGCGTCGAAGTGGACGAAGTGGACGCCTGGAGGGGAATTCGAGCGGCAAAGTGGACGAAGTGGACGCAAACACCGGTCCTTCGAGACGGGCCTGACCCCGGACTTGATCCGGGGGAACCATGAACAGGTCGGATTGCCCCCGGCAATCCTGAAACATGCCGGGGGCAGGTTTCACCTGTTCATTCTCGAAGGACATAATTCTAGACATCGTCCTCGGCCTCGGGCCCGACCATGAGCGCGTCGGCGACCTGGTCGGTGTGGCCGCGGATCGAGCGCTCGATCCGCTCGGCGACCTCGGGATTGTCCTTGAGATAGGATTTGGCGTTCTCGCGGCCCTGGCCGATGCGGATCGAATCGTAGCTGAACCAACTGCCCGATTTCTCGACCAGCCCGGCCTTGACGCCAAGATCGAGGATCTCGCCCAATTTGGAGACGCCCTCGCCGTACATGATGTCGAACTCGACCTGCTTGAACGGCGGCGCCAGCTTGTTCTTCACGACCTTGACGCGAGTCGCGTTGCCGACGATCTCGTCGCGGTCCTTGATCTGGCCGGTGCGGCGGATGTCGAGCCGGACGCTGGCGTAGAATTTCAGCGCGTTGCCGCCGGTCGTCGTCTCGGGATTGCCGTACATGACGCCGATCTTCATGCGCAGCTGGTTGATGAAGATGACCAGGCATTTGGACTTGGAGATCGAGCCGGTGAGCTTCCTCAGCGATTGCGACATCAGCCGCGCCTGGAGGCCGACATGGCTGTCGCCCATCTCGCCCTCGATCTCGGCGCGCGGCACCAGAGCGGCGACCGAATCGATGACCAGGATGTCGACCGCGTTGGAGCGGACGAGCGTGTCGGTGATCTCGAGCGCCTGCTCGCCCGTGTCGGGCTGCGAGACGATCAGATTGTCGACGTCGACGCCAAGCTTGCGGGCGTAGATCGGGTCGAGCGCATGCTCGGCGTCGATGAAGGCGGCGACGCCGCCGGCCTTCTGCGCCTCGGCGACCGCGTGCAGCGCGAGCGTCGTCTTGCCCGAGCTTTCCGGCCCGTAAACCTCGACGACGCGGCCGCGCGGCAGGCCGCCAATCCCTAATGCGATGTCGAGCCCGAGCGAGCCGGTCGAAATGGTCTCGATCTCGATCGCCTCGCGCGAGCCGAGCCGCATCGCCGATCCTTTGCCGAAGGCGCGGTCGATTTGCGCCAGCGCCGCATCGAGGGCTTTTTGCTTGTCCGTGTCCATTGAGCTCCTGTCGGATACGACTTTGAGTGATGCCGTCATGGCCCGTCTCCCGTATTGCGTCCGCGCGCCTGGTTCAACGCGTGATCCGCTGTACCGCTTCTGTTCCGAGAGAACAAGAGGAAAACAGGGGTTCGGCCCCGCGCCGCGCCTTCGCCCAACTCGTTGGCGACTTTCAAAAGCTTAACGGATGAGTTAACAGGCGAGTGTCCCATAAATGGAGAGCGCGGATGTACAGCGACGTCGGGGTCTTTACGGCCAACACGCAGCTCGCCGGATCGCAGGAAGATCCCGGGCTCGCCCAGCTCGCCAACGGCAATGTGGTGGTGGCCTGGATGAGCCGCACCTCCACCCCCTCCGGAATCGTCTATACGATCAGGGCGCAGATCGTCACCCCCGACGGCGACAAGGTGGGCGTCGAATTCCAGGTCAATTCGACCGCCACTCAGGGCGGGGAAGATCCGGTCGTCCTCGCGCTTCCCTCGGGCAATTTCGTCGTCGCGTGGAGCGCCTATCCCCAGGGAGGCGACGGCGCCGAGATCAAGGCGCAGATCTTCACGCCCGCCGGCGTCCCGGTGGGAAGCGAAATCGCGGTCAACTCGACCACCTCCGGCCATCAGCAGATGCGGGACATGGCCGCGCTCGACGACGGCGGCTTCGTGATCGTCTACGAAAACACCCACTGGCAAGGCGAGCAGGACACGGTGATCGCCCGGGTCTTCGATTCGGCCGGCACGCCCCAGGGCGCGGATTTCGTCGTGCCGACCACGCCCGACTCGTCGAGCCTTTACGAGAGCGTTGATTTCCAGAACGCCGACGTCGTCGGCCTCGCCGGCGGCGGCTTCCTCGTCTCCTGGGTGGAGAGTCATACCATCGAGGAACCTCCCTACAGCTTCAGCTTCGAAGGCTATGTCAAGGCGCGGCTGTACGGCGCCGACGGCCTGCCCACGGGTCCCGAATTCCTGATCAGCGACGGCAGCGCCGAATCGCGGCGCGAGGCCTCGCTGGTCGCTCTGTCCTCGGGCAATTTCGTCGCAATCTGGTCTGAGGGGGGAACGAGGGCGCAGATGATCGATTCGGCGGGCAATCCCGTCGGCGCCGAAATCCTGCTCCTTTCAAACGGCACGCTTCCCCGGGTCACGGCGCTCGCGCAGGGCGGCTTCCTCGTCTCGGTGTTCGAGGGGCCGGGCTACCTCCTCCAGGCCTTCGACGACACTATGGCGGCGGTCGGCGAGCCGCTGCTGACCAGCTGGCCCGGAGACCCCTATGAGGCGGTCCTGCTCGGCTTGGCCGACACCAGGGTGTTCGCCGCGTTCAGCGCCAATGCCGATGCCCAGGCCAATGACGACGTCTTCGTCCACCGGCTGAGGCTGCCGATCACGCAGGCCGGCGGCCCCGGCAACGACACCTATATCGTCGGCAATCCGGGCGACGTGGTGATCGAGGATCCCAACGAAGGCGTGGACATCATCTACAGCTCGGTCAGCTACAGCCTCAACGACAGCTCGGAGGTGGAGAGCCTGTCGACGATCACCTGGGAGCGGACCGAGCCGATCAACCTGACCGGCAATAGCCTCGACAACCATCTGATCGGCAATGCCGGCCGCAACCGGCTCGACGGCGGCGGCGGCAATGACGTGATGACCGGCCGCGAGGGTAACGACACCTATGTGGTCGACAGCGCCGGCGATCGGGTGCTGGAATCGGCCGGCGGCGGCACCGACATCATCTACAGCACGGTCAGCTACAGCCTCAACGACAGCTCGGAGGTCGAGAGCCTGTCGACGATGCCCTGGGAGGCGACCACCGCGATCAACCTCACCGGCAATAGCCTCAACAACCATCTGATCGGCAATGCCGGCGCGAACCAGCTCAACGGCAAAGGCGGCGCCGACACCATGATCGGCCGCGAGGGCAACGACACCTATCTGGTCGACAATGCCGGCGA
>Ga0190265_10000509_pt1 | contig 27564 bp, 22 predicted proteins | sample Popmic124T_FD_133135 | JGI IMG/M metagenome (GOLD analysis project Ga0190265, IMG submission 133135) | Populus adjacent soil microbial communities from riparian zone of Indian Creek, Utah, USA - 124 T | ecosystem: Environmental > Terrestrial > Soil > Riparian zone | place: USA: Utah | collected...
CGGGCCGGAACGGCGCGATGATCGTGCGCGGGCACTGCTTCTGCATGTCGAAGGTGCCGAACGCGATGCGCTGCTCGTCGAGCAGGCGCACGCCGCCCGGTGTCTTGAGCGCGCTGAGCGCCCCGCCGTAGATCTCCGCGAGCAGGTTGGCGGCTTCGCGCGCGGCGGCCCACTTCGGCGTCTGCAGCTTGGGGTTCGGCTGGCTCATGCTGCGCGAGCGGTCGAACATCACGATCAGATCGGTACCGGCGTGCAGCTGGAACGGCACGGTCCCGCGCACGACGCTCTTCTGCTTGCGGTCGTGGACGCGCACCTCGACCAGGAACGGCCGCTGCGCGAGGTCGCTCGGCAGCCGCGCGCCTTTGGGCAGCTCGAGCGCGCCCTTCTCGTTTAGCGGCAGGACTTGCTGCAGGTCGAGCGAGTAGAACTCGAGGTCGCGCGGATCGAACTTGCTGAAGTCGACGCCCCGGGCCTTGCAGTCCTCGGGCTCGGGGAAGAACCTGAACGAGCCGTCGACCGAGAGCGGGTAGAGCGCGGGGTTGCCCCACATGACCTGCGGCGGGTCGGCGTTGAGCTTGAGGATCGCGGGTTCCTCGGCCGTGTTGCCGAACTTGATCGGCACGAGCACCTGCCGGCACAGCACGAACGGCACGTACCAGGCCACGGGTAGGCCCTTGAACTCGATGCGAAACTCGTGCGAGCCGATCGGGTTGAGGGGCGGGATCACCTGCGTGACCTGGAACGAGGCCGCGGTGGTCTGCGTGGGCGGCGCGCTGATCGCCGTCGTGGGCAGCAGCAGCTGCAGGCTGGCCGCGTCGACTTGCGGGTTCGGCGTGGGCGGGTCGTAGGTCAGCGTCACGACGTCCGTCACGTAGCCGCGGCGCATCCACATCGTCGGTTGGTTGAAACCCATGGTCGCTCTCCTGCTACCCGAATACGGTCACGGTTCACTTCCGTATAGCCAATGCAGCTTTTGGGGAAGAGGTTGCGCTGTGTTCGCCGCCGTCCCGCTGCCCAGCTGACCGCTGTTGCCGTGTCCCCAGCAGAACACCGGCCCCGCAGCCAGTCGTGAGCAGAGCTGCCCGCCACCGGCGGCGACCTCGGCGACGGGATCGATCGCGATCGGCGTGACGCCGTGCAGCGCGTCGTCGATCACGCCGAGCTCGCCGAAGCGGCTGCCGCCCCAGCAGAACAGCGCGCCCGCGGCGTCGACCGCGCAGCTCAGCTCGATGCCGGCGGCGATCTGCACGATGTTGGTCAGCCCGGGCACCTGCGTCGGGGTCGGGTCGCTCGTGCGCGGTGCGCCGGCAGGGGTCTGGGTCGCGCCGCCCAGCTGGCCGTAGCCATTGGCGCCCCAGCAGTACACGGCGCCTGCGCGCAGCGCGCAGGTGTGGCGTTGACCCGCGGCGATCGCCTCCACGGAATCCAGGACGACCACCGGCGCGCTGGTCCCGGCGTTGGCGAGCGCAGCTCCGGCGCCGCGGCCGAGCTGGCCCCAGCTGTTGTCGCCCCAGCATTCGACCGCGCCGCCCTGCGTGACCAGGCAGCTGTGCTGCTCTCCGGCCGCGACCGTTCGGGCGTCGCGCACCGGCTGGCCGCTGGCTGCGCGGACCACGTAGGACGGGCGATGCAGCTCGTGCTCGGCCGTGGCGTCGTCGCCGAGCCGGCCGTCTTGCCCCTGGCCCCAGCACAGCGCCTCGCCGGCGATGACCGCGCAGGTGTGCACCGCGCCCGCGGCGAGCGCGTCCACGCCGCTCAACAAGGCGGTGGTCCGCCCTTCGACGCGGATCGGCACCGGGCTGGCCTCCGGCCCGTTGAACACGCCGAGCTGGCTCTGGCTGTTGTCGCCCCAGCAGTACAGCGCGCGCTCGCTGCCTTCGCTCGCGCACGCGTGGCGATCGCCGACCGCGATCGCGCGCACCGCGGAGAGCACCGCGACCCTGCGCGCGACCTCAGCCCGCGGAGTCGTGTCGTCGCCGATCTGCCCGGAGCCGTTGTCGCCCCAGCACGCCGCGCTGCCTTCGCGCGTGATCGCGCAGCTGTTGACGTTGCCCGCGGCCAGGCTGGTGATCTCGTTGCAGTCCGCGCTGCCGCACGCGAAGTGGCAGCTGCGCCCGCACGCGCGGCAGTCGCGCAAGGTCGTGACCGGGGTCTCGCAGCCGTCCAGCAGCTCGCTGTTGCAGTCTTCATAGGAAGGCCGGCCCGCGCTGTCGCGATCGCAAGCCGTGATCACCACGCCCTCGCTGCCACGGCACTCGACCTGCGCGCGCGAGAGCGGCGGCAAGCTGACGTCTTCGTCCACGACCTCGTCGCAGTCGTCGTCGACGCCGTCGCACAGCTCGGTCGCGCCGGTGAAGCGCTGGGGCTGGTCGTCATCCCTGCAATCGCCCGGCTCGGAGGCGTAGCCCTCGGGCTGCACGCAGGCGTGGACGAGCGTGTCGGGATCGCCCTGGCTGTCGCCGTCGGCATCGCGCCAGAACCGTTCCTGCATGCTGTCCGCCAGCTGCGAGCCGGGTCGCTCGTCGCGCACGCCGTTGCAGTCGTTGTCGATCCCGTCGCAGGTCTCGGACACGCCGCGGTTGACGTTGTACGCGGCGTCGTCGCAGTCGCTGCCGCAGAAGCGCTGGCCGTCGGCCGCGACGTTGCAGCAGCGGATGTCGTCCTCGCCGTCGCCGTCGCCGTCGCGTGTGCCGTGGCTCGTGAAGTCGCAGTCCTCGTCGACGTCGGCCTCGTCGCACCGCTCGGAGTTGCCGGGGTAGACGCCCTTGTCGCCGTCGTTGCAGTCGCGGTCGTCGTTGGGGCCGGCGCAAACCGCTGCGGGCACGCCGTCTCCGTCGGCGTCGGGCTCGCTGCAGTCGCACCGCTGCATGGCCTCGCTGCAGGGATGCTCGGGCGGGCAGGCCGGCGGCTCGCCAGCGACGCACGTGCCGAGCACGCAGCGCTCGACGCCGTTGCACAGCAGCCCGTCGCTGCAGCCGGCGTTGTCCCGACAGCCGACGTCCTCACCGCCGTCCGTGTCGCCGGGATCGACCGGCGGCGCGATCGCTCTCGTGTCCGCGTCCGGCGCCGGCCCCGAGTCGATCGCGCTGACGCCGCTGTCCTGGCGCGCTTCGCTCGGCGGCCCAGCGTCTTGCTTGCAAGCGACCAGGGCGAGCGACGCGAGTAGCGCGATGCATGCAACCGCGATGCGTGCAGCCGGAATGCGTGTAGGCGGGACGGCGGTCGGCAGGCGTCGCCGTGGAAGGCGGAACATGGGCTTGGTGTAGCGAGTCCTGGCCCCCTGCGGCCATTGCAGTGGCTTGCAGCTCATTCGAGCCTCCCGCGCGTGAGCTTGCCGTCGGCGCCTTCCATGGCGACGAAGCCGTAGTCGAAGCCCGCGCCGCCCTGCGCCGCGTATGCGAACGGGAAGCGCGCGTCGCCTGCGCCCAGCTCGAACGGCTCGCCCAGGACGCGCGCGCCGCCCATCTCGCCGCTCAGGTCGGCGATGCGCAGGCCCATCAGCCGTGCACCGCTGCCGTCGCTCTCGCTCCAGGCCAGCAGCCAGCCGCCCGTGCTCTCGCGGGCATCGAGCGCCGGCAGCGCGAAGCCGGTCTGCGCGTAGGCGGCGACCGGCCCGGCGGTGATCTCCGCGCTGCGCCGCACGAGCTGCGGCTCCTCCGCGGTCAGACCGCTCGCGCCCAGCGCCAGCGGCGCGAAGCCGAGCCCGCCGCGCTGCGACGAGCGCCACGTCACCAGCGATCCGCTCGCGCCCGCGCCCTGCGGCACGAGCGCCAGCGCGACGTGCTCGGGCGCGGTCGCCGGCAGCGAGCTGCGCAGCGCGGTCGCGGCCAGGCTGGCGATCGGCGTGTCGGGTAGCGCGATCCACAGCAGCTCGATCGCTTCGCTGCGCGCCAGCGCGATCGCGTAGCCGATTCTCTGGTCCGCGCGCAGGGCCGCCACGCTGGGCGCCGCGCAGCCCGCGCTGCGACCGATCACCTCACCGACTCCGCCGCGGCTGGCCTGCAGCCCGCGCGGAGGGCGACCCGTGCCCGGCTCGTCTGCGGTGTACGGCAAGAGGCCCACCGCGATCACGTCGGCATCGCGTTCGCACGCCTCGCTCGCGCTCGCCGCCAGCCAGAGCACCAGCGCATGCTGGCTCTCGCGCTCGCCGGTCGCTGGCAGCGCGGCGACACGCGGGCTGCGCGCGCCCGGGTGCTCGCCGACGACGGTGCACGGTGCGCCTTGCTTCGGGGTCGGCTCGAGGGCGACGCCCCACTCCACGTTGCTCCGTCCGCGCGGGGGCGCCACGCGAAACGCGAACTCGTCCGCGCGGCCGATGCCGACCCGCAGCTGTCCGGTCCCGCAGCCGAGCTTGTTCACGCCGGCCACGATCAGCTCGTCCGCCACCGCGCTCAATGCCAGCTCCACGAACTTGCACAGTGCGGGATCGTCCGGGTCGTCGCCGAGATTTTGGCAAGCGGGCGTGCCGCCTGAGACGCCGTAGACGACCTCGCGCGCCTGGCCGGGCTCGTCTCCGGCCAGCGTCCAGGCCTGCGCGCCGACTCCATCCGCGCCCGCGAGCAGATACAGCGCCCCGTCTTCACCCTGGTCGTAGCTCACGAACCCCGGTGCCTGCAGCGGAGCGCCCGGCAGCGGTACCGGCTGCTGCGGCGCGTCTTCGTCGATCAAGCCGTCGCAGTCGTTGTCGCTCTGGTCTGCGCTCTCGGTCAGGCTCTCGGCGCGCTCTTCGTCTCGGTCGGCGCAGTCGAGCGGGACGTCGAGCAGCGCGCAGGCGTCGGCGTCGGGGTGCTGGTCGCCGTCGAGGTCGCGCGGGCGCTGCTCGCAGCCGCGCTTGTCCGGGCGGCACTGCCAGATCACGCAGTCGTCCGCGCCGAGCCCGTCGCGCTCGTTGAGCACGTCGCATTGCTCGGGGCGCTCGCAGTCGTCGAGGCCGAAGTCGCCGAGGTCCATCAAGCTGCAGCCCGCGAGCGAGCCCAGCGCGGCGGCCAGCAGGATCGGCGCGCGCCGGCTCATGGCCGCAGCGCTCCGCGCACGCTGAGCCCCGCCTCGCTGCGCCCGAGCCACGGGTCGACGCGCAGCGAGCCCGTCGCGGCGCGCGCGCTCGGCCTGGGCTTGGCTTCGGGCTCGCCCGCGTCCCAGTCGGTCAGGAAGAACAGCACGGTGGTGCTGATCGCGAGCACGGCCGCAGCACCAAAGGCGATGTCCGCGCTCAGCGCGAGCCGGTCCACCCGGCGTTCGTCCCCGATGGTGTTGAGGTTGCGGTCGATCTTCATGCGCGCTTTGCCGTCGGCGTTCTCCGACAGCGCGTTGACGCCGAACACCGCGCCGGTCGCGGCGGCCGCCACGGTCAGCCCGGCCCCCGTCCAGAAGAACACGGGGCTCGGGCCCGCGTACTGCGACAGGCGCTCGAGCTCGAAGCGCAGCCCGTGGCGGACGCGCGCGCGCACGTCGATCTCGCGCCGCGCCGATTCGTAGAGCGGCGCGCGCAGCTCGATCACATGCCGCCCCGCGGGCAAGAGCCGCGTGCCGGGCGCATCGCCGAGCCGCCGGTCGTCGACCCACAGCTCGGCGTGCACGTTGCTGGCGATCTGCACGCTGCCGAGCAAGCTGCGCAGCGTGCCCATCACGCGCTCGATCAACGCGCGGTCCTCCGCCTGCGGCCCGCCCTCGCGCAGATAGCGCTCGTAGTAAGCGAGCGCGGAGTCATAGCGGAAGCTGCGCTCGTGACAGAGCGCGAGGTTGTGCAGCACCACGTACCGGCGTGGATGCCCGGCGAGCAGCTCGTACGCCTGCTCGAACTCCCCGAGCGCGGCGTCGTAGTCGCCGGCCGCGAAGAGCGCCTCGCCGCGCGTAACGATCGCCTGCGCGGGATGGGAGGCGGAATCGGGAACGGAACCGGACGCGGAACCGGAACCGGAACCGGACGCGGAAGCGGAACCGAACGCGGAACCGGAACCGGACGCGGAACCGGACGCGGAATCGGACGCGGAACCGGAATCGGGCACGGGCACGGGCAGGGGTTCAGCTGTCGGGGGGAATGGGGGCGACGCCGGCGCTTGGGCGTGTGCCGGCGTGCCCGCGAGGATCAGGGCGAGGACGGCGCCCGCTGTCGCCGGTCCCCTAGAACACATGCTTGAGCTCGCGCGGTGGCAGGAGCGGTTCGCCGTGCTGCGCCGGTGCGCTTGCCGGTGGCTCCGCCGGCGCCGAGCTCGCTGCGGCCGGCGCTGCGATCTCCGGCGCCGCCGCGGCCGGCGCATCGTCCGCGTCGCGCGAGCCGGCGGATTGCTTGGCACGGGTTCCGCGCGCGCGCGCGGCGGGCTGCGCGGCTGGCAACGCCGCAGGCGCGAGCTCCGGAGCTGCCGCGGCCGCGCCCGCAGTCTCGGCACGCTCGCTCGCGGCGGGCTTCGCCTCAGCTGCCGGTGGCGCTTCAGCTGCTGGCCGCGCCACAGGCTTCTTCGCCGCGTTCCCCGCGCGCTGCCCGCGCGCGCGTTCGACCGCGGGCGCGGCGGCGCCGCTCGTGTCGTCGCTGACCGCTGCGCTCCACAGCCCGGCGCCGAGCGCGGCGGTCAGCAACAGCAGACCGGTCAGCACCGCGCGCAGCGGCCAGCGCCGCCGGCCCTCGAGCGTGACCCACTCGACGTCCGTGACGTTCGCGCGCACCGGCGCGCGCACGCGCGTGACGGACTCGATCGGCGCGCGCTCGGCTGGCGCCTGCTCGGGCAGCTGCGCGAACGGCGCAAGCGCCCGCTTCAGCGCCTGACTGTCCGGGTAGCGATCGGCGGGGTCCTTGGCCAAGGTCTTGGCCACGATCGCCTCGAGCGCTTCCGGCACGTCCTCGCGCAGCTCGCGCAGGCGCGGCGCCGGGTCGTGGCAGATGCGCATGAACAGCCGCGGCAGCGACGGCGCGTCGAACGGGGCATCGCCGGTCAGCGCGTTGAACAGGATCCCCCCGACCGCATAGAGATCGGCGCGGTGATCGACGTCGGCCCGCCCTTCGATCTGTTCGGGTGCCATGAAGTGCGGCGTGCCGAGCGCCGCGCCCGTCCCGGTCAAGCGATGGAACGAGCCGTCGTGCGCCTGCGTGAGCTTGCACACGCCGAAGTCGAGCACCTTCACGAAGTCCGGCGCGCCCTGGCGCTCGATCAGGAACAGGTTCTCGGGCTTGAGGTCGCGATGCACGATCCCGGCGGCATGGACGGCGGTCAGCGCGTCGCACAGCTGCAGCACGATGCGCACCGCGCGCGCGATCGGCAGCGGGCCCTCGGACGCGACCGTGAAGGCGAGGTCGGCGCCCTCGAGGTACTCCATCACGAGGTAGTACGCGCCGTCCTCGAGTTGCCCCATGTCGGTCACATCGACGATGTGCTGATCGCCGACCGCGGTCGCCGCCAGCGCCTCGCGATGGAAGCGCTCGATCACGGCCGGGGCGGGTGGGGGATTGGCGTGCAAGGTCTTGATCGCGACCTTGCGCCGGATCAGCACGTGCTCGGCCAGGTACACCACGCCCATGCCGCCCTTGCCGATGCGCCGGCGGACCAGGTAGCGGCCTTGCAGCACGCTGCCGATCAGCGGATCGCGCGGAGTGCCTTGCGGCGCCGTTTCGGGGGAATGGCGGATCATCCGGTCGCGAGCTCCTTCGACCGCGAGACGCGCGCTGCAAGCCTCAGCGGCGCCTGTACCCGAGCCTCACCGAACCTCCGCAGCCAAAGCGTTCCCAGCCGCTGCGAAGAGACCGGTGTCTGTGCACGCTAGAGAGCCCAGCCCATCCGGTCTATGAGCCTGGTCACAAGGGTACAGGAATCGTCGGGCCGTGCAGAGCAGCGGTGGGAGCGGTCCCTGCTGATCTGAAAGGAGCGCCATTCGGAACGGGAATGGGTTCTGCTGATCTGGAAGGGGTGCTGGCTGGGCGGGTTTCCTGTCCGTTGTGGTTAAGAGAGCGGGGGGCAAAGCCCCCCGTCGGTCTCGCGCTCTTGCGGAGCGCGAGACACTCGCCTCTTCACACGCGCCTTTGGCGCGTGCTTCGAGTGCGCCCCCCTTCGGCGCTGGCGCGCCGGGCTCGCTCTGCTCGCGGGGTGCTGTTTGGCAGGTCGGGGTGGACTGGACGGAGTGCTGGCTTGACGGGCGTCCTGTTGATCCTCGCAGCGCGACTTAAACCCTCAGGGAGAAGGTCTGGACCGGGCTGGGGAGGTTTTTGAAGCGGAGGGCGCCGAGGTCTTCGAGCAGGTCTTCGAGGGCGGCTTCGAGGCGCTCGGCGACGGCGGCGGAGATCAAGATGCCGTCGGGGGCGGCGGCGGCTTGCAGGCGGGCTGCCGTGTTCACGACGTCGCCGTAGAGCCGGTCGCCGCGGGTCAGGAGCTCACCGCCGTGGAGCCCGATTCGGACGTGTAGCTGCTCGTCTTCCTCGCGCCCGTGGTTGCGCTCGGCCAGCGCGCGATGGACCTCGAGCGCGCAACGCAGCGCGGCCGACTCGTTCGGCAGCTCGGCCATCAGGTTGTCGCCGGTGGTGTCCACCACGCGACCGCCCGCGCGCGTGACCGCGTCGATGATGCGCCGCATGCTCGCCAGCAGGCGTTCGAGCGCCGCGAGATCGTTGGCCGCCATCATGCGCGAATAGCCCACGACGTCGGCGTTCAAGATGACGGACCGTTTGCGTTGAACGCAGCTCATAAAGTGCAGTCCCTTCCCCCGGCCGCACTCGATGCTGCGACCGCAGCTTCGATCTACCGTCGCCCCCGAGCAACGGCCATTTCAGGCTATTGCAGACGAGCTTCGACCCGTCGTTCGTAGAGCTGCGTGATAGCCTGATCGCCGTGCGCGCTTGGCTCTCGCTCGTGCTGGTCGCGGTGCTGCTGGCCAGTGGCTGCGCGGAGGAGTGCCGCGACGCGGACGGCGATGGCCGAGGCGAGGGCTGCGAGGCCGGGCCCGACTGCGACGACGACAACCGCAGGCTGGGCGAGCGCTGCGACCAGCTCGCGCACGCCTGCGCCGAGGATCGCATCGCCGAGGGCTGTCCTTGCCTGGCCGGCGCTCGCCTCGCCTGTTACTCGGGCGCAGAAGAGACGCTCGACGTCGGCATGTGCCACGCCGGCATGAAGCGCTGCGTCCGCGAAGCCTGGGGCGCGTGCGAAGGCGAGGTCTCTCCGCGCCGCGAGCGCTGCGACGCCAACGACGATGACTGCGACGGCTTGATCGACGAAGGCGTGCTGAGCCCGTGCGGCGGCTGCGACAGCACCTGCGGCGGCGGCGTGTGGGGACCGCCGACGGCGCCGTTCGCAGCCGAGGGCGAGCTGGCGCTGACGGTGCTCGGCGAGCTGACCTTGGCCCGGGCGCGCGTCGCGCACGAGCTCGTGTGGCTGCCGAACACCGGCGACGGCACGCTCTCCAAGGTCGACGCCGGGCGCGCGCGCGAGCTGGCCCGCTATCGCGTCGGCGGCGAGCCCGAACGCATCGCCGTGGATCACCTCGGCGACGCGTGGGTGCTGAGCCCGGGTCTCGAGACTCCTTCGCAGCTGAGCAAGATCAGCGCCGACGTGGAGCGCTGCGTCGATCGCGACGGCGATGGGCTGCAGACCTCGGGCGCGCCCGAGGAGCTGCTCGTGCTCGGGGCCGACGACTGCGTGCTGTGGAGCGTGGAGGTCGGCGCGGCGGGCGCGCTGGCGCGAGCGCTCGCGATCGATGGCGCGCTCGCGCCCGCGCTCGGCAGCGGCGCGCTCGCGCCCGCGAGTGACCCGGGCGCGGATGACGTTGCATTCGGAGGCAACGCCTGGGTTGGCCTGCAGCAGGGCGCGCGCTTGCTGCAGATCGACGGCCGCGACGGCAGCGTGCTGCGCGAGGTCGAGACCCCCGGCCTCGCGCCGTACGCGGCCGCGTTCGATCCCTGGGGACAGCTGTGGGTCATAGACCGCGCCGGGCTGCTCGCGCGCTTCGACCCGCGGCCGGGCGGGCCGGAGCTGGAGCTGCTATCCGCGCCGCTGCGCTGCTACGAGCTCGAGTCGCTGGCCAGCGATCTCGAAGGCGTGCTCAACATGACCGGCTTCGCCTGCGAGGACGTGATCAGCTACGACCCCGCGCGCGGTATCTGGCGCAGCGCCAAGACCCCTGACGTGCTCGACACGCGCGGGATCGCGCTGCTGGAGGACGCGTGGATCACGCACACCGGCGGGCTGGTCAGCCGCGTGCAACGCGACCCGCTGATCGTCGGCGGCAGCTTCTCGCTGCGCAGCGAGGGCAGCTCGCCGATCGAGTCGACGGCGATCAGCGCGGACGCTGCCGGCCAGCTGTGGATCGCGAGCAGCATGGGCGGCGGTGGCGAGCGCGGCGTGCTGACCCGCTTCGACCCGGCAGCTGAAGCGGTCAGCGCGCAGGTCCCGGTCGGCCGGCTCCCGCGCGTGCAGGGCGACTTGACCGGCGACCGGCTGTTCGGGCTCCAAGCCGCCGAAGCCAGCGCCGAGCACGTGTTCCTGGGCTGCGGTGGCGCGGGTGCCGACGCCGGCTCGGTCAGCACCGGCACGCTGTGGAAGCGCGTGCACGTGGCCTACAGAGCCGGCGAAGGCGCGAGCGTTCAGCTGGAGGTGCGCCGCGCCGACGATCGCGACGGCCTGGACGGTGAGCCCTACGCGACGCTCGGCAGCGCGCCGGAGGATCCGCTGCCCTACGCGCTCGACGTCCCCGATGGCGGCGTGCTGCAGGTCCGCGTCACGCTGCGCGCCCAGAGCCGGCTGGGCGCCCCGCGCATCACCCGCGTCGGCGTCGAGTGGACCTGCCCGGGACCAGAGTGATCAGTTACCAAAGTCCCACCCGTACGCGTGCCGTGCCCGTGCACGGGAGACTACCTCGACCGCAGGCGGTTGGTCGCCTGCAGCAGGTGGGCGGGCTGCACGAGGTCCTCGCCGCCGCGCGCGCGCGTGTGCAGCCAGGTCGCGGCGCTCGCGGCGCTGCTGAACACCTCGGTCACGACGCGCGTGCGGCTCACGATCCCGACCGAAGTGACCATGCCGCGCAGCATGGTCAGCCGCAGACCGCTGCCCTCGTAGGCCACGGCGAAGCCCGCGATGCGCTCGCCATAGGTCGAGATCAGACTCGCCAGCTCGCTGCGCACGCCCGCGTCCGCCGACACGTCGCAGTCGTTCTCGGCCAGCATCAGCAAGCCGAGCCCGCCATCGGGCCGCGACCGCCGCAGGTGGATGAAGGCCTTGCGCGCCCAGTGCACTCCGGCGACCGTCAGCGCGCTGCGCCAGATGACGATCACGTAGCGCTCGAGCAACGCCACCGCGCACTCCGGCGCGAAGCCGAGCACCTGCAGCTTGCCGTCGAGCTGGTCGCCGGCGTCGAAGCCCGGCAGGTCGAGCGGCTGGAGCGAGATGCGCGGATCGGTCGCGGGGCGATCCTTGAGTACCTTGCCGGACTCCATCTCCCAGGCGCGCGACCGCGGTGCTGGCTCATCGGCGGCCGCACCTGGGAGCCGCTTGTGACGCCACACCGGCGTCCCCTTTTTTCCCTGTGACACTGCGCTCCGAGCGTCCCATGCGTGCGCGAGCGCGGTCAACGCGCGCAGCAGCGCGCTCGGCCTGCTGCGTGAAGCTCGCGCGCTGAAAGCCCGATACGTACGGGCGGCACGCAGACGCGCATTGGACGGAGCGCGGCGCGTAGTGAGCGCCAGCCGCGCGCTCACTGTCGCGCGCTCACAGCCGCGCGTGGAGCCGCTCCGCGCAGCGTTCCGCCAGCGCCATGATCGTCAGATACGGGTTGACCTTGCTGCTGCTCGGAAACAGCGAGCCGTCGGCGACGATCAGCCCGGGATGGCCGTGTACGACGCCGTACGCGTCGGTCACCCCGCGCTCGGGGTCGGTGCCCATCGCGCAACCTCCCATCGGGTGCGCGCTCGAGACCACCACGCGCCCGCTCTGCAGCGCGCGTTCGTCGATCGCGCGCGCGAGCTCGTCCGCCCGGTCGATCGCGAAGCGCTCGCTCAATGGGCTGAAGTAGCGCTCGGCGCCGGCCGCGAAGAACAGCTCGCCCGCGCGCTGCTGCGCGTGCACCAGCGCGCGGCGCGTCTGCTGCGAGAGCCGATACTGCAGCACCGCGCGCCCGGCGCGCAGCGCGATCCGGTTCTCGCGCTCGGCGGCGTCGTGCACGAGGGTCAGCGCGCAGGCCAGCCGGCCGTAGCCGCGCATCGCTTGCTTGAGCTCGCTGCCGAAGCCGGGCAGCGAGCGCGCGGTCACGAACGGAAAGTAGAACGCGCTCTCGAGGTAGTAGTGGTGCTCCGCGCTCCAGTGATCGGTGTAGTAGAGCTTGGGAAAGCCGTCGTAGCCGCGGACCTCTGCGCGCATCTGTCCGAACGAGGTCAGCGCCGGGTGCAGGGTCACGTAGCGCCCGCACGCCGGGCTCAGCCGCGGGAGCTGCGAGCGCAAGAGCAGCGCGGGCGTGCCCAGCGTGCCGCCGGCCAGCACCACGTGCTTGGCGTTGAAGCGCACCGATCCGAGCGCATGATTGGCTGCGCGCGTCCCGGCCGGCGCGGGCGCGATCACGCCGCTCGCGCCGCCGTCCCACACGCGCTCGATCGCGCAATTGGGGATCAGCTCGACGCCTTGGGCCAGCGCCGCCGGCAGCTGAACCTCGAGCGTCCCGCGCTTGCTGCCGTAGGGACAGCCGAGGTTGCAGAAGCCGCAGCGCCGGCAGTCGCGGATGTTCACGCGGAAGCGCTCGACCGGCCAGCCGAGCCGTTCGCAGCCGGCGCGGAACACGCGGTTGTTTTCGTTCTCGTAGCTCGCCGGGTCGGGGAAGTGCGCGTCGATCTCCTGTTCGAGCCGTTCGAAGCGCGCGAGCACGTCGCGCTCGAGCTCCGGCTCGCCGGCGCTGACGCCCCAGTCTCGCAGGACCTCGGCCGGCGTGCGGAAGGTCACGCCCGTGTACACCGACGTGCTGCCGCCGACGCAGCGACCGGCGGACACGGCGATCTCGAAGTTGGCGGCCGGGACCGCGCCGCGATCGACGAACAGCCCGATCATGTCGCGCTCGCGCATGTTGAAGTGCTCGCGCCCGTACCAGGGCCCCGCTTCCGCGACCGCGATCCGCGCACCGCTCGCGCACAGCGGCGCGAGGCGCGCCGCGACCGTACCCCCGCCCGCGCCCGAGCCGACGATCAACACGTCCAGCTCGATCTCCGTGGTCACCGGCGACGCCTCATGGCGCGCGTTCCCGCAGCGTGTAGTAAGGCGCATCGAGCCGCGGCCCCGGATAGCCGAGCTCGCCGAACGGCAGCTCGCTGCCGTAGTAGCCCAGCAGCGCGAAGTTCTTCAGCCCGAAGACCCCCGCACGCAGCCGTCCCGACAAGCGCGTGCGCGACAGCCAGCGCAGGATCGCGTGGCGCCGCTCGAGGCTCAGGCGCGAGAAGCGCCGCCCGTAGCGCAGCAACGGCAACAGCTCGACCACGCGCAGAAACGTCCGCAGCAAGCGCTGGTCCGCCGCCGGCCGCAGCGCGATCGCCGCCTCGGCCACGGCGATACAACGCGGATCGTCCGCGCCCGGGCTGCCCGGCTCGGACGGCACGATGCACTCGGCGGCCGCGGTGAACACGAGGCGCGAACGGGGATCGAAGAACGGCGCACTCATGCCGCCGCCCCCGGAACCGTTTCGTACGACGCCATGCTTCGCGCTTTTACCCGAACGATGACTCACCGAGAATGGGGCGATGCTCGCGGCTGGGCACCAGCATCCACTCGAAGGTCACCAAGCACTCGGGGCCGGCGTCGGCTGGCCTGCAATTGGATCTTTGTCGGGATTAGTCTGATACCGTCGCATCGGCATGGGGATGACGAATGCGGTCCTTGAACTAGTTGGGGATCATTGCGATCTCCGTACCCGGCTCGCTGACATGCCGCCGTCTGCCCAGATCCGCGGCATGTACCTGCGCAGCGTTCAGGCGGCGCTCGAGCGGGCCGGACGCGGCATCGAGTACCGCGCGCTGTGCGGCACGCCGCGCTTCTCGGCGCTGCGCTTCTACCCGCTCGGCGAGTACCTCACGCATCTGGCCGCGGGCGGCGCGCTGCTCAAGGGGCCCGAGCGCGTGCACGACGGCATCTTCGAGATCTCCCGCAGCAACGCGGCCATCGTCGCCGACAGCCTGGTCGGCCGCACCTTGCTGCGCGCGCTCGCGCGCGATCCCCAGCGCCTGCTGCGGCAAGGCGTGGCCGGGCACCGGCAGACCACGCGCGGCAGTCAGTGGCTGCTGAGCTTTCCCGGCCCGCGCGAAGCGCTGATGGAGTTCCGCGACGAGATGGTGTGGATCGAGTCGTCGCTGCTCGGCGCCGCGCACGGCACGATGGAAGCCGCGGGCATCGCCGCGAAGTTTCGCTGCGAGCTGACCGGCCCGTACAACGGCACCCACTCCATCTCTTGGTGACCTGTTGGTGACCGCTCGCCGATTTTGCCAGCGAGACTTCGAGCACCCGTAGCCAATCACAATCGGCTGGTGTAGAGGGTAGGCGGCTGTGGTTGTGTCTGCGGTAAAGTACGCCAAGGCGTGCGCCGCGGGGCGGCACCAGTCCGCCCAAAAAGCGTTGTTTCTGCTCGAGGAGCGCCGCCATGAGCCGTACCCAGGCCCCCTCCAGGTCGTCCGATCGATCCGTGCTGTTTGCGGATGAGCAAGCGGCGAGCATGGCCCGAACGCAGGGCCTCCGGCCCGGCGGCGTCGAGCCCCATCGCGAACGCCACACGACGGGGATCGTGCGGAAGCCTCCGCCGCGAGCGGAGGTGCGCTCGAGCCTGGCGCTCGACTCAGCGGCGGTGCGGATCATCGAGGCGCTGGTCGCGGCCGGCGTCGACACCTTCTTCGGCATCCCGGGTGGTCCCGCGGCGCCGCTGTTCGAGGCGCTGCGGATCGTCCCCAACGCGCGTTTGGTCGAGTCGCGGCACGAGAGCTCGGCCGCGTTCGCCGCGGCCACCTTCCAGCGCGCGACCGGACGCGTCCCGGCGCTGTTGGTGACGGCGGGCCCCGGCCTGACCAATGCGCTGACCGGCGTGGTCTCCGCGCACCTCGAGCGCGTGCCGATGTTGGTGATCAGCGGCGACGTCGCCTGGGCCAGCCGAGGAGGACGCCTGGCGCAGGACTCCGGGCCCGAAGGCATCGCCGCCGAGCAGATCTTCGCCGCGTGCACGCGCGCGACCGTGCGCGTCGCACGGCCCGAGTCGGCCGCCACGCAGGCGCTCGCCGCGCTGCAAGCCGCGGTCGATCCGCTGACTCCGGGTCCGGCGCTGCTGATCGTGCCGATCGATCGCGCGTTCGCGCCCGCGCCGCCCGTGCTCACGCGCGCGCCCGCGCTACGCAGCACGTTGCCGGCCGCCGAGGTCGATGTGCTGCAGGCCGCGCAGATGCTCGCCGGCGCCTCGCGACCGCTGCTGGTGCTCGGCGGCGCGACTCGCGCGCACGCCGGCGTGCTCCGGCATCTGATCGACGTGCTGAACGTCCCGTTCGTGACCACGCCGCGAGCGAAGGGCGTGATCAGCGAGACCCACCCGCGATCGCTGCGCAACGGCGGCATGGCCGCCTCGCTGTGGGCGCGCCGTTACACCGCCGAGCCGATCGACGTCGCGCTGGTGCTCGGCAGCGACCTCGACGACAGCTCCATGGGCGCGACCCCGTATCTCGGCGCAGGCGGCGCGCTGATCCACGTCGACATCGACCCCAACGTGTTTCGTCGCAACCTGCCCACGGCGCTGCCGGTGATCGCCGACCTGGGCGACTTCGCGCAGAAGCTCTACGACGTGGTGCTCGCGCACGGGCTGCACCATCCCGAGGGCAAGAGCTTGATGCGCGCGGTACGCGCCGCGTCGCCCTTCGACGTGCCGTGCTTCGCCACCGACGACGGCTACCCGATCGCGCCGCAGCGGGCGATCGCCGACCTCGAGCAAGCGGCCGGCGAGGACGCGCGCTTCATCAGCGACATCGGCGAGCACATGTTGTTCGCGCTCCACTACTTGACGGTGCGCGATCCCGACGCGTTCCACATTCAGCTGAATCTGGGCAGCATGGGCTCGGGCATCGCCGGTGCGATCGGGCTGGCGGTGGCCGATCGCACCCGGCGCGTGGTGTGTATCTGCGGCGACGGCGGGATGCAGATGGCGGGCATGGAGCTGCTGGTGGCCGTGCGCGAGCGGCTGCCGATCGTGTACGCGGTATTCAACGACGGCCGCTACAACATGGTCCACCACGGCATGAGGCAGATCTTCGGCAGCGCCGCCGCCTGGGACACGCCGCCGATCGACTTCCGCGCCTGGGCCGGCTCGATCGGCGTGCCCAGCGCGATCATCGACTCGCCCGGTCAGATCGACGCGGTGCTGCTCGACCGGCTGCTCGATCGCGGCGGGCCCGGTGTGCTCGACATCCGCATCGACCGCGACCAGCGCATCCGCGGCGGCGGCCGGGTCGAGGCACTCCAACACATGTCGATGCTGCAGAGCGGTGCCGGCGAATGAACGCGTACATTCTGGGCCTGGGCGAGTACCACCCGGAGCAGACCGTCGGTAACGAGGCCTGGCCGGCCGAGTTCGCGCTGCGCGCGCGCGCGACTGGCGACCGCACGCTGATCGACATCCCGCAAGCGCTCGACGAGGCCGGTCGCATCTCCGCCGAGTACCTCGCGCGCGAAGAGTTGGACCCGTTCCTCGGCGCGACCCGCCGCCGGATCGCGCCCGCGAGCCTGACGTCGTTCGACGCGGAGATCATCGCCGCCAGGGCCGCCCTCGCCGACGCCGAGCTCGACGGCTCGCAGGTCGACTTCGTGCTCTCGTATGCGATCACCCCCGAGCGCATCTCGCCCAGCAATGCCAGCCCGGTGGCGCACGCGATCGGCGCGCACGATGCGGTCGCGCTCGGCGTGGACACCGCGTGCGCGAGCGCGATCACGCAGATTCAGCTGGCACACGGGCTGATCGCCAGCGGCCAGGCGCGTAACGTGCTGCTGACGCAGTCGCACATCCTCAATCGCGCATTCGCGCGCATGCATCCCGCGTCGCCCGGCCTGGGCGACTGCGCCACCGCGTTCGTGATGGGCACGCGCCCGCGCTACCGCGTGCTCGCGCTGCACTCGCGCACGCACGGCGAGTTCTTCGACTCCGTGACCTGGACGCGCGGGCGCCGCGCCGAGCACGACCAGTGGTGGAAGACCGGCGAAGACTTCTATATCGGCAGCTGCAAGCCCGAGGGCGCGAAGTACCTGATGCAGGAAACGGTGGCGTACGGGGCGCGTACCGTGCGCGAAGTGCTGAGCAAGGCCGGGCTCGACGTCGAGCGCGTCGGGACCTTCGTGTCGGTCCAGCCGCGCGGCTGGATCCCGTTCGCGATCGCGCGCTGCCTGGGTCTACCGGCCGAGGCCACGGTCTGCAGTTACGACGAATACGCACATCTCGGGGGGTGTGGACCTGTCGTCAATTTGATCCGCGCGCGCGAGCAGCAGCGCTTCGGCACCGGCGGGCTCGTAGCCGTCTACGCCCAGGGCGCGGGGTACACGCGCGGGGCCATCCTGCTCGACACGGCTTAGCCAGTTATCGGGGGCAAGTCCCCGCTGCGCCGGGCGAGGTTTCATGTCTTCGGTCGCGGGACTGGGGTAGGATCGGCTCGCTCGCGGGGTTAACGAGGGGGCTCCCATGGAGGACGTGGAAACCACGGTGCTGGTCTCCGACGCGTCGCTGGCCGACGCGCTGCGGGAGAGCGCCGAGCGGCGTGTGAACTGGCCGCACCTGCGGATCGAGCGCTTCTGCGGGTCGACCTCGAGCGCGGTCAGTCAAGCCCGGCTGCAGCGCGGCGCCGCGCCGCTCGGCGTGCTCGCGGAGACCGAGGCCGACGCGCTCGAGGCGATCGCCTACGGCGCCGACGAGGCCGAGGTGCTGGGTGAGCCGCGCGACGCGCGCGTGGTGCGTTTCATCGAGCGATTGCAGCTGCGCGCCTCGCTGCGCCGCGACTCCGAGCGCATGCAGCGCAGCTCCGCGCACGCCGAGAAGCTGTCCGCGCTCGGCACGTTGATCGCCGGCATCGGCCACGAGATCAACAACCCGCTCTCGGTGCTGACGCTCTCGGTCGACGCCGTGCGCCGCACCGTCGATCCGCTGCTCGACAGCGGCACCGAGCTGCGCATGCTGGCCGCAGGGCCGGGCCCGATCTCCCGCGAGCAGCTGTGCGCGATCGCCACGCGCATCCGCACCGCTGCGGGCTCGCTCGACGCGCGCAGCCTGCTCGACGAGATGGCGAGCGCCAGTCAAGCGATCGCCGACGTGGTGCGCGACATGCGGCTGTTCGCGCGCGCCGACGACGGCGAGCACCCGGCGCTGGTCGACCTGCCCGAGGTGATCGACCAGGTGATGCGCCTGGCCGGCCGCGAGATCGAGCGCCGCGCGCTGGTCGAGCACGACTACGCGCCGAACGTCCCGCAGCTGGTGCTGCCGCGCGGGCGGCTGACCCAGGTGATCATGAACCTGGTGCTCAACGCCGGGCAGGCGATGCGCGAGGTCGAGCGGCCGGCCCACCGGCTGCGCTTCACCACGCGCATGGACGAGGACTTCGTCGCGCTGTGCATCAGCGACACCGGCCCCGGCATCCCGCCAGCCAGCGTCGAGCGCATCTTCGATCCGTTTTACACCACCAAGCGCGCCGAGCTCGGCACCGGGCTCGGGCTGTCGATCTCGCGCTCGCTGCTGCGCGGCTTCGGCGGCGACCTGCTGGTCGACTCGGTGCACGGCGACGGCGCGACCTTCGTCTGTCTCCTGCCGCGCCCGACCACCGAGACCATTCGCTCGGTGTTCACCGCCAGCGATCCCGGCCGCCCGGGCGTGCTGCCGTCGCCCGATCTGTCCGTGCTGGTGGTCGACGACGATGACCGCATGCTGCGCGCCTACGCGCGCTTCCTGCACCCGCGCTGCCGGATCGTGGTCGCGCGCGACGGCAGCGAAGCGGTCGAGCTGCTCGACTCCGGCTCCAAGGTCGACGTGGTCGTCACCGACCTGCAGATGCTCGAGGTCGACCACTTCAGCATGCTCGCGTGGCTGCGCGAACGGCGCCCCGATCTCGCACGCCGCACCATCCTGGTCGTCGACGCGCTCGACGACTCCCACGACGACTATCCCGAGCTGCGCGACATGCCCACGCTCGCCAAGCCGATCGAGGGGAATGCATTGCTGGCGATGCTGGATCGTGTGACGGCTTGAAGAGAAGAGACGGCAGGGTCAGGGGTAGGCGCAGGGACAAGGGTCGGGGGTCGAGCGCAGGCGAGAGAAGAGCCGGCAAGGGCCAGGGGAAAGCGCAAGGGCAGGCGTAGGGGGTCGAGCGCAGGCGCAAGCGCAAGGGCATGTTCGCGCGCCGCAAGCGCCCTTCATCAGTCAGCGTCGGTCGCGCTTCAGCAACGCGCGACGATGCCCTTGCCCGCGATCATCAGGCCGCGTCGGTTGACAGTTCAGCAACGCGCGAACATGCCCTTGCGCGTGCGCCTGCGCTCGACCCCCAACGCCTGCCCCTGCGCTTGCCCTGATCCCTGACCCTTGACCCCTGACCCTTGACCCCTGACCCTGCCCTATCTCCCTCCGATCTTCGGCAACACCAAGCACGAATCCCCCAGCTCGTGTTCCAGGTAACCTTCTCGCTCCGCGTGCTGCATCGCTCGCTCCAGCAACTCACGCGGCGCGAACGCGGTCATCAGCGCGAAGTGGCTGGTGCCCTCGGGGTGCATGCCGGTGAACAGGCCGGTGACCACGCGCGGAACGAAGCCCGGGCCGAGCACGAGCTTGGCTTCGCCTGCGCCGGCGCGCGGCTCGCCGTGCTCGGCCGCGCTGGCTTCGAGCGCGCGCACGACCGTGGTGCCGACAGCGACCACGCGCTGGCCGCTCGCCCGCGCTCGCGCGATCGCCGCGACCGTGCTCTCCGGCAGCTCGTAGCGCTCCGGCAGCGGCAGCCGCGCATCGAGCGCATCCGACCCGGTCGATGACAGCCCCGCCGCGTGCGTGAGCGCGTGCAGCTCCACCCCGCGCTCGCGCAGCGCGCGCAGCAAGCCGTAGGTCAGCGGCCGCCCCGCCGACGGCATCTCCACCGCCCACGGCCGCGCCGCGAAGCGCGACTGCTGCGCCGCGAGCGCGATCGGCTCCGGCAGGTACGCGTATTGGACGGGCCGCCCATGCCGATAGAGCGCCTGATACAGCGCCGCGCCCGTGCGATCGAAGCGCACGCTCACCATCCGCGGCGCGTCCGGCTCGACCGCGACCACACGCGCGTGCAGCGCGTCTCGATCCTCGCGTTCTCCCTCCTCGTAGGGGCGGGTTTCAAACCCGCCCTCTCCCCCGAACGTCAGCTCCTCGCCGACCCTCACCACCGGCGGCGCCGCGCGCAACTCCGTCGGCGTGCGGAAATCCCCGGCGCCGAACAGCAACCCGCGTACCGCCTGCTCTCCGTCCGCGCTCGGCGGCTCGAGCAGACGCAGCTCGATCGCGCCGTCGCTTGTGTGCAGCGACGCCGGCAACGTCGCCGCGTCGTTGACGATCAACACGTCGCCCGGCGCCAGCAACGACGGCAGGTCGCGCACATGCGCATCGCGCAGCGCGCCCGCCTCGACGTCGACGTGCAGCAGCCGGTCATCCGGTGGCCAGGGTCTGACTGCGCTCGCTGCTTTCATGGCACCGCGCTCCATTCCGCCGCCGACAACCGCGCGCCCGGCGCGATCCGCTCGACCTGCCGCAACATCTCGACCACGCGCTGCGCGACCTGCGCCGGATCCACCAAGGTCGCTGGGTCCGCGTCCGGCAGCGCCGCGCGATGCATCCGCGTGTCCATCTCGCCCGGGTCCACGCTGAACGCGCGCACGCCGTGCGCTGCCAGCTCCACCGCCCACAGCCGCGCCAGATGGTCGAGCGCAGCCTTGGACACCGAGTACGCGCCCCAGCCCGGATACGCCGCGACGCTCGCGTCCGAGCTCACATGCACGATCGCGCCGCGCTTGCGCAGCGCCATCGAACCGGCGAGCGCCCGACTGAGCCGGAACGGACCGAGCAGGTTGACCTGCAACACGCGCTCGAAGTCTTCGGGCGTGGTGTCCAGCAGATCGCGCAGCGGCGTCGGCCCGAGCGTGCTCGCGTTGTGGATCACGACGTCGAGCGGTCCGACCAGCGCCGCTGCGCTCGCCGCCAGCGGCCCGGCTGCATCGGCCGACCCCACGTCCGCGGCCAGCGCATGCGCCTCCACGCCGCGCGCGCGCAAGCGCAGGGCCGTCGCGCGCAGGTCCGCCGACTCGCGCGCCACCAGCACGACGCGCGCGCCCTGGTCGCCGAGCCGTTCCGCGAGCGCAGCCCCCAGACCCTGGCTCGCACCCGTGAGCAGAATCGCGCTGTTCTTCAGCTCCATGACCGCGCCTCCGTTACGGGACGACCGCCGTCCCTGCCGACAGCATGCGGCGCCCCGGCCAGCTCGTTGGCATCCCTGCCAATGCATTGGCAGAAGGTCAAAGCCTGGAGCATGCTGCGGCCATGACCGCCATGTCCGCACCTTCTGCCGAAGACGTCGCGGCGCGGCTCGCGCGCAACGTCAAACAGCTGCGTCTCGCGCGCAGCCAGACCCAACAGCAGATGGCCAAGCTCTCGGGCCTGCCGCGCGCGACCTGGGCGCACATCGAGTCGGGCGCGGCCAACCCCACCTTGACCGTGCTGCGCCGCGTGGCCTTCGCGCTGCAGGTCGCGATCGAGGAGCTGATCGCCGAGCCGCGCGCGGAGGCCAAGCACTACCCCAAGGGCAGCCTGCCCACCCGCATGCGCGGCGACGTCTCCGTGCGCTCGCTGCTCCCGGACGCGATCGCCGGTATGCAGATCGAGCGCATCGAGCTGCCCAAGGGCACGCGCCTGGTCGGCGTGCCCCACACCCCGGGCACCCGCGAGTACCTCACCTGCGAAACCGGCGCGATCGAGCTGGTCGCCTCGGCCCAGAGCTACCGGCTCGAGCCCGGCGACGTGGTCGTGTTCCGCGGCGACCAACGCCACTCCTACCTCAACCGCGGCTCGAGCGCAGCGGTCGGCTACTCGGTCGTGGTCCTCAAGCCGGTCGGATAGACAGGGGCGGCATCGGACACCGCCGGTTCAGCTGCGTCCGATTCCGATTCCGATTCTGACGAATCCCCACGGAGATACGGGCAGCCCGGCTAGCGCAAGTAGTGGATCGAAACCGTTTCGGCGAGCACAGGAACGTGGACGTGGTCGTTGACGTGGTCGTTGCCGGCGACGTCGACTCGAACGTGGTCTCCACCGTTGACGCTCCCCATGTTCGTGGTTGCACAAAGCTGCGAAAGCATCGTTGATGCGCGGAAGTATGACCGGGGTGTCGAGTTGCTGGAGGGCGTCGTCTCGACGTTGACCAAGATGCTCTGATTCCGAGCGTCAACGTCGGGAGACCACGTTCGTTTGCTGTTCATCGCGCCGGCCATTGCGGCCGCGCTTTGCTCGCGCGTTCCCGAAGGCGATCGTGCTCGCCCGCGAAGCCGGCTGGGCCCGCGAGTGAGCTCGAACCCCGTGAAATCGCTCTCTACAGGGCCGAGGTCGTGTTAGTGGAGGAGCAACCTTCGGCACCCAAGGGGGTCTCATGCAACGAACGGATTTCGCAATCGTCGGGGCGGGTATCGCGGGCTCGGCGTTGGCCCATGCCCTCGCGAGCGCCGGTCGCCAGGTGCTCGTGCTGGAGCACGATCTCGAGTATCGCGACAAGGTTCGCGGCGAAAACATGCCGCCCTGGGGCGTCGCCGAGCTGAAGGCGCTCGGGCTCGACGCGATCCTGCTCGCGGCCGGCGGGCACTACGTGCAGCGCGTTGCGCCCTACGACTCGGTCTTCACCATTGCCGAAGCCGAGGAGCGCACGCTCGACCTCCGCACCATCTTGCCGGACACACCCGGGTTTCTGGATGTCGGGCATCCGCAAGCGTGCGCGGCGCTCAGCCGGGCCGCCGCGCAAGCGGGAGCGAGCGTGTTGCACGGAGTCAGCGACGTCCACGTGCAGGCAGGCGAACGGCCGCAGGTGACGTTCAGCCACGACGGCGCCTCGCGCAGTCTCGAGTGCGGGCTGATCATCGGAGCGGACGGCCGCCAGTCGAGCGTGCGCAAACAGCTTGGCTTCGCGCTCAACGAGACCGAAGCGCGCACGGTCGCCGCCGGATTGCTGGTGGAAGGCTTGCGAGCATGGCCGGTCGACATGCTGTGCACGGGCACCGACCGCGACCGCTACCACCTGGTGTTCCCGCGCGCGGACGGCGTGGCGCGGCTCTATCTGCTGTGGTCGATCGCGGATCGCAACCGCTACGCCGGTGCCGGCGGTGCGCGCGCGTTCCTGGATGACTTCCGCGTCGAGTCGCTGCCATGGGGTGACGCGATTGCGCGCGCCACACCCGCGGGCCCGTGCGCGACCTATCCGATGAACGACTCTTACATCGACGAGCCGATGATCCCGGGTGCCGTGCTGATGGGTGACGCCGCCGGCTGGAACGACCCGATCATCGGTCAGGGCCTGTCGATCGCCCTGCGCGATGCGCGCATCCTGCGCGACATCCTGCTCGCCAGCGACGAGCCGCCCACGCGCGACGCGCTGATCCCGTACGCGCAGGAGCGCAAGGAACGCATGCGACGGCTGCGCTTTTCGGCGCGCGTAGCCACCGACGTGCGTTGCACCTTCGCACCCGGAGCCATGGCCCGCCGCCGCAAGTGGTACGACCGCGTGCGCGAAGATCCGCTGGTGCTCGCCTCCGGGCTCAGTCCGGTGGTGGGCCCCGAGCTGATGCCGGCGGAGGGCTTCACCGAGGAAGCGTACGCGCACGTGCTCGCGCTGTGAGCTCGAGTCGCCGGGACGGCATCTCGGCGGCGCGGGCGAATCGACGTAGGCGCGGAAGGCGATGAGGGAGCCGCTCGGATCTAGGAGATGTGCAGCTGCTTCGGCGACGCACCGTTCGACGAGGCCGGGAGGCAGAAGAAGTCGACCCCCGAGGTGCTGCAGCAGCAGACGGCAGAGTGCGCCACGTGTGGACGCGCCAAGGCGCCGCTGCCTGGGCAGTGACCTCGTCCGGCGACTTGCCGTCCTGCGACCAGCACGGGCACCCTTCTGTCCCCCCTGCCACCCATCAGCGCTGGGGACGGGGCCGGCAGATCAGGGTCCCGTTGCCCGTTGCGAGCTGCTTGCGGTCCGGGCTCCACAGGCGGTTGTGGATGTTGATGCGGCCGTCGACCGCGCAGGGCGCGTAGGCGTCGGAGAGAGCCATGCGCTGGGGCTGCGGCGGTGCAGCTCGATCGAGAACGCGATCGTGGGCGCGATGAAGCGCTGATCGCCCGCGTAGGCGTGCGCGGCGGCGGGCCAGGTGAACGAGTCGAGCACCACCGCGTAGCGGCCGGCGTCGAGGAAGGGATCGGCGGTCTCCGGGAAATCGCGCAGCCGGATCCAGTCGCGCTGGCGCGGGGGTGCCGCCTGCTCTTCCTGCCAGTGGAGTGGTCCGCACGGACGGTGCTCGATGTGTTGCCACAGGGTTTGAAAGCCCGGCACGCCCGCTTGCGGCTGGTGCAGCGCGAGCGCCTCCGGCTGCGCGACCTCGGGCATGAGCGCGTCTTCGTGGGCGTAGCCCTCGACCGCCGCCCCGCACCAGACCAGCAGCTCGATCACGGGCTTGCCCTCTTGCAGCATCGACACGCGCAGCGACTCCGCCACGCGCGTCTTGCGCAGCGAGGCACCGTCAGCTGAACGCGCGCGCCCGAGCCCGACCTCGCCCCCTACGTGAGCGACTTCTGGCAGTACGACGTGCTGCCGCCCCACGAGCTGGTGCGCATCCAGGTCTTTCCCAGCGGCTGCGTGGTGCTGCGCTTCAATCTGGCCGCGAGCGCGGCCGAGAGCGTGCTCTATGGCCCGTCGCTGCGCCCCGACATGAAGAGCGTGTTCGCGCGCGGGATCCCGGCGTTCGGCGCGGCGCTGCAGCTCGAGGGCGCGCGCGCCTTGATCGGCTGCGACATCGGCGAGCTGTGCGACCTGCGGCTCGATCTCGGCCTGTTCTGGCGCCGCGGGCTGGCGAGTCTCGGCGAACAGCTCGCGCTGGCCCCGAGCTTCACGCGGCGCAGCGAGCTGCTCGCCGCGTTCATGCGCCGCGAGCTGTGCGAACGCCGAGCGCCCCACGGCGACCTCATGGATGCGCTCGCCCGGCTGCTCGCGCACGGCGAGAGCGCCGCGCTCCCCCGGCAGCTGAACGTGAGCGAGCGCACCTTGCGCCGCCACTTCGACAGCCACGTGGGGCTCTCACCCAAGGCGCTGCAACGGGTGGTGCGCGTCCAGACGGCGATGCGCACCCTGGTCGAGCGCCCGGCCAGCCCGCGCTCGCGCCTGGCGCTCGCGGGCGGGTTCAGCGATCAGCCGCACTTCAACCGCGAGTTCAAGCGCCTGCTCGCGATGAGCCCCGGCGACTTCACCCACTACATCGGCCGCTTCCACGAGCAGGCGCTGCCGATCTGGACCGACCTCAACCAGCGCATGACCCACGAACCCTGGTTCGAGGAGCTGCGGCGGCTGGCAAGCGGGGGCCCGTAGGGGATTCCGGCTCCGAACTGAGAGACGGACAACGGACACGGGCTCGGAATCGGACACGGAATCGGACACGGACACGGAATCGGACGCGGACGCGGACACGGAATCGGGTGTCCGATTCCGATCGAGCTCGGAACACGGGCGCGTAGCTACACCCTCTCCAGCGCGTACAGCACGATGCCGGCGTCTTTGTGCACGAACAGGCCGCCGCCGAGCGCGATGAAGTGGCGGGCGAGGCGCGAGCGATAGAACGCGGCGGGGCGGCGGTGGACTGCGCCGTCGGTGGCTCTTTGATCACAGGCGTCGCGCCAGTCTTCGGCGGTGAGCGCTTCGAGGTAGAGCGCGCCGCGGCACAGCCGGGCGAGGTTGGCGAGCGCCGCGCTGGCTTGCCGGTCGTCGAGGTATTGCAGCACGCCCTGGCAGATCACCAGGTCGAAGCGCGCCCTGGGCCGGTACTCGGCGATCGACGCGTGAGTCCAGCCGAGCTCGGCGCACAGATACTCGCTGACCTCGATGCCCGTGTAGCGCGCGCGCGGGTAGTGCTCGGCGATCACCTCGCGCCAGCGGCCGAGGCCGCAGCCGGCGTCCAGCACGTTCTTGATCGGCAGGCCCAGGTAATCCGCGTAGCTGCACACGAAGCGCCCGAGCTTCGCGGTCGTGCGTGCGTCGCTGACCCGGCTGCCGCGCCGGCGATAGAAGCGATCGTAGTACGCGGCATCGAAGCGCTCGCCCTTCGCGCCGGCTCGTCCGCGCTCTGCCGGCCGATCCTGCCGGCCGGTACGCGCCCCGGCCTTGCGCGGGTTGGCGCTTGCCAGCGAGCGAGCCTTCACGCGCCGATCACCGCGACGGTCAGCCTGCGCGTGTGATTCGCGAGACGGTGCTCCCAGAGATAGACGCCCTGCCAGGTGCCGAGGTCGCAGCGCCCGCGCGCGATCGGGATGCTCAGGGAGGTCTGCGTGAGCGCGCTGCGCACGTGCGATGGCATGTCGTCGGGGCCTTCGGCGACGTGGCGGAACAGGCGGTCGCCGTCGGGCACGAGCCGGGCCATGAACGCCTCGAGATCGCGGTGCACGTCCGGGTCCGCGTTCTCGGTGATCAGCAGCGAGGCGCTGGTGTGATGCACGAACACCGTGCACAACCCCGAGTCCACGCCCGCCTCGCGCACCACGCGCTGGACCTGCTCCGTGACGTCGTAGAGCGCGCGGCCGCGCGTGGCGATCTCGATCGTGCCGTTGTGCACCATGCGCCCGTGCTTACCACACGCCGAATCCCACGTCAGACAGAACCACCGCACGCGGGGCGGGTTGAAGACCGCCCCTACTTCAGCACGCTCAGCCGGTCGCGGTGCTTGGCCTGGGCGCGGAGATAGTCGTCCTGCGTAAGGCCGAGCGACGAGGCCGTGCGGCGCAACAGGTCGCTCTCGGTCAGCGAGATCGCGCCGTCCGAGGCGGCCAGGTCGAGCAGCGCTTCGAGCACCTCGCGCCGCAGCTCGAGCTCGGCGTGCTCGCGCAGGTGGCGCGTGTAGACATGCATGTTGCCCACGGCGATCAGCGCGCCCTGGCGCTGCAGCACGGCGAAGATCGCCGCTGCGCCGGTCTCCGAGAGACCGGCCACACGGGCCAGCACCTCGCGCACGTGCGCCTGCTCGCCATCGGAGAACGCCCGGTCCGCGTAGGCGACGCAGACCAGCAGCCCCGCGACGGCCGCGACCAGCTCGCGCGAAGCCTCGTCGTCCGCGGGCATGTGCTCGCGCACCACTTCGGCGAGCTGACCGCCACCGGTTGCCGGCGACGAGGATGATTCGGGCTTGCGGAAGAACATCGCGGTGATGCTAACGCGAGATGCGGGTACTCCCAAGCACGGAGCTAGGACTCGGACGGTCAAGGGGCAAGGGTCGAGCAGCAGGGGTCGAGGGTCAGGGGAAAGCGCAAGGGCACGCGTAGTGGGTCGAGCGCAGGCGCACGCGCAAGGTCACGTTCGCGCGTTGCTGAACTGTGACC
>Ga0190265_10000510_pt1 | contig 27537 bp, 31 predicted proteins | sample Popmic124T_FD_133135 | JGI IMG/M metagenome (GOLD analysis project Ga0190265, IMG submission 133135) | Populus adjacent soil microbial communities from riparian zone of Indian Creek, Utah, USA - 124 T | ecosystem: Environmental > Terrestrial > Soil > Riparian zone | place: USA: Utah | collected...
CGTCACCCGCACCCGGAGAGCATTGATCAACATCTGCGCCGGCCGCCACACCGCCGAAGCAGACATGAACGGCCACAACGGCCGCCAACACGACCGCGACATCCGCATGAAAACCCCATGCACTAAGAAACAGACCAAAGCCGCCAAGCGGGCGGCAAAGCGGGCGTCAAGAGCCCGCCGCTGACGCTCCCACAACATGGTCGCGCCACGGCGGCCGCCACAAGCACGAGAGGGCCGGCAACCGCCGGCCCTCTCGCAGCTCGGCCCGGCGCTACCTCACCACTCGATACCGCAGATGCGTCACTCCGCTCGGGGACTCCATGATCCGTGTCTGCTCCAGCTTCCCTGGTGCGTCGCCGACGTCATCGAGCAGCCGCACCCCACCGCCAAGCAGTACCGGCACGACGCTCACCTGCAGCTCGTCGAGCAGCCCCGCGCGCAGGTACTGCTGGATCACGTTCGCGCCGCCGCCGATGCTGACGTCCTTCCCGCCCGCTGCCGCGCGCGCCTGCTCGAGCGCCGACTCGATCCCGTCACTGACGAACGTGAACGTCGTCTGGCCGACCGTGATCGGCTCGCGCTCGTAGTGGGTCAGCACGAATACCGGAACGTCGAACGGCGGGTCCTCGCCCCAGACGCCGAGCGTCGGCTCGTCGCCCCACGGGCCGTCCCAGCCGCCGAACATCCGCTTGCCGATGATGATGGCGCCGGTCAAGTCGAGCCCCTCCTGGAGCAAGTCGGAGTCGACGTTGTGCTCGCCGCCCTCCTTCCCATGCATCTCCCTCCACGACGCCAGCCCGAAGATCCACTCGTGCAACTGCTCCCCACCGGCCCCGAGCCCCTGCTCGGGCCCCGGGTCCGGTCCCGCTACATAGCCATCGAGCGAGATCGAGATGCTGCAGGTCAGACGTGACACGAAGGGCTCCCTTCCGTTGCAGAAGTGTTGTATCTCGTGCGTCGCACGGGTCTAGGTTGCCCTTATGGCCCTCGATCCCACCTCCGCCGTCGGCTACGCAGCGGCGGCTGGACCCATCACGGCGTCCGTCGAGGCGGCAGCCGCCACCGTGGGAGCAGGCATGGTGCTCGGTGGCTTCGTGGCCGGGCTACTTGCGGCGGTCTTCGGCTGGAGGGGGTCGGTGCGGGACGCGGCTATGGCCATCACGACTTCATTTGCGGGCCTGGTAGTCGCCATCCTGCTGGTCGTCGAAGCAATCATCGGATAGGATATATGCATGCTGCGAATGCTCGATCTAATAAATCGCCGGATCATCGGCATCGGCGTGGCTACTGACCTCGCCGTCCTAGGTGTTGGCTTCGCGATCGTCGGGCTGAGCCCGAGCGAGACTGAGCTGAATGTGGTCCTCATGTCTGGATTGATCATCAGCTTCATCGTTCTGGTCTTTGTGATGGATCGTGACTTTCGGCGCCGCGATCAGCGCCTCTAGCCGTCCAGGGTCGCCTTCATCGCCGCCGCGCCGTGGTCCATGACCTGGCTGAGGATCGGCTCGAGCTCGTTGGGTAGGACGTCGACGACCCAGTCGATCCGGCTGCCGGACTCGCCGTCGGAGGCCACGGTGACCGTGGCGTTGTAGTGCGTGGCGCCGAGCGGAGAGTCGACGGCTCCGTAGACGAGCCGGCGAACGTCGTCGTCGAGCGCGACCAGCGGCTCGCGCTGGACCGCGCCGTTGGCGAACGTGACGATCCGGTCGTCGCCGTCGAGCTTGGTGTCTACGACGAAGCCCTTCACCAGACGCTCGTGCAGCGCGCCGAAGTCGCGCACCGCGTCCCAGACCGCATCGGGCCCGGCGTCGATCTGGATCTCCTTGCGAACTGATGCCATGCGGCGAATCTCCCTCTCGTTGGCTGACTCCGGGCTCTACTGTCGCATGCTCGCGTAGCCCGATGCATGGGGCACCCGCCGGACAAATAAGCCCTGCGTGTCGATTCTCGCGTTACTCGTTCGACGTAGGGGTAGAAAGACTGGTTCCCCCGAACGAGAAGGAGCTTCCGATGCGCTACATGGTGATCGTCAAGAACGACCCGCAGACCGAGGGCATGGAGATGCCGCCCGAGCAGATGACGGAGATGTTCGCGTCGATGGGCCGCTACAACGAGCAGCTGGCCGAGGCCGGCGTGATGCTGGCCGGCGAGGGTCTGCTGCCGAGCACCGAGGGCTTCAAGGTTCGCTTCGACGGCGGCGACACGTCGGTGACCGACGGACCCTTCACCGAGGCCAAGGAGCTGATCGCCGGCTGGTGGATCTTGAACGTCGATTCGCGCGACGAGGCGATCGAGTGGATCTCGAAGGCGCCGTTCGGCGGCGTGCCCGGCGGTTTCGAGCTCGAGGTGCGCCAGGTCGCCGGCGACGACGCTTTCGGCGAGGCGTTTACCCCCGAGCTGCGCGAGCAGGAGGCCCGCATCCGCGCGAAGGTGGAGGCCAACCGCGCCGCGACGGGCCGCTAGGGGCCCGTCGCGCTAACGTGGGCCGCTTCCCCAGGACAGCTCGCCACTGCCTGACCGCGATGAGTTTTCGGGCCCCCCGCGGTCTCAACTGGCAAGACGACGATTAGGAGACCTGACGTGACTGCCGCGACCGAGACAGCAATCGACCACGACCACGACCGCAAGCGCTGGCTGGCGCTCTACGTGCTCTGCGCGGGCGCGCTGATGATCGTGCTCGACGCGACGATCGTCAACGTCGCGCTGCCGTCGATCCAGGACGACCTCGACTTCACCCAGAACAACCTCGCCTGGGTCGTCAACGCCTACCTGATCCCGTTCGGCGGTCTGCTGCTCTTCAGCGGCCGGCTCGGCGACCTGATCGGCCAGCGCAAGATCTTCATGATCGGGCTCGGCGTCTTCACGGTCGCGTCCGCGCTCTGCGCGCTGGCGCAAAACCAGGAGATGCTGATCGCGGCACGCTTCATCCAGGGCGCCGGCGGCGCGGCGACCGCGGCGGTCGTGCTCGGGATGATCGTGACGATGTTCCCGGAGCCGCGCGAGCAGGCGAAGGCGATCGGCGTCTACGGCTTCGTCGCTTCGGCGGGCGGCTCGATCGGTCTGCTAGCCGGCGGCGTGCTGACCGATCTGATCTCCTGGCACTGGATCTTCTTCATCAACATCCCGGTCGGGATCGCGACGGCCTACTTCGCGCTGAAGCTGGTCGAGGGCAAGGAGGGCATCGGCTTCGAGCAGGGCGCCGACATCCCGGGCGCGGTGCTGCTGACGTCGGGCGTGATGATCGCCGTCTACGCGATCCTCGGCGTCGGTGAGGACGGGTGGATCTCCGGTCGCGTGCTCGGCCTGGGAGCGCTTGGTGCGGCGCTGGTCGCCGCGTTCGTCTTCCGCCAGTCGCGACTCGAGCATCCGCTGATGCCGCTGCGGCTGTTCAAATCGCGCAACGTCGTCGGCGCAAACGCGGTGATGGTGTTCCTGGTCGCCGGGATGTTCTCGATGTTCTTCCTCGGCGCGCTCTACCTGCAGCGCGTGCTCGGCTACGACCCGCTCGAGGTCGGTCTGGCGTTCCTGCCCTCGACGGTCGTCATGGGCGCGATGTCGCTGCGCTACTCCGAGAAGCTGATCATGCGCTTCGGGCCGAAGAACACGCTGGTCGCCAGCCTCTTGTTCATCGGCGCCGGCTTGCTGCTGTTCGCCCGCACGCCGGTCGACGGCACCTACCTGCTCGACGTCGTCCCGCCGGTCATGCTGATCGGCCTCGGCGCCGGCATGGGCTTCCCGTCGCTGATGATGCTGTCGATGTCCGGCGTGAGCATGCAGGACTCGGGTCTGGCCTCCGGCCTGATCAACACGACTGTTCAGGTCGGCGGCGCGATCGGGCTCGCGGTGCTGGCGACGGTGGCGGCGGATCGCACCGACGGCCTGCTCGCCGATGGCGAGTCGGCGATGTCGGCGCTCAACTCAGGCTTCCACGTCGCCTACCTGATCGGGGCGGGCCTGGTGGCGGTCGCATTCGTCGTGGCGCTCGTTCTCTTGCGCTCGCCGTCGCCGGCCGACATGGCAGCCGCGCACGGTGACGCTCCCGAGGGCGCCACCGAGGACTCAGGCGAGCCCGCCCCGGCGCTCGCCGAGCTCGTCTAGAACGACAAAATCGGTCAGTCCACTTTCGCTTGCGAGGCTCAAGTTCTCGGGCATAGCGCCCGAAACTTGGGCCAGATATGCGCGCGCGCAAGCAGGAAGTCGAGGAGTTGCAGGCTAGCCTTGCTGACGCACGCCGTCAGATAGCGGAACTCGAGAACGAGCTGCGTACCGCCCGCACCGCGGACCCGCTGACCGGATTGCCGCTGCTCGACGCGCTCGACCGCCGGCTCGTCCCAGAGATCGAGCGCTCGCGCCGCCACGGCAGCCCGCTCACGGTCGCGGTGATCGACGTCGATGGCTTCCGCACGATCAACGCCCACCACGGCCGCAAGGCCGGCGACCAGGTGCTCGTGGCCGTCGGCAAGCTGCTCGCCGATCAGGTCCGCGCCAGCGACGTCGTCAGCCGCTCCGGCGCCGACGAGTTCGTCGCGATGCTTCCCGAGACACGTGCTGAGGAGGCGATGCAGGCCTTCGACCGGATCTTCCTCGCGCTCGAGGCGCTGCGCGTCGGCGAGATCGAGAGCGTCACCGCGTCCGTCGGGGTCGCCCAGTGGGAGCGTGGGACGAGCTCCGAGCAGCTGCTGGCCAGAGCCGGCGCACGGGTTGACGTCGCACGCTCGCTCGGCGGCGGGCGGGCTGCCGCAAGCGACGCTGCCGACACCGCCGACGGCGACAAGCCGCGCGCCCAGGGCGACGTGATCGCCGCGCTCGCCGAAGCGCTGCTCGAGCGTGACCGCTATACCGGCGAGCACTCCGAGTCGGTTGTCGACCTCGTCGAATCGGTTGCCCGCGGGCTAGCGCTCAGCGGTAGCGAGATCGACCAGATCAAGGCGGCAGCGCTGCTGCATGACATCGGCAAGGTCGCGATCCCCGACGACGTGCTCAACAAGCCGGGTCCGCTCGACGACGACGAGTGGAAGGTGATGCGCGAGCACCCGGCGATCGGCGAGCGGATCCTGCGCGCGATCCCCGGTATGGGGCCGATCGCGCGGATCGTTCGGCACGAGCACGAGCGCTTCGATGGCGGCGGCTACCCGGACGGCATCTCCGGCAACCAGATCCCGATCGGCGCCCGGATCATCCTCGCCTGCGACGCCTACCACGCGATGACCTCCGACCGGCCCTACCGCAAGGGTATGAGCCACGCCGACGCCATCCGCGAGCTCTCCGAGCACGCCGGCACGCAGTTCGACCCGAACGTCACCGAGCTGCTGATCGGCACGCTCTACGGCCGCCGCCAGAGCGGTGGCGGTCGCACGGAGGCCGAAGCCTCCGGCGCCGCCGCTTAGCGCTCCGCACCTAACTCCGCATCTGCTCGGCCTGCTCGCGACCCGCCTCCTGGGCGCTCTCCGCTGCTTGCTGGGCAACCTCCTTGCCGCGCTCGACGGCCTCCTGGCCAGCCTCGCGGGCCTTGTCCTTCATCTGGTCGGCGATCGGGCCGATGCGCTCGTCCTCGATCTTCGTCGACGGAACGATCATCCCGGCGACGAAGCCAACAGCTACCGCGCCAACCGCGAGGCCGAGCGGGTTCTCCTGGGCCATGCCGGCTGCCTGGCGAGCGCCCTGCTTGACCTGGCCACTGTCGGGGGTCGAGCCGGTGACCTTCGACCGCACGGACTCGACGCGGTCCGACACGGCGTCCTTCGCCCTGCCGGTCACGTCGGTCTTGTGGCCGAGCGCCTCGACGGTGTCGCCCATCTCGGCGCGTGTGCTCTCTATTCCCTGCCTGATCTCATCCGGGTCTTGGCCCATTGGACGTCCTCCTTCACGCTGTCTTTGGTTTGCTCCGGCACCGGGGCGCCGACCGCTTGCACCTTCTGCTTGCCGCGCTGTGCGAGCACCGCGGCGACGACCCCGTAGACGACGGCCACGATCAGAGCCGCGAGCCAGAGGGCCATCGCGCGATCGAGCGCCGCGATGATCGTCGTCGTCAGCGCCGCGAACGCGCCGACACCGAAAAGCCCCGCGCCGCCGAACATGCCGGCGCCGAGGCCGGCCTGCTTGCCCTTCTCGCCGAGCTCGGCCTTGGCCAGCTCGATCTCCTGGCGCACGAGCTCGGTCGTCTGCTGCGAAAGCTCGCGCAGCAGCTCGCCGGTCGGCCGGTCGTACAGGTCGTTGTTGTTGCCGTCTCGCTCCGCCATGGCTACTGGCTTGGACCGAGTTGACTCTGCGTCGAGCGGTAGCGCTCGCCGCTCGAGGCCTTCAGCATCCGCGAAGCGGCGAAGCCGAGCGCGAGACCGCCTGCCACCACGGCCCACGGATTGCTGCGGCCGAAGCGCTCCACGTCGCCGAGGATCCGATCGCCATCGGCGTCCTCAAGGTAACCACCGAGGCGCTCCGCGCGATCCGCGGCCTGCTCGGCGTACTGGGCAGGCTTGTCCTTGCCCTGCTCGCGCATCTGCTGGGCGAACGAACGGACATCGCCCGCGGTTCCGCGGATCTGCTCGCCGGCCTGGGTCGACCGCTGGTCGACCTGCTCACTGACGCGGCCGCGGACCTTCTGACCGGCATCGCGCGCCTTCTCCTGCGCCTGACCGGCCACATCCTTTGCCTTCTCCTGAGCCTGCTCTTTGGCGCCGCCGTTCGACGCGCCGGAGCTGCCGGTTGCACCGGTTGAAATCGCCGTGTCGGCCATTTCCACTCCTCCTTTCAAGGGGGGTTTGCCTGAAGTCGTGCTTGCGTTTGTCCGCGGGGAGTTCCCAGCCCTTTGACCCGCAAACCCGCCTGTCACCGATGGCTCAGGAACTGCGACACCTCCGCCCCATACGGCGGTGTCAAGTGCGTCAGCGGCCCTGCTCGAGCCGCTCCTCGCGCAACTCCCGGCGCTCCTCGGCGGCCTCCTCGCGCTGCTCGATCCGCTCCTCCTGGAGCTCGCGCTCGGCGCTGCTGGTCGGGCCGAACTTGGCAGTGACGATGGCGACCGCGACCGCCGCGATCGCGAAGGCCGCGAGCAGCGAGCCGAGCAACTGGACGCCCTGTGACGGCCGCTCCATCAGCCGACTCCTTCCATCAGGCAATCCCCAAAAAATCGCCGGCGGAGGTCAGCCAGGTGACGCCGAGCAGAACGAGCACGGACACGCCGAGCGGCGGCAGCAGCCGTCCGAGCTGGCCGCCGACGCGGACTACGAGGATCTTCGTCGCCAACACACCGAGCAGCACGACCGCCACGATCGCGTGGGTGCCGCCGTCGTCGCCGAAGTCGAAGCCGTAGTAGCCGACGCACATCGCAGCGACGGCGACGGTCAGCAGGACGATCGTGTCGCCGCTGGCGCGGTGGACCCAGGATGCCGGGGCGGCGGAGAGGAACGGCAGCCGGATCCAGCCGTAGGCGACCGCGGCGAGCAGCAACTGGTAGACGGCGAGCGCCAGGACGACGCTGGCGAGCAGGACTTTGACCTCGGTCACGTTGCCGCGCGTCAGGTCGTCGATGAGCTGCTCCATGGCGCGCCAGTACCCGCGCCGCGCGTGGGGGAAACGGCGCGCGCGGTAGGGCTAGGCGCCGGCTCGGGCGGCGGCGAAGGCCGCCTCGCGCCGCTCGAGCGCGGCCGAGACCTCGGTCATCCCCGAGTCGAAGCTCGGTCCCGGCAGCGGCGTCAGGTCGGCGACCGAGAGCTGCTCGCCGCAGTTCGAGCAGGCGGTCACCGCCTCAACGGTCGCGCCGCACGGCTCGTGGCGAAGCAGCAGCGGCGGGCCCTGCTCGCCGAAGATCCAGCGGTTGCCCCAGGTCTGCATCGCGAGCAGGACGAACCCGAGGTCGGCCCCCTTCTCGGTCGCGTAGTAGTCGTAGCGGGCGGGCTTCTCCTGGTAGGGGACGCGTTGCAGCACCCCGTGCTCGACCAGCGACGCGAGCCGCACGCTGAGCACCTTGCGGGAGATTCCGAGGTCGCGCTGAAGCGCGTCGAAGCGCGTGATGCCGATCGCGATGTCGCGCAGGATCAGCGGCGTCCAGGCGTCCCCGATCACGTCGAGTGTGCGCGCGATCGAGCAGTTCATGTGGTCGAGCGGGGTGCGGGTCATCTCCAGGCACTGTAGCGGGGTCAGTTCCCCGTGTAAACCTATGGGTTCCCTTTCGGAACTCACTCTGGTACAGTCGCCGTCATGCTCGCTCGGATAGCCGACCTCACCTGGAATCGCCCGAAGCTCGTCCTGTCGCTCGTGGGGGTGTTCGCCGTCCTGGCGATCGCCTTTGGCCACGACGTCGAGAAGGACCTCAAGGCCGCCGGCTTCACCGACAGCGCGTCGGAGAGCGAGCAGGCGGCCGAGACGCTGCGCGACGCGCTCGGCTACGACCCCAACGCGGCGCTCTTCCTCGTCGTGCGCAACCCTGACGGCGGCACGATCGACACGGCGAGCCTCGCGGTGCGGCGCGAGGTCGCACGGCTGAGCGAGGAGGTTCGCGGGGTCGAGCACGTCGGGCGGGTCGTCGACCCGCTCGCGGTCGGCGTCGCCCGGGCGGCTTCCGGCTCCGATGCGACGGCCGCCGAGCGCGCCTCCGCCCGCACGGTCTCGCGACTGGTCGCCCGCGACGGTGAGTCGCTCGTCGTGTCGGTCCACCTCACCACCGCCGACGTCGAGGACACCGGCGGCTTCGTCGCCGAGGACGTCGCTCCGATCGCCGCGTCGAGCGACCTCGACGTCGCGATGGGCGGTTTCGCCGCCGGCTTCAACGAGACCAACGACCAGACGCGTGAGGACCTGACGAAGGCGGAGATGATCGCCTTCCCGATCCTCGCGTTGCTGTTGCTGCTCGTCTTCCGCGGTGTCATCGCGGCGTCGATCCCGCTGCTGATCGGGGTGATCTCGATCGTCGGCACGTTCCTGGTGCTGCGCGTGATGTCGGAGCTCGTCGACACGTCGCTGTTCGCAATGAACATCGCGACCGGGCTCAGTCTCGGCTTGGCGGTCGACTACGCGCTGCTGATGGTCTCGCGCTACCGCGAGGAGATCGCGGCTGACGGGGCGACCCGCGAGGCGCACCGCCGGACCGTGCTCACAGCCGGCCGCACGGCGATGTTCTCCGGCTTCACGGTCGCCGTCGCGCTCGCCGCTCTGGTCGTGATGCCGCAGCGCTTCCTCTACTCGATGGCCGTCGCCGGCGCCGCGGTCGGCGTGCTCTCGGCGGTGATCGCGATCCTCGTCGTCCCGTCGCTGCTGGCGCTGCTCGGCACGAACATCGACAAGTGGTCGGTCCGCCGTGGGCCGGCGGTCTCCGACGAGTCGGACGGCTGGTACCGGCTCGCCCACGGCGTGATGCGGCGACCGGTCGCGACCGCGCTCGCCAGCGCCGGGTTGCTGCTCGCGGCCGCATCGCCACTGCTGTTCACCACGCTCACCGGGCCGAGCGCGGAGGCAGTCCCGCCCGGTGCCCCGTCCTACGACGCCTACCGCTACGTCGAGGGCCACTATCCGCGCGACATCAGCGAGGCGGTCACGGTTGCCGTGCGCGGTGAGGTCGGCGACGCCGAGCTGGCCGCCTACGCGCAGCGGATCGAGGGGGTTGACGGGATCGCCCTGGCGACGCCGTTCGTCCGGACGTCGGACGTTGAGGGCGCCACGCCGCCGCCGGGGGGAGCCGCCGAAGTCGCCTACGCCAACTTCGCCGCTCCCGCGCCGGCGCTTGGAGGCGCCGCCCAGGACGCCGTGCGTGCTGTGCGCGCGCTCGAGCCGCCGGGTACCGCAACGACCCTCGTATCCGGCAATACGGCGCGCTTCATCGACCAGAAGCAGAGCCTGCTCGACCACGCGCCGATGGTCGTCGCGATCGTCGCGGTGACGACGCTGCTGATCCTGTTCCTGCTCACCGGATCGGTCCTGCTGCCGATCAAGACGCTGTTGATGAACACGTTGACGCTGGGGGCGACGCTCGGCCTGGTCGTGCTCGCCTTCCAGGAGGGTTGGCTCAACGCGCCGTTCGACTACAACGGTCCCGCAGCCGTGGAGGTGACGAGTCTCGTCTTCCTGTTCGCAATCGTCTTCGGCCTCGCGACCGACTACGCGGTGCTCGTGATGGCGCGGATCAAGGAGCTCTACGACGCCGGCCACTCGAACGAGGAGTCCGTCGCGCTCGGCATCGGCCGCACCGGCCGCGTGATCACCGCCGCGGCCGTGATGATCGCCGTCGTCTTCCTCGCCTTCGGCGTCAGCTCGGTCTTCTTCATGAAGCAGATCGCGCTCGGCGTGGCGCTCGGCGTGATCCTTGATGCGACGATCGTCCGAGCCCTGCTCGTCCCCGCACTGATGCGCCTGTTCGGCGAGTGGAACTGGTGGGCGCCCGGCCCGCTACGCCGCTTCCAGGCCCGTTTCGGGATCCGCGAGGGCGAGCCGGAGCCGGCTCCCGCCAGCGCCGGCGGCTGACCGCACCGCGGCGCGATCTCACAGCCGCGCCGTCTGCGACGTTGTAGAGGTATGGCGGCGCACCTCTACACCACCGTCGACAGCCCGATCGGCGAGCTGTTGCTGACCGGCGACGGCCATGCCCTGCACGGCCTCTACATGCAGGCCGGCCGCCCGAAGAAAATCCAGCCCGAGTGGGAGCGCTCCGACGAGCCGTTCGCCGCCGTGGCCGAGCAGCTCACCGAGTACTTCGCCGGCGAGCGCCGCGAGTTCGACGTACCGCTCGTCCTGAACGGTCCGCCGTTCCAGCGTCAGGCCTGGCACGCGCTACGCGAGATCCCCTACGGCGAGACGGTCAGCTACGGCGAGCAGGCGCGCCGCATCGGCCAGCCCGACGCTGCGCGGGCGGTCGGCGCGGCCAACGGCCAGAACCCGATCGCCGTGATCGTCCCCTGCCACCGCGTCATCGGCGCCGACGGCTCCCTCACCGGCTTCGGCGGCGGGCTCGAGCGCAAGCGGCTGCTGCTCGATCTCGAGGCCGACACGGTGTCAGGAGCGCTGCGACTCGAGGTTTGAGCACCCCCGCCGCGATCTTCGTCGTTTGTAGGGGCTACCACCCGTACAAACGACGAGGATCGTCGCTGCATGTGGTCGGACGCGCCCGCTAGGTTGCGCGCGTGCCGTCGGTACGAACACTTCTAGCCATGGCCGCGCTCGGCGCCACGCCGATCGCCATCGCCGCTCCGGCCGTCGGGCAGGAGGCGCTACCGGAGGCGGCTCAGGTGACGCAGCCGCCGGCGCCGCCAGCTTCCGAGCCGCAGCCGCCGCCGGCCCATCAGCGGCTGTGGGCAGCGGCTCCGCGCCGTGGCGCGCTGGGTCGCGAGGTGCGTGTCGCCGTGCGCCGCCGCGGCGATGCCGGCCGCTATGAGGCGCGGCTGTGCGTCACGCCGCCGGCGCTCGGCTGGGACTGCCGCACGCTCGTCTTCCGCGAGGGCGTCCGCCGCCTCACGCCCCGGTTTGGCTTGGCCGCTCCCGGCCGCTGGCTGTTCGAGGTCCGCAACCACCGTCAGCGCCTCCGCGAGGCGACCCGCGTCGCGCCGCGCGGCCGCCTCAGCGTCCTCGTCACCGGCGACTCGATGGCCCAGATCTTCGACCACTACATGGCTGACGGCCTCGGTGGGGGCGCCGCGGTGCGCAGCGAGGCGCACATCAGCACCGGGCTCTCCAAGCCGTCGATGCTCGATTGGGTAGCCCACGCGCGCTCGCAGGCGCGGCGCGTAAGACCGGACGTCACGGTCGTCTTCATCGGCGCCAACGACGGCTTCCCGATGCCGACGCCCTCGGGCGCGACCGCGCCCTGTTGCGACAGCGCTTGGACCAAGGAGTACGCCCGCCGCGCCGCCCAGATGATGCGCTCCTACTACCGCGGTGGTCTCGGCCGCGTCTACTGGCTGACGCTCCCGGCGCCCCGCGGCGGCAACTTCCGCACCGTCTTCGGCCCGGTCAACGCAGCGATCCGCCGCGCCGCGCGCGACGTCCGCGGCGCCCACGTCGTCCCGATCGACCGCATCTTCACGCCCGGCTTCGTCTACCGCGACACGCTGATGTGGGGCGGCCGCAACGTGCACGTCCGCCAAGGCGACGGCGTCCACCTCAACAACGCTGGCGCCTCGATCGCGGCCCAGAAGACGATCCGCCGCCTGCGCGCCAACCGCATCCTCTAGCCGGCCGTTGCCGGCGGCACGTGACCGGTGGCGCAAAAGACGTCGCCGGGATCCCACTCGGCCTTGATCGCCGCCAGCCGGTCGTACGCGCCTGGCGCGAAGCCCGCCCGGGCACGGGCCTCGCCCTCGTCGCCGAGGAAGTTCGCGTAGGCCGCGCCGGTCGCCCACGGCGCGAGGACGTCGCGGTAGCCACGGCCGAGCTCGATCATCGCGGCGTCGCCGGCCGGGTCCTCCCAGAGGAAGAGCGGGTGAACGACGAATTGGGCGTCGCGTCCGGCGATCGCCGAGCCGGCCGCGTTGCGCGCCACCGCGCCGCCCCAGCCGGCGATGAACAGTTGCGCTGGACCGGCCGGCATCCTCCGCGACCGCTCGTGGATCGCGTCGATCGCCTCGCCCGGCAGGTCCTCGAGGTGCTCGACGGTCCAGTAGTTGCGGTAGCCGGGCGGGTCGTCGAGCGAGCACTGGAAGTCGGCGTAGGCGGTCGGCTCGAAGAAGTCGGCGGCCGGTGGCCCGAATGCGCGGATCGCGTGCAGCGTCGCCTCGCCCTCCTCGACTGGCCCGGCGTACATGCCGGCGATCGCGATCGCCGGCTGGCCGCGCAGCTCCTCCGGAATCTCCGGCTCGTTGGGACCGGTCAGATAGATCGCCGCAAGGCTGAGCCCGTCGGGCGCAGCGCGCATCGTGTCGCGGTAGAGCGCCAACAGCTCGCGTCCTCGCTCTGCGTGGTGGAGGACCAAGCCGCCGAGCACCTGCGGCCCGACCGGGTGCAGCGCCAGCTCGAGCCCGGTCACGACACCGAAGTTTGCACCCCCGCCGCGGTGCGCCCACAGCAGCTCCGGGTTCTCGTCCGCTGAAGCGCGTACCAGCCGCCCGTCGGCGGTCACCACCTCGACGGCGACGAGGTTGTCGCAGGCCAGCCCGTGCTTGCGCTCGAGCCAGCCCGAGCCGCCGCCCGCGGTGAGACCGACGACGCCGGTCGAGGAGACCCGCCCGCCGGTCGTCGCCAAACCGTGCTCCTGGGTGGCGCGATCCACAGCCGCCCAGGTCGCCCCACCACCCACCCGCGCGATCCGCCGCGCCGGATCGACCTCAACGTCCGCCATCCCGCGCACGTCGAGCACCAGCCCGCCATCGCAGAGCGACGCGCCGCTCACCGAGTGGCCACCAGCCCGCACCGTCACCCGCATGTCGTGGTCGCGGGCGAAGGCGAGCGCGGCGACGACATCGTCCGGGGCGGAGCAGCGCGCCACCAGCGCCGGCCGCTTCTCAACCATCGAGTTGAACAGCACGCAGGCGTCGTCGTAGCCGGAGCTGCCGGGTTCGAACAAGTCACCACCGAGGCGCAGCCTCAACTCGGCAGTCGCGGTCTCGAAGTCGGTGTTCGCGGCGGTCGTCATCGGTCGGTCGGCTCCTCGTCGGTTTGCGCCAGCCAAGCTACGCCCGCCGCGCCGCCCCGGCATCGCCGTTTCCGGCCATCGATTCAAGATGGCCGTTTCCGGTTATCCGACACCAGTTCGACGTTTGTACTGGCCAGGACCCGTACAAACGTCGAACTAGCTTCAGAGAAGGCCCTCGCGCGCCGCGTAGGCGACGGCCGCGGAGCGCGACGGCAGCCGCAGCTTCGCCCGGATGTTCGCGACGTGGCGGTGGACCGTGTGCGGGCTGACGACCAGTCGCTCCGCGATCTCAGCGTCGCTCAGGCCCTGCGCGACGAGCGCGAGCACCTCCAGCTCACGCGGGCTCAACTCTCCGCCGGAATCGCCTCCCTCATTGCCGCTAGCCAGGCTCGACCTGTCGTCCCCGTTCGCGCTGTCCGCCAGGAACGCCTTGACGCCTGCGAGATCACGCGCCGCGCCAAGTGCCCCGAACGTCTCCCGCGCCGCGCTTGTCTCGGCGCCCGCGCGCTCCACCTGTCCAAGCGCGACAAGAGCCCGGGCCAGCTCCACCCGCGCCACCGCCGCCTCATAGGGCGCGGAGCCCTCCATGAAACAGTCGACCGCGTCCTCGCAAGCCTGGCGCGCCGACTCGAAGTCACCGCTCGCCGCCGCCAGCTGTCCCGCCACCAGCCGTGCCCGCGCGCGCAGATACGGCGTGTCGAGCCGCTCGGCGATCTGCTCGAGCTCGCTCAGCGCCGACTGAGCCTTCTGCTCGTCGCCAAGCGCCGCCGCCGCCCGCGCCAGCAGCTCCAGCGCCGGCAGCCGCTCCAGCAACACGTCCTCCGGCAGCGCTCGCAGCACCCGCTCGCCGATATCGGCCGCGGCGCGCGCATCGCCGTTGTCGAGCGCCAGCTGCCCGAGACCCACGAACCCGGCAGGACCCGCCTGCTCGAACAGTTCGCGCGCCTCCTCGGCACGGCCTTGGCGCGCGCGATGCTCGCCGAGTCGCACGATCCCGCCCGAGGCGATCCCGGGCCGGGCCGAGAGGTCGTCGACGGCGGCGGTCAGCTCCACCTCCGCTGCCGGCCAGTCGCCGTTGACCGCGAGTACGCGCCCGTATGCGCTGCGGCATATCCCGAGGATCTGGCGGCCACCCCAGCGCTCGGCGAACTCGCGCATCGTCGCGCACCACTGCGCGGCGCGTGGGAAGTCGCCGACGCCATCGCAGGCTGAAATCAGGCAGCAGAGTGCCCAGCTTGCGGAGACCGGGAGCTGCAGGTCCTCGCTGGCGGCGATCACCGACGCCTCGTCGAGTCGCCGCATCCCCTCCTCGACACGTCCTTGGAGCACGGTCGCGATCCCGGCCTGGGCGAGGCCGACCGCCTCGAGGTCGGGTACGCCGACGCGCCGGCCGAGCTCGGCCGCCTCGAGGCTCAGCCGCTCGGCGCGCACCACGTCGGCGTCGAGGTTGAGCGCGAAGTCGGCGTCGATCAGCACGACCCAGCCATGGTCGGCCGACTCCGGCAGCCCAGCGATCGCGCTGTGGGCGCGCTGCAGCCAGCCACGGCCGACTGACCCCTCGCCACGGAACTCGCGGTAGTCGGCTGCGAGCCATGCCGCGACCCTGGCAGCGGCGCCAGCGTCGCCCCCGGCCCGGAACGCGCGGTAGGCCCGTTCGCGCGACTCCATCGTCAGCCGCTCGTCTGCGAGCCACCAGCCAGTCCAGCCGAGGCCCTCCAACGCGGCGGCCTCGTCCAGCGCCGCCGGCGCGTCGTCGGCAGCGCCGCCCGCTAGCGCCGCCTCGAAGGCCGCTCGCGCCGCTTCCCAGTCGCCGCGCGCGAGTGCCTCTCGCCCGATCGCGAGTGGGTCGGCGATCGGCAGCCGGTCGGTTTGCGCGTCCATTCAGTCATCGTCTCAGGACCGCCGGCCGGGCGCCAGGGCAGAATCCCGCGCTCCGTGGTCTTCCCCTCGATCGAGTTCGCCATCTTCTTCCCGCTGGTGCTGGCGGCTTCGTGGGCGCTGATGCCGTGGCCGCGGTTCTGGAAGCCGTTCATCCTCGTCGCGAGCTACGGCTTCTATGCGGCGGCGAGTCCGCGCTACTGCCTGCTGCTTGCCGCGATCACGCTCGCTAACCAGCTCGGCGCGGTGCTCGTTTACCGCGGGTCCGACGAGCGACGGCGCAAGTGGATCGTCGGCCTGACCGTGGCGTTCGATCTCGCCGTGCTCGGCGTCTTTAAGTACTACGGCTTCTTCGCCGACGAGATCGGCGGCTTCCTCGACGGGATCGGACTCGGCCTGTCCCCGCCGCTGCTGACGCTCGCGCTGCCGATCGGGCTCAGCTTCATCGCCTTCCAGGCAATCTCCTACACCGTCGACGTCAAGCGCGGGCTGCTGAAGCCGGGCAGCACGCTCGACGTCGCGATCTACCTCAGCTTCTTCCCGCACGTCGTCGCCGGTCCGATCGTCCGCGCGCGCGAGTTTCTGCCGCAGCTGCGCACGCCGCGCGACCCGCGCAAGGTCGCCGTCGGGGCGGGGGTGGTGCTGATCGTGATCGGTCTCATCAAGAAGGTCGCGCTCGCCGACTTCCTCGCGCGCGAGATCGTCGATCCGGTCTTCGGCGTCCCGCAGGCCTACGCCGCGCCCGACGTCGCGCTCGCCGCCTATGCCTACGCCGCCCAGATCTACTGCGACTTCTCCGGCTACACCGACATCGCGATCGGTGTCGCCCTGCTCTGCGGCTTCGTCTTCCCACAGAACTTCGCCAGCCCCTACCGGGCGGCGAGCTTCCGAGATTTCTGGCAGCGCTGGCACATCACCCTCTCGCGCTTCCTGCGCGACTTCCTCTACATCCCGCTCGGCGGCAACCGCGGCGGCCGTTGGACGACGGCGCGCAACCTGATGATCACGATGGTCCTCGGCGGTCTTTGGCACGGGGCCGCGTGGGGGTTCGTCCTGTGGGGGACGATCCACGGCCTCGCGCTGGTAATCGAGCACCAGCTGCGCGGCACGCGGCTGTCGGCGCCGACGTGGGTCCGCTGGCTGATCGTCTTCAACGTCGTCGTCTTCGCCTGGGTGCTGTTCCGCGCCGAGAATCTGACGCTCGCCAGCGACTTCCTCGGCCAGCTCTTCGTCTCCGGCCCCGCGACCCTCTGGACCCCCGCCGTCGTCGGCGCCGTTCTCGTCGTGATCGGCTTCCAGCTGCTGCCGCCGGACCCGCTCGACCGGCTGCGCGTCCGCGTGGCGAACCTGCCGGCGCCCGCCCTCGGCATTGCGCTCGCCATCATCGTCGCGCTCGTCGGCGCGACCGTGCCGAGCCAGGGTGTCCCGCCCTTCATCTACTTCCAGTTCTGATCGCGTGACCGAGCCGAGACATCCCCACCCAGCGCCCGGCGAGTCGACCGACGTCCCGCACGACGTCTTCGCCGTCCCCGACGCACCGCCCGGCCGCCGCGCCCGCGCCCGCGACGCCCTGATCGTCGTCTGGCTCGCCGTAGTGCTGCTCGTCCTCTTCCAAGGCGCCGGCGTTCGCGGCGGCGCCGAGGAGCTCTCGCCCGGGATCGGCCGCGACGTCGTCGAGGCCGTCGGCGAGCCGACCGGCTGGATCGCCGACAACTTGCCGTTCAGCGGCCGGACCGATGACGCGCTCGCCTGGCTCGAGAGCGACGGCGGTCCCGCCACGCCCACGGCTAGCGACGGCGCCACCACCCTGCTCGTCACCGGCGACTCGCTCGCGATGCCGCTCGACACCGAGCTCGCGCGTCGCTACGCCGGCAGCGACGTCGCCGTCGAGCGCGAGCCCCACGTCGGCACCGGCATCTCGAAGAGCGACCTCGTCGACTGGACCGAGCTGTCGGCGAAGCAGGTCCGCAAGCGCGATCCCGAGGCCGTCGTCGTGTTCATCGGCGCCAACGAGGGCTTCCCGATGCCGGCGCCTGGCGGCGGCGGCCAGGCCTCATGCTGCGGCGACGACTGGCAGGCCGCCTTCGCTGCTCGCGTCGGCCGGATGGTGGAGACCTACCTCCAGGGCGGCGACCCCCACGTTTACTGGCTCACCGTCCCCGCGCCGCGCGACCCCGCCCGCCAGGAGATCGCCGACGCGGTCAACGCCGCCGTCCGCGCCGCGGCCGAGCGGGTCGGTGAGGGCGTCACCGTCATCGACCTCGACGAGGTCTTCACTCCCGACGGCAATTACACCGCCGCGATCGACATCGACGGCCGCGAGCGAATCGTCCGCGAGCAGGACGGCATCCACCTCAACGCAGCGGGCGCGGCCGTCGCCGCCGACGTCGTCCAGGACGCCATCGACAACGACCGCTGATCGCGGCCTAAGTGAACTGCGTGTACTTGTGCACGACCTTCTTCCTGCCCTTCTTGCAGGTCGCGGTCGCGCTGAACTGAGTCGGGATCACGTCATAGCGGCGCTCGCTGCACGAGTAGCCGGAAACCCCACCGCAGCGGGCCTTCCTGCCGCCGTTGTCCAAGCGGCAGTTGTAGTACGCCCTGACCAGCGACTCGCCCTTCGAGCACTTGACGCGCTTGACCGACAGCGAGGTCGTGTAGGTCGGACCGAGGCTGCGCGTCTTGCCGGACAGGCTGCACGACTTCGAGGCGAAGGCATCTGCGGCTTGTGCCCCAGCGGGCAGGATCGCCAGCGCGCCGACGATTGCGGCGACGAAAAGGAGAGAAGTACGACGAAGCATGATCGGGACGCCTTCGTTACGGGAGCGTGGACACGGGCGATCATCCCACGCTTGGACCCATCGATCGAAGTACTACGGTGACGCACATGTCGGAGTCGCTCCCGGTCGGTGTGCGTGATTTGCGCCAGGTTGTTCAGCCCGGTCACCAAGCCCGTAGCTGTAGCTCTGCTGGATAGAGCATCGGAAACGCCGCATAAGCTCTTGATGTGGGGGACGAGACGGCCGGGCACAGGTTGATCGAGGGTTTCCGCCAGGCGCGGCGCGACAATGGATGGGCCGTGCTCGAGGGGTTTCACGCGCTCAAGCACGCATTGCGGTTCGGCGGCGAGGTCGTCGCCGTCCTGACGAGCGAGCCGGCCGAGCTCGATCGGCTGGCCGCCGAGCTGGCGCCGGACGTCGGAGAGCGGCTGCGTGAGTTGGCCACGCCGGTCTCCGAAGACGTCTACCGCGAGCTCGGTCCGTATGCCCATCACACGCGCGTGGCCGCAATCGCCCGGCGGCCCGCCTTTGACGCCGCCGCCGTACTCGCCGCGCGTCAAGACGCGCCGGTCGTCCTGCTCGAGGACCCTCGTCACCACGGCAACCTCGGCGCCGTCGTGCGTGTGGCGGCCGGTGCCGACGCCGCGGGCGTCCTAACCACCGGCGAGCAGGACCCGTGGGATCCGGTCGCGATCCGCGGCTCCGGCGGGCTCCACTTCGCCTTGCCGGTCGGCCGGATCGGCGGCGTGGAGAGCCTCGACCGCGCCGGGCGCCCGCTGTTCGCGATCGATCCCGAGGGCGACGACATCGATCCCCGCGCCCTACCGCCGGACGCGATCTACGCATTCGGCAGCGAGCGCCACGGCCTCAGCGCGGACACGATCGCCGCCGCCGACAGCCACCTGCGCATCCCGATGCGCCCCGGCGTATCCAGCCTCAACCTCGCCACGTCGGTCTCGGCCGTCCTGTTCGCCTGGCGGTTGGCCGGCCTTTCGCAGCGCTAGAACCCGCCCGGGCCTTACCCCCGGGCGGGTTCGCCGTGCCGTCGCTAGCGGCCGTTCTTCGGCGTCGCGACCACGGCACCGCCGCGTCGCACGCCCTCGAGCAGTCGTACGTTCAGTCGTTGGACACCGACAGGGCGGTCGGCGGCCTTGGTGCGCAGGTCGACGACCAGTCGTGCTCGCGCGCCGTGAAGATCGCGCGGGACCCAGAGCGACACCGAGCTGCCGTTACCGACCCACCAGGTGCTGCGCTTGACGTTCGTCGTGCGCGTCCCGGCGGTCTCGCCGACGCCACCGGTCACGAGCCAGGCCCGCACGCTGACGCGGCAGGTCGGCGCGCCGACGCAGCGGGCGACACCGAGATCGACGCGGTTGCCCTGGTAGGGAGCGGGCAGGCCACGGCGCCAGTTGAACGCGACGCGCGCCGGCTTCGTCGCCGGCTTGCCGTTGGTCCCCGCCAGGGCGGGCTCGTCACCCGCCGCGGCGACGCCATCGCCACGCAGCGCGATCAGCGTCGGCTCGCCCTCGCCGATGATCGCCAGCGTCGCCTCGGTGTGCTCGGCCTCATACGGAGTGAAGCGGACCTTCAGCTTGCAGCTGACCGTTGGCGCCAGCGCTCGCATCGAGCAGTTGTCCTCGAGCAGCCGGAAGGCGCCGACGTCGCCGCCGACGGGGATCGCGACCATCGACTGGAAGAAGACGTTGCCGGTGTTCTGCATCGTCACCGAGCGCGTCACGCTCTCGCCGACCACTGCGGTGCCGAAGTCGACCGGGTTAGGAGTTGCCGTTACCTGGCGCAGGCCGCCGGTGCCAGTCAGCTCCGCGGTGAAGTCGACGCCGCCGGTGCTGACCTGAAGCGTCGCGTGGTATTCGCGCGGCTCGGTCGGGTTGAACTGGACGCCGAGCCCGCACGTCGAGCCCGGCGAGAAGTTGCCGCCGCCGCAGCCGTCCCAGGCGAACCAGAACGCATTCCCGTCGGGTCCGGTGATCTGGGTCGACAGCTGGGCCCAGTCGACGCCTACGTTCTGGATGTTGAAGCCGTTCTGCGAGCCACCGCGGTCGAGCTCGACGATTCCGAAGTCGTAGGCGCCGGGGTTGACTGTCAGCTGTGGATCCTCGGCCGGCGCGGCCAGCGCAGCACTAGGGAGAGCAAGCAGCGCGCATGCCACCAGACAACCAACAAGATGCTTGGGGAATGTGAGTGAGGACATGGCGAGTCCGATCTGTGTTGCTGGGGCCAACCAGCCGTTTGGCTGAAGAATTCAGCCTGTTGGCTGAATTAGGTGATTGATCGGTCCGACATTCGTCCAACCTGAGCACTGCAAGCTCGCGTTCGCCGGTTAGTCTCGGCAGGTGACTCCCGGTGCCATGCCGCTCGATTCCGTCGCTCCCGGCGACCCCAACTGGGACGCGGCTCGGCAGGCGTTCAACCTTGCGGCCGATCAGCAGCCCGAGCTGATCGCATACCCCGAGATCGCCGCTGACGTCGTTGCCGCCATTGATCTTGCGCGCGCGAGGGGCCTGCGCGTCGCGCCCCAGCGCACCGGCCACGCCGCCCAGGCGATCGAGTCGCTCGCCGGTTGCCTGCTGTTGCGTACCGACCGCATGGCCGGTGTCGACCTCGATGCCACGGCGCGCACCGTGCGGATTGCCGGTGGCGCCCTATGGGGAGAAGTCGCGGACGCCGCCGCGCCGCACGGCCTGGCGCCGCTCGCCGGCTCGTCGCGAACCGTCGGCGTCATCGGCTACCACCTCGGCGGCGGCCTCAGCCTCGCCTCGCGCAAGTTCGGCCTGGCGGTTAGTGCGGTGCGGGCGATCGAGCTCGTCACCGCCGATGGCCGCGTCGTCCGCACGACCGCCGGCAGCGAGCCCGAGCTGTTTTGGGCGCTACGCGGGGGAGGCGGCAACTTCGGTGTCGTCACTGCGCTCGAGATCGACCTGTTCGAGCTGCCGGAGATCTACGCGGGCAACCTTCTCTTCCCGGTCGAGCGGGCCCGCGAGGTTCTCCACACCTGGCGCGAGATGACTCTGAATGCGCCCGAGGAGCTGACGCTGTCCGGCCGCATCCTCCAGGTTCCCGACGTTCCCGGACCGCCGCCTCCGCTGCGCGGCCGCTCCTTCGCCGTCGTCGACGTCGCATTCCTTGGCGGTGAGAGCGACGGCGCCGAGCTGCTCGCCCCGCTGCGTGCGCTCGACCCCGAGATCGACACAGTCGGGCCGGCCGGTCCCGATGCTCTCGGCCGCGTCCACATGGACCCCGAGGACCCGGTTCCGGCGCTCACCGACCACACGCTCACCGGCCCGCTGCCACCGGAGGCGATCGACGCCTTCGTCGACGCCGTCGGCCTCGACTCCGGTTCGACGCTCGTGTCGGCCGAGCTGCGTCAGACCGGCGGAGCGCTGTCGCGGCCAGCGCCCGGTGGCGGAGCGCTCGACTCACTACCTGGCGACTACTTCGTCTTCGGTGTCGCGTCGCTGATGGCCCCGGGCGCCGCTGCCGCCGCGCGCGCGGACTTCGACCGCATGAGCGAGGCGATGGCCCCCTACGACGCCGGTTGCTACGTCAACTTCAGCGAGCGCCCGACGCCGATCTCGACCTTCTTCCCGCCAGAAGTTGTCGCTCGCTTGCGCGCGGTGAAGGACCGTTGGGACCCCGACGACGTCTTCGTCGCCGGCCACCTGATCGATTGAGCTGCCGCGCGGGACTCATTGTCGAATTTTCATCGCCTGGCCTGCACAATCCGACAGTCGCCGCGGTAGTGCGTCAGGCCGTGAGCGCGAGCGCGGCTTCGCGCCCGACGACCGGCGCCAGCACGACGAGCACCGCCGCAGGCAGCGCCTCCGGAAGCTGCTCCAGCCGGTCCTCCGACGCGTGCGTCCGGATCAGCTCGAACAGCGCGCCCGCGGCGATCGGCGAGATCAGCCGCGGCGGCCCGCCGCTGAGCCCCGATTGGGCGTAGCCCGACTCGCAGAGACCGGTGAAGCGCGCCATCCAGACGTCGCGCCGCTCCAGCCCCGCCTGCCCCGCCTCGAAGACGCGCACCGTGCAGAGCCGCGCCTGCTCGGGGTTGCGCGATGCCAGCGTGAGCAGCCGTGCGAGCGCGAGCCGCATCCGCTCGGCCCAGTCGCCGTCGGCCACCAGGAAGGCGTGCTCGATCTCGGCGAACGCCATCTCCATTGCGGCGTCGTAGTCGGCGAGCATCCGCTCGTGGTCGAGATCGGGCGCCTCGGCGGGGTGCTCGTCGCCACGCTCGCGCTCCCACTCGCGCCCCATGAACTCGAGCGAGCCCTCGAGCCGCGCCTCGGCGCGGTGCGGCCGCGCCGGCCCGCGTCCGGGGCGCGCCGCCATCAGGCCGCGGCCTCCTTCGCGGCAGGCGGCCGCTCCAGCTCGCGCGCCGCCGCCTCCGGCCCGAGGAACGGCAGCACCATCATGTACATCAGCTCCGGCAGCAGTTCGGGAAGCTGCTCGACGCGACCGCCCGCGATCTCGCGGTGCAGTACGGCGCTCAGGTCTGCAACCCGCCCGAGCCCCAGCGCCTCGAAGATCCGCAGCGTGCGCGGCAGCTCGGTCGGCGCGCTCTCGAACAGCGGCAGGAACTTGCGCATCGCCTCGTCGCGCCGCTCGGCGGCCAGCGGCCCCGCGGCCAGCACCTCGACGAAGCAGACGCTCGCCACCTCCGGCCGCCGCGACAGCGCCGACAGCATCTCCGCCAGCCCCGCGCGCAGTCCGTCGGTCCACTCGTCCGCTATCTCGAACTCGCGCAGCGTCAGTTGCCAGAGCTGCTCCATCGAGCGCGTGTAGGCGGCGGCGAAGCATTCCTCCTTGCCCTTGAAGTGCTCGTAGAAGGTCCGCCGTGAGACGCCCGCCCGGTGCACGACCTCGGTGATGTGCGCGTCGCGGAACCCACTCCGTCCCGCCGCGATCGTCATCCCCTTGAGGATCCGGTCGCGCTGCGACTCGGCGACCACCTCGCGTGGCAGCCCATGCCTTCCACCCGGCAGCTGGTCGCGCCGCCGCCGGTGCGTGACGCTGAACTCCTTGCTCTCCAGTCCGGGAGTCTCCGTCATGCATCGATCGTACTCCAGAAACGGGTAGTAGCCTGGAGATTCTTATAGAGATGCCGCTGTCTAAAGCCTAAATTTCGCTTCAGGAGCGGGCTGGTGCGATCTGGAAATCTGTCGTTTCCAAACTTGACAGCAGGTTGGGGAGGGCGAGTTGCGAGATAGGTGCCCTATGGCTAGAGGCCTGTCTTGAGAGCAACAACATGCGAAGCACATGTTATATTGAAGGGGTGGGAATGATCCAGATTCGCAACGTACCGACGGACCTCCACCGCGAGCTGAAGGAGCGTGCGGCGAGCGCGGGTATGACGCTCTCCGACTACCTGCTCGAGGAGCTGCGCTCGGTGGCCACACGGCCGACGATGCGCGAGTGGGTGGACGAGGTAAGGGGATTTGACCCGGTGGAGCTCTCGATGAGTCCCGCCGAGGCGATCGCCGCCGAGCGCGAACGCCGCCCGTGATCGTCCTTGACGCGAGCGCGGCGCTTGCCGCGACTCTGTCCGGGCCGGAGGGTTGGCCGATCCAGGATCGCCTCCTCAACGTGACCGAGGTCCATGTTCCCGAGCACTTTCACGCCGAGACCCTCTCCGGCCTCAGGCGCCTCTCGATGCGCGGAGACCTGGACGAGATCGCCGTTCGCAGATCGCTCCGTGCAATCACGCTGATGCGCGCGCTGCGGCATCCCGTTCTGCCGTTGTGGGCAGGCATCTGGGCTCGCCGCGACAACCTATCGTCCTACGACGCTGCGTACCTCGCGCTTGCCGAGCAGCTGGACGCCAGCCTGCTCACCGTGGATCGCGGTCTCGCCGCCGTCGCAGAGTCCGAGGGCAGGCTAGTAAGCCCCGAGTAGCGAGGCGAATCGTACGGGAGCTGCGATACGGAGACTCGCAGCCGCTTCAACTACCGCGCGCCGTCTGGGGCGGCTAATGCAACGGCTACTGACCATCTGCCGCTAATCTAATTACCATCCGCGCTTCCGCTAGTGACCATTTGCCTCTAGACTAATGACCATCTGCCCATGACTTTGTACGCCCGACATGCTCTGCCGCTTGCTGCCGAGGCGCTCGACTTCAGCCCGGTCGTCTTCGTTCAGGGAGCGCGTCAGGTCGGGAAGAGCACCTTGGCTCACGAGTTGGTGAAGACGCGCGGCTTCGACCACTCGGTGAGCTTGGACGGCCCTGCTGAGCTCGATGCTGCGCTCAGTGACCCGACCGGCTTCGTGGCCGCTCGTCCGGGGAAGGTGTTCGTCGACGAGGTGCAGCGTGCACCCAACTTGCTGCTGGCGATCAAGCAGCGGGTCGATCGCGAGCAGCGAGCGGGTCAGTTTCTCCTGACCGGCTCGGCGAACGTCCTCACCGCGCCGAAGGTCCTCGACGCGCTGACTGGCCGTACTGCCTTGATCACGCTCTGGCCCCTGGCCCAGTCGGAGTTGGAGGGAGCTACCGGCAACATCGTCGACGCCCTGCTCGCCGGCCGGCCGCCGACGATCGCCGATGCGCCCATCGGGCGCGGCGCATTTGTCGAGCGGGTTGCCGCGGGCGGCTATCCGCGTGCCCTTGGCGTGTCGCCTCGTCAGCGGCGGCAGTTCTTCGCCGACTACGTCACCAGCACCCTGGTACGCGACCTGCGCGAGATCGCCGACGCTCGCAAGCTAGCGGAGATGCCCCGTGTGTTGCGGCTGCTCGCCAGCAGGGCGGCAAACGTCTACTCGGCTCGCAACATCGCGAAAGCGCTTGGTCTCGCACACGTCACGGTCCAGGCGTACACGCAGTTGCTCGAGACGGTGTACGTCGTGCGCAGAATGCCGGCTTGGCGTCCCGGGATCGGCAGCCGGGAGATCCAGTCGCCGAAGATCTATCTGGTCGATAGCGGGCTGCTGGCCAGCATCCTCGGCGCGGGTGCCGAGCGGATCGCCGGCGACGACCAGCTGACAGGGAAGCTGCTCGAAAACTTCGTCGCGATGGAGGTGGCACGTCATCTCGACTGGGCCGAGACTCCCGCGACGCAGTTCTACTACCGCGATCGAAACGAGGAGATCGACATCGTCCTCGAAGCGAACTCAGGCGACATCGCCGCGATCGAGGTCAAGGCCGGTGCCTCACCGACAGCCCGCGACTGGCGTCCCCTCGCCAAACTCCGCGACGCTCGCGGTTCTTCTTTCCGGGCCGGCATCCTGCTCTACACGGGCGAGCAAACCATCCCCCTCGCCGACCGCCTCTGGGCGATGCCCATATCCGGGCTCTGGGCGTAGCTACAGCGGACAACCTTTACGAGCGAGTCAAGCCTTTGCGGCAGCAGCCCGCCGCGGCGCTCGGCTGAGCTCGCGCTCGGCCGCCTCGCGCCCCTCGAACGGCAGCACCAGCGCGTACATCAGCTCGGGCAGCATCGCCGGCAGCTGCTCGGCCTGCCCGGCGACTATCTCCTGGTAGAGCACCTCGCCGAGGCCGCCGACCATGCTCATCCCGAGCGCGCGTGGCGTGGTGGCGCCGGCGTCGCTCGCCTCGCCGCTGCGCCCCAGCTCGAGGATCGCCTCCAGCTCGCGCATCGCCGCGTTGCGCGCCTCGGCCGCGTGCGGCCCGGCGGCCAGCACGTCGACGAAGCACAGCCGCGCGATCGCCGGGTCGTAGGCGAGCGCCGTCAGCAGCGCGGTGACCCCTGCTCGCAGCGCCGGAACCCACTCGTCCTGTGCGTCGAACGCGTCGCGCGTCACCGCCTGCAGTCGCCCCATCTGCTCGTCGTAGATCGCCAGGAAGCAGTCCTCCTTGTCGGTGAACTGCGCGTAGAACGTCTTACGCGACACCCCCGCCCGCTTGATCACATCCGCCACGCTCGCGTCCGAGTACCCATGCTTGGCGATCGACTCCCGCATCGCCTCGAGGATCCGCCCCCGCTGTGACTCCGCCACCTCCTCCGGGCTCAGCCCATGGTGCCCGCCCGGGATCTGATCCGGCCGCCGTCGCCCAATCCGCGACCCCTCAGCGGCCACGACCACCGCTCCCCGAGACCACGGCTGTTTCCAGAAACTCCAAGTACCACGACCATACGCCTTCCGGAGCCCGAAATCCAGTCCACGCTGCGTTTCCGGAGCTTGGACACCTTGCCGAACCGGGGTCGGTAGCCACGCCCGGGCTGCCCTCTATCCGGCCGATAAACGCCTGATGCACCGGCTGAGCGGTGCCCTGCTCGCCTTTGCCAAGGCCAACAGGGGGTGGGGGGAGGTACCTTCTTGACAGATCAGAAACAACAGGTTTATGGTGTTCTGGACTTCGGAAGGCCGCCCTCCAAGCGCAGCCTCGAGCAGTCAGAGGAGAGGCAGGGGCGGTCCGCCACCCGGCGACAGCGCTCCGATGCACCTCGACACCAGAGCAGCAACGAGGAGAGGACCAGCACAGATGAGGCTTGTTCGCAGCAGTGTTCTGCAGTCGGTTGCTTGCCGGCTGGGGTTTGCCGTTCGGGGCCGTGGGGTTTCGGGTGGAGCTGCTGTTGGGTCTTTGGTTCGGGGGAGTGGTGCGTCCTTTGTGGGTGTGTCGCGTGTGGTGCGGGTTTTGCTTGCTGGGTTGGTGGCGGTTGTTGTTGGGTGTTGTGTTGCTGGTCCGGCGTTTGCGACTCCGGGGGTTTTGGACTATTTCGGCAGCAAGACCAGCGGCGCTGCGACGTTGCCGATTGGTGGCGAGTTCCCTCCTACGTCTTTCTCGGCTTCTGCGAGTGGTGTGGCTGTGAATGGTGGTTCGGGTGATGTGTATGTGGCGGATCGTGGTGGGAATCGTGTGCAGCGGTTTACGGCTGAGGGTGTGTTTGTCAGCGCTTGGGGGTTTGATGTCGTTCAGGCGGGCCAGGTCGCTGCGGGGGATGTCGGGACGAACGTGTTCGAGGTTTGCACGGTTGCTGCGTTTTGCAAGGCCGGGTTGAACTCGATCAGTCCGGTGAATGGTCTTGGCGGCCAGTTGTCTGGTCCGGCTGGGGTTGCTGTCGATCAGCAGAGTGGCCATGTGTATGTCAACGACGCGTCGTTTAACCGCATTCAGGAGTTCACTGCTGCGGGTGGGTTCGTGCGCGCGTTTGGCCAGGATGTCGTGGCGTCTGGGGCCGAGCAGGCGGATGAGTTGCAGACGTTGTCGGTCACAGCGACCGCTGGCCAGTACCGCTTGACGTTCGGTGCGGACACGACCGGCGATCTCGCGTTTGACGCGACCGCCGCCCAGGTCGAGACCGCGTTGAACGCGTTGGCGTCTGTGAATACGGGTGGCGGGTCTGTGGTCGTGAC
>Ga0190265_10000511_pt1 | contig 27514 bp, 27 predicted proteins | sample Popmic124T_FD_133135 | JGI IMG/M metagenome (GOLD analysis project Ga0190265, IMG submission 133135) | Populus adjacent soil microbial communities from riparian zone of Indian Creek, Utah, USA - 124 T | ecosystem: Environmental > Terrestrial > Soil > Riparian zone | place: USA: Utah | collected...
CTCGATCCGATCGCCACCGCCCGGATCGAGGAGCTGATCCACGAGCTGCGCGGCCGCTACGCGATCGTCATCGTCACCCACAACATGCAGCAGGCGGCGCGCGTCTCGCAGCGCACCGCCTTTTTTCACCTGGGCGTGCTCGTCGAATATGGCGAGACCACCGAGATCTTCACCAACCCGCGCCAGACCCGGACCAAGGACTATATTACCGGCCGCTACGGCTGAGGAGAGCATCAATGGCAAGCACCGGCCACACGATCAAAGCGTTCGACGAGGAGCTCGATCAGCTTCGCGCCTCGATCAGCGAAATGGGCGGCCTCGCCGAGGCCGCGATCCGCGACGCGATGCAGGCCCTGGTCCGCCGCGACACCGACGCCGCGGCGGAGGTGATCCGGCGCGACAGCAAGATCGACGCGCTCGAAGCCCAGATCGAGCGCCAGGCGGTGCAGATCATCGCGCTTCGGGCGCCGATGGCGGACGATCTGCGCGAAGTGGTCGCGGCGCTCAAGATCGCCGGCGTGGTCGAGCGGATCGGCGATTATGCCAAGAACATCGCCAAGCGGGTCGCCAGCGTCGAGGACAGCAAGATCAGGCCGCTGTCGCTGCTTCCCGAAATGGCCCGGATCGCCGGCGAGATGGTGCACAACGTGCTCGACGCCTTCGCCGCGCGCGACGCCAGAAAGGCCGAGCAGGTGTGCGAGCGCGACGCGGCGGTCGACGATTTCTACAATTCCATCTTCCGCGCGCTACTCACCCACATGATGGAAAATCCGCATAACATCACGCCGGCGACCCATCTCCTTTTCGTCGCCAAGAATCTGGAGCGGATCGGCGATCATGCCACCAACGTCGCCGAAATGGTCTATTTCGCGGCGACCGGGGAGCATCTCGCGGATCGCGCGAAAGGCGCGGATACCACCGGCATCGGGGCCGGCGACATCGGAGCGGGAAGTGACGCCTAAAGGGAAGATCCTCCTCGTCGAGGACGACCGCGCGCTCGTCGAGCTCCTCGTCTATCATTTCAGGCGCGCGGAGTTCGAGGTCCGCACCACCCCCGACGGCGAGGACGCGCTGCTTATGGCGCGCGAAAGCCCGCCCGACCTCGTCATCCTCGACTGGATGCTCGAAGGCCTGTCGGGGATCGAGGTCTGCCGCCGGCTTCGCCGGCTGCCCGAGACGGCGAACGTGCCGATCATCATGCTGACCGCGCGCGGCGAGGAGAGCGACCGAATCCGCGGCTTCGAGACCGGCGCCGACGATTACGTCACCAAGCCGTTCAGCCCCAAGGAGCTGGTCGCGCGCGTCACCGCGGTGCTGCGCCGGGTCCGGCCGGCGCTGGCCGGCGAACGGCTCAATTATGCCGACCTCGAAATGGACGTGGTCGGCCACAAGGTGAAGCGCGGCGGCGCGGCGGTCGCGCTCGGGCCGACCGAGTTCCGGCTGCTGCGCCATTTCCTCGAACATCCCGGCCGCGTCTTCTCGCGCGAGCGGCTGCTCGATTCGGTCTGGGGGCAGGACAGCGACATCGAGCTGCGCACGGTCGACGTCCACATCCGGCGGCTCCGCAAGGCGATCAACGCCGGCGCCAGGGCCGACATCATCCGCACCGTCCGTTCGGCGGGCTACGCGCTCGACGCCGAGGCCGCCTGACCGCCGCGCAGGGAACAAATCCTCTCCCCCATATTTACTCATCCGTCGCCGCGGCCGGTTTTTTGCGCGGTTCGACCTCGTGCGTGCCTGTTTCCGGCGCGCCCAACATGGAGGCACCGATGAAATCATTGCTTTTCGCCGCCGCTTTGCTCGTGGGCGGCGCCGCCGTCGCCCAGGACCAGACCGCTCCGCCTGCCGAGACCGGCGGCCAGACGGTCGCCCCCGGCAACACCGCGCCCGAGCGCGACGCGCGCGGCATCCCCGTCGTTTCCGATCCGGCGACCGCGCCGGCCGGCACCAACGAGCCGGTGTCGGTGCCGCCGGGCGCCCGGGTGGTGCCGAACCCGAACCAGGCCGCCGCCTTCGCCACGCAGCCGTCGACCGGCGAGAAGCCGCCCTGCTCCCGGACCGTGACCGACAATTGCACCCAGACCTATGAGGTCGGGCGGCGGCGCGGCCCACGCTGAAGCTCCGAGACGAAGAGCGCCGGCCCCGTCTCGGCGGGGTCGGCGCGGAGAAAAACGTCGTGTCGGTCGTTTAACCGCCGTTCCCGCACCCCCCTTTTGCGGCGACGTGTAGCCGGCGCCGCCTCCCCGGCGCCGGCCAAGGAGAACGACCATGAAATCAGTACTCTTCGCCATCGCGCTCATGGCCAGTGGCACGGCCATCGCGCAGACCTATCCCGACACGACCCTCGACACGGCGGCGCCCGCGGACACGACCATGACCGCGGACACGACCTTTGCGACGACGGCCACGGCCGGCCAGGTCGTGCAACCGAGCAATGCCGATCCCGAGCATGACGCCCGCGGCATCGCGGTGATCTCCGATCCCGCGACGGTGCCGGCGGGCTTCAACGGCACGGCGGCCGGTGCCGTGGGCGGCCCGTTGATCGACCCCGCGACCGGGGCCGAGGGCGAGGACAGCTATCCCGCCTGCACGGCCACGATCACCGACAATTGCCTGCAGACCTACGAGCGCGGCCGCAGCGCCGATTAGGGCCTGCGGGCTTTTCGCCCGACGCTTAATCCCCTACTCCGCGCCGTCACGCACGGAGTGGGGGATTATCGATGATTTCATTCGAAGGCCGAGTCGCGATCGTCACCGGCGCGGGCGGCGGCCTCGGTCGCGCTTATGCGCTCGAGCTCGCCCGCCGTGGCGCCAAGGTGGTGGTCAACGATCTCGGGGCGGCGCGCGACGGCACCGGCCATAGCGACGCCGCCGTCGCGGTCGTCGAGGAAATCCGCTGCGCGGGCGGCAGCGCGATGGCGAACGGCGCCAGCGTCACCGAATATGATCAGGTCGAAGCCATGGTGGCCGAAACCAGGGCCGAATATGGCGGGCTCCACATCCTGATCAACAATGCCGGCATCCTGCGCGACAAGAGCTTCGCCAAGATGGACATGGCCGATTTCCGCGCCGTCGTGGACGTCCATCTGATCGGCTCCGCCAACGCGACCCGCGCGGTCTGGGAGACGATGCGCGCGCAGAATTACGGCCGCGTGCTGATGACCTCGAGCTCGACCGGCCTCTACGGCAATTTCGGCCAGGCCAATTACGGCGCCGCGAAGCTCGGGCTGGCCGGCCTGATGAAGACTCTGGCGATCGAGGGCGCGCGCGACAACATCAAGGTCAACACGATCGCGCCGACCGCGGCGACGAGGATGACCGAGGCGCTGTTCCCGCCCGAGATGCTGGCCCTGTTCAAGCCCGAGCTGGTCGCCCCCGCCGCCCTTTTCCTGGTTTCGGAAGACGCGCCGACCGGCGCGATCCTCGGCGCCGGCGCCGGCGTGGTCCAGGCCGCTTATGTGACCCTGACCAGGGGCGTGAAGCTGCCGGAAGCGACGCCCGAAGCGGTGGCGGAGAATTGGGCGGCGATCATCGACCGGACCGGCGAGATCGTCCCGCAATCCGGCGCGGAGCAGACGATGACGATTCTGCAGCGGCTGCAGGGCGGCTGAAGGCTTGTGAACCTTCCGCCTCCGTGCAAGTCTCAGACCTTCTGGAGCCGTGTGAGGGCGGAAAAATCATGAAGCTTCGTTTGCTGGCCGCGGCCGCCGTCGCCGCTCTGTCTCTCGGGCCGACAGGGGCTCAGGTTCCGCCCGACCGCCTGATGCAGCCGCTCGCCGACGCGCGGCGGTTCGTCATCGTCTCGGGCGCCGGCGAGCACGGCCGGGCGTCACTGTGGCGCGGCGCCGACGGCACGATCAATGCGCGCGAATCGATCCTGCTGCGCGGCTTCGTCTTCGAGTGGGACCAGGCGGTCCATGTCGGCGCCAATGGGGTCCCCGACCGGGTCGTGGTGCGCGGCGTCGATCCGAGCGGCGACGTCGCCGAGACGTTCGAGGCGAGCGGCGGCACCGCCCGCTGGACCAGCCGCAACGACGAGGGCGACGGCGCGTTCGACGGCCGCGGCTATTACGTCACCGCCAACGGGCCGTTCATCGCCAACGCCGCGCTGGCCGAAGCGCTGTATCGCGCGCCCGGCCACCGTCTCAACCTGCTGCCGGGCGGCGAGGGGCGGCTGGTGCGGCTCACCGACGCCAGCGTCGGCGCGGGCGAGCGGCGGCGGACGATCACGGCCTATGCGATCGAAGGCCTGCAGCTCGATCCGCTGCCGGTCTGGCTTAACGCGGACGGCAGCTTCTTCGGCTTCGTTTCCTTTCTTTCCGCTTTGCCCGACGGCTATGCCGACGCGCGGGCGCAGCTCGAGCGGGCGCAGGAGGAGGCGCTGGCGCAGCGCAGCCCGGCCATCGCCCGCCGCTTCGGCCGGGTGCCGGCGGAACCGGTCGCCTTCACCAACGTGCGGCTGTTCGACGCCGATGCGGGCCGCTTCCTCGACGGCCAGACGGTGGTCGCCGAGCGCGGCCGAATCACCGCCGTCGGCCCGACCGCGAGCATGACGCTGCCAGCCTCGGCCCGGATCATCGACGGCAGCGGCAAGACCCTGCTGCCCGGCATCTGGGACGCGCACATGCATGTCGGTTCCGACAGCCAGGGCGTGATGCTGCTGTCGATGGGGGTGACCGCGGCGCGCGACCCGGGCGGCGAGATCGAGCCGACTGTCCGGCGCCGGGCCCGGGTCGGGCGCGGCGAGCTCCTGTTCCCGACCGTCTATTCCTCGGTCCTGATCGACGGCGCCGGGCCGCTCCAGGCTCAGGGCGGGGTCAGCGTCGATTCCGCCGACGAGGCGGTCGCCGCGGTGCGGCGGGCGCGCGAGCAGGGCTATACCGGCGTCAAATTCTACACCTCGATGCGGCGCGAATGGCTGATTCCGGCGATCGCCGAGACGCGCCGGCTCGGGCTCCACGTCCACGGCCACATCCCGGCGACGATGCGCCCCTCCGACGCCGTCGCCGCCGGCTATGACGAGATCACCCACATCAACTTCGTGATGATGCAGGCGATGCCGGACGAGGTGGTGAACCATTCGAACGGCCTGATGCGCTTCCAGGGCCCCGGCCGCCATGCGCGCAACGTCGACCTCGATGCCGAGCCGATGCGCTCGCTGATCGCCGACCTCGCCCGGCGCGGCACGGTGATCGATCCGACGGTCGCGGTCTTCGAGCGCGGCTTCGGCGCGGATCCGCGCGACCTCTCGCCGGCCTTCGCGCCCTTCGTCGGGACCATGCCGCCGGCCACCGAGCGCGGCTTTCGCGGCGGCGGCTTCCTGCTGCCCGAGGGCGTCACCCGCGCCGACTATCGCGCCAGCTTCGCCAGGATGCTCGAGCTGGTCGGCGCCCTGCACCGGGCCGGAGTCCCGATCGTCGCCGGCACGGACGGCTTCGGCCTCGAGCTGATTCGCGAGCTGGAGCTTTACGTGCAGGCCGGGATGACGCCCGCCGAGGCGCTGCAGACCGCGACGATCCGCCCGGCCCGGCTGGTCGGGGCCGAGCGCGAGACGGGATCAATCGTGGTCGGCAAGGAAGCGGACATGGTGCTCGTCGACGGCGATCCGTCGCGCGACATCGGCGACCTGCGCCGCACCTTGTGGGTGATGTCGGACGGCCTGCTGATGAACGCCGACGACCTGCGCGAAGTGGCTGGCTTCACCGGCCGGCCGCGCTGAGACCCTGCCATAGTGTATTGCACCACTAACTCACCTGTGCTAAGCGCGCTCCTTCCAGGGAGGAGATCATTATGTACAGCGAGAGCGATGTCGAAGCCGCGGTGGCCGCGGGGGCGTTGACGCCGCAGCAAGCCGCGAGCTTCCGCAATTTCGTCGCCGAGTCGCACCATATGCCCGTCGTCGACGAGGAGCATTTCCGGCTGCTGACCGGCTTCAACGACATTTTCGTCGGCATCGCGGCGGCGATCCTGCTCGTCGCCATGGCATGGATCGGCCATTATGTGCCGCCCAATATCGACGGCGACGGCCCCTCCCCCTTCATGGGCCTGTTCGTGGCGGTCACCGCCTGGGGCCTGGCCGAATTCTTCACCCGCAAGCGGCGCATGGCGCTGCCCAGCATCCTGCTGCTGCTCGCCTTCGTCGGCGGCGTCTTCGCCACCTCGGTCGTCACCATGGTGACCGCGATCGGCGAGGCCGCCGTCGAGGACAGGCCCCAGACCGGCCTGGTCGTCCTCGCCGCGGGCGCGGCGATCGCAGCGCTCGCCGCCTGGCTGCACTGGAAGCGCTTTCGAGTGCCGATCACGGTCGCGGCCGGCGCGGGCGCGATCGTCGCGCTCACGCTCGGCCTGATCGCCACCGGCTTCGCCCAGGAGAACATGACCGACGCGCAGCTGGAAGCGATGCGGGCGGCGATGGAGGTGGGCGCGCTGGCGCTTGGCGTCGGCGTGTTCCTGTTCGCGATGTGGTGGGACGGGTCCGATCCGCGGCGCGAGACGCGGCGATCGGACGTCGCCTTCTGGCTGCATCTGCTGGCGGCGCCGTTGATCGTCCACCCGATCTTCTCGCTGCTCGGCCTGACCGAAGGCAATGCCTCGACGCTGGACGCGGCGGCGGTGATCCTGCTCTACGTCGTGCTCGGCCTGGTGGCGCTGGCGGTCGACCGGCGGGCGCTGCTCGTCTCGGCCCTCGCTTATGTGCTCTACGCGCTCAACAGCCTGTTCCAGACCTATGGCGACGTCGAACTGAGCTTCGCGCTCACCGCGCTCGTCATCGGCTCGGCCCTGCTGCTGCTCTCGGCCTTCTGGACGGCGGCGCGGCGCGCGGTGGTCAAGCCGCTGCCGGAGAGGCTGCAGATGCGGCTGCCGGTCGTCGACCGCGTCACGGCCGCGCCGCTTCCGGCCTGACCGATTGGGGACAGTCACTTTCAGCGCCCTCGCGGGACTTTACTCATCTCGCGCCTGAAAGTGACTGTCCCTTTCGTCCCCTCCGGCATCGGGATCCGCGAGCCTGGCGACAAGCTTGGTGGCGAAGGTGATCGGGTCCCGGCCTTCGCCATAGCCGAACTCCGCCATCTCGGTTTCGCTGCACCGGCGCTGGCCCTGGAACAGGCCGCATCCTCCCGACACCGCCGGTTCGGCCGACGCTCGCGGCACCTCGCCCCTGACATAGCCGGTTCCGGCGGCGGGGCTCTCGCCGAGCTGCGTTATGCGATAGCGGTCCCGCTCCAGCCGGTTGCCGCAGACCACGATCTCGTCGGGGGCCCGGACGGCGGTGCACGGGTCGACTGCGTCGAGGATCCGGAATCCCGCGTCCGGCGCCGGCTCCTGGGCGATCGCGGCGGGCGGCCATGACAGCCAGATCGCGGCGGCGATCGACCAGCGCCTCACGCCGGCCTAGCCCGAGACCAGCTTGAGCAGCCGCCGCTCGATCGGCGCCAGCACCGGGCCGAGCGCGTGGCCGCGGCGAAGCACCTGGCCGGCCTCGCCGATCAGCGCCCACATGCCCTGGCGGCCGCCCAGAGCGGGGCGCTTCTCGATCCGATATTCGGGCCGCTCGGCGGCGCGGCGGTAAGCCTGGAAGGCGGCGACGCCGGGGGCGAAATCGATCGCATAATCCTTCCACAGGCCGGCGGCGACCATGCGGCCGTAGAGGTCGACAATCCGCTTCAGCTCGGCCCGCTCGAAGCCCACCTGCGCCTCGGTTCGCCGTCCTCCTCGTCCCGTCGCCGGAAATTGGAGGACGGTGCCCATCAGGCCCGGCCCCGATTGCTGACGTTGCGCGCCTTCGAGGCCCGCCCCTGATTCTGGTCGCGCTCCTCGGCCAGCGCGGCGAGCTGCGCGCGGAGCCGCTCGACCTCGCACTGGAGCAACTCGAGCTTCTGGCTCGCGGGGTCGAAGCTCTCGGCGCAGGTGCCGTAGGGCAGGAAGGTCGCGCTGCTCTGCTCGGCGTCGACCAGGGTCGAGCGGGCCGGGATGCCGATCATCGTCGCGCCCGGCGGCACGTCGCGGGTCACCACCGCATTGGCGCCGATCCGGGCTCGGCCGCCGACAATGATCGGCCCCAGCACCTGCGCGCCCGAGCCGATGATGACGCCCGCCTCGATCGTCGGGTGGCGCTTGCCGGGGACGCCGTCGGTCGGGTTGGTGCCGCCCAGCGTGACCTGCTGATAGATGGTGACGTCGTCGCCGATATGCGCGGTCTCGCCGATCACCACGAAGCCGTGATCGATGAAGAAGTTGCGGCCGATCTCGGCGCCGGGATGGATGTCGATCGCGGTCACCATCCGCGACCAGTGGTTGACCAGCCGGGCGAGGAAATAGAGCTCGCCCTGGAACAGCCAGTGGGCGATGCGGTGATAGAAAAGCGCCCAGACGCCCGGGTAGAGCAAGATCTCCCAGCGCGACCGCGGCGCGGGATCGCGCGCCTTGACCGAATCCAGATAGGCCAGAAGGGCCGACGCCATGGACGAAACACTCTTGCCGTTACGGGGAAGAGATAATGAGGTTGCGAACGGATTACCAGAGCCGGGGATGCGCCGCCGCGCTAACCCCCGCCATCGAGGATCGCGCGCACCGCCCGGCCCAGATCGGCCTTGCGATAGGGCTTGCTCAGCAGCGGCCCCGCCTCGGCCAGATCGGCGCTGGCGGCAAGCTCGGTATAGCCCGAGGTGAACAGGATCTTGAGGTCGGGGCGCAATGCCCGCGCCGCTTCCGCGAGCTCGTAGCCGGTCATGCCGCCGGGCATGACCACGTCGGTCAGCATCAGATCGAACGGCGTCCCGCTGCGCACCACGTCGAGCGCCGATTCGCCGTCCTCCGCCTCGAGCGCCAGATAGCCGAGATCGGCAAGCTGGCGCAGCACGGTCGCGCGCACCTTGGGATTGTCCTCGACCACCAGCACGGTCTCGTGGCCGGCCGTCGGCGCGGCGCCGTCCGCGGCGGGGGCCGGCGCCGCCGCGGGCTCGCGGGGGACGTCGGCGCGCGGCAGATAGAGCTTGATCGTCGTGCCGTGGCCGACCTCGGAATAGATTTTGATATGGCCGCCCGATTGCTTGACCCAGCCATAGACCTGACTGAGCCCGAGGCCGGTGCCGCCGCTCTCTCCCTTGGTGGTGAAGAAAGGCTCGAAGGCGCGGGCGATCACCGCCGGCGCCATGCCGGTGCCGTTGTCGCTGACCGCGAGCATGACATAGTGGCCGGGGACCACTTCGAGATGGTGGGCCGCATAATCCTCGTCGAGCGTCGCATTGCCGGTCTCGATGGTCAGCGAACCGCCATGGGGCATGGCGTCGCGCGCGTTGATCGCGAGGTTCACCAGAGCGTCGTCGACCTGGGTAGGGTCGACCAGCGCCGGCCATAGCCCGTCGACCCGCTTGACCTGGACCCGGATCGCCTCGCCGAGCGTGCGCTTGAGCAGGCTGGTGATCGACGGCAGCCGCGCATTGACGTCGAGCACGGTCGGCTCGAGATGCTGCATGCGGGCGAAGGCGAGCAGGCGGCGCACCAGCTCGGCACCATGGCTCGCCGCCGCCAGGGCCTCGTCGGCCATCTCGGCGGGCTCGGTCCCTTCGGCGAGCTGCTCGCGCAGCAGATCGATATTGCCCAGGATGATGGCGAGGATATTGTTGAAATCGTGGGCGATGCCGCCGGTCAGCCGGCCGACGGCGTGCATCCGCTGGGTCTGCCGCAGCTGGGCTTCGAGCGATCTCTGCTCGGTGACGTCGCGGACGATGCCGAGCAGGAACCGGCCGCCGCCACTGCCAGCCAGGATCGGCACCTTGCAGGTGTCGATCAAGCGGACGCCGTTGCGGGTGGTGAGCGGCCGCTCCGGATAGTCGTGCGTCTGCCCCGAGGCCATCACCTCGTGATCTTCCTCGACGAACGCCGTCGCCTGATCGGCGGGAAAGAGCTCGTGATCGACATGGCCGATGATCTCGAAACGGTCCATGCTCATCAGCCGCTCGCCGGCCTGGTTGACCATGACGTAGCGGAAGCCGTCGGCGGCGTCCTTGAGAACGATCGGATCGGGTATGTTCTCGATGACCGCGTCGAGCAGCGCGCGCGACCGCGCCACCTCGGCCGTTCGTTCCGCGACCCGCCGCTCGAGCTCGGCGTTGAAGCGCTTCAGCTCGCCCTCGGCGCGCTGCCGGCGCGCGACCTCGCGGCCGCGCAGCGTGAAAAGCCAGGCGATCGCGGCAAGGCTGAGCAGCACGCCGAGCGCCATCACCGCATTGGTGACCAGAACCTGCCGTTCCAAAGCGAGCTGGCGCCGGCGATGTTCGGCCTGCTCCGCGGCCAGCGCCAATCCGACCTCGAGCCGGATGCGGTCCATGTTCGCCTTTCCCAACTCCACGATCGGAACCAGCGCCGCCGCGTCCCGCCCCTCGACCCGACCGGCCACCAGCTCGCTGGCCAAAGCCATACGGCGCCGGCCGAGCCGCTCCAGTACGGCGAGGCGCCGGTGCAGCCGGGCATCTTCCCCGGCGAGATCCCGCAACCGCCGCACGGCCCGGTCGAGATCGGCGAGGCCGGCCTCGCGGGGAATAAGGAAGCGGGTGTTGCCGGTGAGCGCATAGCCGCGGGCGCCGGCTTCGAACGCCTGCAGGTCCGACATGAAATTGTTGAGGCCGACGAGGATATCGTGAGTCCGCTCCGCGCGCGCCGACAACGCGCCGAGCCGGTTCGCCGTATAGAAGGACAAGGCGCTGACGGCGACGATGAGCAACAGAGCCGCCAGGAAGATCAGCTTCTGGCGGGCAGCGGTCAGGTTTTCGATGGGCACGCTTACTACCTTTACGCCCCCCGGCTCAGTTCGCGCGGACGCCGGGGTGCGCGCAATCGAGGTTTGCGGCGATCGCGAGACGCACCGCGGCGGCGGTGCTCCTGACCCCGAGTTTCTCGAGCAGCTGGGCGCGATAGGCTTCGACCGTGCGGATCGAAAGGCCGAGCTCCCAGGCGATGATCTTGTTGGGATTGCCCTGGAGGATGCCGCACAGCACCTCGCGCTGGCGCTGGGTCAGCGATCCGACGGCTGCGGCCGCCTCGCCGAACCCTTCGCCGCCGCGCAACTCCCCGTGCCGGGCGATGGCGCCGCGGATCGCGGCGAGCAGGTCGTTCGGCTGATAGGGCTTTTCGAGGAAATCGACCGCGCCGAGCTTCATCGCCTGCACGGCGAGCTGGATGTCGCCATGGCCGGTGACGACGAGGACCGGCGGCATCGCCTGCCGCTCACCGAGGGCGCGAAGCACCGCCATGCCGTCCATCCCGGGCATGCGGATATCGAGCAGGACGCAGGCGAATCGGCCAAGGTTCGGCTCCGCGACGAAGCGGTCGCCGCTTGGAAAATCCTCGACCTGCCAATGATCACGCCTGAGTAAACGCCCAGTCAACAGGCGCATCGAATCATTGTCGTCTACGATTGCTATCGTCGAGTCGTACGCCATCTCTACAGATCGATCTGTCCAGCACAATGTATCAGGAAAGTCAACGAACAGCCGGACGATTCGGTGCGTTTATGTCCCCTTTTATTCCGGGCTGGCAAAGCGCCATAAACGAAACGTACAAATTATAAGCGCTTATTAGGGATGGCTACTCATATGCCTACTTGCCCGTTATAGAATAGTTACCGTATATTTACGGTATTAGTTTTCCAATACCAAGCTCCCTCATCCGATTCCGGCCCCGCGCGCTCCGACCGAACGGGAGAGCATTGCCCGGCGCTTGATGCTATCAAGCAGCCCTTGCGGAAGGAGAGGAAGATGATCGGTCGGTCTCTGGCGATGGCGGCGAGCCTGGCGCTTGCGGCGCCGGCGGGCGCGGCGGCGCCGGCCGCCAACAAGGCGACCGCCGCGCGCGTGCTGCTCGAACGGATGGGCCAGGGCCGGTTCGAGATCGACGCCGAGATTTACGGCCCCGGCTTCGTCGCGCACGGCTTCGGCCGCGACTTCACCCTCGCCGAGGACCAGGCGTCGGGCCGCGGCCTGCGCGCCGCCTTCCCCGACCTTCAGGTCCGGGTCGACCGCATCGTCCGCGAAGGCGACCTCGTCGCAATCCACTGGAGCAGCACCGGCACCAACAGCGTCGCGCTCGGCCCCTTCCCCGGCAATGGCCGCCGGGTCACGGTCGACGGGATGAGCTTCTTCCGCTTCGAAGGGGGGCGGATCGTCGAGGAATGGACGGCCTATGACAATCTGCGGCTGATGCGGCAGCTCGGCGTTGCGGCCGAATAGTCTGCCGCACCGCACAAACATCGCCCTACTCGATCACACTCACCGCTTTTAATCGTTTCCGCCGCTCATTGCGGAGGATTAGCGTGGCATGCACATTGCCCTACGGGATCGGAGAGAAAAATGGACGCAAAGACCACTGGCAGCCCGCTGAGCGATCCGGCGAAGGAACCTGCCGCGCTGCGCTCGCTGCTGGGACGGACCAACCGCGACTGGTGGCCGAACCAGCTCTCGCTCGACATCCTCCACCAACACGGCCGGTCCGGAAATCCGATGGGCGACGGGTTCGATTATGCCAAGGAGTTCGAGTCGATCGACTATCAGGCGCTCAAGCGCGACCTGACCGCCCTGATGACCGACAGCCAGCCCTGGTGGCCGGCCGATTATGGCCATTACGGCCCCTTCTTCATCCGCATGGCCTGGCACAGCGCCGGCACCTATCGAAGCGGCGACGGCCGCGGCGGCTCCTCGTCCGGCTCGCAGCGTTTCGCCCCGCTCAACTCATGGCCGGACAATGCCAATCTCGACAAGGCGCGCCGCCTGCTCTGGCCGGTCAAGCAGAAATATGGCCGCAAGCTTTCCTGGGCGGACCTGATGATTCTGGCCGGCAACGTCGCGATCGAATCGATGGGCGGCCCGGTCTTCGGCTTCGGCGGCGGCCGCGAGGACATCTTCGAGCCCGAGCGGGACATCTACTGGGGCACCGAGGAAGAGTGGGTCGGCCAGACCCGCCACGACGAGGAAGCGGGGCGGGCGCTGGAGAATCCGCTGGCCGCGATCCAGATGGGCCTGATCTACGTCAATCCCGAAGGGCCCGGCGGCAATCCGGACCCGCTCAAGTCGGCGCGCGACATCCGCGAGACCTTCGCCCGGATGAGCATGAACGACGAGGAGACCGTCGCGCTCACCGCCGGCGGCCACACCTTCGGCAAGTGCCACGGCGCCGGCGACGCCTCGAAGGTCGGGGCGGAGCCCGAAGGCTCGGATATCGCCCAGCAGGGCCTCGGCTGGCAGAGCGGCCACGAAAGCGGCATCGGCGACCACACCATCACCAGCGGCCTCGAGGGCGCCTGGACGCCGACGCCGGTCCAATGGTCGAACAATTATTTCCGGATGCTGCTCGAATATGAATATGAGCTGGTGAAGAGCCCGGCCGGCGCGCTGCAATGGCAGCCGGTGAACCAGCGGCCGGAGGACATGGCGCCGGGCGCGCACAGCCCCGACCGCCGCCTGCCGACGATGATGACCACCGCCGACATGGCGTTCAAGATGGACCCGGAATATCGCGAGATTTCGGAGCGCTTCTACCGCAATCCGGACCAGCTCGCCGACGCCTTCGCCCGCGCCTGGTTCAAGCTCTGCCACCGCGACATGGGACCCAAGGCGCGCTACCTCGGCCCCGAAGTCCCCGCCGAGGATCTGATCTGGCAGGACCCGGTCCCCGCCGGGCCGGCGATCGGTGAGGCGGACGTCGCGACCCTCAAGGACAGAATCGCCGGTTCGGGGCTCAGCGTCAGCCAGTTGGTCAAGACCGCCTGGGCCTCGGCCTCGACCTTCCGCGATTCCGACAAGCGCGGCGGCGCCAACGGCGCGCGCATCCGCCTCGCGCCGCAGAAGGATTGGGAGGTCAACGAGCCCGCCGAGCTCGCCAGGGTGCTCGACGTCTATGAGGGCATCAAGGCCGATTTCGGCGGCCAGGTCAGCATCGCCGACCTGATCGTGCTCGGCGGCTCGGTCGGCGTGGAGAAGGCCGCGAAGGACGCGGGCCACGACGTGACCATACCCTTCACGCCGGGACGCGGCGACGCCACCCAGGAGCAGACCGACGCCGCCAGCTTCGAGGTGCTCGAGGCCAAGGCGGACGGCTTCCGCAACTATCTGTCGGTCCGCTTCAGCGTCCCCACCGAGGAGCTGCTGATCGACCGCGCCCAGCTGCTCGGCCTCACCGCGCCGGAGATGATTGTGCTGGTCGGCGGCCTGCGCGTGCTCGGCGCCAATCATGGCGGCTCCAGCCATGGCGTGCTGACCGACCGGCCGGGCACGCTGACCAACGACTATTTCGTCAACCTGCTCGACATGGGCACGGCGTGGAAGGAGGTCGACGATCGCGGCGACGAGGTCTTCCTCGGCACCTGCCGCAGGACCGACGAGGAGAAGTGGACCGCGACCCGCACCGATCTCGTCTTCGGCGCGAACTCGCAGCTGCGCGCGCTCGCCGAAGTCTATGCCGCCGCCGACGCGCGGGAGAAGTTCGTAAAGGATTTCGTCGCGGCCTGGACCAAGGTGATGAACGCCGACCGCTTCGATCTCGCCCGCCCGTAGGCGGCGGCGCGAAAACAATGAATCCTCCCTCGCTTTTGCGGGGAGGGGGACCCCATGCGAAGCATGGTGGAGGGGCTTCTTAAGCCGAAGAGGCCCCTCCACCGCACTTCGTGCGGTCCCCCTCCCCTCGAAACCGAGGGGAGGAATGGGAGAGGAAATGCGCCGCCGCGACGTCGACGCGCTCGACGCCTCGAAGATCTGGTGGGTGCCGGCGGTGACGGCGCCCGCGCGCAATTGGCCCGGCGCCCCCGGCTGCCGCCGCGGCGCACGCTTCCTGATCGACGAGGCGAACTGCCGGCCGGCGCGCGACAATTATCCCGCGTTCGAGAGCAGGGCGCTCTGCCTCGAATGGATCATGGCGCACCGCAGCGAGCTGGCCCGGACCGCGCCGGGCGCGGCGGTGGCGCCCGCCGATCTCGCCCGCTGGCTGCTGGGGCTCGCCTAAATCGAAGCGCGAGCACGGTTCGTCGAATCGTCCGCGTTCCGGCCGGGCGCGCCCGATAGGCTCGCCGCGGGAGGGATGCGGCCATGAAAAGACGCTGGTCCACCTTTGGGCTCGTGGCGGTTTTCGCGCTGGGGCTGATCCTGCTACCCGCGATCCTCGCCGCTTTGGCCATGTCCGGCCGGCTGCCGAGCGACGGCCTGTCAACGCCGCCGGCTTGGGAAACGAATCTCGGCCGGCGCGCGCTCGCGGCGTCGCTGCGCCGGCGGGCGGCCGGCCTCGAAAACCCGGTCGGGCCCGAGGACGAGGCCGCGCTGATCGCCGGCATGGCGCTCTACCGCAACAATTGCGCCGGCTGCCATGGCGGCGTACGCGGCCCCAGCGACTGGGGCACGGGCGGCTTCTATCCGCGCGTCCCGCAATTCTGGCAGGAGCGCGTCGCGGTGACGCCGGCCGAGGCGTTCGTCACGATACGCGACGGCATTCGCTATTCCGGCATGGGCGCCTGGCGGGGGATGATGAGCGAGCCGGAAATGTGGTGGGTCGCGAACTTCGTCAGCCGCATCCACGCGCTGCCGGCGCGGGTCGAAGCACGCTGGCGGGCCGGGCCAGCGCCACCGGGTTGAGCCGCACGCAGGCCGTCTTGCGTTCCTCGCCGCTTAAGTTACCCCTGCGCCCATGACCGATCTCGACGCCTTCATCGCCGGCCTGCCCAAGGCCGAACTGCACATCCATATCGAGGGCAGCCTCGAGCCCGAGCTGATGTTCGCGCTGGCCAGGCGCAACGGCGTCGCGATCCCGTTCGACAGCGTCGAGGCGGTGCGCGCGGCCTACGAATTTTCCAACCTGCAGGATTTCCTCGACATCTATTATCGCGGCGCCGACGTGCTGCGCACCGAGGAGGATTTCAAAGACCTTGCCACCGCCTATTTCGACCGGGCGGCGGCGGACACCGTCGTCCATGCCGAGATCTTCTTCGACCCTCAGACGCACACCGATCGCGGCATCCCGTTCGACACGGTGATGCGCGGCCTGCTCGCCGGCATGGCGGACGCCGAGGCAAAGCACGGGATAACGTCGAAGCTGATCCTCTGCTTCCTGCGCCATCTCGACGAGGCGGCCGCGTTCGCCACGCTCGATCAGGCGCGGCCCTGGCTCGACCGGATCGCGGCGGTCGGGCTCGATTCCTCCGAGCTCGGCCATCCGCCCGAGAAGTTCGCCCGCGTATTCGAAGCGGCCGCCGCGCTGGGGTTGAAGCGCGTCGCCCATGCCGGCGAGGAAGGCCCGCCCGCTTATGTCTGGGAGGCGCTCGACATTTTGAAGATCGACCGGCTCGACCATGGCAACCGCTCGCTCGAGGACTCGGCGCTGACCGAGCGGCTGGTGCGCGAGAAGATGACGCTCACCGTCTGCCCGCTCTCGAACCTCAAGCTCTGCGTCGTCCCCGCCATGGCGGATCACCCGATCGACGCGATGCTTCGCGCCGGCCTGCGCGCGACGATCAACTCCGACGATCCCGCTTATTTCGGCGGCTATGTGAACGACAATTACCGTGCCGCCGCTCGCGGACGCGGCCTCACGAGCGACGACCTCGCCACGCTGGCCCGCAACTCCTTCCTCGGCTCGTTCCTGCCCGAGGACGAGATTGCGGCACATTTGGCGCGGCTGGACGCCTATCTAGCGGCGTGAGCGATAATCGCTCGGCGATACGCCGGCGAGCGCCCGGAATTCCCGGTTGAAGGAGGATTTGGTGCGGAAGCCCGAATCGAACATCACCGCGATGATCGACAGGCCTGGCCGGTCGCGCAGCAGCCCCTTGGCCTCCTCGACGCGCAGCCGGTTGATCCGCCGCGAGAAGCTTTCGCCATGGACCGAGTTGATCGCCTCCGAAAGCCTGCGCGCCGGCACACCGAGCCGCCGGGCGGCGCGCTCAAGGCTGATCGCCTCGTCGAGATGGATGCGCTCGTCGGCGACCAGCCGGTCGAAGGCGGCGGCGCAGGCCGCGCGCTCCTCTTCGGGCGCGACATAATCGGTCGTCCGCGCCCGGCCGCCATAGGCGTACATCCAGTCGAAGGGCGATGGCCGGCGCAGCGCCGCGACCACCGCAACGGCGACGATCGCGAGATTGATCGCCTGGGTGACGAGCAGCGCCGGTGATTGGGCGAAAAGGGTGCCGCGCAGCAGATCGAGATAGATTGCGAGATCGGCGACGAACGAGACGCCGAGCAGGAAGGCGACGGCGATCATCAGCCGGAGCGCCTTGGCCGCGCCCTCGCCGAGATGGGCGAACAGAGTGCGGCCACGCCGCGCCCTGACGGCGAGGGCCAGCGCATAAGCGGCGAAGCTCAGGAAGATCGCCAGATCGACGTCGACCGGAAAGGCGCCGGCGAGGAATTGCAGGCCGATGCCGAGCGCCGGCGCGAAATGGAGAAGCTGGCCTGGCCGCGGCCGGAAGGCCGGGTCCGCCACGCTCGCGAAATAAAGGTAGAGGAGCGGGCCGATCGTCATCGCGAGGATCGGCCGGAGCGTGATCGCCGGCTCGATCCAGCCGCCGAGCCGGGCGCCGAGCAAGACGGCTTGGGCGGTGAACACCAGGAAGGCGGCGCCGAGAATGCGCGCCGGGATCGGGTTTCGCGGCCGGGCGGCAAACAGGTGCGCCGCGAAGACGAGGCAGCCGAACGACGCGGCATAGCAGAGATTGGCCATCAGAGTCGGCATCGCCTTATCCTATCAAAGCCGGCCTCGCGGACAAAATCGGGACCGGAAACCGGCTTTCGGTCGAACGGGACCGGGCGGCCCCCTACCCCGCTCCCGTCACAACCGGAGCCTCGTCATGACATTGCGTTTCGCCCTCTGCCTTTCGCTTGCCACGGCGGGCAGCGCCGCCCGCGCCAATCTCCTGATCCGCAACGTCGCCATCGCCTCGCCCGAGCGCGCCCGAGCCTCGGCTCCGGTCAGCGTCCATGTTGGCGACGACGGCCGCATCGCCGAAATCGCCCGGCGGCCGTCCCGCCGCGCTCTGCGCGCCCGCCACAGGATCGACGGCGGCGGCCGCTTCCTCGCGCCCGGCCTGATCGACGCCCACACCCATCTCGACGAGATACCGGGCATGATCGCGGAGCAGGAAGCGCGCCAGCCCGAGGCCGCGGCGGCGGCGCGCCGGCAATTGCCGCTCTCCTACCTCTATCACGGCTTCACCACGGTCATCGATCTCAACGGGCGGCCGGGGCCGATCGCCGCCTGGAACGCCGCGCCGCTCCGTCCCCAAGCCTATTTCTGCGGCGGCGCGCCGGTCTTCGACGGTTATCCGATGAGCTATTTGCCGCGTCCGCTGCGCTACCAAATCATGCCCTATTTCCTGTTCGATCCCGCCCGCGCCGACGCCTTCCCCGCGGGCTTCGATCCCGCCGCCCATTCGCCCGAAGCGGTGACAGCGCGAATGCAAAGCGACGGCGCGATCTGCGTCAAGACCCATTACGAGCCCGGCTTCGGCGGCGCCGGCGGGCTGCCCGTGCCGGACGCGACGCTGATCCGCCGGCTCGCCGCGGCCGCCCATGCCCGGCGCATGCCGCTCCTCCTCCACGCCAATTCGCAGGCCGCGCAGGCCTTCGGTCTCGAAGCGGGAGTCGACGCCTTCGTTCACGGCATATGGAAATGGGAGGAGCGCGGCGCGGCGATGCCGGCCGGAGTCGCGGCCGTGCTCGACGGCGTCGCGGCACGCCGGCTCGGCTGGCAGCCGACCTTCCAGGTGCTTTACGGGGAGCGCGACCTGTTCGACCCCGCCTTCCTTTCGGATCCGGCGCTGGCCGAAGTGCTGCCGCGCAGCCTGATCGACTGGTATGCGACTTCGGACGGGCAATGGTGGCGGACGCGCATGCTCGGCGCCGCCTTCATCCGCGCCGATGTTGAGGCCGGCCGGTGGCAGCGGATCGACGCCGACGCGATCGAGCGGCTGGCGCAGGCGCTCGCCTATCTCGCCCGGCGCGACGCCCGCCTCCTGTTCGGCAGCGACACGCCGAGCGACCCCACTTATGCCAACCCGCCCGGCCTCAACGGCCGCCGCGAGATGGCGCGCTGGATCGCGGCGGGCGCGACGCCGATGCAGCTCTTCCGCGCGGCGACGATCGGCAATGCCGAATTCTTCGGGCTCGACCGGGAGATCGGCACGATCGCGCTCGGCAAGCGCGCCGATCTGATCCTGCTCGGTCGCAACCCGATGACCGACGCGACCGCCTACGATTCGATCGAGCAGGTTATCGTCGGCGGCCGGGCGGTGCCGCGCGGCGAGCTTTCCGCGCGGCGCTGAGACGCTCAGAGCGTCGCGTGCACCGTCGCGACCGCCTTCATCACCGCGGCGATGCGGGCGGCGGCCTGAACCGTCTCGGCCTTGACGCCGTGCTGGGTCAGCACCCTCTCGTGGGCGTCGATGCACATGCCGCAGCCGTTCTGGACGCTGACCGCGAGGCTCAACAGCTCGAAATCGGCCTTGTCGATGCCGGGGCTGCCGATGCAGTTCATGCGCAGCTTCGCCGGCAGCGTGCCGTAGACTGGGTTCGAGGCGAGATGGACGAAGCGGTAATAGACGTTGTTCATCGCCATGATCGCGGCGGCGGCGCGGGCGGCATTGGCATAAGCGCCCTCGAGCTTGCCCGCGACCTCCGCCTCGGCGGCGGCGGCGATCGGCTTGTAGCCGGTGCCGTGGGCGCAGGCGAGGAGGAGGCCGTATTTGCGCTCGTCGCCGAGCGTCTGGTCGGCGAGCATCGAGCCGATGTTGAGCCGGAGATCCTTGGCATAGTCCGGCAGCGTGTCGGCGAAATCCTTGAGCGACATTCTTCGTTTCCTTGCTTCCGTCACCCCAGCGTAGGCTGGGGTCCATACGGAGTCAGCATGGATTCCAGCATCCCCTGGAATGACGTGAGGTAAAAAAAGGGGCGCGGCAACCTTTCAGTCGCCGCGCCCCTCCGAGGTGTCAGATGGTTCGGGGCTTAGGGGGGATCAAGCCGCAGGTCTGAGCACCTCTTCGCCGGCCGACCAGTTGCAGGGGCACAACTCGTCGGTCTGCAATGCGTCGAGAATGCGCAGCGTCTCCGCCGGATTGCGGCCGACGTTGAGGCCGTTGACGGTGACGTGCTGGATGATGTTGTCGGGATCGACAATGAACGTGGCGCGGAAGGCGACATGCTCGTCGCGGTCGAGGATGCCGAGCGCTTCGGCCAGCTTCGCGCCATTGTCGGCGATCCACGGGAAGTCGGCCTTGGCGAGCTGCTCGTCGGAGCGCCGCCAGGCGAAATGGACGTGGGCGGTGTCGGTCGAGGCGCCGATGAGGACGGCGTCGCGGTCCGCGAAATCGCGCGCGAGCTCGCCATAGCCGGCGATCTCGGTCGGGCAGACGAAGGTGAAGTCCTTCGGCCAGTAGAAGAGGATCTTCCACTTGCCGTCGGTCTCGCCGAGGTCGATGGTCTCCCCGGCGGGAAGCGCGGATACGCCCTGCTGGACCGGCAGAACGAATTCGGGAAGCGTGTCGCCAACGGTAAGCATGTGCGTGGATTCTCCTGTTTTTTGTGCACTGCGTCAAAAAGATTGTGCAGTGCATATAAACACTGGCTTTCATCGTTCCAATAGATTAAATCGGTCGCATTGATCGAGTGAGACGATGAGCACTTACCTGCCTACGCTGAAGCAGCTCCAATATCTGGTGGCGCTGAAGAACCACGGCCATTTCGGCCGCGCGGCCGAGGCGTGCTTCGTCACCCAATCGACGCTGTCGGCCGGGATCAAGGAGCTGGAGACGCTGATCGGCGTCACCCTGGTCGAGCGGACCCGGCGCGTGGTCGGGTTCACGCCGCTCGGCCTGCGGGTGGCGGAAAAGGCGCAACGCATCCTGCGCGAGACCGAGGATCTGGCCGACATGGTGCGCGCTTCGGGCAAGCCGCTCGCCGGCGAGCTGCGGATGGGCGTGATACCCACGATCGCGCCCTTCCTGCTGCCCGCCTTGCTGCCGCGGCTGCGCGCGCAATGGCCCGATCTCAAGCTCTATCTGCGCGAGGAGACCAGCCAGGCGGCCTGCGACGCGCTGCAGCGCGGCCAGCTCGATTGCGTCCTGCTCGCTCTGCCCTTCGCCTGCGGCGAGGTCGACCGCGCCGAATTGTTCGAGGACCGCTTCCTGGTCGCTTTCCCGCCCGGCGCCGCCGACGATCTGCCCGCGGCGGTGCCGGCCGCGGCGATCGACGAGACCAAGCTGCTGCTGCTCGAGGACGGCCATTGCCTCAAGGACCATGCGCTCAGCGCCTGCAGCCGGCCCGAGCTGCGCGCCGAGGCGGCGATCCTCGGCACCTCGCTTCACACCCTCGTCCAGATGGTCGACAACGGCCTCGGCATCACTTTGGTGCCCGAAATGGCGGTGGCGGCCGGCCTGCTCGACGGCACCCGAGTCGACGCCAGGCCGCTCGACGCCGACCATCCCTCGCGCCGGATCGCCCTGGTCTGGCGCAAGGCGAGCCCGCGCGAGAAGGAGTTCCGAATGCTCGCCGACGCCCTCAAGGCGGCGGCCTAATTCCTCTCCTCGATTTCGAGGGGAGGGGGACCATGCGAAGCATGGTGGCGGGGCTTCTTAAGCTCGGAGGGCCCCTCCACCGCACTTCGTGCGGTTCCCCTCCCCCGGAAAACCGGGGGAGGATTTCTCAGTCCATATGCTTCAGCCCGACGCGCAGATAATCCCACCCCGTCACCAATGTCAGCGCCGCGGCGGCCCACAGGCTGGCCAGGCCGAGATCGTGGACCCAGGGCCATTGCGGCACCGCGCCGGCCAGGATCAGGGCGCCCAAAGCGACGAGCTGGAAGGTCGTCTTCCACTTGGCGAGGGCGCTGACCGGGACTGAGATCTGCAGCCCGGCGAGGAACTCGCGAAGGCCCGAGACGGTGATCTCGCGCAGCAGGATGACGAGCGCCGGGATGATGTGGAGGCCGTGGATGATCGGCTCGGCGTCGGGCTGGCGGGTCGAGACCAGCATCGCGATCACCGCGACCACCATCACCTTGTCCGCGATCGGATCGAGGAACTGGCCGAGCCGCGACACCGTGCCCTGGGCGCGGGCGAGATAGCCGTCGAAATAATCGGTGAGTCCGACCAGGCAGTAGAGGACGAAGGTGATCGCATAATCCCACCAGCTCGGCGCCCAGAGCAGGAAGACCAGGATCGGCACCGCCAGGATGCGCGACAGCGTGAGCAGGTTGGGCAGCGTCAGCATGCTGGCCGGCGCCTTAGCGCGTAACGGGACGGATGGGGAAGCCCAAGGGCTTGTGCGCGCTCGCGCGGGCGGACTATGAGCGTCGCGGCGGCGCGAGACCGCCAAGCACAGAGGATGCCGACGAACATGACTGGCCAGGCATCCGCCATCGGCTCAGAAGCCCGATCCGCCTGATGTACGACGTCGGCCACCTGCTCGGCACGCGCCGCTTCGTGCCCCTGTTCATCACCCAGCTGCTCGGCGCCTTCAACGACAATCTGTTCAAGAACGCGATGGTGCTGTTCGTCGTCTACCAGGTCTATAATGACGAGGCGTCGGAGACCTGGTTCAGCGCGGTCACCACGGCGGTGTTCATCCTTCCCTTCTTCCTGCTTTCCGCTCTGTCCGGCCAGCTCGCCGACGCGCGCGACAAGGCGCGCATCATCCGCATCGTCAAGGCGTGCGAGATCGCGATCATGCTGGTCGGCGCGGCCGGGCTGTGGATGGCCTGGCAGGGGATCATGGTCCATTCGGCCGCTATCCCGCTGCTGCTGCTTGCCTTGTTCGCGATGGGCGTCCACTCGACCTTCTTCGGCCCGATCAAATATGCGATCCTGCCCCAGCATCTCGAGCGGGACGAGGTGCTCGGCGGCACCGGCCTGGTCGAGGCGGGCACCTATATCGCCATCCTCGGCGGCACCCTGCTCGCCGGGGTGATCTCGGTTCAGGCGGCGGCGGTCGCGGTGATCCTGATCGCTTTGGTCGGCTATATCGCCGGCCGCCAGGTGCCCGCGGCGCCGGCGCTCGAAACCGGCCACACGATCGATTTCAACGTCTTCCGCTCCTCCTACCGGCTGATCAACGCCACCCTGCACATCCCCCGCCTCTTCCTCGCCATCGTCGCGATCAGCTTCTTCTGGACGATCGGCGCGGTGCTGTTCATCCAGTTCCCGCCCTTGGTGAAGAACGTGCTGACCGCCGACCGCGCCGTCGCCAGCCTGTTCCTCGCCATCTTCTCGGTCGGAGTCGCGATCGGCTCGGTGGCGGTCAACCGGCTGCTCAAGGGCGAGGTCTCGGCGCGCTACGCGACGCCCTCGGTGCTCCTCATGGGCCTGTGCGTGGTCGCCTTCCACGTCATCTCGGTGAACTGGGTCGGCACCACCGACGGCAGCTTCTACGACATCGCCGATTTCATGGACCATCCCGGCAACTGGCCGTTGCTCGGCTCGCTGCTCGGCATCGCCGTGTTCGGCGGCATGTTCGTGGTGCCGCTCTACGCCTTCCTGACCACGACCGTGCCCAAGGCGCAGGCGGCGCGCACCGTCGCCGCCAACAATATCGTCAATTCGGGCGCGATGGTGGTCGGCTCGCTGATCGCGATCGGCCTGTCGATGGGCGGGGTCGCGGTCGAGGACCAGCTGCTGCTCGCCGCCGCCATGTGCCTCATTTCGGCCTGGCTCGCCTGGCAGCTGCACAAGGCCTGCGACGACGTGGTGTGCACGGACATGGAAGGCCTGCCGCCGACCGTCTAGGCAGGACAGTCCCCTGAGACCGTCTCTCTAGCCCAGGACAGTCCCCGGGGACTGTCCCCCTAGCCCAGGAAGGTGCCGAAGAAGACGAGGCCGCCGATCCAGCCGGTCGCGAACAGCTTGACGTCGTCGAGCCAGGCGGCGGCGTCGGTGCCGGCGAAGGGCTCGCCATGCTCGAGCGGCACGGAGGCGGCCATCGGGCCGGTGCGGCGGACGATCAGCGGCGACAGGCGATTCATGGCGAGGATTAACAATCGATTCACCATGTTCCGCAAGCCGTGGCGGAAGGTTAATTTTCGCTGCCCCGTCCCAAGGCGGGACGTGCGAGTCAGCGGCCGAGCGAAGGCGGCGGAAGCCGGAGCTCGCGCACCGTCACCGGCTGGCCGGAGAGAAAGGCGATCATCAGCCCGGGAATGTCGGGATGCGCCTCGAATAGGTCGTGGCCGCCGTTGCGGACGACGATCCGGTGGAGGTTGGAAAGGCCTGCCGTCGCCTCGGCCTGCTCCTCGAGCGGCGTGCGCACGTCGAGATCGCCGCTGAACAGGAGCACCGGGATTCGCGACCTGATCTCCCGCCGGTAGCGATCGCCGAGGTCGAGACCGGGAACGGCTCCCGCGAGCTGCGGCAGCGGAAAGTTGATCGCCGTGCCGGTCAGCGAGGCCGGCGCCTGGGCGCGGACCAGCGCGAGCCGGCTCTCTCCGATCCCCGAGGCGATGGCGATCAGCTCCGGCATGCCGCTCATGGTCAGCGGGTCCTTGTAGAAAAAGCCGTAGACGAGCGGCGCCAGCGGCTGCGTCTGCCCGGCGTCGAGCGTGGCATAGGCGCCGGCGAGCTGGCCGATGCCGTCCGGATTTTTCGGAACGATCCCGGCCATCATGCGCAGCGCAAAGGAATCGGCGCGGAAGGTCAGATTGCCCTGCGGCGAGGTGAGCATGAAGCTTTGCGGCTCGGCGTCATACCGGGCGTGGACGCGGCGCATGAGCGCGACGAGATCGCCCGGTACCACCGCGTCGATCCGGGCGAAGACGGGATCGATATGGGCGGGCAGCTTGACCCGCTGGCTTAGGCCGTCGGCCGAGGAAAAGACCGCCCGGCGGATCGAGCGGGGATAGCGGCGCATCGTCGCCATCGCCAGCTGCGTGCCATAGGAGATCGCCCACAGATCGAGCTTGTCGACGCCGAGGAGCCGCCGCAGCTCTTCGATGTCGGCGGCGCTCTGCTCGGTCGTATAGCCGTTCACCGCCACTCCGGCGGCGCGCCACCGGGCGACGCAGCGATCGAGCGTCGAGCGATAATAAGCGCCCAGATTGGCCTCGCTGAGCACCAGCGACGGATCGAGCCGCTGCTCGGCCGTGCAGGGCGGGATATGGTTGGAAAGGCCGGTGCCCCGCTGATCGAGCGCGATCACGTCGGCGACCGCGCGCAGCGCCAGGAAGACCGGCTGGCGCGGCCCGCGCGCAGTGGCGACGCCCGAGCCGCCCGGCCCGCCGGCCAGATAGACGATCGGCGCGCCGGGATTAGCGTTGGTCGAGCGGAAGCGGACGAAGCCGATCTCGATCCGGCGCGAGGCGGGATCGTTGCGATCTTCGGGAACCGCGAAGGTGCCGCGTTCCGCGGCGAGCGCGCTGCCGTCGGCCAGGGTGAACTGATAAGGTTCGACCCGCAGCGCGGGCGCGGCGCCGAGCGCCGGGGCGGCGAGCAGGCCCGCCAAAGCGAGGCATGAAAAGGTGCGCAGCATCGATCGATCTCCTTCGCGCTTTGGCTGGTCCCGCCGCCCGGCCGAGGTCCACCGCCGCTCGGCCAACGACCGCCAGGCTCGGTGAACGGCAGGGACAGTCGGCGGACGGCGGCCTATAAAGAGGCGTGAAGCCGGTCCTCGCGCTCCTCGCTTTCTTGCTCCTGGCGGCCGCCGCGCCGATGACGGCCGGGCCGGTGCGGCAATGCGACGGCGCCGGCGCCTGCGCTCCGGTCGATGTCGCCAGCCTGCCGCTCGACGCCCCCGAGACCCTGCTCGTGCGCACCGTGGCGATCGATCCGGCGGCGCTGCCGCTCGCGCGTCCGCCGATGGTCTGGGTGATCGCGCTGGCGAGCTCGGAAGTACGCTGGAACGGAACGCTGGTCGGCCGCAACGGGGTGCCGGGGCCGGACCGCGCCAGCGAGCGCCCCGGCCGGTTCGTCGCCACCTTCCTCGTGCCCGCCCGGCTGGTCCGGCCCGGCGACAATTTGCTCTCGGTGCGCCTCTCCGCGCATCATTTGTGGCTGCCGGTGCGGCGGCCGGTGCACGTGATCGAGGTCGGGCTTTACGAAACCCCGGATCTGCCCGGCCTCGCCGACTATCTGCCGGCCCTGCTGATGCTCGGCGCGCTCGTCGCCGCCTTCATCTATTTTTGCGCGGCAACGCTGTCCGAGCGCGGCAACCCGGCCCCTCGCCTGCTCGCCGCCATCGCCGGGATCGCCATCGTTCAGCTCCTCGCCGAGGTGAGCCGAGTCTTTCTGGCTTATTCCTATCCCTGGCATCTGGTGCGGGTCGGCGGCATTGCCCTGCTCGCCGGCGCGACGGGGGTGTTGATCACGGCCTATGCCGGCCATCGCTTCGCGCCGGCTTGGCGGCGGGCGCTGGTGGCCGCCACGGCGGCCGCGGCGCTGGCCAGCATCCTGCTCTTTCCCTGGTACGACCTCAAGGCGCTGGGCGCGATCCTCGCCGGCGCGGTCGCGCTCGCCGTCGCCGCAGCCATCGGCCTGCGCGGCGGACGGCCATTTGCAAGGGCGGCGCTGGCCTCCGCCCTGGTCCTGGTCACCCTGATGGCCTGGCAGCTCACCGCCTTCCTCGACCAGTCTTATTATCTCTGGCTCGCCGCTTTGCTCGTCGCGCTGGTCGCCGAGCAGGTCAGCAGCCTCAGGCGGGCGCGGGCCGAGCGCGACTCCGAGACGCGGCGGGCCGCCGCTTTGGCCGAGCGCCTCGCCAGGGCCGAGCGCGACGGCGAGCCGATCCTCGCTTTGAAGGACGGCAGCCGCACCCACCGGGTCGCCGAGAGCGACATCGTCTACGTCCGCGCCGCCGACGATTATTGCGACGTGGTGCTGAAGGACGGACGGGCGCTGCTGGTGACGATGAACCTCGTCCGCTTCCTCGCCGCGCTGCCGGAGCGGTTCGTCCGCGTCCACAAGAGCTATGCGGTCAATCGCGCGCACGTGGCCAGTGTGGCGCCGAGGCCCGGCGGCCGGGCGCTGACCCTGAGCGAGGGCTCGACCGTTCCGGTCGGCCGGAGCTACGAAAAATCGGTGGCGAGCTGGCTCGGCTGAGAGTCAGACCATCGCCCGCGGGCGGCTGAAGACGCGCGTCACCTCGGGCTCGAAGCTCGCCAGCGGATCGACGGCGAAATCGGGGTCGAAGGCGGGCGCGTCCCATTCGTCGACGAGGCGTTCGGCGAAGGCGTACCAGCTCTCGTTCCTGAACCGCTCGCGCCCCTCCGGGTCCTTGCCGAGATGCTCGAAATAATAGCGGCCCTGGAATTCCTGGTGCCAGTAGACCGCGTGATAAACGTCCTCGCTGACGTAGGGCTTTAGCATCTCCGCGGCGATCGGCCCGTGATTGGGGATCGAGAAGAGCTTGCCGAGATCGTGGCAGAGCGCGGCCACCACCTCCTCGTCGCTCGCGCCGGCGCGGCGGGCGAGCGTGCCCGCCATCAGGCAATGGGTGAGCTGGCTGGCGGCGAAGCCGACCTCGATCGCGTCGAGCCGGGCGAGGCTCTCCATGATCTGCTTCGGCGC